>Ga0335085_10004474_pt1 | contig 23149 bp, 16 predicted proteins | sample Lox_Sample_45_FD_206712 | JGI IMG/M metagenome (GOLD analysis project Ga0335085, IMG submission 206712) | Soil microbial communities from Loxahatchee National Wildlife Refuge, Florida, United States - Lox_Sample_4.5 | ecosystem: Environmental > Terrestrial > Soil > Wetlands | place: USA...
TCCGGCGGAAACGACCTTCCAGCAGACCCAGGAAATGACCAGCGTCGGTGACGGACACCGAAGAGCCGCTGACCGGCGGCAACGTGAGCCGCGCAGTCGTCCGGGTGGGCGACACCGTGCGCCGGCCGGCCGGTCCCTGGACGCCGGCCGTGCATGCCCTGCTCGCGCACCTGCACTCCGCCGGCCTTACTGGTGCACCCGGGCCGCTGGGCATCGACGAGCGCGGGCGCGAGGTGCTGACCTTTATCCCCGGGACACCCGCCTGGCCCGGGAAGTTCCACCTGCCCGACGCTGACGGTGACGCCTGCGCCTCATCGCGGACGCCTACGGCCTCGCCGAACGGCAGCGCCTGGACGTAATCCCGCTCCTCGGCCGCCGCACCCAGGGCATGCACACCTTTCTCGCCGAGCAGACCAACAAGGCATCCAGCCCTGGGCCGGCTATGGCAAGAGGGTCACGGCGACGCCTGGCAGGCTGACACCAGCTACATCACCCAGCGAGAAGACCACTGGCACGAAGCACTTCTCGGCTAACCGGCGGCATCAGCAGAGATATCCCGCCACCGGCAAGCCACTACCCCCCCAGTTCTCGGATCTTGCCCCTAGTCTCGTCCGCCGAGATGGGCTTCTCCCGCCCCCGCCGGCATGGCCGCACACCGCTTGACAAGAAAGAGAAGCGCCAGCCGAACCCGAACGGCGCGTCGCCCTGGAATGTCAGACCCTCGCAGTAGTATTCGATTAGTAACTGAAAGATGATCTTTCCATCGAACGGGGGCGTTCATGGACTGGCAGGCAGCCGATGACTGGCAGGGCGGAATGCCCGGCCGGGACGAGGGCCTGCCTGAGTTGCTCGCCGCCTTCGAGCACGGCGGTGCCTGGGAGGCGGCCGCCCCGTCGGCGGCGCTCGCCGTGGCGCTGCAGCGTGCCGCCGGGCCCGGCGGCTTGTATGAGGGCGCGGACACCGACGCGCTCGTCGGGATCGTGCGGCAGTGGGCCGCGGTCGAGTCCTGGGCGGCGGCAGGCCTGATGGGCGCGCTGCGGTCCATGATGCGCGAAGACGACGCCGGTACCCCGCTGCTGCGCCGCCGCACTGACCTGCCCGACAGCTGGAACGATTCGCTGAACTACGAGATCGCGGCGGCGCTGTCGATGGGGCCGCAGTCGGCGGGGAACCTCGCGAACCTGGCCTGGACGCTCGGAATGCGGCTGCCGGGCATCGGCCGCCTGCTCGCCGACGGGACCCTGACGAGGTCGAAGGCCAGGCTGATCGCGCAGGTCTTCGATCCCCTGGATGAAAACGAGGCGGCCCGCGCGGAGGCGCTGATAGTGGGCGACCTGGCCGGCAAGACTTACCCGCAGGTCGAGCGCCTGGCCTGGCGGGCCGCCCTGGCCGTGGCACCGGAGGTGGCGGAGCGGCGCCGGGCGCGGGCGGAGCGGCAGGCGCGGGTGACGGTGTTCCGGGAGGAGGCCGGCACGGTCGGCCTGTCCGGCCGCGACCTCCCAGCGCCGGAGGCCCTAGCCGGGCACGCGAACGTGCTGGCCCGCGCCCGCATGTACGAAGCGTCCGGCGCGTTCCCCGGCCAGGACACCAGCCGCCTGCAGGCGCTGGCGTATCTCGACCTGCTCGGCGGCGTGCCGGCGAAGGACCGGATCGCGTTCGCCGCCGCCGCGAACGCGGACCCGCCCGGCGAGCCCGGCCCGGACGCCTGCCGCGACGATGACGATGACGATGACGACGACCCATTCGGCGGGGACGACGATGGCCCCGGCTTGCCTCCCGGTGACGGCGACGGCCCGGAGCAGTATGGCGGCGGTGGCGGCGATGAGCGCGGTCCCGGTGGCAAGGGCGGCGGCAGTGCGGTTCGCGGTGATGGCGACGTCAGCGGCAGCCGTGATCCCAGCAGCGACATCGATCACGATGAGCCTGACGGCATCCCCGGCCTCGACCCCGAAGACGATGACAAAGAAGACGTCCCCGATCTCGACGGCGATGACGATGACGGCTTCGCCGATCTCGACGGCGACAGCGGCGACGGCGGCGGCCCGGATCCTGGCGGTGATGGCGGCGGCGGCCCGGGTCAGCCGGAAGTTCCTAATGTGCCGGCCTCGCCGCTTGCCGAGGTGACGGTCCCGCTCGCCACGCTCCAAGGCAAGGCGCAGCGGGCCGGGGACAGCCGGCTGCTCGGACCGCTCGACCCCGCCCTGGCCCGACACCTGGCCGCCGCGGCCGCCCGCTCCCCGCACTCGCGCTGGGAAATCACCGTCGTCGACGAACACGGCTACGCGACCGGGCACGGCATCGCCCGCCCCGCACGCGGTACAAGACCGCAACCGCGGCCGCCGGGCTCGGCCGTGAGTGCACTGCCCGCCCGGGTGAACATCACCGTCACCGAGACCCTCCTCCGGCAGCTAGCGCAGGACGCCCAGCCGCGATCCGGCGCACCGCCAGGCGCCTGGCACCTCACCCCGGGGAAACCGGGAACCTGGACACTGACCCTGCCCGGCGGGCGGCACCTGGCCGTGCGGTTCGACGTGGTGCCCACGCACGACTGCGACCACCGCTATCAGACCAGCGCCTACGAGCCGGGCGACCGGCTGCGCCGCCTGGTCCAGGTCCGCGACCATGAGTGCACCTTCCCGACCTGCTCCCGCGCCGCCCGCGAGTCCGACTTCGAGCATGCGATCCCGTACGACAAGGGCGGCACGACCGACGCTTGTAATGCGGGCGCCCGCAGCAGGCGCTGCCATCGGGTCAAGCAGAGCCCCGGCTGGACCGTCATCCAGCCGAAGCCCGGCTGGCACCAGTGGACGACGCCGACCGGTCGCACCTACACCCAGGGACCCTGGCGCTACACGGCGTAAATATCTGCCTGCGCGGGACCGGCGGACGCCATCAGGTTTCACCCGACGCCGAGCTGAATCACCCGGCCGCGACGGCAGGTAGTCCTGCCCCAGCTTGACAAGCACCGCGAACGGAATGTTCAGCGAGATCCCGGTAAGGACCGCGAACAACAGCGGCATAACCGAACCCGGCACAAACAGCAGCCCGCAAAGAACGGGAAGCAGAAACACCGTGCCGGCCTGTACGATTCGCACCGCGCCGAACCGGTCCGCGAGCCGCCCGCCGAGCAGCGTCCCCGCGACACCGCCGGCCAGGAAGCAGGTCAGTGCGATCCCCGCAAGACCGCGCGAGGTGTGCAGGTGCCGGATCCAGTACAGCTCGATGAACGTGTTCAGCCCGAAGAACGTGGCGGAACGCAGCACCTCGATGCCGGTCAGCGCCGCGAACAGGCCCCACTGATCACGACTGCCGGACCAAGACGACGACGTTGGCACAGCAGTACCGGAGCGTAGGTGCCTGCGCAGCAGCACGAAGCAGATCAGCGCCGCCGGCGGCAGGAACAGCCCGGTGGCGGGCACGCCAAGCGCGATCAGCAACGGAGTGGCCAGCGCCGGCGCGACGAAGAAGCCGACGCTGCCGCCCGCCGCGAACACGCTCATCGCGCCCGCACTGTCGCCGGCCGAAGCGCGGGCGGCCTTGCCCGCCGCCGGGTGGAACATCGCCACGCCAAGCCCGGACAGCAGGATCGCGCACCACGCCGCCACGTAGCCGGGGACGAGACCGGCGAGCGAAAGCCCGAGCCCCGCGAGCCCGACCCCCGCCCCCGCCATCCAGCCGACAGGACGCCGGTCCACGATGATCCCGAACAGCGGCTGCGGAATCGAACTGCCAAGCGTCGCGGCCAGCGTGAGTCCCGACGCGGCGACGTACCCGCAGTGCCTGTCGAGCACGAAGTACGGCACGACGGCAGGCACCAGCCCCTGGTACAGGTCGTCGATCGCGTGGGCCAGTGCCCACAGCCGCATGCGGCGCCAGGCGGTCGGCGCGCCGGTGTCCGAGCGCCGCTGCGTGATGGTCATGCCAGCCAGCCTGCAGCGCGACCGCATGAGTCGGCCACCAGTAAACTGACGAATTATGCCGGAAACCCGCCAAGACGCCCAAGGGCAAGACGCCCAAGGACAAGACGCCTCGTGGCACGAGCTGACCGGCCCGACCTATTCAGAACTCGGCCACCGCGACACGATCGACTGGCACTACCACGACGTGCCGCAGCTGGTGTACCCGAGCAGCGGCGTGCTGTCCATCTCCGCCGCCGGCGGCACCTGGGTGGTGCCGCCGCAGCGCGCCGTGTGGATCCCGGCCGGCGTCCCGCACGCGCACCGCGCTCACGGCCGGGTGCAGATGCGCACCCTGGCGTTCCCCGCGGCACAACAGCCGGCACAACAGCCGGCACAACAGCCGGCGCAACAGGCGACCAAGCAGGAAGCAGGCAAAGAACCCGCCGTCGTCGCGGTCAGCCCGCTGCTCCGCGAGGTCATCGTCGCGCTCACCACAGACGACGAGCACAACGGCCGCGACGCGCGCCAGCGCGCCAACCTGCAGGACGTCGCGCTCGACGAACTGCACCGCGTGGACCGGCTCCCCGTCAGGCTCCCCGCCGTCACGGACGACCGGCTGCAGGCCATCGCGGACACGCTCCGCGCCGACCCGGCCGACGAGCGGACACTCACCGAGTTCGGTACGGTGGTCGGCGCGTCGGAGCGGACGCTGAGCCGGCTGTTCCGCGAGGAGGCGGGGATGAGCTTCCCGCAGTGGCGCACCCAGTTCCGCCTGCTGCGCGCGCTGCTGCTGCTCGCCGATGGCACCCCGGTCACCACCACCGCGCTGGCCTGCGGCTGGTCCAACCCGAGCGCGTTCATCGACACGTTCAGGCGCGCCTTCGGCGCCACTCCCGGCCGCTTCTACGCACCGTAAAACGATAATGATCATCCCCAACGGGTTCGGCTTTCTCGTGACGGCTACGGAATCTCCAGCCGCAGCGCCCCGCCGCCCGGGCCGGCGTTGAGCCGCTCCCGCACGTAGCCGGTCCCCGCCCCATAGGACACCGCGTAATCCGACACTCCGAGTGCCTCGCGCGCCGAACGTTCCGCCTGCTGATGGAGCTGCTCCATGATCGCGGTCCCGCTGAACCGCACGCTCCCGCCGCGTTCCCACAGCGGTTCCGCCGCGCCGAGCAGCCAGGCGGTCCTGGCCGGCGAGCCGGTCTTGACCGACAGCCAGCCGAGCACGTCGAGCGCGTAGGCCATGCCGATGACATCGCCGAGTTCCTGCTTGCCGTGCAGCGCCCGGCGCAGCACGGCCTCGCATTCGGTCTCCCGTCCCGGCATCTGGAACAGCGCGAAGCCGGATACCACGTGCAGGTAGGTGCTGATCCACTGCTCGCGGCTGTCGGGCCCGAGCATCGCCAGTCCCTCGTCGCAGACCGCGACGCACTCGTCGGGCTTGCCTGACAGCTGGTGCAGGTGCCCGAGCTGTGCCATCAGCATCAGCTCGCCCGCCAGGTCGCCGCACGCGCGCAGCCGTGCCCGCGCCTCCCCGGCGACCTGCGCCGCCTCGTCGTGCCTGCCGAGGAAGGTGAGCGTCAGCATGGTGTGCTGGTAGCCGCGGGCAATCACGGCGTCGTCGCCGAGCGCGACCGCCATCGCGGTGCCGGCCTCGCAGTCGGCGAGCGCGTTGCCGATGTCGCCCATGAATGACCGGAGGAATCCCCGGTTGACCAGCGCGCGTGCCCGTTCAGGTCCGGGGTCCGTGAACCGGTCGAGCGTCTTGGTCAGCCAGTAGCCGCCCTCGCCGAGCAGCCCGGAGATCTGCCAGTACCCGTAGAGAGAGCAGGCCAGGTCGGCACCGCTGCGCCACCGTTCCTCGGCTGGGTCATCGTCAAGTTCGAGCGCGTACTCGAGCGCGGCCCGCAGGTTCGGGTGCGTCTCGCGCAGCTCGTGGTAGCGGTCCATCTGGTCGTCCTCGGCGAAGTGCGCGCCGAAGTACCGCGCCTTCGCCAGGTACCGTGCGATGTGCCGGTCCCGGCAGGAGGCGAGCTCGCCGGACTCCGCGAGGCGTTCGGCGCCGAACTCCCGCAGCGTGTCGAGCATCCGGTACCGGTCGCCCTCCCGGATGACCACGGACTTGTCGACGAGGCCGACAAGCGCGCGCACGACGTCGGGCCGCTCGAGCGACACCTCGGCGCACACTTCCTCGGCGGCGGCCAGGCTGAACGTCCCGGCGAAGACGGAAAGCCTCGCCCACAGCCGCCGCTCGGCCGGCGAGCACAGCTCGTGGGACCACTCGATCGCGGTGCGCAGCGTCTGGTGCCTGGGCAGCGCGCCCGGCTGGGCTCCGGCACCGCCGGTCAGCAGTGCGAACCGGCGGTCAAGGCGCCGGACGAGCTCGGGCAGCGGCAGCTCGCGCAGCCGCACCGCGGCCAGTTCGATCGCGAGCGGTATGCCGTCGAGCCGCTGGCACAGCCTGATGACGTCGCGCCCGTTCTGCTCGGTCACCGCGAACGCGTCGTCGGCGGCGGCGGCGCGCAGCGCGAACAGGTCGACCGCGTCCCCGGGCACCGGCAGCGGGCCGACGGGGTAGACCTGCTCGTCCGGCATGTCGAGCGGCTGCCTGGTGGTGGTCAGCACGGTAACGCGAGGCGCGGCGCGAAGCACAGCGCTGCTCAGCGCGGCGCAGGCGTCGAGCAGGTGCTCGCAGGTGTCGAGGATGAGCAGCAGGCGCCGGTCCTTCAGGTACTCGAGCACCGACTGGAGCGCCGACCGCGGATCCTGCTCGGGCAGCCCGAGGACGCTGGCGACCGTGTTGGGCAGCAGCGCGGGGTCGCGCAGTCCTGACAACTCCACGATCCACGGGCCGTCCGGGTACCGGCCCGCCGCCTGCCAGGCTGCCGACCGGGCGATCCTTGTCTTGCCGACACCGCCAGGCCCGGCGATCGTCACGAGGCGGGAGTCCGCGAGCAGCTCGCCAATCCGTGCGAGCTCCTCGTGCCTGCCGACAAGGTCGCTGTACCCGTCCGTCGGGAAGCGTCCGGCCATTGAACCCATCACCGCCAACTCGACGCGCCACGGGCGATCCCGGGACCAGCCCGGCGGATCATTCGCCTACAACTATCACTCAGCGCGACGCCCCGTCACTGTCTAACGCCAGACCGGGTGATCGAATAGGTAGAAGCACTGATGCCTTGGCCGTGCTTTGGGAGCTGGACCACTGTCTCCGCGGTGCCGGCTAGGTATAAAGGTACCGATCGACGCGGCCAGTCAGAGGGAGGACCACGATGCGCGACGCTGCCTTGCTCGGTGCCAGGCTCCTGCTCGGTGGCTACCTGGGCATCCATGCGAGCCAGAAGCTGCTCGGCAAGTTCCACGGTCCCGGCCTCGACGGGATCAGCAAGGTCTTCGAGGACAACGGCCTCGCCCCCGGGAGGGAGATGGCGATGGCCGCGGCGGCGACGGAGATCGCCGGCGGCGTCCTGACGATCACCGGGTTCGCTGACCCGGCGGGCCCGCTCGCGGTGGCCGGCGCCATGGCGGTGGCGGCAGGATTCAACCGCGAGCGCGGCCTGATGGCGGCGCGCAACGGGGTGGAACTGCCCGTCGTGTACGCCACCCTCGCGCTCACGCTGGCCGCGACGGGGCCGGGCAAGTACAAGATCGGCCCGTCGATCCCCGGCAGGCTCGCCGCGGTCGGCGCGCTGGCCGGCGGCGTCGCCGCGGGCGCGATGATCGCGAAGATGGTCACGAGCAAGCCCGCGCCGGCCGAGCCCGAGCAGGAGAATTCTTGAGCGACGAGAACGACGACTGGTCGGTCGGCGACCTGGATCTAGACGCGTACCTGGGCCGGATCGGCTACGACGGCCCGCTTGCCCCAGGCGAGGCGACGCTGGACGCGCTGTACCGCGCGCACCTTGACCATGTGCGCTTCGAGAATCTCGACATCTTCCTGACCGGGCGCGTCAATGTCGACCTGAAGTCGATCCAGGACAAGATCGTCTTCCGCGGCCGGGGCGGCTACTGCTACGAGCAGGCGCAGCTGTTCGGCGCGGTGCTCGAGCGGCTCGGCTTCGGCGTCGAGCGGCTGCTCGCCCGCGTCGGCCCGGACGGCGGCCCGGCCCGCCCGCGCACTCACCTCACCCTCCGGGTGAGCGCGGACGGCGGCGTCTGGCTCGCGGACCCCGGCTTCGGCTCGTCGCCGCCCGCGCCGCTCAGCCTGCGCAGGTACCGTTCCGGCGCGCCGCAGGAGGTCGACGGGTGGGTGTACGACATCACACCGGACACCGAGCACGGCGCGGAGGTATGGAAGCTCCGCGAGTACCAGGCGGGGGAGTGGGTCACGCTGCACCGCTGGGACTACGCCAAGGTGCAGCCGGTGGACGTGGTCATGTCCAACCACTACACGTCCACCTACCCGGACTCGTGGTTCACCTGGCAGCCGGTGATCGTCAGGCGCGATCCGGACGCGATCCGGTCGATACTCGGCCGCGGCTACACCGTGAACCGCCCGGGCACCGAGAAGGAGCGCCGCGAGCTGACGGACGCCGAGTTCGCTGAGGCGCTGACCGGCGAGTTCGGCCTGACGCTGAGCGACGAGGAACTGGCGGCGATCGTCGCGGCGCCGACCGGCCACGACAAGAAGCCCGCGATGGGCGTCGCCCCAGGGACCTGACGGCTCTGCTTACTCCGGCTGGGCCGCCGGCTCGGCCGGCGCCTCCCCCGCGGGCTCGGCCGCATGCCGCGACAGCCCAGAGCGCGCCTGGGTGAAGCCGGGCAGCGACCACGCGACGAGCAGCGCCCCGGCGATGCACGCGAGCCCGCCGGACACCACGGACACGGTGTCGCCGAAGGCGTTGGCAACCGCGCCTGCCTCCAGGTCGCCAAGGCGCGGCCCGCCGGCCACCACGGCCATCTGCACGCCCATCAGCCGGCCGCGCATGCCGTCAGGCCCGGCGAACTGGATCATCGTGTTGCGGAACACGGCGGACAGCACGTCGGCCCAGCCGGCCACCGCGAGCAGCGCCAGGGCGACGGGCAGCCAGCGCACGATGCCGAACCCGGTGATCGCCGCACCCCAGACAAGCACCGCGCAGCTGACGGCGATGCCCTGCCGGCGTACCCGGCCGACCCAGCCGCTGGTCAGCGCGCCGAGCAGCGCCCCAGCTCCGGGCGCCGAGTAGAGCAGCCCGACGGTGGTCGCGCCGCCGCCGAACACGGTCGCCGCGAGTGCGGGGAACAGCGCGCGCGGCATGCCGAACACCATCGCGTTCAGGTCGATCAGGTAGGCGCCCTGCACCGGCTGGGTGCGCCGCACGAACCGCAGCCCGTCAAGCGTGGACTGCCAGCCCGGCCGGGCGGCGGTCCCCGGTGCCGCCGACGGCGGCTGCGGCGCGATGAGCAGCGCCGCGGTCATGGCGGCAAGGAAGCTGACCGCGTCGATCCAGTAGATCCAGTGCACCCCGGCCCCGGCGAGCAGCAGGCCGGCGACGGCGGGCCCGACGATGGCGCCCGTCTGGAACATCGACTGGAAGATCGCGTTCGAGGACGGCAGCAGGTCCATCCCGACCAGGCCGGGCAGCATGGCGTTGCGCGCCGAGCTGTCGATGCCGGACAGCGATGCGTTGACCGCGGGGAAGACGAACAGCGGCCACAGTGCGGGCCCGGCGTCGGCGTTGAGCGCGAGCCCTGCGCTCGACGCGGCGCCGATCGCCTCGACGACGATCAGCACCTTGCGCCGGTCGACCGCGTCGACGAGCGACCCGCCGAGCAGCGAACCGAAGATCAGCGGGAACAGTTGCGCGAGCGACACCAGGCCGACGACGAGCGAGGACCGGGTGATCGCGTACACCTGGAACGGCACCGCGACGGTGGTGAGCTGGTTGCCGAGCACGGAGATCCCGAGCCCGGTGATCAGCGCACGGTAGTCGCGCGACCGGCGCAGCGGGGTGAGGTCGAGAAGGATATGCCTGGCGAGCCTCCGGTGAAATCCCTGGCTCATCCGCGACCCTGCTGACCTGACATCCCGTCAAGAGTAACCCAGGAAGTCATCCCGAACGGTTGCGCGGTTCCCGCCGTCTCATCACATGACCGTTTGACTCGCCCCGGCGCTCGGGGTGACCCTGCCGATCCGCGGCCGTCCGAAGCCCGCCGCGGCGAAGGCCTCCGTGACCGCCTCGGTCAGGCGTGCCACCCGGGCCTCCTCGATCAGCGCGATCGCTGAGCCGCCGAAGCCGCCGCCGGTCATCCGGGCGCCGAGCGCGCCGGCCGCAAGCGCCACCTCGACGGCCAGGTCGAGCGCGCGCGTGGTGATCTCGTAGTCGTCTCGCATGGAGGCGTGCGAGGCGGTGAGATGCCGGCCGACGGCGGCCAGGTCGCCCGCCTCCAGGTCGGCGACGCATCCCTCGACCCTCGCGTTCTCCGTCACCACGTGCCGGACCCGGCGGAAGGTCTCGGCGTCGAGGACCGTCTCGGCGCGCGGCAAGTCCGCCATGCAGAGATCGCGCAGCGCCGGGACGCCGAGCAGCGCCGCGCCCTTCTCGCAGGAGGCGCGGCGTGCGGCGTAGCCGCCGGTGGCGTGCGCGTGCCGCTCCCCGGTGTCGGTCAGCACCAGCGCCAGGCCGGCCGGCGCGAGCCGCAGCGGCACCGACCGCGCCGCCAGGCTGCGGCAGTCGAGGAAGACGGCGGCGTCCGGCTGGCCGAGCAGCGACGCGTACTGGTCCATCACCCCGGTGGGCGCGCCGACGACCTCATTCTCCGCGCGCTGGCCCGCCCGGGCCATCTCGGCCGTGCTGAGGTCGAGCCCCCACAGTTCGGCGAGCGCGCCGGCGACCGCCATCTCAAGCGCGGCCGAGGAGGACAGGCCGGCGCCGGCCGGCACGTCGGAATCGATGAACAGGTCGGCGCCCACCGGGTCGGGCAGCGTGCGGACCTGGCCGAGCGCCCAGGCGACGCCCAGCGGGTACCCGGCCCAGCCGTAGTCGCCGCCCGGGGTGACGTCGGCGAGGGCGACGGCGATGCTCCGCGGCGCGAAGGTGGAGGTGACCGTGATCGTGTCATCGGCGCGGCGCGCGGCGGCGACGGCGGTCCGTTCCGCGATCGCGAACGGCAGCACGAAGCCGTCGTTGTAGTCGGTGTGCTCGCCGATCAGGTTCGCCCGGCCTGGCGCGGACCATACCGCCGCGGGCGTTCCCCCGTGATGGCTGGTGAAGCCGCGAACGGCGCGGACTGCTGCGCTTTCCCGGTGTGCTGCCTGCATGCTGCCCATTGGTTCATGCCCTCCGCGGTTGGGATCAGTCAAGCCCGTCGAGGGCCGCCCGCAGCCGGGCGGCGCCCGCCTCGGGCTCGATGTCGCCGATGAACGCGCCCATGCCGGTCTCGGAGCCGGCCCGGAACTTCATCTTGTCCGCGGCCCGGCGCGGCGAGGTGACCTGGAGCATCAGCCTGATGTCAGCGCGTCCGGCGTGCACGGGCGCCTGGTGCCAGGCGGCGATGTACGGGGTGGGCGTGCCGTACAGCCGGTCGAGCCCGCGCAGGATCCGCCGGTACAGCACCGCGATCTCGGCGCGTTCCGCCTCGGTCGTCGCGGCGAAATCGGGGACGTGCCGGTGCGGCAGCATGTGCACCTCGATCGGCCAGCGGGCGGCGAACGGCACGAACACCGTGAAGTGCTCGCCGGCGATGAGCACCCGCTCCGACTTGGCCTCGAACTCCAGGACGTCGCCCATCAGGCCCGGCCCGTAGTTCGCGATCGAGGCGAGCAGGTTCGCGGTGCGCGGCGTGACGTAGGGGTAGCCGTAGATCTGCCCGTGCGGATGGTGCAGCGTGACGCCGATCTCCGCGCCCCGGTTCTCGAACACGTACACCTGCCGCACGCCGGGCACCGCGGACAGCGCGGCGGTCCTGTCCGCCCACGCCTCGACGACGGTCCGTGCCCGGGACACGCTGAAGTCCGCCCAGGACCCGGTGTGCTGCGGGCCGAAGCAGACCACCTCGCACCGTCCGTAGCCGGGCAGCGACCGGCCGAGCCCGATCCGGTCCAGGTCGGACTGGTCATAGGCGCTGTCCGGCTCGCCCGCCGGGGGCAGGCCTGGCCCGAACGACGGTGACTTGTTCTCGAACACGGCCACGTCGTAGTCGCCGGGGACCTCGGTGAGGTTGCCGGGTGTCGAGGGGGCGAGCGGGTCGAGTTCCGCCGGCGGCAGGAACGCCCGGTTCTGCCGTGCCGCCGCGATGGAGATCCATTCGCCGGTCAGCGGGTCCTGGCGCAGCGCGGGCAGCGCGGGCCGCGGCTCGGGCGGCCTCGCGTCGGCGGGGCGTTCTGGCGGCAGCGCGGTGTCCGCGTCGTCGAAGTAGATCAGCTCCCGGCCGTCACTGAGCCTGGTGACCCGCTTGGTGATCCCAGCCATCGGTTCCGCGGTTCCTCTCACGTGGGCCGGCCCGCCGTCCGGTATGTTTGCGTAAACATGGTGGTCTACGCGACCATAACGGGCGACTACCATGACGCGCAACCATCGGTAAGGACACGACGAGGGCCATGACATCAGCCAGCGGAAATCACGCGGGGCCGCCGCGCCCGTCCATGGCTGACGTGGCCCGCGCGGCAGGGGTCTCGGCGCAGACCGTCTCCCGGGTTTCCAACGGGCAGGCCAACGTGGACGAGGCGACAAGGACGCGCGTGCTCGAGGCCATGGCCGTCCTCGGCTACCGGCCGAACGGTGCCGCCCGCGCGCTCAAGAGCGGCCGCTTCCACACTATCGGCGTGATCATGACCACGCTGCGGACGCTCGGCAACATCCGCGCGCTTGACGCGATCTCGACCGAGGCGGCGCGCGAGGGATACTCCGTGCTGCTCATGCCGATCGCCGACACGACACTGCCGCGCGTGTCGGGCGCCTACCGGCGGATGACCGCGCAGGCAGTCGACGGCGCCGTCATCATCCTGCAGGCCCGGTTCCTCGACGAGACCGCGTTCACGCTGCCGCCTGGCGTTCCCGTCGTGGTCATCGACTCGGGGACGAGCCCCGGCTACACCGTCGTCGCGACCGACCACGCTCAGGGCGCCAGGCAGGCCACCGGGCACCTGCTCGGCCTCGGGCACCGCCAGGTCTGGCACATCGCCGGCCCGCAGACGTCGTTTTCCGCCGCGCACCGCGCCGAGTCCTGGGCAGGCACGCTGCGGGACGCGGGCCTGACACCGCCGCCGCCGCTGCACGGCGACTGGACCGCGGAATCGGGCTACCGGCACGGGCTGACCCTCGCCAGGCGCCCCGACGTCACCGCGATCTTCGCCGCCAACGACCAGATGGCGCTCGGCGCCATGCGGGCGCTGCGCGAACTTGGCCGGGACATCCCAGGCGACGTCAGCGTCGTCGGCTTCGACGACATGGACGTGGCCGCCTCGCTCTGGCCGCCGCTCACCACGGTCCGCCAGGACTTCGACACCGTGGGCAGGCTCAGCGTGCGCAGGCTGCTCGCCAAGGTCTCCGCGGGCGCCGCCGCAGAAGCAGGCACCACGATCGTCCCCACCCGGCTGATCATCCGCCAGAGTACGGCGGTTCCGCCCGCCTAGACCTTGGCGGCGTTCACGTAGCTGGCGTGGCTGTCCGGGGCGAGAATGACCCAGACCTGGCCGGGCGCGAACAGCATCCGCTTGCCGTTCGGCAGCGTGTAGGTCGTGCCCGCCTCGCGGTTCGGCCGGGACCAGCGGACGATGTAGGCGCGGCCGTTGCGCAGGATGACCGCCTTGCCGTGGCCGACCGACTGCGCGTACGGCGGGCGGCCGCCGTACTCCTCGAACCGGGACGTGGCGATCCGCGTGTACTGGATGATCACCGTGCGGCCGCCGAGCTGGCCGCCCTCGGTCGCCTCGGCGGGCGAGCCGTCGATCCAGGTCAGCCAGCGCTGGTCCTTCGCCGACCAGCGGAACGTGTAGGACGCGGCGGGGTACTTCACCGAGTACTTCGCGGTCGGCTTGCCGCCGGCCTGCGGCGAGCCGAACCGGAAGCCGATGTCCCTGGCCTTGCTTGCGTGCGGTGCCTCGGACAGCAGCGTCCTGGTGTTCGCGTAGAGGTTGTAGGGCGCGACCCGGTTGGCTGAGCGGAAGTAGCCGCCGACCAGGTTGGCGTACAGGTCGAAGATGTGCGCCCGTTCGATGAACGGCACCAGGTGCGGTGTCGCGCCCGACCAGGCGAAGGCGGGCTTGCCGAACTGGGGCAGCAGGTCGAGGTCGCTCTGCCGCGCGCTGCGCACCGGGCCGATGACCGAGGGGAAGTGCGAGGAGAAGACGGCCATGAACCGGGTGAGGCCGCCCTCGACCGGGATCACGTACACGATGTCGGCGGACTGGAGCCCGGTCTGCGGCCTGGCGTACACGATGTTGTCGATCTTCACCGCGAGCACGGGGCCGAGCTTCTTGACCCGCTCCCCGGTGAACGGGTCGGTCAGCGGCACCTTTTTGTGCGGCGCGGGCGACGGCGCCGCCGCCACGGCCGGGCGTGGCCGCAGCTTCGCCGCCGCGAGCTTGGCGGGTGCGGGGCCGCCTGGCAGCGTGAGGGCCAGGACGGTGCCCGTGACCGCGGTGACCACCGCGAGGCTGACGGCCGCCGCGATGGCCAGCCTCCGGCGCCGTCCGAGCAGCCCCCAGTTCATACCCCGCCTTCCGTCGCTCAGTGGTCGCTCTCGCATGGTAGACGCACGGCTACCCGCGGATGGTTACTTCACGCGGACAGGTAACAGTCCGGTAAGCACCTGTCCGCCTCAGCGGCCACTGAGGCGGACAGGCGCATCACCAGGTGCTTTGAGTCAGGCGACAGGCCTCAGCCGGTGATGCTGGGCTGGCCGTTCTCCAGGTGCCCGGTAAACCGCTGCGACCAGGACGCGTCGGTTTCGACGGTGACCGTCACGTCGTACCAGCCGTGCGCGGTGACGATCGGGTCGATCGCGTGCGACGCGTGCTTGCCCGCGTGCACCCGGTAGGTGCGCGCCGGGCCCGCGGCGTACTGGTTCGCCGTCACGGTGAAGGTGACGTCCGCGTGGCCGTTGTTAGCCAGCGTCAGGGTGAGCACGGGACGCGGACCCCAGCCGTCGGTGAAGTAGTCCGCGGTTACCGCGACGCCGGCGCCCGCCGTGTTGACGTTGCCGGTGAAGCGGCGCAGGAAGCGGTTCGGCCCGGTCACGGTCAGGTCATACGCGCCGCTCGCGGCGACCGGTCCGGTCGCGGTGACCGTCTCGATCTTGTGCGCCGACGGCGGCACGGTGTACTGGCCCGGGAACGCGGCCGGGTAGGCGGCGATGCCTGGCGAGGTGGTCAGCGTGTTGTCGTAGACGGAGAAGTGACTGGACCGTGCGGTGTGCGGACCGCTGTTGCCGAGCAGCAGCCTGGCGGTGATCGTCCCGTTCACGGTGGCGAAGCCGGCCAGGCTCGCGTTCGGCTGGTAGGGCAGGGCGCGGGCCGGCTTGCTGCCCGCCTCCTGGGCCGGCATCACGTCGCTCGCGGGCACCGGGTGGTAGGAGTGCGCCTCGCCGACGGTCGCCGTGACGAAGGGCAGGTCCGGCAGGCCGTAGACGGGGTTCTTGAAGTCGAGCGCCCCGGTGAGGTCGCCGCACACGCCGCGCCGCCAGGCGCTGATGTTCGGGCAGTGCGCCGGCTTGCCGATCGCCGCCGTCCACTGCTCGAGGAACTGGATCACCGAGGTGTGGTCGCTGACCTCGGAGGTGACCCAGCCGCCGCGGGTCCACGGCGAGACGAGCAGCAGCGGGACACGGAAGCCGAGGCCGACGGGGAGCGGCGCGGGCGCGACCGAGGTCTCGAGGACGAACTCGTCCGCGGTGCCCGCCACGGGCACCGGCGGCGGCACGTGGTCGAACTGGCCGTCGTTCTCGTCGAAGTCGATGATGACCAGCGTCGAGTTGAACACGCCCATGTCGCTGGCCAGGGCCTGCAGCACCTTGCCGATGTAGTACGCGCCGTCGGTCGGCGCGCCGTCCGGGTGCTCCGAGTACCGCTGGTTGGTGACCACCCAGGAGACCTGCGGCAGGGTGCCCGCCGCCACGTCGGCGGCGATGGCGTTGGCGAGGTTGTCGCCGTTGGACAGCTCGGCGTCGAGCGGCTCTGGCACGATCGCCAGGCCGTTGTCGTAGTAGACGTTGGTGCCGGGTGCGGGGGCGGTGCCGCCCTGGGACGGGTCGAGGTCGGCGAACGTCTTGAAGTACTGCGCGCCGTTGTCGCCGTAGTTGTCGCTGCCCTGGTAGACCTTCCAGCTCACCCCGGCCGCCTGCAGCGTCTCCGGGTAGGACTGCCAGGGCAGGAACTCGCCGAGTTCGTCGCCGCCGTTGTTGGCGATGAAGCTGCCGTTGGCCTGGTCGGCGTTGATGGTCCCCGACCACAGGTAGGTGCGGTTCGGGCCGGTGGCCGACAGCACCGAGCAGTGGTAGGCGTCGCCGATGGTGTAGGCGTCGGCGAGTGCGTAATGGAACGGGATGTCGTTGCGGGCGAGGAAGCCGAGCGTGGTGGGGCCGCCCTTGGCGTATTGCCAGCCGTTCATCAGCCCGCCGTACCACGCGCCGTGCTGGGTGGGCCAGGAGTGGTCGGTGCCGCCGTAGTTCTGCGCGCCCTGCTCGGGCGACGGCGGCTGCGAGCCGCTGAACGTGCCCGAGCTGAGCGGCCACGGGTACTGGGTGGCGGTGACCGGCAAGCCGGGCGCGGTCGACGGCTGCTGCCAGACCGGCAGGCGGCCGGGCAGCAGGATCGTGGCCTTGTCGGCGAACCCGCGCACACCGCGGAGCGAGCCGTAGTAGTGGTCGAAGCTCCGGTTCTCCTGCATGAGGACGACCACGTGCTTGATGTCGCGGATGTCCCCGTGGCGCGGGGAGTCGCCCTTCGCGCCAGGCTGGCGGACGGCGGCGTCGGCGTCCTGCGCGGCGGCGGTGACCGACACCGCCGCGGCGCCGCCGACGGCCGCGGCGCCGCGGATGAGGTTTCTGCGCGAGATTTCGGGCATGGGGGTGACCTCCAGGTGCGTGCTGAGACGGCACGAACCTACGGGCGCCGGCCGAGCCGCGGTCGGCCCAGGACTTAACAGCAGTGAAACGGCGGAGGAAACTCAGGCGGTCACTCAGTGGGCTCACGCAGGCGCCGGGGTGGGTGATTTGTCGGGTTCGCTAACGCCTTCAAGCGCGGCCACCGGTAGCCTCGGGCTATGCCGGGGGTAACCGAACCGCGCCTGATGCGCAGGCCGCTGAGCTGGCAGCTCAGCCGGGAGGGCGTGCTGCGCCTGGTCAGGTCCGACCCGCATCCGGTGGCGCTGTTCGGCGACTGGGCGGGCGGTGCCGACATCGTCGCGTCGGAACCGGTCACCGTGCGGTCCGCGCCATGGTCGCCCGACCAGGTGCTCGACCCCGTGCTTCCCGCCCTGCCCGACCGGGAAGCGGGCGGCGCGGGTCCTGCCTTCGGCGGCGGCTGGATCGGCTATCTCGGCTACAGCGCCGCGGGCGAGGCGCTGGCCGCGAGCGGTGCGCGTGCCCTGCCCCTGTGGTGGTTCGGCTACTACGACCACGTGCTGCGCCGCGACCGGGCGACGGGGGAGTGGTTCTTCGAGGCGCTGTGGACGGCGGGCCGGGCCGCCGCGATCGAGGCCCGCCTCGCCGAGCTCGACCGCCGGGCGGCTGCCGCCGCTGACGCGGATCCCGACGCCATCCAGGCCTGCGACTTCGGCCCGTTCCTTCTCATGCCAGGCGCGGACGGGCACATCGACGCGGTGCGCGCGGCGGTGGAGTACATCAGGCAGGGTGACATCTTCCAGGCCAACATCACGTTGCGCGCGCAGGCGGAGTACGCGGGCGACCCGCTCGACGGGTTCTGCCGGGGCGTGGCCGCGCTCGACCCGCCCTACGCCGCGTTCGTGAGCGTTTCCGCCCGCGCGGGCGGAGAAGTTCAGGGCCGGGCCGCCGTCGCGTCCCTGTCACCGGAACTCTTCCTGCGCCGGGAGGCGGGCACGGTCGCCTCCAAGCCGATCAAAGGCACCGCGCGCCGCGACGGCGACGCGGACGAGGCGGCGGCGCAGCGCGCCACGCTCGAGGCCTCGGCGAAGAACCGCGCGGAGAACGTGATGATCGTCGACCTGGTGCGCGCGGACCTCAGCCGGGTCTGCGTCGCCGGCTCGGTGACGGTGCCTGTGCTGCTCGGTCCCGAGCCGCATCCCGGCGTCTGGCACCTGGTCTCCACCGTCACGGGCAAGCTGCACGAAGACACCACCGACGGCGACCTGATCAGGGCCGCGTTCCCGCCAGGCTCGGTGACAGGCGCGCCGAAGGTCCGCGCCCTGGAGCTCATCGACGAGCTCGAGGCGACGCCACGTGAGGTGTACACCGGCGCGATCGGCTACCGCTCGCCGGCCGCGGGCCTGGAGCTGAACGTGGCCATCCGCACGTTCGAGTTCGCGCCGGGCCGCGGCGGCGCGCCCGGGCTGGCCTGGCTCGGCGCGGGCGGCGGCATCGTCGCCGACTCCGACCCCGCCGCCGAGTACGCCGAGTGCCTCATCAAGGCGACCCCGCTGCTGACCGCGCTCGGCGCGACCCTGGACCACGCCGACACCACGATCACGCCCGCGCCGCGCTCGCACCCCGCCGCGTCCCAGCACTCCCCCGCAGGGATCTCTGGCCAGGATGACCGTTCCGCGCTGCGCCCGCACCCCGCGGTGGGCATCTTCAGCTCGCTGACCGTGACCGGCGGCGCGACCCGCGGCCTCGACGCGCACCTGGCCCGCCTGGCCGCAAGCGTCCGCGCGCTCTACGGCAAGGACCTGCCCGCCTCGCTCCGCGACGACCTGGCGCACTGCCTGGCAGGCGGCCCGACGGGCCGGCTCCGGATCTCGGTCCGGCCTGTCGGCGGACCGCTGCAGGCAACCGTGGAGGTGGTACCGCTCAGTGCGCAGCCCACCGCGGTCACGTTGCGCCCGGCGGCGGTGCCCGGCGGCATCGGCGGCCACAAGTACCGCGACCGCAGGCTGCTCGCGAGCCTGGCCGACAGCGCCGCCTCCGATGAGCAGGTGCTGCTCACCGACGAGACCGGCGAACTGCTTGAGACCGACCGGGCGAACGTGTTCGCCGTCATCGACGGCGTGCTGCTCACTCCGCCCGCCGACGGCCGCCTGCTGCCAGGCACTACCCGGGCCGCCGTGCTTCGCGCGGCGCGATCGCTCGGCGTGCGCACCGGCCAGAAGCCGCTCACTCTCGACGAGTTCGCCGACGCGACCGAGGTGTTCGTGACCAACGCGGTGGTCGGCGTGCTCCCGGTACGCGCCGTCACGGGAGTTCGCCGTGCCTGGCGCCCGGGCCCGGTCACGGCCGCGCTCGCCGCGTCGCTCGCTGCCCGTCCCGCTGACGACGCGGGCATCCTCGCAGCTCCGCTCCCCGCACCGCTCACGCCCGTGCCCTCGATCCCGTGGCGCACCGTGGCCGGCGGACCGGACCGGCCGCTTGTCGTGCTGCTTGACAACTACGACTCGTTCACCGGCAACCTCGCCCACCTGCTGCAGACCGCTGGGGCGCAGGTCGAGGTCATCCGCAACGACGAGGTGACCGCCGCCGCGATCATCGGCGCCGGCCCGGCCGGCGTGGTCATCTCTCCCGGCCCGTGCGCCCCGGCCGAGGCGGGCATCAGCATCGCCACGGTGACCGCGTGCGCGTCGGCGGGCGTGCCGCTGCTCGGCGTCTGCCTCGGCCATCAGGCGATCGGCGCCGCGTTCGGCGCACGAATCGTCAGGGCGCCGGTCCCGGTGCACGGCAAGGCATTCCCCGTCAGCCACGACGGCCGCGGCGTGCTGGCCGGCCTGCCCGAATCGTTCCAGGCGACCCGCTACCACTCGCTGATCATCGCCGAGCCCACGCTCCCGAGCGACCTGACGGTCACCGCCCGCACCGAGACTCTCCCGATGGGAGTGCGGCACCGCCGCCTCCCGATTGAGGGCGTCCAGTTCCACCCCGAGTCGATCCTGACCACTCACGGCGCGGCCATCATCGCCAACTTCATGGCGCTGGCACGCAGCGCCCGGCCCGCCCGCTAGCCCCCGGCGCGCGGCTACCCCTGCGCCACCCCCACCGCGCCCCGCCACCAACCACGGCCTGGGACGTTGTGCCGCCGTGGGATGGCCAGCACGCCGGCGCCCGGTGACAATCGGGGCATGGGCGCACTCACCATCGGATTCGTCGGGCTTGGCAACATGGGCTGGCCCATGGCCGCCAACCTGCACGCCGCGGGGTTCTCCCTGGTGGTCAGGGACGTGGACACCAGCCGGCAGGACGGCTTCGCCGCTGCGCATCCCGGCACCGTGGCCGCGAGCGCACCGGATGACTTCGCGGCCGCGGACGTCGTGGTCACCATGCTGCCCGACGGTGCGATCGTCGCCGATGCTGTCCTCGGCTGGGGGATCGGCGCGGCGCTGCGGCCCGGCGCGCTGCTCGTCGAGATGAGCTCCGCCGATCCCGCCGACACGCTGCGGCTAGCCGCGGCGCTCGGGGCCCGCGGCGTCCTGGTGGTGGACGCGCCAGTGTCCGGCGGCGTGCCGCGCGCGCAGACCGGCGAGCTGGCCATCATGGTCGGCGGGGCGGACGAGGACGTGGCGAGGGCCCAGCCGGTGCTCCGCGCGCTCGGCGATCCGGCGCGGCAGTTCCGCACCGGCCGCCTTGGCAGCGGCCACGCCATGAAGGCGCTGAACAACGTCGTCGGTGCCGCTACGTACTGTGCGACCGCCGAGGCGGTAGTGGCGGGCGCGCGCTTCGGTCTCGACCCGAAGACGATGATCGACATCATCAACGCCTCCACCGGGCGCTCCTTCGTCAGCGCGGACGTCATCGGCGCCAACGTGGTCAACGGCGCCTATGCGACCGGATTCGCGCTCGGCCTGATGGCCAAGGATGTCGCGATCGCGCAGAGCATCATCGCCGCCACCGGGGCCGACGTCCCGGTCCTCGCGCTCACCGGCGAACGCTGGGCCACGGCGCTCGGCGAACTCGGCCCGGCCGCCGACCAATCGCGGGCACATCAGTCCTGGTGGGATGACAAGCTCGGCGGACCGTGACGATCCGCCGCACGGTGGGTAGCCGCCGGCCGGGTCAACTCACATCCTGACCATGACCTAGGCCACATTTGGTGGACGCGTCACTAAGGTAAGCCTTACCTTAGTGACCGTGACTTGGGCGGACAGCGTACCTAACCTGCTCATCGGGCTCCGTGAGGGACTCGAGGCAGGTCTCGTGGTGACCATCCTGCTTGCCGCGGTGAAGAAGACCGCGGCGGCGCGAGCCGGGCAAGACGGCGAGCCGACGCTGTCGACCGCCCCGATCTGGCTCGGCGTGGTCGGCGCGGTGAGCCTGGCCGGCGCCTTCGCCGCGGTGCTCACCTTCTCCGTCAGCGTTCTGTCGAGCGAACAGCAGGAGGCGGTCGGCGGCCTGCTCAGCGTTCTGGCGGTCTGCCTGGTCACCGGCATGATCTTCTGGATGCGCCGCACCGCGTCCACCCTGTCGTCGCACCTGCGCGGAGAAGTAGAACGGGCCGTCGCGATCGGCGCCGGAGCGCTCACGCTGACCGCGTTCCTGTCGGTCGGCCGCGAGGGCCTGGAGACGACGCTGTTCCTGTGGACAGCGGCCAAGGCGTCGGGACAGACGGTCGGCCCGCTGATCGGCGCGGCTGTCGGCATCGCCGCCGCGATCGGTCTCTGCTGGCTGCTCTACCGCCGGGCGGTGCGGCTCAACGTCGGCGTCTTCTTCAACAGGACGGCGTTCGCGCTCATCGTGATCGCGGCGGGCGTGCTCGCCTACGGCCTGGGCGACCTGCAGGACGCGGGCTGGCTGCCCGGTCACTCCTGGGTCGCCTTCGACCTGACCGCGCACATCGACCCGGGCTCCTGGTGGGCGTCGATCGTCACCGGCCTCACCGAACTGTCGCCGCGGATGACCGTGCTCCAGGTCACCGCCTGGCTGGCCTACCTCGCCTGCGTGATCCCGGCGTTCGTGAACGCGGGCCGCGCCGCCGCCGCGAAGAGCGCGGCCAAGCCCGCCGCGCCCGCCGTCGACACCGTGTCCGCCGCCCGCCCGCCCGCGGTCGTCGCGCCCGCCGCGAGCGGCACCGCGATCGGCCGCTGGGAGCGGACGGCCGCGAGCAGCCCTTGGCTGGTGGGCGGCGTCCTCGTCGCCGTGCCCGCGCTCGCCGCGGGCGTGACGATCGCGGTGCTGCCCGCCGCGCAGTCGAGCGGCGCCAGCACGGTCTCGGTGACCCGCACCGAGTGCGCACCTGAGTGGACGTCGGCCGGAGCCGGCACCCAGACGATCACCGTGACCAACAACTCCGGGCTGGCCGGCGAGATCAGGCTGGACAACGCCGCCGGCGCGATCATCGGCGAGATCGAGACCCTCGGCCCAGGCACGTCGGCGCCGCTGACCGCCACCCTCGGCACCGGCAGCTACACCTTCCAGTGCCTGATGGGCTCGCAGCAGGCGACTTCCTCGCAGGCAGTGGCGGTGTCCGCGGGCACCGGGACGAAGGTGTCCGACCCGGTCGCCGTCAAGCCCGTCACCGTCGCCGAGCTGACCCCGCCGAACAGGCTCTACCAGGGTTACGCGGCCGCGCAGCTCACGGACCTCGCCGCGGATGTCACCGCGATCCAGGCCGACCTGCGCCACGGCGACATCGCGCGGGCGAGGCAGGACTGGCTCACCGCCCAGCTCGCCTGGGAGCGGGTCGGCGCGTCCTACAACAGCTTCGGTGACCTCGGCCTCGCGGTCGACGGCCTGCCGGACGGCCTTCCTGACGGCGTCAGCGACAAGGGCTTCACCGGCCTGCACCGCCTGGAGTACGGCCTGTGGCACGGCCAGCCGGCCAGCGAGTTGCTGCCCGTCGCGGACACGCTCGCCAGGAATGTCGCCACCATCCAGAAGAACCTGACCTCAGACGACCTGGCCGGCGACCCGACCAACCTGTCGCTGCGCGCGCACGAGATCATCGAGGACGCGCTCCGCGACCACCTGTCGGGCATCGACGACGAGGGCGCTGGCGCCGCGTACGCGATGGCGTACGCCGACACCCAGGCCGACCGGGCGGTGCTCGGCTACCTGGCGGGCCTGCTCAACCAGCGCCAGCCGGGCCTGGTGGCAACCGCCGACCGTCAGCTCGCGGCGCTCGACGCGGCGCTCGGGGCGACCAAGGCCAACGGGCAGTGGCAGCCGCTTACTGCGGTCTCCCTCGACAAGCGCCAGCAGGTGAACGC
>Ga0335085_10004475_pt1 | contig 23141 bp, 25 predicted proteins | sample Lox_Sample_45_FD_206712 | JGI IMG/M metagenome (GOLD analysis project Ga0335085, IMG submission 206712) | Soil microbial communities from Loxahatchee National Wildlife Refuge, Florida, United States - Lox_Sample_4.5 | ecosystem: Environmental > Terrestrial > Soil > Wetlands | place: USA...
CGTTGAAACGCATCCGGCGTCGCCCGCGCATCCTCACGGCATGCTGGCAACAATCCTGCCTACCGCTTGGCCGAACTATATTATGCGAACGTCAATAATCTACTGGACGAGTACACACGCTTGTCAGGTCGGCGACATTGGATTATTCTCGCACACTGAAAACTCAGAGCGGCACTTGCAGCAGTAGCTCTGATTTGCTCGAGCCATGGGCAAGGCGGCGAGTGCGGGCGACGCTGCATCATGGCCAACAAATGAATTGAGCACGGTATCAGCGAGAACGAGAATATCGCTCGTTCTTGGAGCAATTTACAAGCCGGGTCACAGTAGCGTTTCGAGGAGGCTATTCATGAGGAGCTACAAAAGACGAGACATGTTAACGGCCGGCTTGGCCGCTTCTGCCGGGTCTATGCTTGCGAGCATCCCTTCAGTGACAACTGCAGCCACGGCAGCAAAGCGAGGCAATACAGCCACGCCAGGTAAGACCCCTTTTCAGCCGACGTGGAATTCCCTGCGAAACTACCGGACGCCTCAATGGCTTCGCGATGGGAAGTTCGGTATCTACACGCACTGGGGCGTTTATTCAGTGCCGGCTGTCGGTCCGAACGGCACCTGGTACTCGAATCACGTGTACATGGATCCCAACTCGTCGGAGAGAATCTACCACGAGGCTACTTACGGCCCCTTGGAGAAGTTTGGCTATAAGGATTTCATTCCCATGTTTACGGGTGCGAAGTTCAATGCCGACGAATGGGCAGAATTGTTCCAAAAGGCAGGCGCGCGCTTTGCCGGGCCGGTGGCGGAGCATCACGACGGGTTTGCCATGTGGGACTCACAGTACACGGAGTGGAACGCTGCCAAAATGGGCCCGAAGCGGGATATCGTCGGTGAGTTGGGGAAGGCCATCAAGGCCCACAACATGAAGTTCGTCACCGCCTTCCATCATATGGAGAACTGGTATTTCTTTCCCACTTGGGAAAAGAGTCTCGACTGTGGCGATCCCCGGTACTCGGGTTTGTACGGTCCCATCCACGAAAAGGGGGCTCAGCCCAGTAAGGAGTTTCTGGATCGCTGGGAGAGCGAGGTTCGCGAAGTCATCGATAAGTACGAGCCCGATTTCATCTGGTTTGACTTCGGCTTGAGGGCCGTCCCGGACGTCTACAAACAAGACTTGTTGGCGTACTATTTCAATAAAGCGGCAGCCGGGAACAAGGAGGTGGTGGTGACGTATAAAGGCCACGACCTGCCACCAGGCGTAGGAATCGACGACTTGGAGTTGGGACAGGAACGCGAGATGACCTACCACGAGTGGATTACCGATTCTTCGATTGACAATCAAGGAGCCTGGGGGTATGTGAAAGGCGCGGGCTTCAAGACGACGGAAAACCTCGTTGACAACCTCGTGGACCGGGTAAGCAAGAACGGGTATCTGCTGCTCAACGTCGGCCCGAAGCCCGACGGGACCATTCCCGAGATCGCCAAAGAGCGGCTGTTGGAGCTGGGAAAGTGGCTTCAGGTCAACGGTGAGGCCATTTATGGCACTACCCCTTGGGTCATCGCCGCCGAGGGTCCGACTAAGCTCGAGGCCGGTGGTCCTTTCAACGAGAAGGATGCTCTGCGTTACACAGCGCAGGACATCCGTTTCACCGCCAGAGACAACATTCTGTACGCAACGGCTCTTGGGTGGCCGGGCGACGAGGTTCTCATCAAGAGCTTGGCAGGTGGGCCAGACCCCGACCGGAATTTTTGGAACGGGCTCTACCCCTCCGAGATCGTTTCGATCACCATGCTCGGAGGCGACGAGGAGCTTAAGTGGGTACTGACGAAGGACGGCCTCAGGCTGGAAACACCCAAGAAAAAGCCGTGTGAGTACGCTTTTGTCTTCAAAATCGTGCGCAAGAAGCCTTTCTGATCATGCGACGGGATCAGGAAGGTTAAGGAGCATCCGAATGCATTTCCTCGTTCGGGGATTTGCGTTATTTTTCATCGTTGGGAGTAGCGGGCCCACGTGCCTGTTCCTCTCAGTGAACGGCGCCCATAAAAAGAATTACGTGTACTTGACGCTGGTCACGTCGATATCCAGTGGGATGTGCTGATGAAGGACGTAGCTCCATTGCGAAACGCCGGATGAACAAGTCCATAATTCTTGTTAAGGACTGATCAGATCAGACCATTAAGCTCTCCAGATACGGAGATTTCGCGATGCAGTACAATCTGCTCGGCAAGTCGGGGCTGAAGGTTTCCCGCCTCAGCTTCGGCGCGTCATCGCTGGGAGCAGTCTTCCGCCCGGTGGACGAATCGGAAGCCATCAAGGCAGTGCATGCGGCCCTGGACTGCGGAATCAACTACTTCGACGTGGCACCCGCATACGGAGGGACGCTGTCGGAGACAATTCTCGGCAGGGCGCTGCGCGGCATTTCCCGCAGCCGTTACTTCCTTTCTACGAAGGTGGGCAAGTACACCAAGCCTGGCAGCTACGGCGAGGACACACTGGATTACTCGCGCTTCCGCATCCGGACTTCCTTGGATGAGAGCGCCGGGCGCTTGGGCGTGGAATATTTTGACATCATCCACATCCACGACATCGAGTACCAGGAAAGAAGGCACACCGAATGGGCTTTGACCGAGGGCTATGAGGCGGTTCAGGAATTGAAGCGGGAAGGGCGGATTGGAGGCGTCAGCTTCGGCATCTACCCGATGGATTTGTGGAGGCGGATCTTCGAGTCCCTGGACATCGATGCCGCGCTGGTTCACAATCACTACTGCCTGAACGATACGCAGCTGCTCCAACTGCTGCCCATGGCGCGGCAGAAAAACATCGGTATTGTGAACGGTTCGCCATTCGCGTCCGGCTTGCTAACGGATCGCGGAGCGCCTGCCTGGCATCCTGCCAGCGCCGAGGACCAAAGCCGGTTCCGCGCGGCCGCCGAATTCTGCCGACGCCACGGAACTTCGATCAGCAAGCTCGCATTGCAGTTCTCTAGCCAGAATCCGGAAATACCCACCACATTGTTCAGTTCGGCCAGTCCTGACTCCGTACGCCGCAACGTCCAATGGCACCAGGAGCCATGCGATATGAACCTGGTGGCAGAAGTCCGGAAAATCCTGGAGCCGGTTCTGGACAAGGAATGGAACTATTAGAGTTGACGAGCGACGCGCACCACCACCTCTGGCAGTACAATCGCCGGGACTACGCCTGAAACCTAGAATTACGGCACTCCGCTCGACATTACGTGTGCGGGAGCTTAAGGAAGCATCCGGCGGTCCAGCGTTCAATCATTTCGAGAACTTCGGAATGCAAGAATGGAGACCGGCCGACGGATTCCCCGACGAGCGGTGCAATTAACAAAATTCGGCTGGGCAATCGGAGGGGTCATGATAAGAGTCGTTTTGATAATATTGGCCACCGCGGCCGCTCTTTTTGCCGCAACATTTTACGCCCAACCCGCGAACACCCATGCGCAGCGGATCGGCATGGTAATTGGAATAAAACGCGATCAGATCAGTGCTTATGAGGCGCTGCACGCCGCATCCAACCCCGGAGTTCGTGATCTGCTGCAGAAGTACCACATGCGAAATTTTTCGATTTTCATCGCCAAGCTTGACGATGGGAAGTACTACCTCTTTGGCTATTACGAGTACACCGGCACAGACTACAAGGCGGACATGGCAAAACTTGCCGCCGAGCCCCGCAACCAGAAGTGGCTCTCGGTGACGGATCCGATGCAAATTCCGCTTGCTGGGGAGCAGTCGTGGACGATCATGAAAGAGGTCTACCACAACCCGTAAGGCCTGTCGCGCGGCACAGGACAATAGCTCAGTGCTTCAGTAGCCAGTCCCGCACGCGCGGATTAAAGTCTTCGATGTTTTCCCAGTGAAAGGCGTGGCCGGAATTTGCGTACAAGTGAATCTCGCAGCCGGGAATTCGAGCCGCGATCTCCTTGGCCATCCAAACCGGAGTAAATATGTCCTGGGCGCCGCCGACCACCAGGCAGGGGCATCGAATCTGCGCGAGCGCACCCAGAGTGTTGTGATCCATGCAGGCCGCTGCTTGCGCCTCGAGGCCATGCAACGGCTGGGGGAGCGGGTCAGCCTCGGCTTGACGGCGCGCCTCGAGCATCTCCTGGTAGAGACCATTGTCGTCCCAGGAAGCCTTCGCGAAGATCAGCAGTTGAACATACGTGGCAAATTCCTCTGGACGCAGCCTGGCCTTGCAGTCCTTAAGGTGCTGGAAGACGTCCCGGGCGTAGCGGTCGCACCGCGCCCAGGGGCACATCAGGACCATGCTGCGCACCCGCCCGGGATGCCTCAATGCAAGTTGCTGCGCGATGATGCTGCCCATCGAGCAGCCCACCACTCTGGCCTGTCCGATTCCGAGCGCAAGGAGCAGGCCGTCGTAATCGTCAGCCATCGACGCGCTGCTGTAAGGATCGGTAGGCTTGTCGGTGAGGCCGACACCACGATTATCAGCCATAATGCAGCGGAAATTCGTTCTCCAAAATGCGCTGTGTTTTTCCCAAACGGCTCCGCGAGCAGTAATACCCATAATCAACAGCAGCGGGTCACCCCGGCCCTGCTCCTCGTAATACATTCGGATTCCGTTGGTCTCCACGTACGGCATCTGCACTCTCGCTCTAAAGGCTCGGGATCAGCTTGGTGCGCACCCATTCTCCGTCCCGAAGCGTAACGCCGTCAGGATCATCCACGGCCGCGTGAGCTTCGTCTTCACAGATGATCCAGCCCGCATAACCTCGGTCGCGCAGCCACCGCGTGATCCCAAGGAAATTCACTTTGCCCTCGCCCATTAAGGCGAACTCCGGGTTGCCGTCCCAGTCTTTGTAGTGAACGTGGTTAATGAGCTCCGCGTATTGCTGCATCGTGGCCAGGGGATCCATTCCGGCGTTCGCGATGTGCCCTACGTCGGGCGTCCAGCCGATCACTTCGCGATCGAGTCCCCCCAGCAGAATTTCATAATCCTCCCGCGTCCGGGCGATCGAGGACGGCGGCGAGTTGGGATGGAAGCTGCAGGGCACGCCCGCGTCGGCCGCCCGTCGCGCCACCTCATTCAGGTTGCGGACGAGCCGCCTCTGCCGCTCGCGAACTTCAACCCGCCCCGTCGGCATTTGGACCGTACCCAGGACGCCGCCAGGAAACTGTTTCAGGAGGTCAATGGTGCGATCCGCCTCGGCGCGCTCTTGATCCGTTTCGCCGTCCTGATTCCAATTCAGCACAAGGGAAATACCAGCCAGCTCGATGCCCGCTTTCTTCAGCGACTCAGCCAAGCGCGCGGCGTCCACCAGGTCGCCCATCCAGAAGTGTATGGGCTCAACACCGCGATAGCCGGCTTCAGCGATCACCTGGATCATGTGATCCAGCTTGTTCGCGTTCGCCCGGCCGTCTTCTTTCATGAACCAGGTGTAGACCTCCGAGCCGAATCGAAAAAGCGGGTTTGCGACAGATGGAGACATGAAAACCCCTGGTGATCGAACTGGTGGACCAAGCCTCCTGTAGACTAAAGACGTGTTCCCGCATGTTCGGGCCGCGGGGAGGCTGCCTGCGGCGCGTACTTGCCCGCCATGGCTTCAAGAAACGACTTGGCGCCCGCCGTGACCTGCCACGCGTTAGGCCAGAAACACAGATCGACGGTCCACCAGTTTGACGGACACCCGGAATTGAGAATTTCAGGAATCAACAGATCAAAATTGAGAACACCTTGGCCGAAAGGAGCGTGCGTGCTGGTTTCGTTGTTGTGAAGGGTGCCGTCGGAGTCGATGAGGTGCACGTGACCGATTCTCCCCTGCAGGCGCCGCAGCAGTTCGAGGGCTCCGCCTTCCAGGGTTTCCTTTTCGCCCGGTTGGCGCGCCCCCACAGCGGCGCACATATGAGCATGGCACGTATCGAGCAGAACCCCGAAGTTATTTTCGGAAACGTCGTCCGCAAGACGAAGAATTTCGGAAGGCTTGTTGAAGGCAAACCCAGGCTCGAATTCCCAAACCATCCGGATCCCCCGGTCCGCAGCCCTCCGCGCCCCCAGGCGAAAGGTGTTCACTAGCCGTTCCCAACCGAGACTCGCTTCAATGTTCTCTCTCTCGAAAATGTCCGGAGGGCTAACGCTGTCCACGCGAACGCAGTCGATGCCAAGCTCCGCTGCAAAGGCGATGTTCTGTTCAAAGGCCGACATCCACTTGGAGTTGTTCTCCGTCGAAATAATGGGAAAGGACCACAGGTCCGCCGCCAGCCCTGAAAAGGCCAGCCCCTGATCGCCGACCTTCTTTTTCAACTCGGCGCGTTTCGCCGCAGTATCGAACTGGGCTGGATGCGGATGCGGTGCGAAAGCACCAAGTTCGACACCGTCAAACCTGAGCTCCCTGAGCTTCGCAATCACCTCATCGAATGGGACAGGCGCGTCTTTGTAGGGCCCGAAACAGTAGGCCCACGTGCCGATCGATAGGCGAACCCCGCTCATTACCTCACCTCCCGAACCCGAATCGCGGCCATTTCAGGTGCCCAGCATGGCACAGTCGTATCGGTCCGTTCAATACTTTGCGGCTCTCTCGAGCAGGGCTCCGAAGCTGACCGCGGGCCTATCTGCGAGTGAAGCGGTCGCTTGAAAGACAAAGCACCGGCCGCCGGTGCGAGGGAGCTTCGCATCTGAAAGGCGTTCCGATTTCAACCTGCGACCGCGCACTTAACGGACTCTGTCGAAGGCAAGCGATCTCCACACTCGAGGAGGGCGCTCAGAATCTCTTGAAATTGGGGAGACATGCCGGTAGGATGATGCCTCCTTGTGAGTGGCTGAACCATTGGTCGTTTTATGATCAAAAGCCGGTGGCGTCAATTCTTAGGGATTGAAGGAGCGCTGCATGACCTTGAAAGGTCAAATCGACATAGCACTCATACTCGTCCTTCTTGCGGTAAGTGCTGGTGATCTGAAGGGCCAAGGCAATGGCCCCTTAGCGAAATGGGCCTTTGACGAGGGCGGCGGAACTGTGACGCGCGAGAGCGTGAGCGGAGCCCAGGATAAGATCGAGGGCTTTTACAAATTTGTGCCGGGAATATCCGGTACGGCACTGCGCCTCGACGGCTATACCACCAGCGTGACCGCCACCGGAATCAAAATGCAGCTCACCGATTCCTTCTCGGTGTCCGCTTGGGTTGCACTAAACGCTTACCCGTGGAACTGGGCGCCGATTGTAGACCAGGAGGCAGACCAGCTGGCGGGTTACTTTTTCGGGATCGATGCCTTTGGGCATCTTGGGCTGCAGGCAGACGTGGACGGGGTATGGCAGTCTCTGACTTCCAGTACCCAACTGCCACTGAAGAAGTGGGCTTATGTGGTGGGAACCTTCGACAGTCGTCAGGGTCTCGCGATCTATATCAATGGCACGAAGGTGGGCGCTCTTGTCACCCATGGTGACTTGTCGCCTGCTAAAGAAGTGGATCTCCTGATCGGACGCGTTCGCCAAGCGATCCTGCCCGCCGAATGGATCCATCCTAAGTACGCAGTTTGGTACTCGCTCGACGGCATTCTGGATGAAGTACAGATCTTCGGCCGGAGCTTGGGTCCGGAGGAAATCAACAGTACCTATTCCTCTGCGAAGTATTCCGATGGGGAGGTCCTGCCTTGGACGCGAATGCCCTCCGGTCCACCCGGGGCCGGGCGGTTCGGCGCTTACTACGCAACCCTGAAATTTGAGGATATGTGGGACCTGCCGCGCCGCATTGGTCCGGATTCTGACGTGGTCGTGAGATTCGATGTTGCTCCCATCCGCCTCGTGTTCTGGCAGGGCACCAATTATATTCCGGCCTGGGTCACAGAACGAGACAAGTGGTACACCGATGAATTCCTGGAAACCGGCGGCGCGGGATGCCCGCCCGGCGAAGATTGCGAGCCGATGTCGGACAAGCAGAGCAAGTACTCCCATGTCCGCGTGCTCGAGAGCGATGATGCACGCGTGGTCGTGCACTGGCGCTATGCCGATGCCGAGGTGGAAAAATCGATCGGCGCCTGGCCAGATCCTTACACCGGATGGTTCGACTGGATCGACGAATACTATACGGTGTATCCGGACGGCGTCGCCGTACGCAAGCAGGTGCTATGGAGTTCAGCCCTCGACAAAGGACATGAGTGGCAGGAAACGATCGTGATCAACCAGCCCGGCACGCGTCCGGAAGATAACATCAATGCCGACGCGCTGACGATTGCTAATATGAAGGGCGAGTCCGCCACGTACTCGTGGTCGCCCAGCTCCCCGCAGAGGTTCGACAAACCCGAGAACCCCAACATCCAGGTGGTGAATCTCAAATCCGACTGGAAACCTTTTCAGATTGTCGCACCGGCTCACTCCAGAATGAAGCCCTACACCGGTGAGAAGACCTATTCGATGTTTGAATGGTGGAATCACTGGCCCGTTGCGCAGATCAAGTCCAGCGGCATCTCCGCCGTGGCGCCTGACCGCGCTTCCCACTCCTCCCTGTCCCATTTGTTCTGGGACGCCTACGCCCAAAGCAGCGATTCCATGACCAAGATCATGTTGGACGGTCTGACCACAAAACGGGCAGGCGACCTGGTGCCGCTCGCCAAGTCCTGGTTGTCGCCGCCGAAACTTACGATCACCGGTGAAGGATTCAGCGGTGCGAGTTACGATCCTGCCCAGCGGGGTTATGTGGTCGTGCGTGAGCCAGGTGCGGGCAAGTCCGGTTTCGAAGCGACCTTCGGGGCCAGTGAAGAATCCCCGATCATCAATCCGGCGATTGTCGTGCAAAACTGGGGCGAAGAGTCGGCGCGCGTCCGAATCGACGGTAAGCCGGTCGCACCTGGCAAGGACGTGAGATTAGGGCACAACGACACCATGGAAGGCACCGACCTGATCGTATGGCTGCGCCGGGAAACCACCCACCCGCTCAGAGTCTCGCTGGAACCGGTCCCGTAGGAATTGTTGTCAAGTGCTGGCTGTTGATGAGACCTGTCCCAGATTGCCTGGGACCACCAATTCGGCGCAGAAGCAAACAGATGATTGGAGTCTGCTCGCTCAGGCCACCAGCAGAAAGGAATCGTGCAGAGTTCCCTTTCAATTCCGCCCCTCGACCTGGCGATCATCATCATCTATCTTGCCGGCATCCTGGCGATCGGGGTGAGCGCCACCCGCAAGACCAAGGTGACGGGCAGCATCTTTTTTTTGGCCGGCCGATCGCTCAAGTGGTGGATCGTCGGCGCCGCACTGTTTGCCTCGAATATATCGACGATTCACCTCGTCGGCTTTGCGGCATCCGGCTACAACGAAGGACTGGTCTGGGGGAATTTTGAATGGATGGCCGGCCCCACACTGATCCTGCTCGCCCTTGTCTTTGCGCCCTTTTATTTCAAGAGCCGGATCTCGACATTGCCGGAGTATCTCGAGAGGCGCTATAGCCCAGCGTCGCGCTCTGTGCTTGCCTTCATGGCCATTATGGCGGCACTCTTGATCCACATTGGCATGAGCCTCTATGCAGGCGCGGCTGTCTTTCAGCGGTTCTTTGGCATCAGCCTGGTGACGTCTATCGGCATCGTGGCGCTGATCACGGTCACTTATACAGCTTTGGGCGGGCTGCAGGCTGTCGTGGTAACGGAAACGATTCAAGCCAGCATTCTTATCCTCGGAAGCATCGTGATCACCGCTCTTGCAATCCGTGCCCTGCCTGCGCACGGGATCCACTCCATTGAGCAGTTCCGCTCCGTTGTGAAACCTGGACAGCTGAGCATGATTCATGTTCACGATAGCGTCGGTCTCTCATGGTACGCGGTGCTGCTGGGCTACCCGGTGTTGGGCGTGTGGTACTGGTGCACGGACCAGACGATTGTGCAGCGGGTACTGGGAGCCCGCACCCAGCACGACGCACAACTGGGGCCGCTGCTGACCGGCTTTCTCAAGATCCTACCGGTGTTCTTGATGGTCCTGCCAGGCATCATCGCGTACGTGCTTTTTCGAGGCCTCATCGGATCAGCCAGCAACCAGACCCTGCCGGTTCTGATCAATCAACTTGCTCCCACTGGAGTGCGCGGCCTGATTTCGGCGGCTATTTTGGCCGCTCTCATGAGCACGGTAGCAGCAGCATTGAACAGCTCAGGCACGCTGGTGGCGGTAGATATTTTCAAGCGCCTTCGGCCCGAGACGTCAGACCGCGCACAGGTGTGGATTGCACGCATAAGCTCGTTGACGGTCATGATTCTCGCGATCCTGTGGTCAACGCAAGGCGGTAAGTATTCGAGCATCTTTGAGGCGATCAACGCCATTGGTGCCGATCTTGCGCCGCCCATCACGACCGTCTTTATCTGGGGAATTTTCTGGCGACGTGGCACCTGGCAGGCATCTCTGATCACACTGGTTTCGGGGTTCTCGCTCGGAGCAACGGCGTTTGCTCTTGACTTGCCGGCCTTTGGCACAGAGAAGATTATCACGCATGACTGGGGAATACCGTTCATGATGCAGGCGTGGTGGTTATTTTGCATTTGCAGCGGCATTTACGTTGTCAGCAGCCTCGCGACGCCTCCACCTGCCCCCGAAAACATCGACGGGCTCACATGGGATCATCCCTGGGCCGTGCTCGCTCGCGGAAGCGTTGCGACAGTAACGGACCCGCGCGTGATTGCAGGACTCCTGATTGCGACTCTGGCGGTCTTATATTACGTCTTCCGCTGATCGTCACCGGCAGTCAAACGTACGACGACAAAAGCTGAGGCAGGAGACAAAGAGATCATGGCACTGACCTGGGTGCGGAGAGCGGCCACTACCGTACTCCTCATTTTGTCGTCAGGACCGTTATGGGCTCAGGAAAACGGACTGCTCGCCTGGTGGAAGTTCGACGGCGGCGCCGGCAATGTCGTACTCGATAGCGTCTCGGGGGAAAGAGACGCCATTCTGAATCATTTCGCCTGGGAATCCGGCGTCTCGGGAACCGCGCTGAAGTTCGACGGGTTTACTACCTTCATCAGCCGTGATGCCCCCGGCACACCACACTTCGACGGCAGCTTCACCGTGGAAGCCTGGATCGCGTTGCAGAGTTATCCGGTGAACTGGGTTGCCATCATCGATCAGGAGGAGAAACAGAAGGCCGGATACTTTTTTGGGGTGGATTCGCGCGGACGGCTGGGACTCCAAGTCGAAGTTTGGGGAGACTGGCAACAATGCCTCTCGACCGAAGACTTGCCTCTGGACCGTTGGAACCATGTAGTCGGAACCTACGATATTCACTCCGGAATGAAGCTCTACATCAACGACCGTCTCGCCGGCCAGCTCGCTGTAATCGGAAGCCTCACACCTGCAGACAAGACAGGACTCCGAATCGGGCGCAGTTTTGACGAACTGCCTCCCGACTCTCTGGTCCGGCCCTTTGTCAGCTTTCCGGCATCGTATTCGGTGGACGGCCTCCTCGACGAGGTGAAGATTTATGGACGAGCGCTAAGCGCCGATGATGTCGCCCATGCTTTTGCCGAAAGGCAGGCTGCCCGGTCCCCGGTGTTTTCGCCCCGCCGCTGGCCGACGCTCCAGGCCGGTAAGCAAGGTTTCAGAGCTGTGTACACGCGGCTCAAGCTTTATCCGGAATGGGACGCGCTCTGGCGTAGCGGTCCTTATTCGGACGTGGTCGTCAATTTCGGCGATGCACCGTACCATTTGGCTTTCTGGAGAGGCACCAATTTTGAAGCGAATCTGGTAACCGAAAACAACGTTTGGATGGGGGACCAGAGCTTCGAAAGTGGGACCCTGTGCGGCTGCGCCGAGCACATGTCTGACAAGAAGGACCTGCACGATTGGGCCAGCATCATCGAGAACACGGCAGCTCGGGTCGTTTTGCACTGGCGCTATGGCTTGGTTGACGTAACGGGGGAGTTCTCAAACGTGGATCCGCTGACAGGGTGGGGCGACTGGGCGGACGAGTACTTTTACATCTATCCGGACGGCGTCGCGGTGCGCTACGGAACCGTCCACGGCACCGCACGCGAGTACAGCTTCACAGAGCCCACCGTCCTGATCGAGCCGGGGAAAAAAGCCGAGGACTACATCAACCTGGATGCTGTTACGGTTTCGAACCCGGAAGGTCACAGCCGAACTTACTCGTGGGATCCCACCTCTCCCCCCTTCCCATTCCCCGATCAGCCAGAGGGAGCGAACATCGCCGTTGTAAACCTGAAATCGGAATACAAGCCCTTCTATATTTATCAGGCGGGGACAATTCTGGGCCCTTACGGGAATCCGCCCGAAGCACGGCTGGAGTACTCCCGTTTTCCTACCTGGAATCACTGGCCGGTCAACCAAGCTCCCACTGACGGCCGGTACGCTCTCGTACCCGACCGATATTCGAGTGCCGCTGTCATGTCACCGGATCCCAATGGGGCCTGGATCAATGGTCCAGGACCCACCAAGAGCACCTATTTTCTGTTCGGTCTGACCAAACAATCCGCCTCAGCTCTAGCAGCCCTCGACCGCTCATGGTTGCAGGCCCCGGTTCTCAGAATCTCCTCCGGTAATTTCACGAATGCAGGCTACAGCCGCTCCCAGCGCGCTTACTTGATCGGACGAGAAGCTGAACCCGAGGGCGCTGCATTGAGATTCACCCTGGATGCGAGCGACCGTTCGCCGGTCGTCAATCCCGCTTTCGTGATTCGAGGATGGGGCGATAGCCAAGCCAACCTGACCATTAACAGCAAAGCCGTGGAGCAAGGACCGGATCTTCACACAGGCTACGTCCACCATTTGGAAGGAACGGACCTTGTGGTGTGGGTCCGATATCACTCGAACCAGCCGGTGGAGTTTTCCATTTCATCATTGAAATCGACTAAGCGGCGTTGGCAGCCCCGCAGGTCGTCATGATTGGTTCGATGAAAGCCGCGGTGCTTGAAAGACCGGGTGAGATTCGTCTGGTGGAAAGAGCCCTGCCTAGCGAGCGTGGTCCCGGTGAGGCCTGCGGTCGCGTGCGGCGGGCAGCAGTGTGCGGAACCGATTATCACGCTTTCCGCGGAAATCAGCCGTTCTTCGAGTATCCCCGGATTGGGGCACGAATTGAGCGTGGAGGCATTGAGCGCGAACGGAGACGGCGCGGGCTCCCAGGGAGGGCGACCGCTGCGCGCTCGAGCCCTTATCTGAATGCGGCCACTGCGGCGCATGCCAGCGCGGCAAGAGGAATTGCTGTGCTCACCTTCAAGTGCCGGGGGGTGCAGCGCCAGCTGATTCCAGCCTCAGGATGGCCGATTTGTGAAGCTTTGCCACCGGAACCCTTGAGACGTTCGCACGTTCCCCTACGCCGTAGCCGTGCGTCGGCGACGCCAGGAGAGCACGCCCTGAGTATCGGCATGGGCCCCATCGGAGTCTCGGTCGCCGACTTCGCGCTACTCGGAAGCGGGGATCATCGCGGCTGATGTGAGCATCGAGAGACTGGCCTTCTCGCGAGAAACTCTCCAAGTTGAGCGCTGTTTGAATGCCCGGAGCGACTTGACCGCGCAGCTGCAAGATGCTCTCGACAGCGAATCAATGCATCAGTCATTCAGCTATACCGGTTCGGGCGGAAAGCTGGTCTTTGTCGGATTTCCAGCGGCGACGTGACCTTCCATGAGCCTGAATTCGACCGGCGCGAAATGACTCTACTGAGCAGCCCCAACCCAACGGCCCGGGACTTCGGGCGCGTGATGGACCTGATGGAACACGGCCGGCTTGATATTTCCCCGTGGAGAACCCACCAAGCCGGTTCGCAAAAATCCGTCGAAGCGTTTCCACACTGGATCGAGCTGGGCGCCAGCGTCATCAAGGCCCTCATCGAATGGTAGTCAATGCAGCGGAGCAAACGACGGTGAGAATCGATGCTCATCAACACTTCTGGATTTACAATCGACGCGACTACACCTGGATGAGCGAGAAGATGGATCTTCTCCGCCGGGACTATCTACCCCCCGACCTCGCGCCCCTGCTCGCGCGGCCTGAAATCACCAGCACCATTGCGGTCCAGGCTCGCCAGTCCGTGGAAGAGACCGAGTGGTTGCTTCAATTGGCTGACCAGACTCCGTTCATCCGAGGCGTCGTAGGATGGGTCGATCTGCTCAGCCCGCGGCTCGACGAGCAGCTTGAGAAGTTCTCGCAGCATCCTCGGTTGGTCGGCGTTCGCCATGTGGTCCACGATGAACCGGACGACCGTTTCATGGCCCGCGATGACTTCTTGCGCGGAGTCGGACGCTTGAGGAAGCTTGGGCTGACCTACGATTTGCTTCTGTTTCCCCGCCATCTGTCGCTGGCCTGTGAAGTTGTGCAACGATTCCCCGACCAGCCGTTCGTCTTGGATCACATTTCGAAGCCGCTTATCAAGGACCACCAGATCGAGCCTTGGGCGAGCGATCTGCGTCGCCTGGCTCAATTTGACAACGTCTTCTGCAAGATTTCCGGCATGGTTACGGAAGCGGACTGGAACCGCTGGCAGGCGGCGGATCTTACGCCCTACCTTGATATTGTGCTGGAGTGCTTTGGAACGAAGCGGCTGATGGTGGGCTCCGACTGGCCCGTATGCACTCTTGCAGGCAGGTACGAAACGGTGCTGGGGGTGACAGCCGATTACCTTGCTCAACTTTCGTCGCCTGAACAGGCGGACATCTGGCACTACAACGCCGAGAGATTTTACAGGATTCAACTGTAACCTTGACGAGACCCGCCGCAGGCTCCCAAAGCAGGCACTCTCCCCTGCGAGCCGGAGCAATAGGCGACGCCCCATGTCGTTATGCAGAGTAAACGTCAGGAAACACCGTCAGGTGCATTGGTACGCGACGCGCAGCAACCTCGAGCCAAATCGGAGGTTTAACCCACAAATCCGTGATTCTCGCGCTGGCCTTCACCTGCACCTGCTTTTCGACTCGCTCCGACTTGTGGATCGTGTCCTTGCCGAAAGGACACAGTCAAGACATTGGCCATCCCGACCGAGGGTACAAACCCTCGCGCCGGAGTCAATGTCCCGGAGCTTGCCTCCGTTGGCCGGTTTTGGGTGACCGCCGAGGCAAATTGCCGCGAAGCTTATGATTCCGTTGGTTGCGGGGGCTGGATTTGAACCAGCAACCTTTGGGTTATGAGTCCACACAAGTTAGGCTATCTCGCTGATTTTGCGGCACGGTTGGCAACCCTAAAGCACGCAAAAGCAGGTGCGGAACGCTCAAGTTGTACCGATCTTGTACTCGTTTGATCGATCGAGCCAACGATAACACGAATTTGGCTTGGTCTCACTGCCTACCAAGTTGCAATCGAGACTGCGCTGTCCGAGATCGCACGTTTCGTTGAGGGAACTTCAGGTCGGGCCGAACAAAATGCTCTGAAGCGTTCGGCAGGACCATCAAGCGCGGAGCCAACCCGCAGACGGACCAGATGGGCTGATTAGCGCCTATTTTCGGATCCCGGAGCCAGCAGACGGACCTCGGCGCAACCGGGGACGTTAGAGATCGTATCCTACCGAAGTTGTTGAGTTTGTGCCAGTTACGTCCGGCACAACTCAGAATCCCCAAAGCAAAGGAGTGAACTATATGGCAGAAATCGGTGTGAATAAAGTCATTCTTGTCGGCCGAACGGGTGCCGATACAGAGGTCAAGTATACTGCGGGCGGCAAGGCTGTCGCCAACTTCTCCCTAGCGATCAACGAAAGCTTCCGAAGGGGTGACGGAGAACAAAGGGACCGCGTGCAATGGGTGCGATGCGTCGCCTGGGGAAAGCTGGCAGAGATCTGTGGTCAGTACCTGAACAAGGGGAAGCAGGCCTACGCTGAAGGCAGGCTGCAGACGCGCAAGTACGACGACCGTGACGGCAACGAGCGAACCGTCACGGAAATCGTAGTCTCACAACTGCGGTTGCTGGGCGGATCCAGAAACGGCGACGGCGACTCCCATCAAGCCACACCGTCGGCGCACGCCGCTCAAGCGGACATCTCGGATCAAGATATACCGTTCTAGGCTGGATATAAGGCATCTGCAGCCAGGACCTACCTATCCGCTCACCACCAGCCCACCACTACCCTGCTTCCCCAGCGTATGCCGCTAGCGAAAGCAGTATGTCTTCCACCGTTTGGGACTTCTGCGGCCGGATCTGGATGCAAGTCCGTTTGCTCACGTCGAGGCGAAGGAAGCTGGAATTGTCAGGATTGACCTCGGTGCGTCCGTCAGGCCGAAGGCAACGCCGGGCACAGCCCAGCTATGTAATCGGAAACTAAGGCCGGAACGAGACTTCCGCTTGCTTTTCGAGACTCAAGACAAAAAAGGAGGAACTGTGTTCGTTGAACTGATGCCAATGCTCTCGGGACGCACCGTGATGATCACCGTGGCCCGTGAGGACCACAAAGCCATCCGTGTTTGCGTGATACCCAAAAAGACAAAAGACGACGAGAACCCGGCGCTCATGACACCGTTGAGCTACACCGGCACACCGGAGGAGCTCGACAGCGAGCTCGGCAAGCATTTGGCCAGCTACGTCGAGTGCCACACTCAGCTCGGCAGCACCCTGGCCCAAGCCAAAGCTGAGCTGGAAGCTGCGGCCAGGGCTGCCCAGGATGAGGCTCGCAGGAAGGCCGCCGAGCGGGGCAAGAAAGCAACAGACAAGCCGGCTACCAACACTGACTCGGTGCCGGCACCGCCACCGGCGCCTCCGCCGGCCGCGACCATGACATTGTTCGGAGGTACGCAGCCCGCGGCTTCGGCTTCCGGCGAGCACACTCCGACGGCGACGGCGGCAGCTACAGCGGCGGCGGGAGGTGAAAGAACATGCAAACTGGCGTTGTAACCAGGGAGTTCAGTTTTAACGGCGTGAAGCTCCCCGACCCCGACCCAAAGCTCAGCCCGGACCAGGTCCGGTCGGTGCTGGCAACAATGTACCCGGACATTGCCACCGCCTCAATCACTGGACCGGAAGCGGTCGGCGACAAGCTCCGCTACAACTTCGTTCGCGCCATTGGCGCCAAGGGGTGACTTCCCATGAGCCAGAGGCGCAGAAAGGAGGCGGCAAAACAGGGGGTCCTCGGCGAACTAAAGCTGTTAGCCGGGGACCGCCATCCTCGAAACCAGACTCTGACCGCGAGGTTCGCACGATGCACCGATTATCAAAATGCGACACGGCTTCTGATCGAGGCGCTGGGGGCGACGGGACGTTGGCAAAAAGGATCGCCCCTCTCGCCGCCGCCCGGTTGGCTTCCGCCCCTGACCTGATGGGGACGGGAGATCAACTGTCTATTCCACGTCTCGAAGGGGTACCGCTGGAGTATCTTCACTCCGCGGGCGATTCGGCTTTGATCCCTTTGGCGCGCACGCTGGTGGAACTCGACCTCGCGGCCCCAGAGGATTGGGAGTCGGCCCATCGCGACCCCGGAGCGTACGTGCTCAGGACGATCGAGCGGTGGATCGCCGCCCACGGAGGCGCCTTCATTCGACGGCGCTTTGACCTTTACGCCACGCTTGGCAGTGATCTCGACGAGTATTCCGACGAGAACCAAGAGAACCCTGACGGAACCCAATTGTACCTAACGGTCGATCCCGACCGCAGCGGTTTCGTGGTTCTCGGCCCAACTCTGGAGTTGCTCGAAAAGGCCGATCCGCGCCTGCCGGCGACCTTTTACAGCCTGTTCGCCTGTGCGCTGAATGTCTGGGTGCGCATTTATGATTTCCACGACGCTGAGGACCGGGTGACCATGCTCAAGGATTGGATCCAGGGCGAAGCCGGTGAGGAACAGTACGAGATTCCGGACGTCGCGGGATGTATTCCGGCTTGCATCAAGGAACGACCGCTTAGCCGCCCGAAACTGCGAGAGGTGCGAGCGGAACTGGGAGACACGCAGGCAGGACTCCTGATGGACGCCCTCCTCGATCTCGCGGGCATCTCTGGGCACGCGAAGCGGCCGGAACTGACCGACCGGATGCGCGAGGAGTTGTGTGATACGAACCCTCCCTTGCCCAGCCTGCTGGCGGTGTTTGCAGAGGGCGACGCGGTTGAGGGCTGCTTCGATGAGGAAGGGCAAACAATGATGGAAGTCACGCCGGAACCGAGCGTGATCCTTCCCTTCAATGCCCACGAGCCGGAGAGTGTTCGACAGGCCTTTCGAACCTTCGGCGTAATCTGCGACACGCTGGCAGCCGCCAGTCACGTCATCGACTTGATGCCGGGCACTGAGCGCTGGGTAATCCACCATTGAGGAGGAATCGATGGAAGCACAGATCAGGATCGGCTCCCGGCGGTCATTCACTCTTAAGCAGGCGGTGCTGATTTACCGGGACAACTCGTCGGCGTTTGCCACGCTTCATGAAGTGCAAGGGGATAAAAATCAGGCGCCGTATCTGGGACCCGGACAGCCGCTCACCACTGGCTTTCTGCGAACGCTTGAGCGAGGTTTAGGGTCGAGAATCACGCCTGAGATCTTGCCCGAGAATATGCTTGTCCGGACGGCGGATTCGATCGTTTGGTGGAGCGCGGCACAGCGCCAGGTGATGTTTTTCGGTGGCGGCACGGAAGAGGCGGCCAAGCTGAACGGCCGTATGTATCCGCATCCGCCGCTGGTCTTCAAGGTCTGTCGGCACGACCTGTTCGTGCGGGCCTTGGAGCACGACGTGAGACCCAATGCGAACACGCCGCTCAAGACCGCGCCCTACTGGAACACGGAGGGTTCGAGAGGCTCAGTGTGCGCCGGCACGATGCGAATACCGCAGGAAGTGACGGCCGACAGCATCTCCGAGTGGGAGACTGCTTTCTTTTCCAGTTCCTTTACCCATCCCTCCGGAGCGGTGCGGCTGACCACTCACCTCGAGGGGTTCGCAGGGCTGTGGTTGAGCCTGGCGGACCGCGGAGATCGTTTTCCGACTGAGTTTCTGACGGACGCGAGACAGACGCTGCGGCAGTTTGTCGACAGTAGCGAGGAGCAGTGAACCATGGAGACTCACACGATTCACAGTGAACTGCTCCGTCGTCGCGTGCGGGTCGTGGTGGTGGGCTGTGGAGGGACGGGCAGCGCCGTCGCGGCCGGGCTTCCCTACCTACACCATTATGTGGAATTCGAAGTCAAGGAGAATCCACGAGCCGGGGGGGCAGGGCGTGGGTAACGCGGCCTCTTCAAAACGGTTTGCTGACGGCGGTCGGCGAAACGCAGATCGACCACGGCGCCGACGGACTTTGAGGGCAGGGGCAGACTGCGACGGAGCATGGAATGGAGACACATAGGCTGCACGCGGAATTGTTGAATCGCAGGGTGAGGCTGCTGGTCCTAGGATGCGGCGGCACTGGGAGTGCGCTCATCGGAGGCCTGCCCTACCTCCACCTCTCGATGCGCGCGCTGGGGCACCCCCATGGCTTGCATGTGATTGTGATGGACGGAGACACGATTTCGCCTGTCAATTCTGTCCGCCAGCCTTTCAGCTGGGCGGAGGTCGGGCTAAATAAGGCAATCGTGCTGGTTAACCGGTTGAATATCTTCTGGGGGTTGGATTGGGAGGCGGTGCCAGAGAACCTGACGGAGAATCATAGTATGGGCCACATCGACATCGTCATTGGCTGCGTCGATTCTCGCGCCGCCCGAGCCGTGATAGAGCGTCAGACGACACGACACGCGACGGTTCATTACGCAATCGATATCGGCAACAGCGAGTCGAGCGGCCAGTTTATTCTGGGCGAGCCGCTGAACCTCGTCAATCGAAGATCGAAAGCGCGCCTGCGCACAGCCGCTGAGCTGTTCCCAGAAATTATCGACGCTACGCTCGACGAGAACAGCCAGCCAAGCTGCAGTACGATCGAGGCGCTTGAGAGGCAACACTGCTTCGTCAACTCCGTGCTGGCGCAGCACGCCTTGGCGTTGCTCGCCCAGCTGTTCCGGTACGGCGAGATCTCCTATCATGGCGCCTTCGTGGATGTCGCGACTTCTCGGGCCGTGCCGCTCCCAATTGATCCCTTGCGGTGGCGCCGACTCAGGAAGTGGAGACGCGAAAAGGATGCTCACAGCCGATAGGAGCAGCATGTCTATCGACGGTGTCGAGCAGGCCACCGTACCGAGACAGCCTGGAGTTCACCTCATTAGTGCCCGCCGCGCACTGTGCGCACTGATCGCGTAAAGGTCTTCCAAGAACTGCCAGCAGGTCACGGCGTTGAACTTCCCGTCTCTCGCCGGAAAAAAAGGGCCCGGATCAACAGTGGGATCGAGGCTGAGCGCCTGGAGTTGTTTTATAGCGAATCGCCGTCCAGGTCTGAACGCGATCTTGATTTCACCTCGTCAATCACACGAATGTATGCCTCAAGTGCGGCCTGCTTGTAATTGGGGATTCGTCCGGCAGAGTGCCGCAACTATCTCCGATGAGCGTGCTACTTCAGGGGGCTCACAGGCAGTGATCACGGGACCAGCTACAGCGGCCGAGGTGCAGCGCCTCGCGTGCTATCGACGCGCACGGCCTCTGACCTTTACGGTAGCCGTCCACATCTGGGGAATGCCAGTGCGGTTGTCAATCCAGACCGGATGGAATATGCCATCCCTGTCCGCCGCCAGACCAACGGTATCGCCCCCGTTCTTTCGGGTGTCGTCGGAAGCCGTGTTGGGCGCGGCCGACGCGCGCACGCTCGGCAGCCAAGTGTCGCCGCCGTCGAGCGATGCGGAGAAACGCGCCCAATAACCGACGTTGTCAGGATTGTCGCGCCGGTCGTACCACAAAAGGCCCACCACGCCATCCCGGTTCACGGCGAGTTTCGGCATGAAGTTGTTGGCATGATCGTTCGCATTGTGAGCCTTGGAATCATCGCTGACGACGGACGGCTGGGTCCAGGTGCGGCCCTGGTCGCTGGAGTATGACAGTAGAATCTGCGTGCGGTTCCCGTAACGGGCGTCGGGCCACGCTGCGTACAGACGCCCCCGAAACGCCCCGCGGCTCTGGTCGACCGCCAGCGACGGCATGGAGAGGTCGGGCGCGCGCCAATCGTAATACGCGTCCTTTATCTGGCCAGCGAGTTCCACCGTATTCCCGCCGTCGAGCGAACGATAGACGCTCAGGACTCCGTCGGCGGTATTCATTGCCGAGGCCGCATCAGTCTTGTAGGACATGTTTCGTTTCGCGTTGTCGAGTTCAGCCAGCAAGGCGAAGAAGTTTCCGTTCGAAACGACGCCGTTCCCTGGGAAGAACATGGCTTGGCAAAGGTCGTCACCGGGCGGACGTCCGTCGACCCGAAACTTCGTCCGGTGTCCGTAGACATGTAAAACGTGGCTGCCGGTGGAGGCTCCATTCGGGCGTAATAGCCGTGTACGAAGACCCGGTAGGCGGAGACCGGGCCGCCATCGTCAACGGTGACCCATGCCCGGTCAATGCCGCGAGTCTCGGCAGTGACTGATGACGCCTGCCATTGGCGGCCTCCGTCCGCCGAGCGATACACGGAGAGAACCGAATCCGTCTTCCCGTCGGGAAAGGCCTGGTCGTGGACGCTGGCGGCAAACGGCACGCCATCGGGACCAATTTCGCAGGAAGGGTCTACGGCGTTCGGAACTGTCAGGGCATGCGACCAGCGTTTCCCGTGGTCGGTCGAAATATAAAACACATTGTCGATCTGATCGTCCGGGCGCACGACGTAAGCGCACGCAATCAACCGGTTGGCGTGACGCGGGTCGGCACCCACATCGGTCTCGTAGTGCCGGACCGTCGACATTGAGGAGCTAACCTGGACGTTCGGGCCAACATCGTACGGCGCCACCGGAGCTTGGCCGGAGAGAATAAGACTGACCGCCACGCCAACAAGCAAAAACATGACCGCCGAATTATAGCGAATCAGGCTCACGCCCCACACGTCCATGATCGACGGCCGATCTCAAAATTCAAGCGAGAGGGTCCCTTATGGCTGTCAGAGGCTTGAGGGACGCGGCCTTGGGTCAGGTGTATTAGTTTATAAGCGATTTTCATTTCAGCCGGTATCAGCCCGGATCCGTTGCCCCGTCGTGCCGGACGTCTTCCCCCGCTGGTTAGGTAATTGATAGCAGAGCCTTCCGATCAAGGGGTTGGTTCCGGCGCGAAGCGATTCCTGAGACAGACCGGCGGGCAGTGCCTCGGGCGGATGAACTCAACTCCGCAGCCAGTTTTCCCATTTCTCAGGATTGCTGCCCAGGTCGCGTCCAGCTAGGGCGACAAGGAATCCGAGCGCCAACTCGCGCTGTTCGTCGCGCTTAGCGCGCAAATAGGCAAGCACGAGGCGGCCGCCGCCGTGAGCGAGGAGCGGACCCGCGAGCTTGGGATCGATTTGGGTCACGTGAGCGCCTTCAGCACGAACTGAAGCGCGAAAAGGTCCGTTCCATGGAGGAGGTGGACCAGGTCGGAAAGGGATAGCGCCCAGTCGACCTTGCGCGGTACGTACGTGGCAAGCGGATTGAGTGCTTGAAGGCAAGTGGGGTCGTCCGGGTCCCTTAAGCCTGAAACCAGGCTGCGCCACGCGGCATCATCCGACGAAAAATTCATCACCACGACGGCGGCAACCGCCCTGGCGCTCGCACCGTCAGACTGCGCCAGGATCTTTTGCGCGCTGTTGAAATCACTCTCCTTTCGAAGCAGACGTAGCGGCTTCCACCAAGCCTGAGGCGTGCCGTCCGACAGCCAGGGGCGCCCGGCGAACGCGCCCGGTAGGCCCCTCCCATAATCCAGAATTCCGCCCTCGCGGAAGGACCTGAACCCTATCGATCAGCAGTTTGTGGATGAAATGATTGCGCGTGGCATCGCCACGTTCGTTGCTGGGGACGACGACCAGAGCATCTATTCGTTCCGATACGGATCACCGTCCGGGATTCAAGGTTTCACACAGCGCTACCCAGGAGCGGCCGCGCACGCCCTCTCCGACTGCTTCCGTTGCGCGCCGGCGATTGCTGACGCAGCCAACGCACTGATCGGTCACCGCTACTCTGTCTGTCCTGCAGAGGGCGGCTTCGCACCGCCAAGCTTATTCCATCCATGGAAGCGCGCCAAGTCGCCCGCGTTCCATGCCTCGCGGAGTCCAGGCCTGCTCAGGTCCCAGTCGGGACGGATTTCGCTCGTCACCGCGCGCAGATCATGCCAGAGGTCTGCGACCGACGGGCGGCCCCAAAACCAGTAGCCGTTGTAGATGCTGTGAATCACGAGGCCCGGCTTGAGCACGAGCGTGTGCGGAATCATCGGATTG
>Ga0335085_10004476_pt1 | contig 23140 bp, 22 predicted proteins | sample Lox_Sample_45_FD_206712 | JGI IMG/M metagenome (GOLD analysis project Ga0335085, IMG submission 206712) | Soil microbial communities from Loxahatchee National Wildlife Refuge, Florida, United States - Lox_Sample_4.5 | ecosystem: Environmental > Terrestrial > Soil > Wetlands | place: USA...
GGCACGGGTCATGATCGTGAACAGTTTTGGACAATATTTGTCCCGAACTGTTCACGATCATGAACAGCAGGGCATGAGGGAGTCTCGCTTAAGTTCCTGGCATTGCGTTCTAACGCCCGCAGCATCACATCGCGGCCGCTGGCGGGGGCGGCCGGGGCGCGATCTGCGGTGGCGGGCGGGACTAGCGGGGCTGGTGTGCGGGGTGAGGAGCCAGGGACAGCCGGCCGTCCGGCCGCGAGGCCGTCGGCCGGGCCTCACTCCGAGAGAGCCACACCCGATTCACATCGTGCCGGTCGCAGGCGCCTGAGCCGGGCCCGGTCTGAGGCAGCCTCGGGGGCACCCAGGTGGTGGGCGGGGCTGCCGGGACAGGTGCTCATGGCGGGCCGGGCTCGCGGATAGCCCCGCCGCCGGTCTCGGACGGCCGTCGAGGCGCCGGCCGGCAACCAGGAAAAGATTAATAACGAACGGGGTCCGCGAAACACCCGCGTGCCGGGACCAGCGGTTCCTGGCGCGGGGGTCGGCGGGACGCCCCGGGTACTGACAAGCAGCGACGCTTGGCGCGGGGGCGGCGGGACACCCGCGTGCCGGGAACCGGCGCCTCCTGGCGCGAGGTCGGCGGGACGCCCTGGATGCCGGGGAACGAGCGGTTCCTGGCGCGGTCGTGCCTCTGCGGATGCGCTGGCGCGAAGGCGCCGTGGCGGTCGCTGGCGTCGCTGATGGGCGCCGGGACGTTCGGCTTCACGATCGTGGCGGCCGCGACATCGCTGACGCGGCTCCTCCGGCGGCGGTGCTGTTCTTGACGCGGGTCGGCTCTGGCATTACAGTCGCGACATAACTGATATATCAATTCTGATGAACTAGTCCACTAGGAGTACGGTCATGACGGATCAGGCGCCAGGAGGGTCGGCGTTGCTGGCGGCCCGGTCGGTGCTGGGCCGGTCCCTGCGGCAGGCGGACCCGGAGGTGCACGCGGCGATCGGACGGGAGCTGGTGCGCCAGGAGAGCACCCTGGAGATGATCGCCAGCGAGAACTTCGCGCCCGTCTCGGTGATGGAGGCGCAGGGCAGCGTGCTGACAGGCCCACAAGGGCGAGCTGGTCATGGGGGCCGGCGTGGACGCCTACAACGGGTACGGGCAGCGCGGCTCCTTCCACGTGATCGAGCGCCAGATGTCCGCGGCCGTCGAGCTCTTCCCGGTCTTCGCCCGGGCGCACCTGCTGCGTTCCTGGGCCGGCACCGTGGACGTCTGCCCCGACGCCTCCCCCCTCGTGGACCGCACCCCGTACCGCAACCTGTTCCTCAACTGCGGATGGGGCACCGGCGGGTTCAAGGCCACGCCCGGGATCGGCTGGTGCCTGGCCGACACCCTGGCCAACGACAAGATCCATCCCTACCTCGGTCCGTTCAGCCTCGGCCGTTTCGTCACCGGCGCCCTGGTCGACGAGCACGGCGCGGCCGGCGTCGCTCACTGACCAGGAAGATCCGATGCAACTCATCACCTGCCCGTGGTGCGGCCCCCGCGAGGAAACCGAGTTCCGCTACGGCGGCCAGGCCCACGTGACCTACCCGGACGATCCCGCCGCCCTGTCCGACCAGGAATGGGCGCAATACGTCTTCTTCCGCGACAACACCAAGGGCACCTGGGCCGAGCGCTGGAGCCACAGCGCCGGCTGCCGCCGCTGGTTCAACGCCATCCGCGACACCGTGACGTACCAGTTCCACGCCGTCTACCGCCTCGACGAACCGAAACCGGTGATCTCGTGAGCCCCGCCTTCCGCACCGTCGACGGCGGCCGCACGGCCGGCCAGGCCGGCGCAGCTCAGGCCAGCGGCGGTCCGGTGACGTGCTCGAAGATCAGGTTGGTCTCCGTGATCGCCACATCGCGGGAGGCGCTCAGGTTCGTGACGACGAAGTCCCGCAGGTCGTCGGGGGACCTCGCGGCCAGGTGAACCTGGAAGTCGTTGACGCCGCCGAGGAAGAACACGTTCAGCACGCCGGGCAGCGCGGCGAGCCGTTGCGCGAAGGAGCCGATGCGCGGGCGCGCGTGGGCTTGCAGGCGCACCGACACGATCGCCTGGAGCGGCCTGCCCAGCGCCTCCGGGGCGATCTCGGCGTGAAAACCGCGGATGACGCCCGCGTCCTGGAGGCGGCGCACCCGCATCAGGCAGGTGGACGGCGCCACTCCCGCCTGAGCGGCCAGCCTGTTGTTGGGGATACGGGCATCGGCGGCGAGGGCGCGGAGGATCGTGTGATCCACCTCGTCCAGCACGATGTCCTCGCGGACTCGCTGGCGAACCTTCTTCGGCGCGGATGCCCGGGTCACGGCCATTTCCTAATAATGCCACAATTTCTTTAGAATCTACCGAATAATCTTCGGTATCTATGGTGGCATATCGAATAAATGGTTCACACTCCTTGGTAACGCTATCTGGAGGAACCATGAAGGTCGGCATTCCCGCTGAGGTCAAGAACCACGAGTACCGGGTGGCCATCACCCCGGCCGGGGTCAGGGAACTCGTGCTCAACGGACACGAGGTCTACGTCCAGGCCGGAGCCGGCCTCGGCTCGTCGATCACGGACGCCGAGTACCAGGCGGCCGGGGCGCAGACCCTCCCCACGGCGGACGACGTGTGGGCCACCGGCGACCTGATCCTGAAGGTCAAGGAGCCCATCGCCGAGGAGTACCACCGGATGCGCGCGGGCCAGGTGCTGTTCACCTACCTCCACCTCGCCGCCGACAAGCGGCTCACCGAGGAACTCCTCTTCCGTGGCGTCACCGGCATCGCCTACGAGACGGTCCAGACCCCGGACGGCGCGCTCCCCCTGCTCGCGCCGATGTCGGAGGTCGCCGGCCGGCTGGCGCCCCAGGTCGGGGCGGCCACCCTGATGAAGGCCAACGGCGGCCGCGGGGTCCTGCTGGGCGGGGTCCCCGGGGTCTACGCCGCCAAGGTCGTCGTGATCGGCGCCGGCGTCTCCGGCCTGAACGCCGCCATCATCGCCGCCGGCATGCAGGCCCAGGTGCTCCTGCTCGACCTGAACGTCGACCGGCTCCGCGCCGTCGACCGGATCTACCGCGGCCAGGTGCAGACCGTGGCCAGCAACGCCTACGAGATCGAGCGCGCGGTACTCGACGCCGACCTGGTTATCGGCGCGGTGCTGATCCCGGGCGCCAAGGCGCCGACACTGATCACGAACGAGCTCGTCTCCCGGATGAAGCCCGGGTCCGTGCTGGTCGACATCTCGATCGACCAGGGTGGCTGCTTCGAGGACTCACACCCGACCACCCACGCCGACCCGACCTACCCGGTCCACAACTCGGTCTTCTACTGCGTCGCCAACATGCCCGGCGCCGTGCCGAACACCTCGACCCACGCCCTCACCAACGTGACGCTGCCCTACGCGGTCGCGCTCGCGAACAAGGGCTGGCAGCAGGCCTGCACCGACGACCCCAGCCTCGCCCTGGGCATCAACACGCATGCCGGGCACCTAGTCAACACCGCCGTCGCGGAAGCGACCGGCTTCGACTCGGTGTCGCTCGGGGACGTACTAGCCAGCGCCTGACGCACGAAACGCCCGCGGCTTCAGCCGCGGGCGTTCTTGCGCGCGCGTAGCTCATCGCCGGGCGATTTCACAGCTGGGCTCTGAGCACGTCGAACTCGCAGCCGGGCGAGTTCGGGTCGAAGCCGTGCTCGATCAGCCAGCGGGCCGCCCGCAGGCTCCGCAATGACCACCACCCACGGATCACCCCGAGGTCGACGTCGGCGCCGTAGCCGGCGAGGACATCGCCGAGGTGCTCCTGGTGCCCGAGCGTCAGGCTGGCGAGGTCGAACAGGGCATCGCCGGGGGCCGCCTCGGTCCAGTCGATCACGCCGGTGATCTGGTCACCGTCGGTGAATACGTGGGCGACCTGCAGGTCGCCGTGCATGAACACCGGTTCCCACGGCCGGAGCGCGGCCTCGGCGATCCGGCGGTTGCGCGTGACCAGGTCGGCCGGAAGGACGCCGTTCGTGATGAGCCACTCGCATTCGCCGTCGAGGTGCGCTGCGAACTCGTCGGGGCTCGGGCCGGGCCAGGGCGGCAGCGGCGCGTCGTGCAGCATCCGGACGGCGGCACCGGCCGCGGCCCACGCGGCCGGCGAGGCGGCCGACGGCTCGCCGAGGCGGGCGATGGGCTTCCCCGGGAGGGCGGCGAGCGCGAGCACGGGCGGCTTGCGCCACAGGACCTCAGGAGTCGGTACCGGCGCCATGGTCATCGCCTCGACCTCGACGTCGGTCCGCGCCTGATGAGCGTCGATCTTCAGGAACACGCCGCCGACGCGCAGGGTCGCGCACTCGTGATGGGCGACGACGACCTCGACCTCCTCCACGCCGGCCATTATCGCGAGCGACCACCGGCGTCACCAACGGGTTTATCGCGTGCGGGTGACGGCCTGGACGCCCCGGCTGGCTCAGCCGTTTCCGGAAACACGTCCGGCGATCCCGGGCCGATCACCCGCCCATGCCGCTCATGGAGGCATCATGCACCCCTTCCGGGATCACGACCTCCGGGCCGGGTGGCGGCCCGTAAAGCTCTCTTCTGTCCTGAAGAGCTACAAATAAGTAGACTGATACGTTCACTTTTAGTCATCAGTCGACTTCGCTTCGTAGTCGCGCTCAGCGCCGAGCATCTTCCGGGGCTCTCCAGGGTTCCCTGGTTCTACGGCTTCCTGGCGACCGCTCCGTAGAGCGGGATCAGCGGTCCGGCCTCCGGGCCGCCCGGGTCCGGCCGCCACTCGGGCACCGTGACCAGGCCGGGATCCACCAGCTCCAGGCCGGCCAGGAACCCGGCCACCTCCGGGCGCGAGCGCAGCTTGACCCGCTGGGCGGCCAGCTGATTCCACAGCTGCGCTGCCTCGGGCAGGGCCGGATCCAGGTCGCTGGCCGGATGCATGATCGCCAGGTAGCTGCCCGGTGCGACCGCGGCCATCAGCGTCGAGGTGGCCGACCTGGCCACCTGGTCGTGCTCGATGAAGTTCAGCAGGTCCACCATGATCACCGCGGTCGGCTCGGCGAGGTCCAGCACCGCCCCGGCCCCGGCGAGGATCGCGGCGGGATCCCGCGCGTCGGCGTCGACGTAGCTGGTGACGCCCGCCGGGTCCGAGGTGAGCAGGGCCCGGGCGTGGGAGAGCACGATCGGATCGTTGTCCACGTAGACGACGCGGGACTCCGGCGCCACCGCCTGGGCGACCTCGTGCGTGTTGCCCGCGGTCGGCAACCCGGTGCCGATATCGAGGAACTGCCGGATCCCGGCCTCACCCGCCAGGTACCGCACGACCCGGCCGAGGAACGCGCGCGACGCCGTCGCGGCCAGCCTGATGACCGGCGCCGCCTCCATCAGCTGCCTGGCCGCATCCCGGTCGGCCTCGAAGTTGTCCTTGCCGCCCACCATGTAATTCCAGGCGCGCGCCACGTTCGCCGTGCCGGTGTCGATCCTCGGCACGCTGCCCATCACGGGCGCGGGCAGGCGGACCTTATCCATGTTCCGATCGTAGAACGGGAGCACTGCCCAGGCACCGGTTAGCGATGGCGTTTCCTCACAGGCAGGTGCGCGCCGCCCGGGCCGAGTCCAGCAGGCTCCGGGCCCGGGCCGACGCGATCCGCGCTCGCGCGACGGCCGCTTGCTGCTGCCGCCTGAGGCGCTGCATCGTGTCGGCCATCTCGCCGCCCAGCACGAGATGCGGCTGCATACGCCAATCATGCATCCAATCACGCGGCCGGGCGACACGCTGAACGCACTCCTCGCCGGGCACGCTTCGTTTCGATGCGCGACGTATCGCCGCCCCTCGTGGCCGGCTGAGGGAGCGTGACAGCCGACCCGTTCGGTACCCGGGACAGGCATTATCCCGAACGGGTCCGGGTGCTACGGTCGGTGCCGGCGCGTGCCCTCGTGACCCTGGCTATCGCCAGCGCCCGGCCCGGCTCGTTTTGTATTGTTTTCCCTATCGCTAATCATCTGGGTTTCGGTGCGGTGCTGCGCGGTCATCGGCGCGCGGCGCGGCTGACGCTGGAGCAGCTGGCCGAGGTATCGGGGGTCAGTGCCAGGACCCTGTCGGATATGGAGCGCGGGCGGAGCCAGGGGCCTCAGCACCGGACCGTCACCGCCCTGGCCGACGCGCTCGCCCTGGACGGAGAGGCCCGCCAGCAGCTTGTCGAGCTAGCGCGGGACGGCAGGCTGCGGGATCACTGGACGCGCCCGGCCGCCCGGTGCGAACTGCCCCGGCTGGTCGACGACTTCACCGGCCGCGCCGCGGAGCTGGCCTGGGTAATCGAGCTGCTACACGCCGGGAGGGCACCGGGGGCCGGCGTGACCGGGCTCGTCACCGGCTCGGGGGGCATGGGGAAGACGACCCTCGCCATCCGGGCCGCTCACGCCCTGCGGCCGGATTTCCCCGGCGGGGTGTTCTTCCTCGACCTGTTCGGCATGTCCCCGCGGCCCGCGGCCGCCGCCGACGCGCTGCGGCTGCTGCTGCGCGCGCTCGGTGTCGCGGACAAGCAGATCCCCGCGGATGCCCGGGAGCGCGCTTCGGTGTACCGGTCGCTGCTGCGGGACCGGCAGGCGCTGGTCATCCTGGACAATGCCGGTTCTGAGGAGCAGGTCCGCCCGCTGCTGCCGGGCGACGGCGCGAGCCCGGCGCTGATCACGGCCCGGCGGCCGCTGGCCGGCCTGGAGGGTGTGCGCCGGCTCGTCCTCGGACCCCTGTCGCCGCCGGAAGCCACCGAACTGCTGACCGGGATCCTGGGCCCGCGCGCCGCCCGCGACGAGGAACCGGCGCTCGGGCAGCTGGCCGGGCTGTGCGAGGGCATGCCGCTGGCGCTCCGGATCATCGGGAACCGGCTGGTCAGCCGGCCCGGCTGGGATCCCGCCGCGCTCGCGGCCCGGCTGGCGGACGAGGAGCACCGCCTGGACCAGTTCAAGGCCGGTGACCTGAAGATCGCGACCGCGTTCGCCCTGTCGTATGAGCAGCTCGCGGACGCCGCCCGGCGGGTATTCAGGCGGCTGGCGGTGGTGCCCGGCCGCGACTTCGACGCGGCCCTGGCCGCGGTCGCCGGCCAGGTGCCGGCCGAGGTCGCCTGGGACGCCCTGGACGAGCTCGTCGACCTCGGCCTGCTCCATGACGGCGCCGCGGGACGGTGCCAGTTCCACGACCTGGTCCGCCTGTTCGCTCGCACGCGGCTCGAGGCGGAGGAGTCCGCCGCCGAACGTGAGGCACTGACGGCGAGGGTGACGTCATGGCTGGCGCAGCAGCAGATGCTGGCCGTCCCCTGACCCCGGTCGGAGCCGTCTCCCCGCCTTACTTCTGCGTGCTGCTCTGCCTGGTGACGCTGGTTTCCCGCTAGTTGACTGGCGGCCATGGCAATCAACAACATCGTGCTCGTGCACGGCAACTTCGTGGACGGATCAGGCTGGCAGGGCGTCTACGATCACCTCACCGCCGACGGTTACCGGGTAGCCGTCGTGCAGAACCCCACCCTCTCCCTCGGCGGCGACGTCGCCGCCACCCGTCAGGTTCTCGACCGCCTCGACGGCCCGGCCGTGCTGGTCGGCCATTCCTACGGCGGAGTCGTCATCACCGAGGCTGGCACCCACCCTCAGGTCGCCGCGCTCGTCTACATCGCGGCGTTCGCGCCCGACACCGGAGAGTCAGTCGGCTCGCTGATCGCCGACCCGCCGCCCGGCGCGCCGGTACCGCCGATCCTGCCGCCGGTCAACGGGCTGCTGTTCCTTGACCGGGACAAGTTCGCCGCGGCGTTCGCCGCCGACGTGCCCGCGAAAGTAGCCGCGTTCATGGCCGACGCCCAGGTCCCCGCGGGTGCGGAGGCACTGGGCGGGGCGGTCACCGAGCCTGCCTGGCGCAGCAAGCCGTCCTGGTACCTGGTCACCACGGACGACCAGATGATCCCGCCCGCCGCCCAGCGCGCCATGGGTGAGCGAGCCAAGGCAACCGTGACCGAGACCCCCGGCAGCCACGCCGTGTTCGTCTCGCGTCCGGCCGTCGTGGCCGCCGTGATCAGCCAGGCGGCCCAGGCCTGAGCGAGTCGATGGCGGCGGCGACCGGGCGCGGCGAGGAGATCATCGTCAGGTGCCGGCCGGGCACGTAGACCGGGGCCTGGGCGCCGATCCGCCGGGCCGTCAGCGCCGCGTCGGAGGGCGGGATCTGCGGGTCGCTGGCCCCGGCGACGACGAGTTTCGGCACGGCGGCCGCCTTCAGCGCGGCGAACTGCGCGGCGGTCATGGCGGTGATCCCGTGGCGGAGGACGTAGCTGACCTCCGCCTGGAACCCCGGCTGCTCGAGCGGCCAGCGCCAGGTGTCGACACCCGCTTCGTCCAGCCGCGGGCACGTCGGCCCGCAGTTGGCGGCGTAGATCTTCTTGATCAGCCAGTCCTGGCTGAGCGCTAGCCGGAGCACTGACGTCTTATATGGGTTGATGAGCAGCGTGCTGATGATCGCCCCGGGAAACGACGGGATGCCCAGCGGGGTCGCGTCGCCGTCGAGGAAGACGACGCCCTTGACGATCCCGGGGCGGTACAGTGCGGCGATGCCGACGTCGGCGGCGCCGGCCGAGTGGCCGACGAGGATGGGGGCATCCGGTCCGGTGAGCTTTTCCGTGGCGAGGAACGCACGTATCTGGGCGGCGAGGTGACCGGCGCTGAACGGCGGGTTCGGCGCGCTGTAGCCGGTGCCGGACAGGTCGATCGCGAACACGCGGTGGTTCTCCGCCAGCACCGGGCCGAGCCGGGCGAAGGTGTCGGCGGTCTCGGCGGCGCCCGGCACCAGGACGACCGGCGTCCCGCGGGTGCCCCATTCGAGGTACCGCGTGTCCCATCCGCCGCCCTTCGCGAAGAGCAGGTGGGCCGGCCGCGGCGCGGGGCCGTCGGTCGCCAGGTTGTAGCCGAAGCTCGCGGCCGTGCCGGCGACCAGGAGGACGGCGAGGGCGATCCCGGCCGCCTTCACGACGCGCCTGGCGATCCGCCGGAATCTCCGGGGCCGGTCGAGCTGGGCCGGAGCCTCGGCGATGGTCATGTAAGCCATTTTCCAGATGTGACCTGAGATTCCGCTAAGACCGGCGGGGCTTCAGCGGGCCGGCCGCCCGTTGAGGGCTCCGTGCTGGGGGATTCAGTTGCATCTCGGCGACAACTCAGCAGGAGTCTTGCGATTTCTGCTGAATCAGGACATGAATATGACATCTGGTTTACCCCGTGGTCACGGAGGTGTGACAGATGGAGCAGCAGGGGCTAACGCGCCGGGAGATGCTTGAGCGAGGGATAGCAGTCATGGGGGCGGGTGGGCTGGCCCTGGCGGGCCTCACCGGGTCCGGGTGGCCCGGTGACGAGGCCGCCGCCGCGACCCTGCCAGCCTCCCCGGCGGCCGCCCGGGCCGCCAGCGGGGTGCGGCACTTCGTCAGCCGCCCCGACCTGACCCCGCCCGACGTGACGATCACCCAGCACGGGCCGGTTCCGGCCGGGGACCCGCCCTACTTCCTCCTGACTCCATCGGCCGGGCGGGGCACGCCCGGCCTGATGATCCTGGACCGCGCGGGCGGCATCGTCTGGTACTCGCCGAACAGCAGCAAGACGACCCAGCGGCTGGATCTCAAGGTGCAGAGCTACCAGGGCAGGCCCGTGCTCACCTGGTGGGAAGGGCAGGTCTTCCAGGGGTACGGGAAGGGCCACGTGGTCATCGCCGACTCCTCGTACCGCACCGTCGCCACCGTCAGCGCCGGGCACGGCCTGGCCGCCGACCTGCACGAGATCTTCATCACCCCGCAGGACACCGCGCTCGTCACCGCCTACAAGCCGGTGGCGGCCAACCTGTCCCGGCTGGGCGGCCCGGCCAAGGGGGTGGTGTTCTCCGGCGTGGTCCAGGAGATCGACATAGCGTCCGGCCAGGTGCTGTTCGAATGGAGCAGCATCGATCACGTCCCGGTCACCGACACCGTGGCGTCGTTCACCGGAGGGACCAGCAAGGTACCGTTCGACTACTTCCACATCAACTCGATCTCGATCGCGCCGGACGGCGCCCTGCTGGTCTCCGCGCGGAACACCAGCACGGTCTACAAGATCGCCCGGCCCAGCGGGAACGTGGTCTGGCGGCTCGGCGGTAAGCGGTCCAGCTTCCGGATGGGGCCGGGCACGACGTTCTGGTTCCAGCACCAGGCCCTGCCCCAGGGCGCGAACACGATCAGCCTCTTCGACGACGGCGGCGCCCCGCCGAAGGAGCCGCATTCCCGGGGCCTCGTGATCAACCTGAACACGAGCACCATGCGGGCCACGCTGCAGCACAGCTACGTTCACCCGTCGCCGCGCCTGCTCGCCGCCTTCGAGGGCAGCATGCAGGTGCTGCCCGGCGGACGGGTGCTGGTCGGCTGGGGCAACACGCCGTACTTCTCCGAATTCACCGCGAACGGGACGTTGCTCGTGGACGCTCACTATCCCGGCGGCGACCAGACCTACCGGGCCCTGGCCGCCGCCTGGACCGGGCAGCCGACGACCCAGCCCGCCGTCGCGGCGCGGGCGGGGTCGGGCCGGAGTTCGGTCGTGTACGCGAGCTGGAACGGGGCGACCCAGATCGCCAGCTGGACGGTACTGGCCGGGCAGAGCCCGGGCGGGCTGGCTCAGGTCGGCTCCAAGGGGCGTCACGGCTTCGAGACGGCGATCACGGTGAACAACGCGGGACCGTGGTTCTCGGTGGTCGCCAACGACGCCAGCGGCCAGTCGCTGGGCCAGTCACCCACCGTCCGGCGGACGTCCTAGCCGGGCGATCCCCAGGGCAGGCCCCTGGTCCGGCACCAGGCGGAGCGCGGCCGCGGGGCTCTGAGAGGATCTCACCTATGTCCGCAGAGATTCCGGCCGAAGCGCTCCAGCTGCGATCGCTGGTCAGAGCCGATCAGACCCTCGAGCTGTCCCTGGACGTGGTCCCGGTGCCACCGCCGGGGCCCGACGAGGTCGTCATCAGGGTTGAGGCGGCGCCGCTCAACCCGTCAGACATGGGCCTGCTGTTCGGCGGGGCCGATATGGCGGCCGCGGTGGCCAGCGGATCCGCCGAGCGCCCGGTCGTCACCGCGCCCATCCCCGACGCCGCCATGCGCGCCCTGGCGGCCCGGGTGGGGACGCCCCTGCCGGTCGGCAACGAGGGCGCGGGCACGGTCGTGGCGGCGGGCGAGTCCCCGGCCGCGCAGGCGCTGCTGGGCAAGGTGGTCGCGGCCGCGGGCGGCGGGATGTACTCGCAGTACCGGCCGGTCAACGTCGCGCTGTGCCTGGAGCTCCCGGCCGGGGCGACCGCGATCCAAGGCGCGGCCTCGTTCGTGAACCCGATGACGGTGCTCGGCATGGTCGAGACCATGCGGATGGAGAATCACAGCGCGCTGGTACACACGGCCGCGGCTTCCAACCTGGGCCAGATGCTCAACCGGCTGTGCCTTGAGCAGCAGATTCCGCTGGTGAACATCGTGCGGAAGCCAGACCAGGAGGCGACGCTCCGCGCGGCTGGCGCCGTCCACGTGTGCAATTCGACGTCCGCCGGCTTCATGGCCGAGCTGATCGCCGCGCTCACGGCGACCGGTGCCACGCTGGCCTTCGACGCCATCGGCGGCGGCCGGCTGGCGAGCCAGATCCTGACCGGCATGGAAGCCGCGGCCGGCGCCGTGGCTGCCAGCACGGGCGCGGGCGGCTACAGCCGGTACGGGTCGGCCGTGCACAAGCAGGTCTACATCTACGGATCGCTTGACCGCGGCCCGACCGAGCTGGTCCGCAGCTACGGCATGGCCTGGGGCATCGGCGGGTGGCTGCTGACGCCGTTCCTCCAGAAGGTCGGCCTGGCGCGCGTCGCGCAGCTGCGCGACCAGGTCGCGGCCGGGCTCACGACCACGTTCGCCAGCAGCTACACGGCGCAGGTGTCACTCCCGGGCGCGCTGTCCCTCGGGGCGATCGCCGGCTACGGCCGGCAGGCGACCGGCTCGAAATACCTCATCATCCCCAGCCGCGCCGCCTAGCCCCCGGCCTGCTTCGCCTGTTCGGTCCAGTGGGCGAGCCTGGCGCGGATATCGAGGGTGCCCGGGTGCTCCGCGCCCATGACCCGCTCATGGACGGGCAACAGCCCGGCGTACATGTCCCTGGCCGCGGCCGGATCACCCGCCTCCCCCGCCCAGCGGGCGAGATTGCCCCGCATGATCAGGGTGTACGGGTGTTCGGGGCCGGAGACACGTTCGCGGATGGGCAGCAGCGCGGCAAACAAGCTCCGGGCCGCGGCCGGGTCACCCGCCTCGCCGGTCCAGCGGGCGATGTTGCCGCGCACGGTCAGGGTATTCGGGTGCTCCGGGCCGAGGACGTGCTCATAAGTGACTGCCAGCTCGGCGAACTGGTCCCTGGCTGCCCCCGGATCACCCGCCAGGCCCGTCCAGTGGGCGAGATTGTTGCTGATAGTGAGGGTCTCCGGATGCTCAGGGCCGAGGACGTGCTGATCGGTGGGCAGCAGGTCGCTGAGGTGGTCCCTGGCCGCGACCGGGTCACCAGCCCGTCCCGTCCACGTGGCCAGGTTGCCGCGCACGATGAGGGTCTCCGGGTGCTCGGAACCGAGAGCCCGCTGGTAGACGGGGGCCAGCTCCGCGAACTGGCCCTTGGCCGCGGCCGGATCACCCGCCACGCCCGTCCACTCGGCTAGGTTGCCGCGGGTGTCCAGGGTGTCCGGGTGCTCGGAACCGAGAACCCGCCGGTAGACGGGCGCCAGCTCCGCGAACTGATCCCTGGCCGCGGCCGGATCGCCCGCCCGGCCAGTCCAGGTGGCGAGTTCGCCGCGCGTGCCAAGGGTGTCTGGGTGCTCCAGGCCGAGGACCTGCTCGCGGGCGAGGACCACGTCGGCCAGCTGGTCCCGGGCCATGGCCGAATCACCCGCCTGCCCGGCCCAGCGAGCGAGGTCATGGCGGGCGGCTAGGGTGCCCGGATGCCGTGGACCGTGGTCAGCGTCGTTTTCGAGCGCGGATGTGATCTGCCTGAACAATTCGAGCGCGACGGCGTACGAGCCGCCGTAACCGAGGCCTTGGGCGATGCGGAACAGGCCGTCGCTGGTCATGCTCAACACGGCGCGCGCATGGGGCAGCAGCACCGCGCACGCGGGCCATGCGCCGGGCAGCTGAGGGCTACCGGGAACTGCGCTCTCGACCAGCGCGGCCGCGGCTTCTTCCCATGCCCGGACGAGGCCGACGGTCAGCGAGTCCTTCGTCGCGTGCTGGACGAGGCGGTGTACCAGGACCCGATCCGGTCCGACGAAGGCGATCAGCGAGAAACGGCGCAGCTCCATGATCGCGTCGGCGAGTGCGATCTGATCGCCGAGCAGCGGAGCAATAGCACGCGACGGGGCATCAGGAAGACAGCCGCGCAGGCCGGCATCGGCGAGGAGCAAGTCAGCAGGGACGGGCTCGGGTGCCAGCAGAGCGAGGAGGCGCAGCAGGCCGGCCGCGACCGGGGATCCGGCTTCCAGCCGGGACGTGGCCAGGCTCAGCGTCGCGGCCACGCTGGCGTGCCCGGCTGGCTCGCCGCGGACGAGCAGGTCCGCGCGGCGGTGCCGGAACAGCGAGAGGTAGGCGGCCATGCTTATCCCGGCGCCCTCCATGTAGGCGGCCGCCTGCTCCAGCGCGAGCGGCAGGCTGCCCAGCTCACCCGCGAGCTCGAGTGCCGCGGCCTGATCCTGGTCACCGGTCCGGGACATGAGGAACGTGGCCGCCACCCCCGGTTCGAGGACGGGCACGTCCAGCACGGTCTGGCCCGGCCAATGCTGGGACTGGCTGGTGATGATCACCCAGCCAGTCCCGGCCGGAGGGAGAAACCGGCGCACCGACGCCTCATCCGGCGCGTTGTCGAAGATCAGCAGCCACTGCGACGGCCACGCCGCCAGTACGGCGTGGACCGCCGTGACGGGGTTCCGCGGATCCACGACATCCCGGCCGCCGAGCTGGGCCGCCAGCTCGGCCAGCTCCTGCCGCAGTACGGTCTGGTCCTCGGCCTGCACCTGCCAGGCCACCGACAGCGTGTCCAGGTGGCGGTGCGCGTACTCCACGGCCGTACTGGTCTTGCCGACCCCGCCCATTCCTGACAGCACGATCACCCGCGGCTCGGCCTCGTTCGTCAGCGCCGTGTGAAGCTGCGCGAGCAGATCCTCGCGGCCGGCCAGCCGAGGCGGGCGAGGCGGCAGCGATAGCGGCATGAGCGCCGCGGCAGGCCGGTCAGGCTCCCCGTCGAAGTAGCTCGGGGGCACGTTATGGGCGAGCAGCTTGCGGAGATGGGCGAGTTCGCCCGTCAGCTCATCCTGGACCTGTGCGAGCTTCCGCAGTTCCCGCGCCGGACCGCCCATCTTCCTGACTTCGTCGATGAGTGTCGCCGGGGGCGATCCGTAGTCGCCCTTCTCGAAGCGCCGCAGGAGAGTGGGCGAGATGTGCGCCTGCCTCGCGAGCGAGTCCTGCTGGATGCCGCGGTCCTTCCGCCACGTGAGCAGCATCCTGCCCGCTTCGGCCCGCACGTCGTCGCGACGCCGGCTCACGTCCTGCCTTCTCGCCTCGAACTGCTCGCGGACCCGCTTCTCGTCCGGCGCTGGCTCACGCACCGTGCCACCCCTCCGGGGCCTGAGCCACGCGGTCCCGCCCCCCTCAACCGAACTGTCGCACCGCACTCCTTGGTTCGGTGCCAGGCCACCACTGAGCATAGGACCGGGCCGACCCGCCCATCCTTAACGAGGAGGCACTTCGCCATGACTATCCAGCCGTATGAGCCTCGAGATTGGAGCCGCCGCCCACGGGTGCTGGCCGCCGCCGCTCTGGCCCTTGCCGGAGCGCTCGGCGTAACGATCGTGAGTACGCCGGCCGCACGCGCCGACGCCTCCGTATACACCCTGGTCCAGAACACGCCCGAGTCCTGGGGTCCCTACTGGAACGATTCCGGCTTCGTCGGATCGATCGACGCCGACACCGCGATCACTATCTCCTGCTACCTGACCGGTGACACCGTCTCCGGCCCTTATGGCTCGGAGAATGTCTGGGACATGGTGTCGGGCAGTCCCGATGCGCAGCTGGACACGGGCACCTTCGTGCCGGACGCGTACATCTATACCGGCTCCAACTCCCCTGTCGTGCCTCGCTGCTCGTCGGCCCTCGGGCGGATACTCGGGGACGTCCAGGTCACGGTGTACAACGGGCCCGGCTATAACCACACCCTGACCGGCTACGTGAGCCCGGGCGTGCACGTAGCGATCAAGTGCTACAGCACGGGCACGAAGGTGAACGGTCCGTACGGCTCGGAGAGCATCTGGGACGAAACCACCCGCACCTCCCCGTCCTCAGCGCAATGGGTGCCGGACGCACTGGTCTACACCGGCTCCAACTCCGCCGTCGTGCCCCACTGCTAGGTGATCTCGTCGGCCCGGCGGCCGCAGCTGCCCTGCACCGGACCCCGGTTCAGGGCAGCTGTGGTGGCCATATGGCGCTGAGGACGCGGTCGGGCCAGTCGTCGGGGATGCCGGCGACGGTCACGTAGCGGCCGTAGAAGGAGCCGATGAGCATGCTGGTGAGCGCGTCGAGGTCGGCGGCATCACCGAGGTCGCCGGCCGCCAGCGCCTGCCGGAGCAGCGCCCGTCGCGGCTCGACGAGGCGGGTCTTGAAGAGATGGAGCAGTTCGGGGTGACGCTCTTCTTCGGCGAGCAGTGAGCCGAGGATGGCCAGCGCCGGGACGGCCCGCAGGTTGCGGTGGAAGTTCTCCAGGATCGCCAGGGCGTGGGCGCGCGGGGTCAGGCCGCTGGCGGGAGGGTCCTCGACCCGGAGCGAGCCGATCACCGCGGCGGCCAGCTCCGCCTTGTTCCGGTACCGGCGCCGGAGGCTGGGCACGGTGGTGCCCGCGGCGGCCGCCACCGATTCCAGCGACATGCGGGCGTAGCCGAGCTCGCCGAGCTGGCGGCCCGCGGCGGCCAGGATCGCCCGGTCCAGGGCCGGGTCCCTCGGCCGTCCGGCTTTCGTCTGCACGGTGTCCATTATATTCTGATAGGGCATCGTAATGTAATTACTGAGGGAAGGATCGCCATGACCGAGTCGCTGCCGGCCACCGCGTTTGTCCGCGTCTCGCGCGCCACCTTCGACCCGATCCGGTTCGCCGACGTCGACGCCATGAACATGAAGACCTCGGAGTACCTGATCCCGGCCGTCAGGCGGCAGCCGGGGCTCCTTCACTTTTACTCAGGCGTCTCACCGGAAGGCTCGATTGTCCAGATCAGCGTCTGGGACTCCCGCGAGCACGCGGTGCAACTGGACCACCTGAAGGAAATGGTCGTCGACGCGCGCGCGGAGGCGGAGGCGGCCGGCGTGACGTTCCACCCGATCGTCAACTACCCGGTCAACTGGACCATCTGACCTGATACGGCAGCCGGGTGCCCGTTCACGGGCAGGCTGACGGTAAAGATCGCGCCGCCGTCGCGATGATTGCCCGCGTCGATGTGACCGCCGTGCAGGCGGGCGTTCTCCCAGGCGATCGCCAGGCCCAGGCCGCTGCCCTCGGAACGGGCCCGCGCGGTATCGGCTTTGTAGAAGCGGTCGAACAAGTGCGGGATCGCGTCGGGGGGCAGCCCGTCGCCGTGGTCGCGCACGGCCACGGTCAGCCGCGTGCCGCCTTGGCCGTCCGGCTGGAGGCCGGCCGTCACCGTCACCGGGAGGGCGCCGTGACGCAGGGCATTGCCGACGAGGTTGGCGAGGATGATGTCGAAGCGGCGACGGTCAAGCCGCACGATCAGCCCGGCGGGCACGTCAGCGGATACGTCCGTCCAGCCCCGCGCGCGCAGGCACCGGCCCATGACGGCCGCCACGTCGATGTCATCGGTCACGAGCTGTGCGGTACCCGCGTCGAAGCGGGAGATCTCGATGAGGTCCTCGACCAGCCGGTTGAGGTGGAGCACCTCGGTGTGCACCAGCCGTGCGGCGGTGGCGGCGTCGCCGGCCAGGCCCGGGTGCTCGTAGAGGATGTCGGTCACCGCGGTCATGGCGGTCAGCGGGGTGCGCAGCTCGTGGGACACGTCCCCGGCGAACTGGCGGGCGCGGGCCTCCATCCGCTCCAGCTCGCCCACCTTGTCCTCCAGGGCAGCAGCCATCCCGTTGAACGAGGTGACCAGCTGGGCGAGCTCGTCCCGGCCCCGCGGCTGGATCCGGACCGACAGGTCACCGCCGGCCATCCGCTGCGCGGCCCGGGCCAGCCGCTGCACCGGCAGCAGGACCGGCCGGGAGGCGGCGATGGCGGCCGTGATGATCACCGCGAGCAGCACCCCGGCCTCTACCCCGAAGAAGACCAGCGCGGTATGGCGGGCCGGCTGGAGCGGCGGCCGCCCGGCATAGGTCAGCACCAGGTTCCGCAGCCAGCCAGGCCCCCGGACCAGGCCGTCCAGCCAGCCGGGGAGGTGATACGACTCGATCAAGGTGTGGAACCATGACGAGGCGATGGCGGCTAGCAGCGCCACGACGACGAACGCGATGATCAGCCGGGTCCGCACCGGGCATTCCTCCTACTCTCTGGCTGCACCGGACTCCTCTCCGGCTGCACCGGACTCTCCGGCTATACCGGGCCGAACCGGTACCCGAACCCCCGGACCGTCTGGATATAGCGCGGCTGGGAGGTGTCAGTCTCGATCTTCGCCCGCAGCCGCTGCACGCACGCGTCCACCAGCCGGGAGTCTCCCAGGTAGTCGTGTTCCCAGACCAGGCTGAGCAGCTGCTCCCGGGAGAACACCTGCCGCGGCGAGCCGGACAGGACCAGCAGCAGCCGCAGCTCGGTCGGGGGCAGCGAGACGTCCTGGCCGGCCCGCCGGACGATCAGCGAGCCGCGGTCGATCACGAGCTCGCCGTAGGTCTCGGCCGGCGAGTCGGTCCGGGTGGTCCGGCGCAGCACGGCGCGGATCCGGGCGTCGAGCACGCGCGGCTCGACTGGTTTGGTCACGTAGTCGTCGGCCCCGGCCTCCAGGCCCCCGACGATGTCCAGGTCGTCGTCCCGTGCGGTCAGCATGATGACCGGGATGTCGCTGCCGCGGCGCAGCCGGCGGCATACCTCGAAGCCGTCCAGACCCGGGAGCATCACGTCGAGCACCACGACGTCCGCGGCGGCGTCACGGACGTCGCGGAGCGCCGCCTCGCCGGTCCCGGCGGCGCGCACTCCGTAGCCGAGACGGCGCAGGGCCAGCTCCAGGCCCTGCCGGGCGGCCGGATCGTCCTCGACCAGCAGTACGGTTGCCATCACCTGCCATTATGCCGTCGCGCCCGCGCAAGGCAGGCCCGCATTGAGCCGTCCGCCGCACGGCGGAGGGCCGGTCTGCTGCCCTGACTATGCGGCCCCGCTGTCATGAACAGGTCCGGAAATTGTCACGAACGTGTCATAGCCGGGACCGGCCGGGAGGCCCGGCCCCGTCTGCGACTCGGATGTGGAGCGGCCTGAGCTGAGTTGCGTTCGGGCTTGCGGGCGAGGAGTGTGGTTTCCGGCGGCAGGCAGGCGGCCGGAGAGGAGCCGGGTGTGGACGTGGCTGGGGTTATTGCCGGGCGGCTCGCCGAGGGCGGCCTGGTGATCATCGACGGCGGCATGGGCAGCCAGCTGCAGGCTGACGGCGTGCCGATGGACGAGGTGGCGTGGAGCGCTCGCGCGAACCTGGAGCAGCCCGATGTGGTGCAGCGGGTCCACGAGGCCTACATCCGGGCGGGTGCCGAGGTCATCATCGCGAATACGTTCGCGGCCAGCCGCGCGGCGCTGGAGCCCGCCGGGCTCGGCAGCCGGGTCGCCGAGGCCAACCGCAACGCCGTGCGCGCGGCCCGCCGGGCCCGCGAGGCCGCGGCCACGGCCACCCGCCCGGTGGCGGTGGCTGGCTCGATGTCGTCGTTCTGCCCGGTCGCCATGGAACCCGCAGCCGCGGGTCCTCCGCCCGACGGGCCGACCGCGGTGGATCCGCGCCTTCCTGGCCTGGCCGACTTCCGTGAGCAGGCCGCGCTGCTGGCCGAGGCGGGTGCCGACCTGATCGCCCTGGAGATGATCGACGACCAGAGCTACGGCCGGGCCGCGCTGCAAGCCGCCGCCGAGACCGGGCTGCCGGTCTGGCTCGGCGTGAGCCCGGGCCGCCGCGCTGACGGCACGCTCGGGACACTCCCCGAAATCGGAGACGGCAGCAGCTTCACGGACCTGCTGAGCGCCCTCGTCGACCCGTCGCTGGCCGCGGTCACCGTGATGCACGCCGACCCCGGGGTGACCCTGGACGCGATCGACGTCATCCGCGGCTGCTACGCCGGGCCGATCGGGGCCTACGCCGAGAACGGCGGCTGGCAGCCGCCGAACTGGGTATTCGACGGCCTGAACCCCGGCGAGTACCTCCAGCACGCGACCGCCTGGGCCGACCGCGGGGCGCAGCTCATCGGCGGCTGCTGCGGCACCGGACCCGGGCACATCCAAGCGCTCGCCGACGGGCTGCTCACGTCTCGACCCGCGCCTCCCCGGTCGTGAGGTCAAAGGTGAGCCTGGATATCCGGTTCCGCAGGTAGTCGCGGTCGGGCTGCCCGCTGCGGTCGAAGTGGTCCATCCACTCGTAGTCAGGCCGGAAGAAGTCGAACCATGCGTACCTGGCCGCCGGCGGAGGCCGCTCGTACTGCACGTCGTCCCCCGCTCCCACGTAGTTCCAGCTGACTGGGAGGTCGGAGCCGTAACACGTGTTCAGCCAGACGTCCGCTCCCTCGGCCCGTTCGGGGACGAACGCGAACTCGAAGTACAGGTCCCGCGCCGACAGGGAGATACTCCGGGCGATCAGGTGACACCCGTCAGCGACCTCGCCGACGTCGAGATCGATCGGGTACGTAACCCAAGCCTCAGGATTCACCCAAGTCTCAGACTCCGAGGCAGCGGCTCCGGCGTTCGCCGCCATCTCGCTGATCCCCGGCCGCCAGGTCAGCTTGCGTCTGCGCCGGTACCACACTTATGCCTGCACCGAGAACAAGGGCTCGCCGAGGACTGCGGTGTCCACGTCGATGCCGAGGCCGGGGCCGAGGGGGGCCGCGCCGCGGCCGTTGACCGACCGGGGCCGGTACCCGGCGACGTGACCGTCGGTCCAGTCGTTCATGAACGACGTCATCAGCAGGCTCTCTGGACGGGTGCTCGCCGCGAGGTGGCTGACCGCCGCCGTGATCAGGTCACCACCCCACATGTCTTCCACCGAGACCATGATGTTCAGCTCCTGCATCACGTCGCGCATCAGCGCGGCGCCGGTGAGGCCGCCGACCCGGCTGATCTTGATGTTGATCGAGGAGACCCCGGCCGAGCGCTTGGCCTCGTAGACGTCAGACAAGGTGACGATCGACTCGTCGAGGACGAGCGGAAGCCTGCTGTCGCGCGCGGCGAGCGCGCTGTCCTCGGTCGTCCGGCACGGCTGCTCGATGAAGACGGGCAGGCCGGCCAGGGCGTTCATCGCGATGCGCGCGTCGAGCAGGCTCCAGCCGCCGTTGGAATCGGCGATCACGATCGTGTCGTCGGTCACTGCCGCCACGACGGCCCGGACCCGGGCCGCATCGTCGCGCGGGTCGTTGCCGACTTTCAGCTGGAACCGCTTGATCCCCGCGGCGATGCGGCGCTCGGCGAACGACGCCATCGACTCCGGCGAGCCCAGCGGCACGGCCTCGTAGACGGGGAAGTCCGCCTGGAGCACGCCGCCGAGGAGCGCGGCGACCGGCAATCCGGCTACCTTGCCACGCAGGTCCCAGCAGGCGATGTCGACCGCGCTCTTGGCGTACTGGTGCCCCATGAGCGCTGCGTCCATGGCACGCCGCACGCCAGAGACATTCGCCGGGTCGAGCCCCAGGAGATGCGGGGCCAGGAACCGCAAGGCGGTGCGAATGCCCTCGGCGAACGTGGGCAGGTAGGTCGACCCGAGGGGCGTGATCTCGCCCCATCCGTCCATGTCCTCGTCGGTCCGCAACCGCACGAGCGTGCCGATCTGCGACGTCGCGGCGCGGCCGCCTGACATGACGTATTCACCGTGCGCGTACCTGAGCTCGTAGCCGAAGCAATCCAGCCCCACCAGCCTCAACGCATGATCCCGTCTGCCACGACTACCACGTTGCCGGATGCTACTGCTGATACGCCACCCCGAGAAGCCCGTGGCCCGCCGTAACCGGCTGTATCTGAACGTCCGCGCTGGCCTCTGAACGGATAGGGGAGGCGCCAAGATGACCGGATCAGTTTCTCAGGCGATTTCGGGGGCTACCCTCGCGAAGAGCAGGCCCGCGCCCGGCGGGGCGGTGTCCGACATCGTCCTGGCCGTAACCGAGCGCCAGATCGCTGCTGGCGAGACGGCGTGCTTTCCGTTTGCCGCCCGCACGGCGTACGGGATCCCGTCCATTCATGAATTCAGCGTCACTTCGGATAACCCGAACTTCGACCCGGAATGGGTCCGCCTGCGCCGGTCGGCGGGTGACAGTTACGGCCCGCCCTACACCCTCGAGATCAGCCCCGGTGCTATCGGGCGCTCGCAGTACGGTGCTTATCCGCTCCGCCTGTCATGGCGAGCAGCCGGGGCGTACGGCCAGCCCGCGGGCCAGTGCGTGCTCGTCATCAAGCCACGCGTCCGTGCCGTCGCCGAACCAGTCGTGCAGATCCGGCCAGCCGGCCAGATCTGGCTGCTGCTTGAGAACCGCGATAGCACCGGTATCGACGTGTCGGTCTCGATCAGGCAATGCGGCTCGGACTGGTCGAAGGAGTGGGAGTTCGGCCTGCCGGCCAAGGACGGCCCGACCGCCTTTTCCCGGTCGTTCGACCCGCCGGCCAGCAAGCGCCGCGGCGATTACGAGCTTGCCGTCAGTGCGGCAGGCGTGCCCGTGGACCGCCGGATCGTGCGCGTCAGACGCGCGCTGATAACCCGCAGGCACAAGTAGCTCGCCGGTCCTGCCATACGGGCGCCGGGATGATGGCTGGCCTGGTAGATAGAAGTATGCGTATTCCCGGCGTGGCCGGGGCGCCTGCGGATGAGCGGCTGTCGCCCCAGATGATCGTCCCGCTGATGAAGAGGTCCGAACCCGGCGACGGCACCAGGCCCGCCCGGCCGACCGCCAGCTTCACCACGGATTCGGGCCAGCCGCGGACGATACAGCTGAGCCGGTCCGAGGAGTTCGTCGTCGAGGATTTGGTGGGCGATCTCCTGATCACCTACGTTTTCGACCTGCCCCGTTATTTCCGGCACGTCAACAGGAAAGACTGCCTCGATTTCGGTATCAGGCATGACGAGTTGCGGGCGCTATCGGTGCGGAACCTCGTCCGGAGCCGGCCTAAGCCCGAAATAAGGCCGGGGCAGGCCGGCGTCATGCTCGTCATGGATCAGAACCTGGAATCCAGCCTGCTGCTCGTGGATCACCTCTGGGACCAGTTCGAGCCGCAGCTTCCTGGCGAGACGATCGCCGCGGTGCCGGCCCGGGACACGATCCTGATAACCGGAACCGAGGTTCCCGATGGGATAGAACTGCTGGAACGCGCGATCGACACGGTCTGGGAGAGATCCGAACAGCGGCTGCAGCTCTCACGCTCGGTACTGGTCAGGCGCAGCCAGTCCTGGCATGTCTTCGACCGGTCATAGTTCGCTGGCCGGCAGTCGTCACGGAATGGCTTAACCGTCCAGCTCCCGCTTGCGCTCCCGAAACCGGAACGCCACCTGACGTTTCAGCTTCGCCCCGGCAGGGAAGTATCCGGCCCGCATTCGAGCCGGACCTGCCGTCATGGCCGGTACCAGTGCTTCCCGGCACGGCAAGGGAGCAGTGCGCCACCTGGGCGCACGCCGAGATCGAGAGCCACCTGATGCCCAGATCACAGCCCATCTTCGCGACAGACCCGGTTACGACGGGCCGCCCGCGCGGCCCTGCGGAGGGTCTCCCATGAGCCGCCGGCGCCCAGGCGCGGCGCGTGCCGACTGGGCCGACCCGCGGCGGCTAGCCGCCCTGGCCGGCGAACTCCGCCAGCAGTCCACCGGTCATGCCGCCCCCCGGCCAGGCGATCATGCTGAATCCAGGCCCCGGGACCACACGGGCCGCGTGCTGTCAGCCATCAAGGTCACGATCCGGCTCAGCAGCAGC
>Ga0335085_10004477_pt1 | contig 23135 bp, 38 predicted proteins | sample Lox_Sample_45_FD_206712 | JGI IMG/M metagenome (GOLD analysis project Ga0335085, IMG submission 206712) | Soil microbial communities from Loxahatchee National Wildlife Refuge, Florida, United States - Lox_Sample_4.5 | ecosystem: Environmental > Terrestrial > Soil > Wetlands | place: USA...
GTGCTGTTCAGCGCCTCCTGGTGTGTCTGGTGCCGCCAGTTCGACGACCTGCTCGCCGACACAAGCGTAGGCCCCATCCTGGCGTCGCACTATGTGACCATCCAATTGGTCACCCTGGAGATCCCGCAGAGGAAGGCGCTCGAGAACCCCGGAAGCGCGGCGCTGATGACGTCGCTCGGCGGTGATGGGAACAGCCTGCCGTTCTTCGCGGTGCTGGACTCCGCGGGGCGGAAGGTCGGAGACTCGAATATCATGCCCGGGGGCGGCAACGTCGGCTTCCCGAGCGCACCGGAGGAAGTCGCGGCGTTCGATCGGCTCATTGCGCGCACGGCCCCAGGTGCGACCGCCACGGAGCGAGCCCGGATACGCGCGTACCTGAATCGCGTCGCCGGCCGCTGAGCACGCCGGTTCGCACCGGAGTCAAGAGTCTGTTCGGCACGGGCGCGCACCCGTGAAGCACGTTTCGCCCCTCCTCGCAGCCGTGCTGGTGGCGGCATGCGCACCGCTGCACCACCGCGCCGTCACCCCGGCCCCTCTTGACCGAGCAGGACTCGATTCCCTGATCGGGCGGGAGTGGCGCGGCGACAGCACGCTGATTCCCAGCGCGCAGTACGTGTCCGGATGGCTCATCCGTCCGCGCGGCGATACCACGACGTATTCGCTCGCGCTCCTGGTCGTGCAGGACCGCCCGGTGGTCGCCGCCCAGCGAGAGGTGGGCCGCGTGGGCGAGCAGGCCGTGTGGCGAACCACCGATGTCGCCTGGCTCCCGCCCGCGCCCGCCGGCTTTGTGATGGCGGCGAGTTGTGCCTACCACGGGGAGGCGGACGGCTCCGTGTTCGCCCAGGTCGCGGCAACCGACACGCCGTGGTACGGAGCGGTTCGGCGCGCCTGGCGCCTGGAGACACCGTCCGGGCGGCTGCGGGTCGTCGGGCGACGCGGGGTCCGGTGTCGCAACGAAGGCTACGGAGCGCCCTGACCTGCGGGGGGGCGGGCGCCATCTGGCGCAGAGATTCAGGAAGGACTAACCTAGCATTGGACGCCCCCGGACTGCGACTCCGTGCCGGCGCGTTCGCGGTTCAACCCCAGCCCGACAGGCCGTATGCCTCGAGGTGCCGTGCGCCAGCGCGCACCGTTGCTGCTCGTCAGCTGCGTCGTCATCGCGTGCCACCGCGGGCCGCCGAGGGACTACCAGGTCCTTGCGCAGTGGCCCCACGACACGAGCGCCTACACCCAAGGGCTGCTCCTGGCCGGCGGCCAGCTCTTCGAGAGCGATGGGGAGTACGGCGTGTCGCGGGTGCGCCGCGTGGATCCTCGCACCGGCCGAACGCTGGCCGCGACCCCCTTGGCGGCCAACCGATTCGGAGAAGGCTTGGCCCTTCTGCGCGGCAAGCTCTATCAGCTCACCTGGAAGGCCCAGGTCGGCTATGTGTACGACGCGAGCAGCCTCGTTCGCACCGATTCGTTCTCCTATGCCGGTGAAGGGTGGGGGCTGACGACCGACGGAACGTCCCTCATCATGAGCAACGGCGGCCCGACTCTCCAATGGCTGGACCCCACGACGTTCAGGGTCACGCGCGTGGATACGGTGCGCGACGGGACTTCTCCGGTGCCGATGCTGAACGAGCTGGAGTACGTGGACGGTGCAGTGTACGCCAACGTGTACCAGAGCGACTGGATCATCCGGATCGACGCGAGGACCGGCGCGGTGCTGCAATGGTACGACCTGAGCGGCATCCTGCCGGCGAGTCGCCGCACCGCTCGCACCGATGTGCTGAACGGGATCGCGTACAATCCGGCGGACAGTACGTTCCTCGTCACGGGCAAGCGCTGGCCGCTACTGTTCACGGTACGCTGGCGCGACGGTGCGCGGCCTAACTAGTGTGGGCGGTGCCCCGACGGGCCGTCGTCGCGCCTCCTCAGTGGCGTGACCCAATCTTGCAGCGTGTAGCCAGCCGGCGAACCGTGGAGGTGCCAGATGCGCGCGCGCGACCTGCTGGTCCCCATCCTGCTGGCAATGCCGATGCCCTTGCTCGGCCAACGACCGTCGGCGGGTTCCGTGCGCGCTCCGGATGGTCAGGCCCGCCGCGGGTTTTGGATTGGCCTGGGGGCGGGTCCCGCCACGGCCGCGTGTCGCGGCTGCGGCGAAGCCGCGCAGGCCGGGGTCTCCGGATATCTGCGCATGGGCGGTACGCTCTCCGAGCACCTTCGCATCGGCGGAGAGACGAACCTGTGGACCGGCTCGCAGCTCGGGACCCGTGAAACCCTGGGATTCCTGACGGCAGACATCTACTGGTTCCCGGACCGCGCCATCCCGCTGTTCGTCAAGGTGGGTGTGGGCGCGATGCAGCATCGCGCAGCTACGGTGACCGCCACGGCAGCTGCCGGAACCACTGGACTGGGGTACGAACTGCGGGTCACACGAACGCTGTCGCTTGTCCCGTTCCTCAATGCGCTGGTGTCCTCGGCCGAGAGCTTCGCCGTGGACGGACACGCCGTGCCGGCAAGCCCGGCTGATGCCTACGTCAGTCCGATCCATCACAGCCTGGTGCAGGCTGGGTTCGGCCTGACCTGGCACTAGTGCAACCGAGCCACCGAACCGCGGCTCGACGCCCACGGCGCAGCGACATCGGCCTGGCCATCGTCTCGCCGCTATCAGCCCCCGGCACCACCGAGGAGTCTGTCTGGCGTGGGGCTAACGCGTACACACGGACGCCATACATGCGCCTCTGGACTGTCCATCCTTCCTATCTCGACGCCGCGGGCCTCACGGCTGCGTGGCGCGAGGGCCTTCTGGCCAAAGCCGTGCTCGGCAGGCGCACGATCGGCTATCGGCATCACCCGCAACTTGAGCGCTTTCGAGCGACGAAGCGGCCACTCGCCGCGATCAACACGTACCTGGCAGGGCTCCTGGCCGAAGCCCAGTCGCGTGGCTACCACTTCGATGAAGCCAAGGTGGGCCGTGTGACACGCTCCGTGCGCATCCATGCGACGGTGGGACAGCTGGCGCATGAGTGGGTGCATCTCCTCGCGAAGCTTCGGCGTCGCGCGCCTGCCCGCTTCGCCGCGCTACGCCGGGTGCGCCGCCCCCGCGCGCATCCGATGTTCGTGCTGGTGCCCGGTGTCGTGGCGACCTGGGAGAAGTCTCCGCGCGCGCGCTATTGGCCTGCGAAGGTGCTCGGCGCGGCGCCTAACCTCGCAGTGGAGCAGCGACCGGGCGACCGATCCGGCCCTGGCGCAAGCGCCGTGCAAAGGCTTACAATAGCAGCGTGTCGGCCGCCGACGTGTGGACTCGGTCCCGACGGCCCATTCGCAGGGTAGCCAAAGTCCGTTAGGCAGCGGTCCCCTCGGAGCCAGTATGAGCCTCGTGCAATGCCGCGCGTGTGGCTGCACTGTGAGCGCCGAAGCAGCTGCGTGCCCGCATTGTGGTGCGGCCAAGCCCGCGCGACCGGCCGCGGCGCCGCCGCGCCCGGTACACAAGGTCGCGTCGCGGGCGGCACGGCCAACGCCGGTTCGGCCGAGCACCGCGGTCACAGTGGGCCTCGCCTGTCTCGGCCTGGTCGTGCTCGCGATCGTGGTCGGCGTCGCCGCGCACCGGGCCGGCGGGGCACGGGGCGGGCGGGCGTCGCCGACGGCGCAGGTGACCCAACGCGCGGCTGCGACCGTCGATTCCTCCGCCATTGCGGCGCGGAACCGGCATCGGGCGGACTCCATCTTGTCGACGCTCACGAGCGCGCGCGTCACGGACCTGTCGAGCTCCGACATCGACCTCGTCCTGGCGAACGGCGACTCCGCGTCCTATCCGGACATGACCCAGGCGGTCCAGCGCGAGGCGGCGAGACGAGCGCTCATCGTCGAGCGCCAGCAGTTTGCCGATCGCGTCAGCCACGTTGCGGACATGACCCGGGCATACAGAATGGACGATGGCCAGCCCTGCCGGCGGGCGACGCGCGCCCGGATCACGACCGCGGTGCGCGGCCATCCGGAGTGGTCGGACAGCGACCTGGCATCGGTGGCCTGTGGCGCGGTATGGATCGGCATGACCGCGGACCAGCTTCTGGCGTCGAGGGGCAAGCCGCAGAATGTCCATCGTACGGTCAATGCGCTTGGGACGAGTGAACAGTGGGTGTACGGGGACCTCGGCTCCTACGTCTACCTCGACGACGGTCGCGTGAGTTCGTGGCAGCACTGATTCCGGTCGCCGCCACCACTCCATGATCTACATGGTTATCGAGCACTATCGGGGTGGCGACCCCGTTCCGGTCTACCGCCGCTTCCGCGATCACGGCCGACTGGCGCCGGAGGGTCTGCGGTACGTCGGGAGCTGGATCACGAAGGACCTGAAGCGCTGTTACCAGCTCATGGAGTGCGAGGAGCGTGCCCTTCTCGACGAGTGGATCAGCAGGTGGGCCGACCTCGTGGATTTCGATGTCGTGCCCGTCGTCACGTCGGCGGAGGCCCAGGCGGTGGTCGCGCCGCGGCTCTAGATCCGGCGCGAGGCATAGCCGAGCAGAACGTTCCCTTGACTTGAACGGCGGCATTGATGAAGTGTCTAACGCCCCTCGGCGCGAACGCGCCAGGGCGTTAGCGAGGCAGTATGAGAGGAATGCTTGTCGCCATTGCGCTCGCGGGCGTGGCCCCGACGCGCGTTCTCGCCCAGCGCTACGATTACCACCTTCTCCTCGATAGCACCGTCTCGGCGGCGCGCGTCGTCCTGCTGGGCACCGGCCACCAGGCCGCCGGGGTCGAGCGGCGCGGCGACGGCGTGAGCCAGGAGTCGTTCACGACCGTGCTGCCGGACAGCCTGGGAGCGCCGGGGAGCGCTCCTCTCGGCGTGGTGATGCTGGGGAGCAATGACAGGGTCACACGCATCGTGCTGAGCGCGGAGGGGAGCGGGAGTGACAGCGTGGCCGTCACGACGGGGGCGCGGTACCTAGTGAGGCGCCTTACGGCGATTTTCGGCCCGCCGCTGACACCGGGCGACCAGAGTGATTGGTGCTGGTCGACGCCGCGGCGATTCATTGACCTGGCGCTCGACCGCACGGCCGGCAGCGTGTCGCTCACGCTTGCCTACGGGCCACCAAACTAGCGCGCGCGCCGGCGCTTAGGCCCAATTACGGCCGAAGGAAGGTCAGCATACCGTCTCCTCCGGCGGTATGCTCCGTGCCGGTCAGAACCGTGGTGTCGTTCCGTGCTTCGATCTGCCCCTGAAACAGCACCGTCGTCGAATCGCTGAGACTGAGCGTGAGCGTGACGCCGCGGGTGGTGCTCGAGCCCGTGACCGTCAGCGTCCGGGTCGGTGGGTTGATGTTCCCAAACGCGGTACCGTTGCCGGTGACCGTCGCCCCCGACTGGTGGAGTTGCAGCGTGTAGCCGAAATCCGGCGTGTCCGTCTGCCAGGCGCCGGTGACGTCCGGGCCGGCGGCGAGCACGTCCCGGCACCCGGAGGCACAGCACAGCGCCAGCGCAACGGCCGACCCCAATAGCTGTGATCTGGTCATGGCTCTGAGACCCCGCGAGGCGTAGGGGAGTCACCGCGTCACTCCCAAACCACGCGATCTACCACGGCCAAGTGTGGCGGGTTGCCTGGACGCAGCCCGTTCCCTGACCTTTCCCGGCCGCTCCCGGGCCACCACGGCACGTTAGGCGCCTGCGGTCGCTCCCGGGTGAGCGCCGCGCGGCCTGCCAGGGTATATTCCCTCACGAGCCGCCGCAGATGCGTCCCGGCGCTTCAGGGTTCGCGGTACCTCTCCGACCAGGGATGTGAATGAACAAGTACAAGAACGAGCAGCGGCGCCTCGAGCACCGCGGCAGGCGGTTCCATTTCATCTCCTACGACGCCCAGGACGCGGATCCGAAGAAGAAGCAGCCGGCCATGCCGGCCACGTGGTATCTGGAGAGCTCCGGCAATCGGTGGCCCGCGATTCCGCAGGTGTTCGAGCAGCCGGAGGCCGAACTCGAGGCCCAGCTGGCGACGTGGCTGGAAGCCAGTGTGTTCGGGGCCGCGCTGCCGGCCGCGGCGCCGGCGCCGGATCCGCCGCAGCGGTTCCTGAAGCCCGAATGGCCCGGCGGAGTGGCCCCTAACTAGGAAGCGCGCTCGAGCACTTCGACGAGACCGGTCTCTTTGCCCTGCGGGTGTGGGATCTGGCCGATTGCACCGGCCGACCTGGAGGCGGGCCGCCACTCAACCCGAGCTTGCTCCAGCGCTCCCGCGAGGTTCGCCGCGCGGGTGTTGCCTGACGAGGAACGCCGCGCCGGAGCCGCGCATCGCCGGAGGCGGCAGCGCGGGGGGCGCACCGAGGGTATATTCACTGGCGCCCGCCGGTATCGATCGTGGGATTCAGCCCGCCGACCGTCGCTGACTCAGTGCCCAGGAATCGTTATGAGTGTTTCCGCGTCTCTCGCGTTGGCGGCGAGTAATGCGCGCAAGGTCGTCGGCGCCTTTCGCTCCGGCCGCGCCGTGACCGGTGGCAGCGCGCAGCGGCTGGCCGACCTTCGGATCAACCCAAGCCCGACGCTGCGCGAGCTCATCGACGCGCGGATCGTGCGCAAGGCGGGTGCGGATCGGTACTTTCTGGATGAAGAGCTGTGGGCCGAGCGCCGACAGGTCAGCGGGCGCACCCTTGCGCGCGTCATGGTCGTCGCGGGCCTGGCACTCCTGGCGATGGCGGTGTGGCTGATCGGCCGGTGACCGAAGGCAGCCGGCGGCGGCGCTTGTTCCAGTGGCTCGACGGCCCGGTCGCGATCTTGGCCTGCGGCGCGAAATGGTAGACCGCCGACGAGAGGAGTGATGCGAAGGCATGCGGCGGCTTCGCGCTCTTCTGTATCGCCTGCTGTCGGGGCCCCGCGTCGTGCTGCCGACGGCGCCCATCCCTGGTGCATGGACGTCGAACCTGCCCCGATGGGTGCCGCTGAGCGAACGGCTTCCCGGCGCCGATCGTAGCCGCCTGCTCCGCCTGGCGCAGCTGTTCGTTCGCGACGTGCCGATGGAGGGATGCGGCGGGCTGGAGCTGACGGACGAGATTCGAGTCACGATCGGCGCCACCGCATCGTTGCTGCTCCTCAAACTGCCCTATCCACGATTTCCTCGGCTCCGGCGGGTGCTGGTCTATCCGGACACGTTCGTCCCGGTCCGCATAGGAGCCTACTCCGGCCCGAACGTCCAGGAGGTGCCGGTTCCGGAACTCGGCGAGGCATGGCGCGACGGCATCGTGGTGCTGTCGTGGCGCGATGTCCTGCGTGGCAACGCGGATCCGGGAGACGGGCGCAACGTCGTGTTGCACGAGTTCGCTCACGTGCTGGACCACGAGGACGGTGCGGCCGACGGCCGCCCGATCCTGGACTCCGCGCAGGCAAAGCTGACCTGGGGCACCGTCATGCGCGGCGAGTTCGAGCGCCAGCGGTTGGCGACGGAGCGCGGGGAAGACACGCTGCTCGATCCGTACGCCGCCACCAATCGGGCGGAGTTCTTCGCGGTAGCAACCGAGACGTTTTTTGAGGCCGGCGCCCTGATGCGGGCGCACCTGCCGGCGCTCTACGAGCAGCTCAGGCGCTTCTACAAGCAGGACCCCGCGTCACTGGAGCCCGGCTCTGGCGGGGATCGCGGCGAAGGGCTAGTCTAGCAGCGGAGCGGCAGCCGGAACGAGCGCCAACCGACCACGCGGGCCCGCCATGACAACGCGTCAACCCCTGTCCGAGACGCAACCCGCTGCGCCACCGCCAGCCCCGACTCCACGCGTCGTGGATCTGTCATTTGCCGTGACCCACCAGCGCGTACTGGGCGGTGGGATGACGACCGTGACCATGCGATCGGGCGCGGTGACCTTGCGGGCCGGCGAAGCGGTGGGACGGCATACGACAGGCAGCAATGAAGAGGCGCTCGTGGTGATGAGCGGCCGGGGCGAGCTGCGCATCGAGGGCGGCGCAAGTGTCGCACTGGCGGGGCCGTGCGTCGCCTACTGTCCGCCGAAGACCTGGCACGACGTCCACAACGTCGGCGTCGAGCCGCTGTGTTATGTCTATGTGGTCGCCCTGGCGGAGTAACCGCTCCCGGCACACTCAGCGGCTGCAAGGTCCCGCGCGCGTGGAGCAGCCGATCACCTTCACCATCCTGCAATGAAAGCGTCGCCGCACATGCGATCCCTTGCGCCGTATCTCGTTCTGGTATACGTGGCATCGCCCGTGCGCGCGCAGACGGCGCGTTTTCCCTGGCACGCGGGAAGCGCCCCGCCGCGCGTCGCCGGCTTGCGCTTGCACGACTCCCGCGCCCGCATTGACTCGGTGCTCGGGCCGCCCGGACAGAGCGCGTCGATGGGGGCCGGCGCCGTGAAGCTGAGCTATCCGGCTCGCGGCATCAGCCTGATCTACACCGCGGTCGACAGCCTCGCGGTGATCGATCTGCGGACGCGCGCCGCCGGAGCCATCGGCGGAGTGCGCGTGGGTGACACGCGGAGCGCGGTCGTCACGCGGTGGGGTGAGCCGACGGAGGTCAGTCGCGCCAACCTGCTCTGGGAGGTGGCGCACCAGTGGGCGATCGTCGCGCGCCTGGACTCGGCCGGGACGCGGGTCGCGGTGCTGACGCTCGGCCGAATCGTCGATCGCTAGGCCCGAGGGCCGGCCCGGGCGCCCATGCTGACCGACCCCGAGATCGAGCACATCGCCCGGGAGTACGCGGCGCGGGTGTACGCCGCGCGCCACGGCACGGACTACGATCTCGTGCTCCGCGCCACGCTCGCTGCGCCGCCGGGCGTATACTTCCAGGCGCGTTACGCGCCCTCGCGCCTCGCGGCCGGCGATGGCGGGTTCTTCGTTCTCCGCACTGACGGGCGGGTCGTTGCGCTTGCCGCGGACGCCTTTGCCTCGCGCGGCGACGCATGGCCGCCAGGCGACGGTGGCGGTGAGGACGCGTTTCAGTCCGAGCTGCGTCGGGTCGTGCAGCGCGCGCTCTCGGGGTAGCGGCAGTACCCGATCGCCGGGGGCGCCGCGTTCAGGAAGCTTGAGGGCGATCATATCCGTCGAGATACAGCCGCCATGTTTGCCCCGCCTTCCTTCGCCCCTCCAACGCGGCGACGGGGCTAGATTCGTTCATGGACAAGGCTCGCCGCGAGCTCGTTCGCGAGTACAAGCAGACGCCGCGCCCCGCGGGCGTGGGAGCCGTCAGGAACACGGCGAGCGGCAAGATCCTGCTCGTCGCGAGCACCGACGTGCCGGCGCTGTTGAACCGGCACCTGGCCCAATTGCGGCTGGGGGCGCACCGGAATGCCGCGTTGCAGGCCGACTGGGATCGCCTGGGCGCGGACGGGTTTGCGTTCGAGGTGCTCGACACCGTGGCGCCGGCCGACAAGCCGGGCTACGACGCGACGGAGGACGTCGCGACCCTCGAAGCGCTGTGGCTCGACAAGCTCCGCCCCTTTGTGCCGGCAGGCTACAACCCCGTTCCGAAGGCGCGTTGACGGCGGCCTTCGCGACCTGATTGGAGGACCGCATGGGTCTCGATTTTGGGTTCAGTCATCTCCTGGACTACACGGACTGGGAACGCGGCCAGTGGCACGCGTGGTTTGGCGAGCAGGGGCCCTCCGCGCTTGCGGTGGGCCTGGGGGCGAACGGCGACGGCCGCATCAACTCGATCGGTGAGCTGGTACGGCACATCTTCGCCGCCGAGACACGCTACGTCGAGCGCATTCGCGGCGTGCCCTTCACGGATAGCGGCGCCGTTCCGGTCGACGATGTGGAAGCGCTGTTCGCCTTTGGGCACCGGAGCCGCGCGTCGCTTCGCGCGCTGCTCGCCGAGTTGCCGGGCGCCCGCTGGGATCAGGGGCAGGAGATCCAGCTCGGCAAACAGACGCGCACCGTGACACCTCGCAAGATGATCGTGCAGGCCGTGACGCACGAGATCCGCCACTGGGCGCAGATCGCCACGCTGTTGCGGATCAGCGGCCGCAAGTCGGGGGCGCACGACTTCCTGGTGAGTCCCGTCTTCGACCCGGCGGCTTGACGGCTGCTTGATGCCGGCACGCCATCATGCGGTGTCCTGCTCCGGGGCAGCGCATGATCCACAACACCGGTGTTCGCCCGCGAATCGTCGCCTTCGTCACGATGTTTGCGCTCGGATGGGTGGCGACCGCGCGCCCGGCCGCGGCGCAACGTGTCCACGCATCAGAGGCGGTCGTCCCATTTTCGTGGTTGCCCGCGGCGCGCACCCGGCAGCCCTCGCCGGCTCCGGATACGGCCTGCGGGCAGCGCAGTTATTGGCTCCCGGGGGCTCTGATAGGGGCGCTGCTGATCGGAGGGGCCGCCAGCACGATCTGCGACTACGACGGGGCGCATGGCAGCCTGGGGTGTCACCTCAAGGTCGGTGTGATGGTGGGTGGCTCCCTCGGTGCGTCGATCGGCGCGCTCATCGGGGGTCAGTTGAAGGTGCCGCCGTCACCCTAGAGCCGGCGCGGCGGAGCCGTCTGGCGCGAGTGGCCAAGTCAGACTACCTCTAACGCTCGCCCCCTTCGCACGAGCGATCAATGACGAACCGCATGCTCCGCATTCTCGGGCTCGCCGGCGGCCTGGCCCTCGCAACGCGAACCTCCCCCGTCTTGGGTCAGACCGTGCCGGTGGACAGTGCCAAGCGCGTGGCGATCCGCCAGCTTCTGGCGATCCAGCACACCGACAGCCTGATGCTGGTCGGCATCGAGCAAGGCGTGGCGTCCCAGGCCCAGACGCTGCCGCCGGGGATGCCGGCCGGGTTCATGGACAGTGTGCTCGCGCGCATGCACCGCGACATCGGGCAGTTCGTCGAGCGGCTCGTGCCGGTGTACGACTCGCTGTACACGGCGCAGGAAATCACGCAGATGATCGCGTTCTATCAGACGCCGCTGGGGCAGCGCCTCCTCGCCACGCAGTTGGCGCTGAGTGCGTCCGTGGCGGCCGTGGCGCGGCAGTGGGGCATGGAGGTCGCCGGCGAGGTCATGGTGGATCTGTCGCACCAGAAGCCGTAGGCGGCGACGCGCGCGCCATTCCGTTAGGCGCTTCCGTCGCTCCCTATGGCCGCCGGTGCCGCCCGCGGCGCGCTATATTTCGGCGTCTTTCGGGCCTCGAACGCGGACGGCGTGTTCACTCAACCGGCACAGAGGGTTCCCGTATGACTGGCCTCATCCCCGGACACCGGCACGTGACGCATCGCGGCCGCTCCTTCCACTTCGTGTTCGGCGAAGCGCTCGAGGCGGACGTGCGGCGGCGCCAGCCCGCCATCCCGGCGCGCTGGTATCTCGTCAGCCTCATCGGGCACCGCTGGCCGGCGATCCCGTTCGACGCGGCGCACACCGACGCGGAGCTCGACGGACGGCTCGCGGAGTGGCTGGACAGCGCCGTGTTCGCGCGAGCCGAGTCCGAGCCGGTGGCCGCGCCGTCGGACAGTCGGGCGTGCGTGTGATCCGGTCGCCGGCGTCGCCAGGGCCGACCGCGCGATGACCGAGGTGGGCGCCCGGCGGCGGTGCCGGCCGGCATGACGCGTTCGTGCATGGCGCTCGCCGTCGCCCTGCTGTGGGTGTGTTCGACCAATGCGATGGCCCAGGAACCGCGGCCCGTGCTGCTGTGGCCGAACGGCGCGCCCGGCTCGGAAGGCAAGACCGGCGAGGAACACGTGCGGCTCACCGAGCTGGGTGAGCACATCGTCTCGAACGTCCAGCGCCCCTCCATCACTCCGTACATCCCCGACTCCGCGGTGGCCACCGGCGCGGCCGTCATCGTCATCCCCGGCGGCGGCCACCGTGAGCTGTGGATGGATCACGAGGGCTACCGGGTCGGGCGGTGGCTGCGCGACCACGGGATCGCCGCGTTCGTCCTGAAGTACCGTCTCGCGCGCGAGGATGGATCCACGTACACGGTCGAGGGCGACGAGCTCGCCGACGTGCAGCGCGCGATCCGCCTGGTCCGCAGCCGGGCGCGGGAGTGGGCGATCGCTCCCGACCGCATCGGCGTCCTCGGATTCTCGGCCGGCGGGGAGCTCGCCGTCCTGGCAGGCACCAGGTATGACGGCGGGGCGCCCGGGGCCGCCGATTCGGTCAGCCGTGTGAGTTCCAGGCCGGCGTTCATGGGGTTGATCTATCCAGCGGTTCCCGGCGACCTGCGCGTGACCGCCGAGACGCCGCCCGCGTTCCTGCTGTGTGGGGCGAACGACTCGCCGTCGATCACCGACGGCGTGCAGTCGCTGTACGCGGCGATCCGGCAGGCGGGAGGGTCGCCGGAGCTGCACGTCCTCACGGGCGTCGGTCACGGGTTCGGGATTCGCGACGGCAACCCGCCGGCCGTGGCCGCGTGGCCGTCGGTCTTCGACGACTGGCTCGCGGCGCGCGGGATTGTGGCGCGCCCTTCGGTGGGAGCGGCGATCAGCCCGCAGCTGCGCGGCGGCATCGCCGGCGCGAGGCCGGTCGCCGTGTACTCCGCGGCGGAGCGCGCGCGTGCCGCCCAGAGGGCGTTAGGCCTGTCCGCGCCGCCGGTCCTCGGCGCGTCGGTGTCGCTCACGCCCAACGCCCCGTTCGGCTGGAACGGCGCCCACCTGTCGATCTGGAAGCCGTCGTTCGTCCTCGGGACCCCGGGCGGCGGCGAGGCCGGCTTCAACTTCTGGGGTCTCTACAACCAGGGCCACGTCAACGTCGGTTTCACGCCGGCCGGCCCGACGTCCTACCTTCTGGATTGCCGACTCCTGTCGGCCGGCGACATCACGTATAAGGTATATGTCGGCACGGGCGAGCAGTTCCGCGCGCAGGGCCACGTCGCGCTCGCCGACGATCATCTCATGCTGCTCGTGCCGGCGGCCGATCCGGGGGAGGTGGTTTCGGTGGAGCTGTGGCCGACGCCGGAGACGGAGCCCATGGGTTTCCTGGGGTGCGATCTCAGCGCCGTCACGCCGCCCAGCGCCCCGTGAAGCGCCCGTGACGCGCGAGACGCCGCCATGCGAGCGATGCCGCCGAGCGCCGCCCGATCGGGACCGGCCGTGACGGAAGCGACATTTCGCAAACTCGCCCTGAGCTTCCGAGGCGCCGAAGAGCGCAGCCACATGCGTCATCCGGATTTTCGCGTCGGCAACAGGATCTTCGCCACCATGGGCTACCCGAGGGCGGGATGGGCGATGGTGAAGCTCTCGCCGGAAGCCCAGGCCGCATTCGTGACGGTGAAGCCGGATGCGTTCGTTCCCGTGAAGGGTGCGTGGGGCGAACAAGGGTGCACCAACGTCATCCTGAAGTCCGCGACGGCGCCGGCCGTGAAGGCGGCGCTCGCGAGCGCGTACCAGGCCCAGGCGGCCAAGGCGCGTGCGGCCGCGCCCGGTCGGCGCCGGCGGGCAACCAGGTGACACCGCGTTGCCGGTTCGTCGCTCGGCTGGCGGCGCGCGCTCGGCCGGGCAGCCGCGCTTGACGGTCGCTTGCCGCCGGTGGTGTAGCGTGGTTGCGCCGCCAACGGGAGGTCGGGGATGCGGCGGGTCGCGATCGCGCTGTTGATTGTCCTGACGGTGTGGCCAGGGGTCGACGCCCGGGCGCAGCGTCTGGCCGACCGGTCACCGGCCATCCGGTTCGACCGTTCCGCGCCGGCTGGGAGGCCGGGGCCCCGCATCCGTGACACGGTCGCCATTCGCCCGACGTACTGGCTCGAAGGTGGGGCGATCGGTGGCGGCATCGTAGCCGCCATGGCCGGCATTCTGGCCGTGCAACTGTGCGGGTACGACGGGGACCCGTGTCATAACCCTGGCCTCAAGGCCGTGGCCGGACTGGTGGGCGGCTTTCTGTTCGGCTTTGGCCCGGGTGCCATGATCGGGGGTCAGTTTCCGAAACCCCAGCCGATCACCGACCTGCCTAACTAACCGGCGTTGGTGGGCCGAGGGTTCGACGTCTCGACGGTGGTGACACGTGGCGATGGTCCGGTATGATCCCATGCGCGTCGTCGTCGTAACGGCCGGCATGTCCGTCGCCGGCGCCGCGGCGGGTGCCGTGGCGAGCGCGGCGACGGTTGCCGTCGCGATTGTGGCGCACGGCGGACACTTCCTCTTCGAGCAGGCGGTGTTCGGCCTCGCGGTGCGCCTTGGCGTGGCGTTGGGTGCGGTGCTGGCGCCGGCGGCGACGTGGCTCCTGCTGAGGCGCGTTCCGGTGGGCCGGGCGTTCCTTGGGGTATCGGCTGGAGCGGTCGTCGGCGCCATCGCGGGCTACGTGCTGCCCACGGTGACGGATCCGTTCCTGCAGCCGCTGTGCACCGGCGCGATCGGATTCGTGGCCGCCGGGGCCTGGCTCCGTTTGCGGAGCCGCTCCCCGGCCGGCCGCTCGCCCGCTGGCGCCGCGGTCGAGGACAGCGTAGTCTAGGCGCCGCAGGTGGGGACCACGCCGCCGGGCCGCGGCAGGCATGCCGGCGGCCCCGGGTCGCGCCCGGGTGCTCCTGATCGAGTCGTGCGTTAAGTTACTGGCGGGTGTTCCGGCACCGGCGTCGTCCGGCCTCGGGAGCCCTCCGCCCCACACCGCGGTTGCTGTGGGCGCGTCGCAGCTCAACCTCTGTCCGCCGAGCACTGGTCATCCATGATGAGTAGCACAGCACAGGTTTTTTCCGCCGCCGTTCTCGGCGAGTTTCCCCACCTCCGCGAGGCCCTTGAGGAAGCGGGCGGCAGTCTCGACGGATCCGTCGGCGCCTTCGCGCAGTACACGCAGGGCGCCAAGGAACAGGGCGACTGGCCCACCTACGAGCGCTGTATCGCGCTCGCCGATCGCCAGTTTGCGGCCGCCTCCGGAGAGCTGGCCCTGTCCTTTCGGGCGGCGTTCTTCGAGCGCCTCAACTTCGAGGGCAGCCGGGGACCGGCGGCGTGGCAGCTGCTGACGCCGGCGCTGCAGGCGGCCTGGAAACAGATGGATGCGGAGAACCGCCGCTTGATGGCCCTTCCGCAGAACCGCCGCAAGGACAACGCCGGCATGATGCGCGGGCCGTGGGGCGGCGCACCCATGCCGCCGCGGGGCGGTGGCGGTGGTGGCGGCAGGCGGGGGCCGAAGGGCCCGCCAGGACCGCGCGGTCCCAAGGGTCGGGGCGGCCGCGGAGGCCGCGGGGGCGGCCGCGGGGGACGTTAGGCGTCGATGGGCCTGACACCAGCCTGTCGGCGCGGCGGCCGCTTCTTCGGCGCGATCCTCGCGATCGCGGCGGCGGCGAGCGCCGGCCCGGGTTCTCTCGCGGCGCAGGACTCGGTCGTCACCCTGCCGACCGTGCTGCGCACGTTCGCGCTGGTTCGAGTCCAGTTCGCCCCCGGCGAGCTGGCCGATACGACGGCGTGGTACCGGGGAACGCTCGACAGCGATCTGACCGGATGTGTGTTCGTCACCTTCCCCAACATCGCGCGCCGCGACGGTCACTATGCGGAGGTTCGGCCCGGCGGCGCGCCAGGGACGCCTCCCCCGATCAGCTTCGCGCACTTCAGGGCGGTTGAGACCCGCGAGCGGCCCGACGACCCGTGGCGCGTCGTGGATCCGACGTGGGTGCACAGTCGAGCGCTCGGCTGCCCGTGACGGGCGGCGCGCGGCCCCGGCTGGTCCGGCGTCCGGCATCTGGCGGAGAGGGCGGGGACGGCGTACTCTAACGACGGCCGCGCGCCGTTCGTTAGGTGGTGCCGTGGCGATGCCGCCCACCCGTCCGCCAGGAGGCTGTCATGCGTGTCGCCACCCCCCCAGCAACCGCCGTGCGGGCAACCCTGCGCATCCGGTTCGGGTTTTTCGCCCTCCTCGTGCTGGCCTGCGCCGCCGGCTGCAAGGACTCGTCCGGGCCGCACTCGCCGATCGAGGGAGCGTGGACGGGCCTCGTGCTCGGGGCACCCATCACCTTCAGCCTCAGCGTCGATGCCTCCGGCGGCGTGTCCGGGTCCGGCAACGCGACCGTCAACGGCACGCAGCGGCACCTGTCGGTTGTCGGATCGTTCACGGCGCCGAGCTTCTCGCTGACGTTGACGCCGACCGGCATCATCCCGGTCAACTACGCCGGGGTGGTCGACGGATCCACGCTGCGTGGGGTACTGGCGGGCTCCGGTTTCAACGGCGACTCCCTGACGATGACGCGATGAGGGCTCGATGACCAGAATCACCGCCGCCGCTCGGGCCGGTATGACCCCCTCGGCGTGGCTGGCCCAGCTGCCTGGCGCGCGGGCGCAGCAGATGGCGCGGGTGCGTGCCGCGATCAAGCGACGCCTGCCGCGCGGCTACGAGGAGGTCGTGCAGGGCGGGATGCTCGTGTACCAGGTGCCCCGAACGCGGTACGCCGACACCTACAACGGGCGGCCGTTGTGGCTGGCCGCCCTGGCGGCGCCCAAGAGCTACCTGACGCTGCACCTGATGCCCGTCTACAGCAATCCGGGGTTGCTCGCGGCGCTCGAGGCCGGATTCCGCGCGGCCGGCAAGCGTCTCCAGATCGGCAAGGCCTGCATTCACTTTCAGCGCGCCGACGACCTCGCGCTCGACGCGATCGGTGACGTGATCGCCGCCATGCCGGTGGCCGCGTGGGTCGCGGTGGCGGAGACGGCGCGGCGCCGCTAGCCCGCGGCGCCTCGGCCCACGTACGTTAGGCGGCTGCGGAGTTCGCCGCCCGCAGCGCCGAGCCCCGCTTCCGGGTATACTTCCAGGCAGCAGCCGGTGTGCCGACCGGGCTCGTCCCTACCGACTCTCCGCTGAAGGACAACTGATGGCGAGCATGAAGCATGAGCAGTGTCGCCTCACCCATCGGGGCCGCACCTTCCATTTCGTGTCCTATGAAGCCGAGGATGCCAATCCCGACAAGAAACTGCCCGGCCGGCCGCCGACCTGGTACCTGGTAAGCTCCAACAACCGCTGGCCCGCGATTCCGTACCTCCCGGAGCAGACCGCCACCGAGGTGGAGGCGCAGTGCGTCGCATGGCTCGAAGCGGTGGTCTTCGCGGCGGCGCCGCCGCCGCCCGCCGCCGCCCCCGAGCCGCCCCAGCGGTTTCTGCGGCCGGACACCGGCGTGGCGCCCATCTAGGGATGGAACGGCCCGGCCCGCACCCCCGGGCCCAGCCTCAACCCCTTCCGCACTGGCGCGCATCGGCGGCATCTGCTACCTTGAGGGGCGTACCGGCCATCGCTCAACCCCGATTGCCGTGTACGGAGTCCCTTAGCCCCCCAGCGCAGGTCCGATCGCGGGTCGCCCCCGGGCGGCCTCCTTCAGTCTCCAGCAGCGCCCAGCGGCCGACGCCGCGGCGGCGCACCGAGGAGCGTATGCCGAAGAAGAAGGTGTCCCGCCGTCCTCAGGTCCGGCACATGGCGTCGCGCAAGCGCTGCGACCGCGGCCACGCCTACGCCAAGTACGGCATCGTCGTGAAGGACGGGCTGCTCCCGAGCGGCAAGCAGAAGTGGCGCCTGGAGTGCCAGCTGTGCCGGCGCGAGTACAACCGGAAGTATTTTTACCAGCGCGCGTCCTGACCCGGCGGCGCCGGCGCGCGGAATCCGCGCCCGTCCGTTAGGTGGCCGGCGCTCCATGCCCGACGACGGCCCGGTCGTGCTCCGCTTTCCCTTGCGCGGCGAGTGGACGGCGCTGCGCACGGACCACGGCACGGATTTCCTCGGCCAGCGGCATGCGTGCGATTTCGTCCGGAGCACCGGCCGCCGGTGGGCACCGTTCGGCGCGAGGGCGGTGGCCCACGCGTTCGCGCTCGTGCCGGCCCGTGCGTTCGCGGCGTGGGACGCGCCGGTGTTCGCCGCGGCGGCCGGGCGCGTGCGGGTCGCGGCCGATGGGTGGCCCGACCGGCTCTGGCTCAACGCCCTGTGGGACCTCGGCCGGCTGCGCGTACTCGAGCGGGTGCGACCGCTCCGGATCACGCCGGACGACTGGCGCCCGCTGGCCGGCAACTACCTGCTGATCGAGGGCGCCGAGGGCGTGACGTTCTACGCTCACCTGCGGCGCGGCTCGTTGCGCGTGCGGGCCGGCGACCGCGTGTCCCCGGGCGACCCGCTGGGCGCGGTCGGCCACTCCGGCAGGTCGACGATGCCGCATCTCCACTTTCACCTGATGGACGGCGCCGACGGCCTGCGCGCTCGCGGTGTGCCCTGCGCCTTCGACGGCGTTGAGTCGTGGGATGGCGCCGGATGGCGGCCCGGCCCGACAACCCCGACGCCGCGCCAGCGCCTTCGCGGCGTCGACTAGACGGCACTCCGCCCATGGCGCGCGCACACGACCGGCGTCAGACGCTCGGCGAAGAGCTCGCGAACGCGATCAGTCACGGCGCCGGCTTCATCGCCGCCCTTGCCCTCGCGCCTCCGCTGATCGCCGAGGCCGCCCGCCGGCCCGGCGCCGCCCCTCTGGTCGGGGCGAGCGTGTTCGCGGCGACCGTGGCCCTGCTGTATCTCGGGTCGACGCTGTACCACGCCTTCCCGCACGGTCGCGCCAAGCACGTGTTTCACGTCATCGAACGCAGCGCGATCTTCCTGCTCATCGCCGGCACCTACACGCCGCTGGCCCTCGGTGTGCTGCGGGGAACGTGGGGCTGGACGCTCATCGCCGTCGTCTGGGGACTCGCGGTGCTCGGCGTCCTGCTGACGACCCTCGGAAGGGCCCGCCACCCGGTCCTGTCCCTCGTCCTCTACGTCGGGATGGGCTGGCTGATCGTCGTGGCGATCGATCCGCTGCGCGCGCGGCTGCCGGTCGAGGGGCTGCGGTGGCTGGTCGCGGGCGGGCTCGCGTATACGCTCGGTGTCGGCTTCTATGCGGCGAAGCGGGTGCCGTACGCACATCTGGTCTGGCACCTGTTTGTGCTGCTCGGGACCGCGTGTCACTACATGGTCGTGCGGTTCTACGCCTAGCGCGCCTGGCGTATATTGGCGATCCGCGCCGGCCGCGGGGCGCGGCGGCGGCGTGGGACGCGGCGCCAATTCCAAACAGGAAGTCGCATGGGCGTGGCTGATTCCGGCATGAGGAGAGCTTCGGTGCGCCGCTGGCTGCCGCTGGTCGCCGCCGCGGGACTGGCCGGAAGCGTGGCGGGGTGCGGCCCCCGCGCGAGGGCGGCGCCCGCCTATACCCCTCGCGTCCGCGACATCACCGTGACGACGGTGCCGCTCCTGGTGAAGGAGACGCGACGCGTCTATCCGTTCCTGAACGCCGCCTTCGCCAAGGGCGGCGTGCTGGACGGCAAGGAAGTCTATGCTTTCTCGCCGAGTTCCATCACGGTGGTCGAAGGCGACACCATCGCGTTCACGTTCGTCAACCCCGAGGACGACGCGCACACCTTCACGCTGCCCGACCTCGCCGTGCCGCTCCCGGGGCTGCACATCGTCCATGCCACGTACGTCGCCCGGCGCGCGGGCGTGTTCCCGATCCTGTGCAGCATTCCCTCGCACCTGCCGATGATGTCGGGACAACTCGTCGTGCTGGCGCCGGCGGCGGTGTCCGTCCGTTGAATCGTGCGGGCGGCGCTCCCGTCCCGGGATGGCTGGCCACGGTTGCGGTCGGGCTCGCGGCGATGCTTGGCATCGGCCTCCTGTTCTACGGCCTGCTCGGCCTGGAGTACAGCGGCGGCGCGTTTCTCGTGGCCATCGCCGAGATCCTCGTCGGCCTGGCCCTGACGCTCGCGGTTGCGCGGTACGCCCTCGGTCCGCGCGCTCCACACCGGTAACGCGTGCCCTTCGCGTCCCCGTGAACCTCTCCGAACATCGCGCGCCGCTCGGGCAGCCGGGCAGTCGATGGACCGGCGGAGCCTTCGTGCTGCTGCGCGCGGCGACCTACGCGGCGCTGTTCATCGGCTTCGTCCTGGTCTTCCTGCCGGCGCGCGTGCTCTCCCGAGCCGGCGTGCGCGCACCGGCCGCGTTCGGCGCGCGGCAGTTGCTGGGTGCGGCCGTCACCCTCGCGGGCGGCGTACTCGCCCTCGGGTGCGTGTGCACGCTCACGGTGGTCGGGCGCGGCACGCCCGCGCCGTTCGATCCGCCGCGGCGCCTGGTCGACCGCGGCCCGTATGCGTGGATCCGCAACCCGATGTACGTCGGCGCCGTGGTCGCGCTGCTCGGCGCGGCGCTGTATTACGGGTCGTGGGCGCTCGGCGCCTTCGCGCTGGCGTTCCTGCTGGTCGCGGCGGCGTTCGTGCGGCTCTATGAGGAACCAACGCTGCGGCGCATGTTCGGCGCGGAGTACGCGGCCTACTGCGCGCGAGTCGGCCGGTGGTGGCCGCTGCGGTCGCGAACGCGCCTTGCGCCACCCCCACTTCCCTGAAGGAGCAACGGCGATGTCGATCGGCGTGAACCTGGTGCCCGAGTTCGACCAGGAAATGAAGACGACCCGTCGCCTGCTCGAGCGCGTGCCGAGCGACCAGGCGCGGTGGAAGCCGCATCCCAAGTCGTTCGCGCTCGGTCACCTGGCGCAGCTCGTGTCGTGGATGCCGGGCTGGATCACCAACGCGGTGCAGGAACCGTCCCTCGACCTGGCGGCGGCGCCGGGCTACTCGTTCGAGACGACACCGACCCTGCTCGCGGGCTTCGACGCCAATGTGGCGGGAGCGCGGGCGGCGCTGCTGGCGGTGGACGACGCAGCGTTCGCGGCGGTGTGGTCCCTGCGGCACGGTGAGCGAGTGCTGTTTCAGGCGCCGCGTGGCGCGATCGTCCGCAACCACATCAGCCATCTCGTGCATCACCGCGGCCAGCTCACGGTGTACCTGCGCCTGCTCGACGTCCCGCTCCCGCCGATCTACGGGCCGACCGCCGACGAGCGCACGTTCTGAGCGTGAAGCACTGGTCGACGCATGCCCGCGGCGTGGTGCTCCTGCTCGCCGTTGCCTGCAAGGCTCCACCGCCGCATCGGGCGCCGCCGCCGGATAGCGCGGCGGCGGTGAGCGGCGACGATTCCAGTGCGGCCTCCGCGGCGCGCTTCGCGCAGGCGTTTTATGACTGGTACCGCCGGCACGACGACCGGTTGGAGGCCGCCGTCAGCCAGCGTCCCGAGGTGTTCTCGGCCGAACTTCTGGCCGCGCTCCGGCGCGACATCGGGGCGCAGGCGAAGAGCCCGGACGACGTCGTCGGTCTGGACTGGGACCCGTTCACCGGAAGTCAGGATCCGTGCGATCCCTACCGGGTGGATCGCGTCACGCGACGCGGCGACACGGTCCTGGTGGCGATGCGAGGCACGTGCAAGGACGCGGCCCCTCGGCAGACGCCCGACGCCATAGCGGCGCTGCGCCAGGCGCCGGCCGGCTGGCAGTTCGTTGACGTGCTGCACGGTGACGGTTCGGGAACGCTGCTTCGGGACCTTGCCGAGCTTCGCGCCGAACGCGACCGCTAGGCACTCGCCGGGCGTGATGCGCGTGGGGGCAGCGGTGCGCGGCGTCTGGCGCAACGCCCTGGCGGCGCCTAGTCTTGCACCGACTTCCAACCGGCGGTCGTCCATGCCCCGCGCGCGTCGCAGCACCAGGCCTCCGGCGTCAGGCGTCGCGCCTGCCGAGGTTCGCCGTCTCCTGCTCGGTCTGTCGGGTGTCGCCACGGGCAGGTCGTACGGCATGCCCGCGTTCCTGCTCGATGGGAAGTTTTTCGCCCGGTTCCGCGACGACGACGCGGTGCTGGCGCTACGCCTCGGCAGCATTGCCGAGCGTGATGTCCTGATGCGGCTCGCGCCGCAGGCGTTCTTCGTTACGGATCACTACCGGGACCATCCTGCGGTGCTCATCCGCCTCGCCGCGATCCCCGCCGGCCTGCTGTCGGAGGTGCTGAGCGAATCGTGGCGCGTCCTGGCCGAGCGTCGCCCGCCGCGCCGCCCGCTGTGGACGTGTCCGGCCTGCGGCCGCCGGTTCGCGAACCGCAACCAGTCGCACGCCTGCGGGCGGCATCGCCTTGCCGAGCATTTTCGCGGCGTGCCGCGGGCGGTGCGCGACGTCTACACGGCGGTCGTAGCGGCGGTGCGGGAGTGCGGCCCGGTCAAGGTCCTGCCGGAGAAGACCCGCATCGCGTTTCAAGTCCGCATGTCCTTCGCGCAGGTGACGCCGCGGCGGCGCTGGCTCGACGGCCACGTCGTGCTCGCGCGGCGTCTGGAGAGCCCGCGATTCCGCAAGATCGAGACGATCTCGCCACGCAACCACGTGCACCACTTCCGGCTGTCCGCGCCGGCCGAGGTCGACGCGGAGTTCCGGGCGTGGCTGGCGGAGGCGTACGCCGTCGGGGAGCAGCGCCACCTGCGCCGCGCATCCGGGCGGCGCTGAATGTCACTGCCGTGGCCGGCCGCGTTCGCCGCCGGAACCGTCCTCGCGCTGGCCTACTCGTGGCGGTCGCTGCACCACGCCGCCTCGCACGGCGTGCCGCGCTTCTTCGCGTTCGAGTGCATCCTGATCCTGGGGCTGCTCAACTGGCGGGCGTGGTTCTCTCGCCCCGCCAGCCCGCTCCACATCGTTTCGTGGCTGCTGCTGCTCGCGTCCATTGTCCTCGCCTTGCACGGCTACCGCCTGCTGCGCCGGCTCGGCCGGCCGACCGCTCCGCCCCCAGGCTCGCCCTTGCACGGATTCGAGCACACCAGTGAATTGGTGGTCGTCGGGGCGTACCGGCTGATCCGCCACCCGCTGTACGCATCGCTGCTGTACCTGGCGTGGGGCGCCGCGCTCAAATCCGCGACCGCCGCGTCGCTCGGCGTCGCGGCGCTGGCCGGAGTGTTCCTGTGGGAAACCGGGCGCAGGGAAGAGCGCGAGAACGTCGAGCGGTTTGGTGAGCCGTACCGGCGGTACATGAGGCGTACGCGCCGGTTCGTTCCGTTCGTGTGGTGAACGCCGAGCGGATTTCCGCCTTGGAGGTGTCCGATGCGGTGGCCGATGATTCCACTGGCCGACCACGTCAAGGACGTTAGGCAACCCGGATGACGGCCGAACCGTCTGCCCCGAGGCCGCCCTCGCGCGGGCTGCTCGTGCTCGCCGCGCTCAGCTTCGTGCCGGTGGCCGGCGCCCTGTGCGGCGCCGCGGCCGTCGTGTGGGGGCTCCGCGCGCGCGGGGGGCGCGGCAGGACCGCCGTCGTGCTCGGCACCGCCGGCACGCTCGCCGGGGTGCTCGAGCTGGTGGTGGCCCTGCTGCTCTTCCGGCCCGGTCCGCAGCTGCAGCAAGCCAAGAACCAGGTGGCGCGCCAGGACCTCGACCGCATCGTCGTGGCGATCGCGGCGTACCGGCGCCG
>Ga0335085_10004478_pt1 | contig 23131 bp, 23 predicted proteins | sample Lox_Sample_45_FD_206712 | JGI IMG/M metagenome (GOLD analysis project Ga0335085, IMG submission 206712) | Soil microbial communities from Loxahatchee National Wildlife Refuge, Florida, United States - Lox_Sample_4.5 | ecosystem: Environmental > Terrestrial > Soil > Wetlands | place: USA...
GACGGTAGCTCCACCATCACCGCCACCTACAACAGCAGTTCGGCCAACACGACCGTCAGCCTAGTCGCTTCGGTCCTGGTATCCTCCCTCGCATGCAATCCGACCAGCTTGGGCCCGAGCGCCTCCAGCACGTGCTCAGTTACTCTCACGAAAGCCGCGACCGCCGGCGGAGCCACCGTCACCCTGACAAACACGAACTCGACGCTCACCGCTCCGACATCGGTCAGCGTGCCCGCGGCGGCAACTTCCGCTACCTTTGCGGCGACCACCGGCAGCATCGCTTCCAATCAGTCGGCGCAATTGACGGCCAGCCTGGGCGCCAGCTCCGCCACAGCCACCATCAGCCTTGTCGCGTCCGTGATTCCGAGTTCCGTAACGTGCACACCGGCGAGCATTGTGGCCGGTGCTTCAAGCACCTGCACCGTAACGCTCAACAAGGCGCCGACAGGCTGGACCGGCGTGAACATCAGCAGCAGCAACGCAAATCTGACGACCCCCACGGCCGTATTGATCGCCTCTGGCGCGACCACCGGAACTTTCACCGCTTCAGCCAGCAGCACGGTTTCGAGCGACCAGAGCGCCACCGTCACCGCGGCTCTGAACGGCGTGAACGCCACAACGACTGTCACACTCGCGGGACCGGTGGCCGTTTCCAGCCTGTCCTGCAGCCCGGGCAGTCTCGGTCAGAACGCGTCCGCCACTTGCACGATTACGTTGTCAAAGGCCGCATCCGCCGGGGGCACGGTCGTGACGATTTCGAATTCGAATCCGACCCTCACCGTCCCCGCGTCGGCGACCGCCGCCGCCGGGGCCACTACCGCCACGTTTGCCGTCTCAACCACCGCTGTACCCAGCGATCAGAGCGCGACCCTGACCGCAACGGCTGGAGGAACCTCAGCGAACACGACGGTCAGCCTGCTGGCGCCCGTGCTGGTCTCCTCGCTCACCTGCAACCCGACGACCCTGGGCCCGAACGCCTCCAGTCCGTGCACGGTGGCCCTGACCAAGGCCGCGCCAGCCGCCGTTGCGGTCACACTCACGAACACGAACGCCACTCTCACAGTCCCGGCATCGGTAACCGTGCCCGCGGCGGCCACCACCGCTACCTTCAACGCGACCACAACGACCATCGCCAGCGATGGCACCGCCACCATTACTGCCTCCTACAACAGCAGCTCGGCGAACACGACCGAGACGTTGTCCGCTTCCGTCCTGGTCTCCTCACTGGCGTGCAATCCGACCAGCCTGAGTCCGAACTCGTCCAGCACTTGCACCGTGACTCTGACGAAAGCTGCGGCGGCACCCGGCGCCACCGTTACCCTGACGAACACAAATGCGTCCCTCACGGTGCCGGCATCGGTGACCGTGGCCGCGGCGGCCACCACCGCTACCTTCAACGCGACCACAACGACCATCGCCAGCGATGGCACCGCCACCATTACTGCCTCCTACAACAGCGGTTCCGCCAACACGACGGTCAACCTGGTGGCACCGCTGCTGGTGTCCACGCTGGCCTGCAACCCAACCAGCGTGGGCCAGAACTCCTCGAGCGCCTGCACGGTCACCCTGACCAAGGCCGCGCCAGCCGCCGTTGCGGTCACACTCACGAACACGAACGGCACTCTCACAGTCCCGGCATCGGTAACCGTGCCCGTCGCGGCCACTACCGCTACCTTCAACGCGACCACAACGACCATCGCCAGCGATGGCAGCGCAACCATCACCGCGGCTTACAACGGCAGTTCCGCGAACACGACGGTCAGCCTGGTAGCGCCCGTGCTGATCTCCTCACTGACTTGCAACCCGACAAGCCTGGGCGCGAACTCATCCAGCGCGTGCACGGTTTTGCTGACGAAGGCCGCGCCCGCCGCCGTTACGGTCACACTCACGAACACGAACGCCACTCTGGCAGTCCCGGCATCGGTAACCGTGGACGCCGCTGCTACCACCGCTACCTTCAACGCGGCCACAACGACCATCGCCAGCGATGGCAGTGCGACCATCACCGCCACCTACAACAGCAGCTCCGCCAACTCGACGGTCAGCCTGGTCGCTCCGGTTCTGGTTTCCTCGTTGGTTTGTAGTCCGGCGAGCCTGGGCGCGAATTCGTCCAGCAATTGCGTTGTCACTCTCACCAAAGCGGCGCCCGCCGGCGGCGCGATTGTGACGATCACAAACACGAACGCGAACCTCTCCGTGCCCGCCTCCATCACCGTAGCTGCCGCGGCGACCACCAGCATCTTCGCCGCTACGACCGCCAGCTTTGCCAGCGACGGCAGCGCGACCGTCACCGCTGCGTACAACGGCAGTTCCGCCAGCACAACCGTCGGACTGACAACCGCCGTCGTGTTCTCTTCACTGGTCTGCAGCCCGACCACCCTGGGAGCGAACGCATCCAGCGTCTGCATCGTCACGCTGGCCAATGCGGCTCCCGCGGGCGGCGCCACCGTCACGCTGATCAGTTCGAACCCTGCCCTTACGGTCCCGGCATCGGTCCTTGTACCGCAATCAACAGCGACCGCCGCGTTTAGCGCGACGACGGCGGCACTGTCAGGCAATGGAACCGCAACCATCACGGCCGCTTACAGCGGCAGTTCCACGAGCACAACCGTTAATCTGGCGGCCTCCGCTGTGTTGACTTCACTGGTCTGCAGCCCGGCAAGCCTGGGTCCGAACGCCTCCAGCCTTTGCACCGTCACTCTGGCGAATGCAGCTCCGGTCCCAGGCGCTACCGTGACGTTGACGAGCGGGAATCCGGCCCTCACGGTGCCGGCATCGGTCCTGGTCGCGCAAGGGGCCAAAAGCGCCACATTCTCCGCCACCACAGCCACGGTTTCGAGCGACGGCAGCGCGACCATCACAGCCACCTACAACAGCGCGTCCACGAACACGACCATCAGCCTGGTGGCGCCAGTTCTGGTTTCCACGCTTGCGTGTAATCCGGCAACGCTCGGCCCTTCCAGCACAACCTCGTGCCTTGTCACCCTGAGCAAGCCCGCGCTGGCCCCCGGTGCGAATGTAGCGCTCTCCACGGTCAACAGCCTGCTCACGGCTCCCACCTCCGTGACAGTCGCGGCCGGCTCCACTTCGGCTGCGTTTCCGCTGCAGTCCGGCGCCTTCACGGTGAACCAGAGCGGTTCGGTGACCGCTTCTTACAACGGTTCCTCGCAAACCGCGTCCATCTCCTTGAGCGCGGCGGTCGTGGTGACGTCGCTTGTGTGTACGCCGTCAGGCGCCATGTCGGGCGCGACCAGTTCGTGCACCGCAACGCTGTCGCAATCCGCGGCGAGCAGCACCACGGTTACCCTTGGGTCATCATCCGCCGTGGTCACGGTTCCGGCTTCGATCGTAATCAACGCCGGAAGCTCTACCGGTACGTTCAGTGCCGGCATCGGCGGCATTCCCGCCGATACCAGCGCTACCGTCACCGCGACCCTGGGGACGTCGTCACAATCCGCCACCCTCACGCTGTGGTCGACACCGGCAGTGTCGTCGCTCGGATGCCTCACCACGAAGCCGACGGCCGGCACCAGCACTACCTGCACCGTGACAATGTCCAAAGCAGCCGGCGATGTTACTGTCGCCCTTTCGAGCAGCGCACCCGGCGTGACTGTTCCGGCAACCGTGCTGGTTCCCCAGGGTACGCTCAGCGCGAACTTTACCGCGACCGTGCTTTCCTCCGCTACCGGGTTTATCGGTATCAGCGCCACGTATAACGGCGCCACTAAATCGCTGTTACTGACGATTCAGGCGCCGACGCAGAATCCGGGCTCGCAGTTGTCCATGGACCACATCTCGTGCGCGCCCAAGTCCATCACGGCCGGTGCTCAGGGAACCTGCCACGTGTCTCTAGGAAACGTCAATGGCTCCGCCACGGCAGACATCGCCCTCTCCAGTTCCAGTCCGTCGCTGCGGCTGCCGGGGAAGGTTCGCACACGCCCCGGTCAAACTTCGGTGGACTTCCGCGTGGATGGCGTCAGCGCGGGTGAGGGCATCGTCGTCAGTGCCCAGGTCGGCTCGAGCTCCGCGACCGACACCCTGACGGTTTCCGCGGATCGCTCGCAGCGCGTCCATGCGCCGCGCCGGCAGTTCGTCAAGTACGGAACCGAGCTCGATTTCCAGGTGTCGGCCGACGATCCGTCCGCAGCTCTCTCCAGCACCGCACTGCCCGCCGGCGCTTCTTTCGATACGTCGTCGGGAGCGTTTCGCTGGATCCCCGACGCAACGCAGCTCGGATCGCATGATATTGCGTTCATCGCCAGCGAGCCGACCGGCGCAGGCGGAACAGCAACCGTAACAATACAGGTCGATACGGGCGAGCCGATCGCCACCCGAGTCGTCAATGCCGCGAGCCGCTCGGCGAAATCGGCATGTGGCCCAGGCGCCATTGCAGCCATCGAAGGCCGCTGGCTGGCGACCGGACCTTCCGCGGGCGATCCCAGCGGGAATTCCATGGAACTCGCCGGTACCAAAGTTTGGGTCAACGGCGCCGCAGTGCCTCTCCTGTCGGCAACTCCCACCGAGCTAGACGTTCTCTGTCCGGACGCGGTCCCCGGCAGCGATCTCCAGTTCGTGGTCCAAACCGATCACGGCAGCGCGCCGCCAGTTCATACCGCCGCCCTTGCGGCTGCGCCGGGCCTGTTCTCATTGGACGGTTCGGGAGCAGGGCAGGGGCGCGCTGTATTGGAGCAGAACGGGTCGGTAGCGATGATACGCAATGATCAACTCGCCGCCGAGCCGGCAATGCCTGGCGATCAGGTTGTGCTGTACGGGACCGGTGTGGGTATTTTGTCCGATATCTCAGTGAAGATCGGCGATGTTCAGGTTACTCCGGTGAAGATTGTTCCGGCGCCCGGGCGGGCCGGCGTTTTCGAAGTTACTTTCGCGATTCCTGAAGGGCTTGCCCCTTCGAACAAGTTACCCGTTTCTTTATCCGGAAGTACCCCCGAAGGTACTATCGATGGTACTGCCGAAATTAGCATTGCTGTTGATGCAAAGGTCCAGTAACATTAGCTTAGCCGAAATAGGGGCTGAAACATGATCAAGTTACTTTCTTTCTCCGCTGCGCTACTCTTAGCCGCCTCGGTACATGCGACGTCTCTTACAAATTCCTTTGATAGCGGCCCTGTTGGGACCACTTTCGGAGGTACCTCCGGAACCGTAAGTTACCTCGGTGTTACATTCGCTTTGAATGTTGACGGGGGCGGGACCTATGGGCTCGACCTAACTGGCCTGGACGCGCCGCTTCCTTTCGCCAGCCCGGTGTTAGGTGGCGACGCCAGCGGAACCCTCACGCTGACCTTTGCAGACCCTACTCCTTTTCTTACCTTTGACGTACTTTATATATTTCCATACGGACCGAGTAACGACTCGAGCGGGCAGGTTACGATCGGTAGTACAAATTACACGTTCAACACCACCGGTAACCAGGGTACCTTTGGATTTCTTTCTATTGAAACTAGTAATCAATCTTTCACGACCGGCACGATCCCGTCGTTTACTACTGCGACGATAAGCTTTGACCCGACCCTTCCATCGGGAACCCAGTTCGCGATCGATAACCTCACTTACGATCCGGTCGCTTCGCCCGAGCCGGCTGCATTTTCCTTCCTGCTCGGCGGACTGCTGGTGATCGGCAGCCGTCTCGCGCTTCGACGTCCCCGCCCGTAACCCGCTTTTCGCAGGCGCGCGCCCCCCGGGCGCGCTGGAAATCTTTACTCTGTACATTTGGCCACATCCCAACTTTGGTTAGTATTTTTATGCGAAAATGAGCGTTGCAGTTCGCACAAACCACATGTTCCTGTTGCCTCCGGTATGGCCCTCAAGTTGCCACAGCGACGTTTCCCGTTCGTCTTCAGATCTGCTCGGAAAAGGGTAATCGCTAATGACCTACGAAACGCAGCCACCGGCCCAGGCCAAAAACTGTTGTCGCTGTGGCACTGAGTTCACCACCAGCGACCGCGAACGCGTGTGTCATTTGTGCCGCAAGCCGAAGAACTCCTCGCGGCCGGCGCCGCGCAAGGATCTTTCCTTCCGCGAGACACAAATCGTCCAGCTCGTTGCGAAAGGCAAATCCAACAAAGAAATCGCCTTTCAGCTCCTGCTGAGTGAAGGCACCATCAAGGAGTACCTGAACCGGATTTTCCGCAAAGTCGATGTCACGAACCGGACGGAGCTGGCTATCTGGGAGTTCACCCGGAAGGCCTCCGCCCCCGAAAGTTCTTATGAAAGCAGTACTGCTTTCGAGAAGCGCTCAATGATTAATTGAGGGTTACAGCCGGCCCCTCGTCCTCTCCTCCTCCAGCACCAGTTCCGGCGCGTTTTTGAGCTATTCAAATTCATTTCGTTTTGGCGCAAAAGAAATCGCTGCCGATGCGCAGGGGACCTACGTCGGCCGGAACGCTGCTGGCCTTGGCGCAACCGCCGGGATCGTCACAGCCATGGTCAATGCCATCGAGATCGAGCCGGCTCCGTAGGGCGCATCACGTACGGCCGGCCGCCTGCTATGATGCAGCCAGATGATCAGATACCTGATCGCAGGATGTATTTACGCGGCCGTGCTATCGGGTCAGACGCTGCGCGTGCCGCCATCGCACGCCGCCCGCGAGACCCCCGGGGCATTTACCATCCAGATCGATTCGCCCCCGGGCAGGACTCCGGCCACCATTCAATTTGAACTTTCCTTCCCACCCGCGCTCGCCGTCAGCGTTGAGGATATCGCCGCCGGCGCTGCTGCCGAAGCTGCCGGGAAGCGTCTTACCTGCGCCAGGTCCGCCGTCAAAACCGAGGTTCCAAACGGAGTGCGCTTTGCCTGCATCGTGGCCGGAGGGCAGAAGCCCATCGGGAATGGCAATCTCGCGGTGGTTCGCTATCACCTGCTGGAGGATGTGGGCGGGGCGCCGATCCGCGTTCCCATCGAGCACATTTTGGCAGTTTCGTCCGATCTGAAGGCCGTTCACGTTCCCGATGTAGATGCCATCATCACCACCGGGTAGTCCTCACTTGCAGCGGAGCCCGACACCGGGCCTTGCCACCCCGCCGCCGAAGGCGTTGGCCGGTCCCGCGCCGGCATTTGTTGTATTCTGTACCCATGTCTGTTGAGACGCGCCTTGTGGATCCCGGGATTGCCGTGGTCGCAGTTGCCGGCCGCCTCGTTTTAGGCAAGGAAGTGGAGCGCCTGGAAACCGCCGTGAAGGATCTGATCCACCAGGGTCAGCGGAGATTCGTCTTCGACCTCTCCGCACTGGATTACACGGACAGTTCCGGCATCGGCACCTTGATCGCCTGCCTTACTGATATCCGGAAAGCCGGTGGGGAAATGAGGGTTGCAGGTGCCAATGACCGCATCCAGAGGCTGTTCTCCATCACCGGTGTGAACCATCTCATGGCCGTCTATCCCAACGTCGCTGAAGCCGCCGCCGGTTCGTAGAAGCCCAACGGGTCCGTATCGTTAGCAACCTTGGCTCGGGCCTTGCCTGTTTCTGTGGGGAGGTACGTTTCCATGAGCAGAATTCATATGCTCGCCGGGATCCTTGCCGCCGGTATGCTTCTTGCCCCCGTTGCCGGCGCCCAACAATCCAAGGCCGCCAAAGGCAGCCGGCAGGCCACAAAAAGCCGCGCGCAGAGCGACATGCAGCGCGCCATCCAATTCCAGCGCAATGAAGATCTTGCCGCCGCCCGCCAGGCTCGTCTCGAAGCCCGTCACCCGACCGTCTTCTATAACACGAACGAGGCCGACCGCCTGAAGGAAGAAGATACCGTGAGGCACGGCCGGTCCGTGCCGGACCCGGGCTCCAAACAGTGGCAGCGCGATAAACATAACTGATGGCAACGTGTGAGTATTCGCACCCACAGGTACGAATCTACTGTGCGTTCTCTCACGGAAACAAAGGCGGCTTTCTTTCCTTGCCTCCATAATCGATAGGGGATTGCTGTTCCCACCTGTGTCTCCTTGAGGTAACCCATGAGCGCACGAAGCATCGCCACGCCTGAGTCGTTGGATAAACGGGAGTTGTTGAAGGTTCTCGCGGCTTTTCGCCGTGGAGACTTCTCCGTCCGCATGAGCGTGGAAACCAATGGCACCGACGGCAAGATCGCCGACACCTTGAATGAAATCATCGAGACGAATGAGAAAATGGTCCGCGAGTTCAGCCGCATCTCCACTGCCGTGGGTAAGGAGGGCCGCATCAACCAGCGGGCCAACCTTGGCAACCATGGCGGCGGCTGGGGCGCCTGCGTCGATTCCCTGAACACGCTGATCGGCGATGTGGTGCAGCCATCGACCGAAGTGGCCCGCGTCATCGGCGCGGTCGCCAAAGGCGATCTCTCACAAAACATGGCGTTGGAAGTGGATGGCCGCCCGCTGAAGGGGGAATTCCTGCGAACCGCCCGCGTGGTCAACACCATGGTCGGGCGCCTCAATGCCTTCGCCAGCGAAGTGACACGTGTGGCGCGCGAAGTCGGCTCGGAAGGTAAACTCGGCGGCCAGGCCGTCGTGCAGGGCGTGGCCGGCACCTGGAAAGACCTCACCGAATCGGTGAACTCCATGGCCAGCAACCTCACCAACCAGGTACGCAATATTGCCGGCGTCACCACCGCCGTGGCCAAGGGCGACCTCTCGACGCGGATTACCGTGGATGCGCGCGGCGAAATTCTGGAGCTGAAGAACACCATCAATACGATGGTGGATCAGCTCAGTTCCTTCGCCAGCGAAGTGACGCGCGTGGCGCGCGAAGTCGGCACCGAAGGCGAACTCGGCGGGCAGGCGGAAGTGAAAGGCGTGGCCGGCACCTGGCGCGACCTCACCGAATCGGTGAACTCCATGGCCAGCAACCTGACCAACCAGGTGCGCAACATCGCGGCCGTGACCACGGCTGTCGCTAAGGGCGATCTCTCCCGCAAAATCACTGTGGATGCGCGCGGCGAAATTCTCGAATTGAAGAACACCATCAACACGATGGTGGACCAGCTCAGCTCCTTCGCATCCGAAGTCACCCGCGTCGCCCGCGAAGTGGGAACCGAGGGCAAACTCGGCGGACAGGCCGTTGTGAAAGACGTCGCCGGCGTCTGGAAAGACCTCACGGACAACGTCAACTCCATGGCCGGCAACCTGACCAACCAGGTGCGCAACATCGCCGGCGTGACCACCGCCGTGGCGCGCGGGGACCTTTCGACCAAAATTACGGTCGATGCGCGCGGCGAAATTCTGGAGCTGAAGAACACCATCAATACGATGGTGGATCAGCTCAACGCTTTCGCCAGCGAAGTCACCCGCGTGGCGCGCGAAGTCGGCACCGAGGGCAAACTCGGCGGCCAGGCGGAAGTGAAAGGCGTGGCCGGCACATGGCGCGACCTGACCGAAAGTGTGAACTCGATGGCCAGCAACCTGACCAACCAGGTGCGCAACATCGCCGGCGTCACCACCGCCGTGGCCAAGGGCGACCTTTCCACCAAAATCACGGTGGATGCACAGGGCGAAATTCTGGAATTGAAGAATACCATCAACATCATGGTGGACCAGCTCAACGCTTTCGCCAGCGAAGTCACCCGCGTGGCGCGCGAAGTCGGCACCGAGGGCAAACTCGGCGGCCAGGCCGTCGTGAAGGACGTCGCCGGTGTCTGGAAAGACCTTACCGACAACGTCAACTCCATGGCCGGCAACCTGACTAACCAGGTGCGTAACATCGCCGGCGTCACCACCGCCGTGGCCAAGGGCGACCTGTCCACGAAGATCACGGTGGACGCACAGGGCGAAATTCTGGAGTTGAAGAACACCATCAACATCATGGTGGATCAGCTCAACGCCTTCGCCAGCGAAGTCACCCGCGTGGCGCGCGAAGTCGGTACCGAAGGCAAACTCGGCGGCCAGGCGGAAGTGCGGGGCGTCGCCGGCGTGTGGAAGGATCTCACCGTCAGCGTGAACTCGATGGCCAGCAACCTGACCAACCAGGTGCGCAATATCGCCGAAGTGACCACCGCCGTCGCCAACGGTGACCTTTCCCGCAAGATCACCGTCGATGTCCGCGGCGAAATTCTGGAGCTGAAGAACACCATCAACACCATGGTGGACCAGCTCAACGCCTTCGCCAGCGAAGTCACCCGCGTGGCGCGCGAAGTCGGCACCGAAGGCAAACTCGGCGGCCAGGCGCAGGTCCGCGGCGTCGCCGGGACGTGGAAAGACCTCACCGAAAGCGTGAACTCGATGGCGAGCAACCTGACCAACCAGGTACGCAACATCGCCGAAGTCACCACCGCCGTGGCCAACGGCGACCTTTCCCGCAAAATCACCGTCGATGTGCGCGGCGAGATTCTGGAGCTGAAGAATACCATCAACACCATGGTGGACCAGCTTAACGGTTTCGCCAGCGAAGTCACCCGTGTAGCGCGCGAAGTCGGCACCGAAGGCAAACTCGGCGGCCAGGCGCAGGTAAAAGGCGTCGCCGGCACGTGGAAGGATCTGACCGAGTCGGTGAACTCGATGGCGAGCAACCTAACCAACCAGGTGCGTAACATCGCCGAAGTCACCACCGCCGTGGCCAACGGCGACCTTTCCCGAAAAATCACGGTGGACGTCCGCGGCGAAATCCTGGAGCTGAAGAACACCATCAACACCATGGTCGACCAGCTCAACGGCTTTGCATCGGAGGTGACCCGTGTGGCGCGCGAAGTCGGCACCGAAGGCAAACTCGGCGGTCAGGCCGTGGTGCGCGGCGTCGCGGGCGTCTGGAAAGACCTCACCGAGTCGGTGAACTCGATGGCGAGCAACCTGACCAACCAGGTGCGCAACATCGCCGCCGTGACCACCGCCGTGGCCAACGGCGACCTTTCACGCAAAATTACGGTCGATGTGCGTGGCGAGATTCTGGAACTGAAGAACACCATCAACACCATGGTCGACCAGCTCAACTCTTTCGCCAGCGAAGTGACGCGCGTGGCGCGCGAAGTCGGCACCGAAGGAATCCTGGGCGGTCAGGCGCAGGTGAAAGGTGTCGGCGGCACCTGGAAGGACCTCACCGACAACGTCAACTCCATGGCCGCCAACCTCACCACGCAGGTTCGCGGCATCGCCAAGGTCGTTACCGCGGTGGCCAACGGCGATCTCAAACGCAAACTGATTCTCGAGACCAAGGGCGAAATCGCCGAACTCGCCGACACCATCAACGGCATGATCGATACCCTGGCCGTGTTCGCCGATCAGGTGACCAGCGTGGCGCGCGAAGTCGGTATCGAAGGCAAACTCGGAGGCCAGGCGCGCGTGCCCGGCGCCGCCGGCATCTGGCGCGACCTCACCAATAACGTGAACCAGTTGGCCGCCAACCTCACCACGCAGGTTCGAGCCATGGCGGAAGTTGCTACTGCCGTGACCAAGGGCGATCTCACCCGCTCCATCGCGCTCGACGCTCAAGGCGAAATGGCCGCCCTGAAGGACACGATCAACGAAATGATCAGCAACCTCGGGGAAACCACCCGCAAGAACACCGAGCAGGACTGGCTCAAGACCAACGTAGCGCGCTTCACCAGCATGGTGCAGGGCCAGCGCGATCTGCTCACCGTCTGCAAGCTGGTGCTCAGCGAACTGGCTCCCCTGGTCAATGCGCAGCAGGGCATCTTCTACATAAATGATGCGACCGAAGGCGAAGAACCCTTGATGAAGCTCTTCGCCAGCTACGCCTACCGCGAGCGCAAGACCGTTTCCAACACGTTTAAAGCGGGCGAGGGCCTGGTCGGCCAGTGCGCTCTGGAAAAAGAACGCTTCCTGCTCACCAACGTCCCGCAGGACTACATCAAGATCTCTTCGGGTTTGGGCGAAGCCACGCCGCTCAACATCGTGGTGCTCCCCGTACTTTTTGAAGGCCAGGTCAAAGCCGTCATCGAACTGGCCAGCTTCCACCAGTTCAGCAAAATCCACCTGGCGTTCCTCGATCAGCTCACCGAATCCATGGGCATTGTGCTCAACACCATCGCCGCCACCATGAGGACCGAAGAGCTGCTCAAGCAGTCCCAGGCTCTCGCCGAGGAGTTGCAGAGCCAGCAGGAGGAGCTCACCAAAACCAACAAGCGCCTGGAGCAGCAGGCCAACACCCTGCAGGCCTCCGAAGAGCTTCTCAAGAACCAGCAGGAGCAGTTACAGCGCACGAACGCCGAACTGCAGGAGAAGGCCCGCCTCCTGGCGGAACAGAAGACCGAAGTCGAGCGCAAGAATCAGGAAGTGGAACAGGCCAAGGGCGCGCTGGAAGAAAAGGCCGAACAATTGGCTCTGACCTCCAAGTACAAATCGGAGTTCCTCGCCAACATGTCGCACGAACTCCGCACACCGCTCAACAACCTGCTCATCCTCGCCAAGATGCTGGCCGAAAATCCCGACGGCAATCTGCAAACCAAACAGGTCAAATTCGCCGAAACCATTCATTCCTCGGGTACCGACCTGCTGTCTCTCATCAACGACATTCTCGATCTCTCCAAGATCGAGTCCGGCACCATGGCGGTCGAGCCCATCGATGTCCGGCTCTCCGAAATCCGCGAGTACGTCAGTCGCAACTTCCGCCATGTGGCCGACGGCAAGAATCTCGAACTCGCCGTCGAGGTCAGCCCGGATCTGCCGAAGAGCATCAGCACCGACGCCAAACGGCTCCAGCAGGTGCTCAAGAACCTGCTCTCCAACGCTCTGAAGTTCACCGAGAAAGGCAAGGTGGCGCTGCGCATCGAGCGCGCCGCCGGCGGCTGGTCGCCGGATAACGCAACCCTGGCGTCCGCCGAATCGGTCATCGCCTTCTCGGTGGAAGATACCGGCATCGGTATTGTCGCGGACAAGCAGCGTATCATCTTCGAAGCCTTCCAGCAGGCCGATGGAACCACCAGCCGCAAGTACGGCGGGACGGGTCTGGGGCTCTCCATCAGCCGGGAAATTGCTCACTTGTTGGGCGGCGAGATCCGCCTGCAGAGCATTCCCGGCGTCGGCAGCACCTTCACACTTTATCTTCCCGCCGCTTACCCCATAAGCTCACACAAGTCCGAGCCCCGGGCCGCCTCCAGCCGCTCCGCCAGTCCGGCCACGGAGTCGGTCATCGCCGTGTCGCGCCTGAAACCCTACCAACTGGCGCGCGCCGAGCACACCGACGACGACCGCGAAACCGTACAGCCGGGCGACCGCCTGCTCCTGGTCATCGAAGACGACAGCACCTATTCCCGCATCGTGCTCGATTCCGCCCACGCCCGCAATTACAAAGTGATCATCGCCAACCGCGGCGATATGGGTCTGGCCATGGCGCGCAAGTTCCGTCCCACCGCCGTGCTGCTCGATATCGGCCTTCCCGATACTACCGGGTGGGCCGTGCTCGACCAGTTGCAGCATGATCCCGACCTGCGCCACATTCCCGTTCACGTGCTCTCCATATATGAAGACCGGCGCCGCGGCCTCTCGCTCGGCGCCAGCTCCTATGCCCGCAAGGCCGGAGGCCGCGAAGTGCTGGAAGATGTGCTGGGCCGCATCTCCGCCTGGGCCGGGAAGGAGGAGTCGGAAATCCTGGTCGTCAACGCCGACGAGGCCAGCCGCCGTGATCTGGAAGACATCCTCGAATTCGACGGCGTCCGCACGTTCTTCCCCGAAACCGCCAACGAGGCCATCGATGCCTTCCGCGCGCGCCGCTTCAATTGCGTAGTCCTCGGCGCCGGCCAGAGCGACATTTCGGCGTCGGACCTGCTGGTCGAACTGCAGAAGGTTTCGCCGGAGGATCTCGAACTGATCGCCTATATTCCTGAAGGCGCCCAGCCGCAGGATCTCGGAACGGCTCCGCTGCGCGAAGGCACCATCATCCGCACTGTACACGGTCACGACCGCCTGCTCGCAGCCCTTACCCGTACCCTGCATGTTCCCGAATCCGCGCTGCCCGAATACAAGCGGCTGAAACTCGAAAAACTGCGTCAGACCGATCACGAACTCATCGGCACGCGCGTGTTGATCGTCGATGACGACGTGCGCAACATCTTCGCTCTCACCAGTATCCTGGAGCGTCACCAGATCGAGGTGCTGCACGCCGAAAACGGCCGCGCCGGAATCGACACCCTGGTGCAGAATCCCGATATCGATATCGTTCTGATGGACATCATGATGCCCGGCATGGATGGCTACGAAACGATCCGTGCCGTCCGCGAGGTCGAAGCGTTCCATCATCTCCCCATCATTGCGGTCACCGCGAAGGCCATGAAGGGCGACCGCGAGAAGTGCATCGAGTCGGGCGCGAGCGATTACATCGCCAAGCCCGTCGACCTCGATCAGCTCTTCTCCCTCATGCGCGTCTGGACCCTGGAGCGCCGGCAGAAAGCCGCTTCCGGAGCGGGTCTCACGGTATGAGCCATCTGGCGACAGCATCGTTTGAAACCGGCCCTGGGTCGCCTCCCGCCGAGGTCGAGCCGGTCAGAATTCTCCTGGTCGATGACCAGCAGGATAATCTCCTGTCGGCGGAAGCGGTGCTCGAAAGCCTCGGGCAGCAGATCGTCAAAGCCGCGTCGGGAAGGGAAGCGCTGCGCCATCTGCTGGATCAGGATTTCGCCGTGATCCTGCTCGATATCATGATGCCCGAGATGGATGGCTACGAAACCGCCGCCTTCATCCGCCAGCGCGAGCGCTCCCGCCACACCCCCATCATTTTTCTCACCGCGCTGGGCCGCAGCGAAGCCCATATCCGCCAAGGCTACGATGTGGGCGCAGTCGATTACGTCATTAAACCCTTCGTCCCGGAGATCCTCCGCTCCAAGGTGAGCGTCTTTGTCGAATTGCATCGCAAGAACGCCCTGCTCTCGCATCAGTCGCATCTTCTCGAAGAGCAGAATTCCGAGCTGCAGCAGGCCATTCACCGCAGCCAGAAAGCCGAAGAGGAAATCAAGGCGCTCAACCACCACCTCGAGCAGCGAATCAAGGAATTGAACGACGTGAATCACGAGCTCGAGGCCTTCAGCTATTCGGTTTCCCACGATTTGCGGGGACCCCTCAGCCGCATGGCAGGCTTCAGCAAAGCCCTGCTGGAGTTCCACGGCGGGCAACTCGATGAGCAGGGTCAGCTATATCTCAAGCGCATCGAAAACTCCTCGCGCCGCATGTGCGAGCTGGTGGAAGAGCTGCTCAATTTCTCGCGCCTGACGCGCCTGGAAATGAGCATGACCACGGTAGACCTCAGCGCGACCGTCTGCGCCATCGCCGGCGAACTGACGGCCCGCGATCCCGCCCGGCAGGTGGACTTCGTCGTCCAGGAGGGTCTGAGGGCCTGGGGCGATTTCACCCTGTTGCGCGCCGCGCTCCTCAATCTGCTCGAAAACGCTTGGAAATTCACAAGCAAACACACGACCGCCCGCATTGAATTCGGCGCGGCCGAAACCGCCGATGGCACGGTGTACTTCCTCCGCGACGACGGCGCCGGTTTCGATATGGCCGACGCCACCCGCCTGTTCAATCCGTTTCAAAGGCTCCACAGGGAATCAGAGTTCGAAGGCACCGGCATCGGTCTTGCTACCGTGGAACGAATTGTCCGCCGTCACGGCGGCCGCATCTGGGCCGAAGGCCGCGTCGAACAAGGCGCTGTGTTTTATTTCACCCTGCGCCGGGAAGGGATGGCGTGACCCAAGCAGCGGTAAGATGCGAAACAACTCCTCTCAACGTTCTGATCATCGAAGATTCCGAGGAGGACGCGGACCTCATCGTCCTCGAACTCAAACGCGGCGGCTACGCTCCGCACTTCCGGCGCGTGGATAGCGCGGAGGAGATGAAAACAGCGCTCGCCGGGCACTCCTGGGATCTCGTCCTTTCGGATTATTCCATGCCCCGTTTCTCGGTGGCCGAAGCGCTCGAACTCGTGCACCACACGGGCGTCGATCTGCCGTTCGTCATCGTCTCGGCGACCATCGGGGAGGAAGCCGCCGTAGAGGCCATGAAGGCCGGCGCGCACGATTATATCCTCAAGCACCGGCTCGGCCGGCTGGTGCCCGCGGTGCAGCGCGAGCTGCGTGAGTCCGGCATGCGCCGCGAGCGCCGCAATCTCGAAGAGCAGCTTCGCCACGCTCAGAAACTCGAAAGCCTCGGCCTGCTGGCTGGCGGCGTGGCCCACGATTTCAATAATCTGCTCACCGGCATTCTGGGCAACGCCAGCCTGGTGCTCGAAATCATGGATTGCGACGGCGCCGCCCGGGCCATGCTGCAGGACATCATCCGCGCCAGCGAGCGCGCCGCCGATCTCACCCGCCAGTTGCTCGCTTATGCCGGCAAAGGCAAGTTCGTCATTGAACAAGTCGACGTTTCCGGCCTGGTGCGCGACATCAGCGACCTCATCCGCTCGTCTGTGCCCCGCACCGTCGATCTCGCGCTCGATCTCCATCCGGAGCTGCCGCCGATCGAAGGCGACCGCAGCCAGATCCAGCAGCTTGTCATGAACCTCATCCTCAACGCCGTGGAAGCCACCGGCGAGCGGCCCGGTATGGTGCGGGTAACGAGTTCGGTGCGCGAAGTGCGCCCCGGCGAGGCGTTCTACTTCCGACCCGAGCCGCCGGCTCCGGGCTCCTACGTCGCTATCGATGTTACCGACGATGGCTGCGGCATGAGCGAATCCGTCAAGTCACAGATTTTCGATCCTTTCTTCACCACCAAGTTCACAGGCCGCGGGCTCGGTCTGGCCGCCGCTCTGGGCATTGCGCGCGGCCATCGCGGCGCCATCGGAGTGGAGAGCATGGAGGGCTTCGGCAGCACCTTCACCGTGCTGCTGCCCGCCATCGCGGCGGGCTCCGCGGGTTCGCAGGAAGACCGGCCGGCGCCCCATGCCTCCGCCGCGGCCGCAGCCGCCACCGTGTTGATTGTCGATGACGAAGACGTGGTGCGCCGCACCGCCCGCGCCGCACTCGAACACTTCGGCTTCACCGTCTTCGAGGCGGCGGACGGCCGCGACGGAGCCGACCTCTTCAGCCGCCTCCACGACCGCATCTCCGTCGTGCTCCTGGATGTCACGATGCCGCACATGAACGGCTTCGAAGTCTGGAAATATATTCGCCGCCTGCGCCCCGATATGCGCATCGTCATCTCCAGCGGTTTCGAAGAATCCGACGCCATGAAGCACTTCGACGGCGATCCCGGCCTGGCATTCATCAAGAAACCCTACACGGCCGCCGCCCTGGTGCGTACCCTGCGCGGCGTTATGGCGTAGCGCTGTTCGCTTTCAATACACCCTGTCCGTAAATGGACAGGGAAAGAGTGCGTCCCAGCGGCTTGCCGGTACGTAGTCCTTCTATGCGCGTGGCCCCTCAGTTGCACTTTCGCCGACCCATGGATCTCCGCTACGCCCTGCGTACTCTCGCCAAAGATCCCTCCTTCGCCATCGTTGCCGTGCTCGTCATGGCCCTGGGCATCGGCGCCAATACCGCCGTCTTCACCGTTGTCGATTCCGTGCTGCTCAAGCCGCTGGGCTATCGCGACGCCGACCGCATCGTCACCCTCCACACCCTCTGGAAGAAGAACGGACACTACGGTCAGGTCTCCGCTCCCGACTACCACGATTGGCGCGGCCAAAGCACTGCCTTCTCCGCGATGGCGGACTACGACGGCGAAGAAACCCCGGTGGCGACCCCCTCCGGCGCCGAGTACACCAACGCCGCCGAAGTGGACTCCGGATTCTTCGATGTCTTTCAGACGGACCCCGCCGCCGGCCGCTTCCTCACCGAAGACGATCGCAAAACCGGCACTAACGCCGTCATCAGTTTCGCCTATGCCAATCGCTTCGGCGGCGCGCAGGCCGCGCTGGGCCGCCAGATCCGCATGCTCGATCATTCCTTCACGGTCGTCGGAGTGGCGCCGCCGGGATTTGATTTTCCCGAGAAATCGCAGATCTGGATTGCCGCGAATTCCATCTTCCCCGAAACAACGTCCCGCTCCGCCCACAATTACCGCGTGGTTGCCCGGCTGCGTCCCGGCGTGAGCGTGGAGCAGGCACAGGCGCAGATGACCGCCATCGGGATGCGCCTGGAGCAGCAGTATCCCGCCTCCGATAGCGGAAAGAATGTAGCGGTCGTCCTTCTGCGCGACCGTCTCGTGGGGAATGTGAAATTCACTTTGTATCTGCTCCTGGGCTCGGTGGCGCTGGTGCTGCTCATCGCGTGCGCCAACATGGCCAACCTGCTGCTGGCCAAGGCGACCGCGCGGTCCCGCGAGATCGCCGTCCGCGCCGCGGTGGGCGCCAGCCGCTTTCGCATCCTCCGCCAGTTGATTATCGAAAGCCTGGTGCTCGCCGCCCTCTCCGGTGCCGCCGGCCTGGTGCTGGCGTGGTGGGGCGCGAGCGCCCTGATGGCGCTGGCGCCAGCCAATGTGCCGCGCCTGACTGAACTCGGAATCGATTGGCGCGTGCTGGCTTTCACGCTCGCCGTATCCATCGCCGCGACCCTGCTGTTCGGCGTCGCTCCCGCTTTCCACGCCGCGCGCGTCGATCTGAACAATGCTCTCAAACAGGGCGGCGGCCGCGCGAACGTTACCGGCAGCCATCGTCTGCGCGGCGCGTTGGTCGTCGCCGAAATCGCGCTCTCCGTGGTCTTAGTGGCGGGCGCCGGATTGCTCATCCGCAGTTTCGCGGCGCTGGAGAACGTCCCGCTCGGGTTCCGTCCGCAACATGTCCTGGTGATGGAGGCCTCAGTCCCTGCGTCCGACCGGGCGGGGCAATTGAGAGCTCTGCAGTTTTTCGAAAGCATGCGCACCGCCGCTGCGGCTCTTCCCGGCGTGATTGCCGATGGCGTCACCCTGGAGCCTCCCGGGCAGTCGGCCTCCGACGGCAGCTACTACGTCGATCACCTTCCCAGGGAGACCAGCGTGAACGCTCCCCAAGCGATTTTTTCCGTGATCTCCACGGGGGTCTTTCAGACCCTGGGTATTCCCCTGAAAGCCGGCCGCGATTTCTCCGCCGCCGATACCTACGACGCCCCTTTCACCGCCATCATTAACGAAAGCTTCGCGCGCCAGAGCTTTACCGGCGAAAACCCCATCGGCCACTTTATTTATTGCGGCTTCGATTCCGACAAGCCGATGCGCATTGTAGGGATCGTCGCCGATAGCCGCACGCTCGGCCCGGCACTGCCTCCCCGGCCGGAACTGTACATGCCGTATCTGCAGCACCCCCGTGCCGATCTCAACGTGCTCGTACGCACCGCCGGCAATCCCGCGGCGCTTTCCGAGACCCTGCGGCGTATCGCGCGCAGCCGGTCGGCGGAAGTCCCGGTCAAGTTCACCACCATGGAAGTGCGGTTGAGTGAAAACGTGGCGGCCCCGCGTTTCCGCATGTTCCTCCTCGGCATCTTCGCCGCTCTCGCCCTGTGCCTGGCAATGGCCGGAGTCTACGGAGTGATGGCCTATTCGGTGGGCCAGCGTTCCGGCGAAATGGGGTTGCGGATGGCCCTTGGCGCCACCCCGAGGCATGTCCAGGGCTTGGTTCTGCGCCAGGCGCTGCGGCTCGTCGCCCTCGGACTCGTCTTCGGACTCGCCGGCGCCGCCCTTGCCACGCGACTGCTTGCCAGCATGCTCTTCGAAATCAAGCCGGCCGACCCGGCCACCTACGCCGCCGCCGCCGGAGCGCTCGCCCTGGCAGCGCTTGCAGCCAGTTATTTCCCGGCGCGCCGTGCGACACGGATCGACCCGCTGGAGGCTCTTCGGCAGGAGTAACGGCCTCCCCGAAACCCCATAACTGACGGATTCCGCGCCCATTAATTAAAGCACCACGCGCCAGTTGCACTCATCGTGTATTTTGGATATCATTTAAGAGTTTCGCGAGATCAGCTTTCTGCTCCTGTGCTACCACTCGTCTGTCGACGTGTCCGGCCGGGGGTGAGGCCCCGCTGCAAAGCCGGTTGCGCCGGTGGATCATGGGCCTGTCCGAAGCAATAATCGTCGCTTTTAGCGAGCCTCGCTGGTTAGGTCTGTAGTTTTTTGCCGGGGTTATGTGGATTCCGGCCGTCGTGGTTGTGCCACGTTATTGATTTTCATCGAGCAAGAGGAAATTCGTGCCAACGTTTAACCAACTTGTGCGTCACGGGCGGAAGCCGCCCCGCTGGAAGACGTCCAGCCCGGCGCTGGAAAGCTGTCCCCAGAAGCGCGGAGTCTGCACGCGCGTTTACACTTCCACCCCGAAAAAGCCGAATTCGGCCCTGCGCAAAGTGGCGCGCGTGCGGCTGACCAATGGCATCGAAGTCACCACCTACATCCCCGGGGTTGGCCACAATCTGCAGGAGCACTCCATTGTGCTCATCCGCGGCGGCCGTGTGAAGGATCTTCCCGGCGTGCGCTACCACGTGATACGCGGCGCGCTCGATACCGCCGGTGTCGCCAACCGCAAGCAGGGCAGGAGCAAGTACGGGGCTAAGCGGCCCAAGAGTTAGGAAATCGTATGCCACGCAGAAGAAGAGCCGTTGTTCGAGAAGTTTTGCCGGATCCGGTTTACAACTCCACGCTGGTCGAGAAGTTCGTCAACTCCATGATGTGGCAGGGCAAGAAGAATACCGCGCAGGGTATCTTCTACGACGCCATGGACAAACTCCGCGAGCGCACCAGCGACGATCCGCTCAAGGCTTTCAAGAAGGCCGTCGAGAATGCCAAGCCGCTTCTCGAAGTGAAGACGCGCCGCGTGGGCGGCGCCAACTACCAGGTCCCCATCGAAGTGCCGCAGAACCGCCGCACTTCGCTTGCTATGCGCTGGATCATCACCAATGCCCGCACCCGGCCCGAAAAGGGCATGAGTGAGAAACTGGCCGGCGAACTGAACGATGCCGCCAACCTGCGCGGCGGCGCCATCAAGAAACGAGACGATGTTCACCGCATGGCGGAAGCCAACAAAGCCTTCGCCCATTACCGGTGGTAAGGAACGGATTCCAGGACTGTTATGCCCAGAACGATCCCGCTCGAAAGGATGAGGAACATCGGCATCGCCGCTCACATCGATGCCGGTAAAACCACAACCACGGAGCGGATTCTGTATTACACCGGCCGCACCCACAAGCTCGGCGAAGTCCATGAAGGCACTGCCACCATGGACTGGATGGAGCAGGAGCAGGAGCGCGGCATTACCATCACGTCCGCCGCGACCACCTGCGAGTGGCGCGATATTCAGATCAACATTATTGATACACCCGGCCACGTCGATTTCACCGCCGAAGTCGAGCGCAGCCTGCGCGTGCTGGATGGCGCCGTAGCTGTGTTCGATGCCGTCGCCGGCGTGCAGCCGCAGTCGGAAACCGTCTGGCGCCAGGCCGACAAATATAACGTTCCGCGCATCTGCTTCATCAACAAGATGGACCGCATCGGCGCTGATTTCTACCACTCGGTGGATACCATCGTCGAGCGCCTGAAGTGTCGTCCCGTGGCCATTCAGCTTCCCATCGGCGCCGAAGATCAGTTCAAGGGCGTCGTGGACCTGGTCGAAATGCGCGCCATCATCTGGCGCGACGAAACCCTCGGCGCCAAATATGACGTCGCCGAAGTCCCCGCCGATCTGGTCGAGAAGGCGAAGCAATACCGCGAGCAGATGATCGAAGCAGTCAGCGAATTCGACGACAAGCTGTTCGAAAAATTCATCAACGGCGAAACGCTCACCACTGACGAGATTCGCTCCGGCATCCGCAAGGCGACTATCGATTTGAAGATTTTTCCGGTGATCTGCGGGACGGCCTTCAAGAATAAGGGTGTGCAGACCATGCTCGATGCGGTGGTGGATTATCTGCCTTCGCCGCTCGACATTCCGCCGGTGGAAGGGACCGACATCGACGACCCGGAGAAGGTCCTGGTGCGGCATTCGTCGGACAGCGAGCCCTTCTCGGCTCTGGTCTTCAAGATCATGACCGATCCCTACGTCGGCCAGCTTGCCTTCTTCCGCGTCTATTCCGGCAATCTGAAGAGCGGCGACAGCGTCTACAACGTCGCCAAGGGCCGCAAGGAGCGCATCGGCCGCCTGCTGCGCATGCACGCCAACAAGCGCGAAGAGATCCAGGAGATCTTCGCCGGCGACATCTGCGCCGCGGTCGGGCTGAAGACTGTTTCGACCGGCGATACCATTTGCGACGATGAGCACCCCATCGTGCTGGAATCGATCGATTTCCCCACGCCGGTGATCCAGCTTGCGGTCGAGCCCAAAACCAAGGCCGACCAGGAGAAGCTGGGGCTGGCGATTCAGAAACTGGCGCAGGAGGACCCCACTTTCCGCGTCAATACCGATCCCGAAACCGGCCAGACCATTCTTTCCGGCATGGGCGAGCTGCACCTGGAAATCATCGTCGATCGCATGATGCGCGAATTCGGCGTGGGCGCCAATGTCGGCAAGCCGCAGGTAGCCTATCGCGAAACCATTCGCAAGAATGCCGAAGCCGAAGGCCGGCATGTGCGGCAGACCGGCGGCAAGGGCCAGTACGGCCACGTCAAGATCCGCGTCGAGCCGCTGCCCGCGGGCGCCGGCTTCGAGTTCGAAGACGCCATTGTCGGCGGCCGCGTGCCCCGCGAATTCATCGGCCCCACGGAAGTCGGCATCAAGGAAGCGCTGGAAGGCGGCATCCTGGCCGGCTATCCCATGAGCGACCTCAAGGTCACGCTCTACGACGGCAGCTACCACGATGTCGATTCCTCGGAGATGGCCTTCAAGATTGCCGGCTCCCTGGCCATCAAGGATGCCGCCAAGCGGGCCAAACCGGTGCTGCTCGAGCCCATCATGGCTGTGGAAGTCGTGGTTCCCGAGCAGTATATGGGCGATGTGATCGGCGATCTCAATTCCCGCCGCGGCCGCATCGAAGGCATGCAGCTTCGCGGCACGACGCAAATCATCAAGGCGATGGTGCCGCTGAGCGAAATGTTCGGCTACGCCACCGAGCTGCGTTCCCGCACGCAGGGGCGCGGCAGTTTCACGATGCACTTCGGGAAGTACGAAGAGGTCCCCGGCGGCATCTCCGAAGAGATCGTAAGCAAGGTCCAGGGCAAGATAACCAGATAAGGAGAAATGGACTTTTTCTATGGCAAAGGAAAAATTTGACCGCAGCAAACCGCACGTGAATATCGGGACGATCGGCCACATCGATCACGGCAAGACCACCCTCACGGCGGCCATCACCAAAGTGCTTGCCAAGCACAATCCCAAGG
>Ga0335085_10004479_pt1 | contig 23122 bp, 19 predicted proteins | sample Lox_Sample_45_FD_206712 | JGI IMG/M metagenome (GOLD analysis project Ga0335085, IMG submission 206712) | Soil microbial communities from Loxahatchee National Wildlife Refuge, Florida, United States - Lox_Sample_4.5 | ecosystem: Environmental > Terrestrial > Soil > Wetlands | place: USA...
GGAAATCCGGCCAAAAGCAAGAGCGCCGGATTTCCACATTTCGCACAGCGCCTACGGCTGCGGGTAACATTTCCGAGTTGCAGGACGATAGAGCGAAAGTAACATTCTTAAATTGCGTGACAGGTTCGCCGCGGAGCAGTCCGAAGGACCTCTCAGCAATCAGTTTTGGGCCTGAACAGATCCTCATGAGGGTCGGGCAAGTGGCGGTCCCGGTCATAGGGCGGATCCTCGTGGCTGGGGATGGGGAGTCCGGCGACACTTCCGTGGCCGCAGCCCATCGCTCGCGTGCGAGCGGGTCGATGAATGTTCTATCGTTCAGTACTCCGAAACAACGGCTGGTACAATCGAGATCGAGGTCAGAGCCGGCGCAAGGAGGGCCACAGATCATGAAAATCGCCGCGGTTCAGATGGACGTCAAGATTCTCGACAAGCAACGCAATCTCAGGGCGATCCTCGAAAAGCTGGTGCAGGCACACCGCGCCGGCGCCACCTTGGTGATCTACCCGGAGTGCGCGCTCTCCGGCTACTGTTTCAGCAGCCGTGACGAAGCCTGGCCGTGCGCGGAGACGGTCCCCGGCCCTTCGACGGAGAAAATCGCGCTGGCCGCGCAGCAACTGGGCTGCACGGTTGTGCTGGGAATGCTCGAGCGCGAGGGCGATGAAATCTATAACGCGGCCGCGGTCATCACACCACAGGGGATTGCGGGGAGCTATCGCAAGATGCATTTGCTGTGCCTTGGCATCGATCGCTATGACGCTCCCGGGAATCGGCCGTTCTCGGTATTTGACACGCCGGCCGGAAGGGTAGGCGTCAACATCTGCTTCGATTGCAGCTTTCCGGAGTCGGGCCGCGTGCTCAAGCTGCAAGGCGCCCAGATTCTGGCCATACCCACCAACTGGCCCCTGGCGTCCGACACGTGGGCGCATACTCCAATGGTCAGGGCCACCGAAAACCACATGATCGTGGTCGCTGCCGACCGCGTCGGGGAGGAGCGCGGATTCCGTTTCGCAGGCCACTCGACGATCGTCGATCCGGAAGGCAAGGTGCTTGCTTCTGCAGGCGAGACCGAGGAGACGGTGCTGGTGGCGGAGGTTGATCCGGAGGCTGCGGATCGCAATCGCGTGGTGCGCCAGCCCGGCGAGTACGAGTTCGACCGCCTGGCCGCACGAAGGCCGGAGATGTATGGTGAGATCGTTTCAAGTGGCAAGTGGCGAGTGGCGAGTGGCAAGTGATGGCACAGTGACGAGTGACAAGTGGCGAGTGACGAGAGCTAAGAGACGAGAGACGTGAATAGGGGTGAATAACGCAATAGGGGATAGCGAATCGGGAGTGGCGAGGGGGAGGAAGATTTACCAGGGGACCACGGACCAAGGACGAAGGACTAAGCACCAATGACCAAACCCAGCCTGATTTCCGATCTTGACGTTCATCTCTTCAACGAGGGCACGCATTACCGGCTGCACGAGAAGCTGGGAGCGCACCCCATGATCGTGGACGGCGTGGACGGCACCTACTTCGCAGTCTGGGCGCCCAATGCCGAAGGCGTGACGGTGATGGGCGACTTCAATTTCTGGGATCGGGAAAATCGTGCGCTGGAGACGCGCGGTTCGTCGGGCATCTGGGAGGGGTTTGTGCCCGGTGCCGGCGCGGGCGCGGCCTACAAGTACTTCATCCGCTCGCGCTACAACGGCTACACGGTAGAAAAGGCCGATCCGTTCGGCTTCACGAGTGAAGTCGCGCCCAAGACGGCTACGATCGTCTGGAATCTCGACTACAACTGGGGCGACGAGGAATGGATGCGGGATCGCCGCGCGCGCAACGCCGCGGACGCGCCCATCTCAATCTACGAGGTACACCTCGGGTCGTGGATCCGCTCGCCCGACAATCCCGATACTTTTCTCGGCTGCCGCGAGGTCGCACCGCGATTGGCGGAATACTGCCGCGACGTAGGATTCACGCACGTCGAGTTGCTGCCCATCATGGAGCATCCCTATTATCCCAGCTGGGGATATCAGATCACAGGATATTTCGCGCCCGCCAGACGCTACGGCACGCCGCAGGACCTCATGTACCTGGTGGATTACCTGCACCAGCATGGGATTGGGGTGATTCTGGACTGGGTGCCTTCGCATTTTCCCACCGACGAGCACGGGCTCGCATACTTTGACGGCACGCATCTCTACGAGCACGCGGACCCGCGCCAGGGCTTTCATCCCGACTGGAAGAGCTTCATCTTCAACTACAGCCGGAACGAGGTTCGCAGCTTCCTGCTTTCGAGCGCCCTCTACTGGCTGGACCGCTATCACGTGGACGGTTTGCGCGTGGACGGCGTCGCCTCCATGCTGTACCTCGATTACTCGCGGCCGGCCGGGCAGTGGATTCCGAACGAGTTTGGAGGTCGCGAGAATCTGGGCGCCATCAACTTCCTGCGCCAGTTCAACCGGATGGTGTATCAGGAGCACCCGGACGTGCAGACCGTGGCGGAGGAGTCGACGTCCTGGCCGATGGTGTCGCGGCCCACGTACATCGGGGGGCTCGGCTTCGGGATGAAGTGGGACATGGGGTGGATGCACGACATGCTCGAATACATGAGCAAGGACCCCGTCCATCGCAAGTATCACCACAACCAGCTCACGTTCCGCATGCTCTACGCTTTCACCGAGAACTTCGTGCTGGCGCTGTCGCACGACGAGGTCGTCCACCTGAAAAAGTCTCTGCTCGATAAGATGCCGGGAGATCCGTGGCAGAAGTTCGCCAATCTCCGGCTGCTGTTCGGATACATGTTCGGCCAGCCGGGCAAGAAGCTGCTTTTCATGGGCGGTGAGTTTGGACAGGGACACGAGTGGGATCATCGCACCAGCCTGAACTGGCACCTGCTGGAATATCCGCTTCAGCGGGGCGTGTTGCAGTGGATGCGCGACTTGAACCGGGTCTATGCGAGCGAGCCGGCTTTGCATCAACTCGATTTCGCTTCCGCTGGCTTTGAATGGATCGACTGCAATGACGCGCTGACCAGCACCATCAGCTTTCTTCGCCGCGGCCGCAATGCCGATAATGTGATCCTGGCGGTATGCAACTTCACGCCGATCCCGCGCTGGGATTACCATCTGGGAGCGCCGCGCGGGGGCTACTGGCGCGAGATTCTCAACAGTGACGCCAGCCTTTACGGCGGCAGCGGACTGGGAAACAGCGGCGGCGTCGAGGCCACGCCCATTCCGGTTCATGGCCGGCCGTATTCGCTCACCATCACCGTTCCACCGCTCGGAATGCTGTTTTTCAAGAGCCCATAACGAACATGTCGTGGCGGGAGGCTTCCAGCCTGCATTTATGGGTGAAATTGAGCAGGCAGGATGCTTGCACCACAATCCGCTACATACCCAGCGGAATCTCGAACTGCGGATTGAAATTGGACACGGCATATTGCATGAGGTTGTCGAGCAGGACAGTCGCGTACGGATCGGTTCCGTAGGAATTCGTGAAATTGAGGGTCGTGACCAGGAGCTTGCCTTTACCGGCGCGAGCCTCCAGGAGCACCCCAGAATTGTTGCGCAACCATCCGTAAAACATACCGGCCAGCACGCTGGGAAAAGCTGATGGCGGGAGGCCCCGAATGACCGCCGGCGGGTTCACCGCCTGCGCCTCAAACTCCGGCAGCGTGTTGAATCCGATACCCGCAAATACGGGACTCCGCTTTCGCACCCACAGGAAATCTGAAATCCAGTTGCCGTCGAGGTTCGATCCGGCGCGGGGCACAACCTGGATACCGGGTGCGATTTCCTGACCCTCATTGGCGATCAGAATTACGCGCCCGCCCGCATTCAGAGCGGCCTTGGCGCGCGTGTTGAGAGTGGCGGCGATCATCACGGGAAGGCTTTCCTGCCCGGACGGCTCCAGATAGCCACGCGAGTGCATGGTCTCGGAGAGCCGCCGCAGATGCCTCGCGGGATCGTCGAAGATGACGGCAGGGTGCAGGTCGTCCGGCGGCGGAGGAAAGAAGAACAGGTCCATGGAGTTCTCGCTCAGTGTCTTTCCGCCTTCTTCGACGCTGAAAACCAGCTTCTGCACGGCGGGCGATTTGAGGGCCGGCACGGTGAAGTCAATCGAACCGGCCGGCATCACGTTGTCCGGCGTCGTGGCTGGCAAGGGAGTGATGAAGCTCTGCTCCGATCCTTCCAGTCCCCAGTGCAGAGTCGCGCCGCTCAGCGGCTTGCCGTCATAGTGCGAGAAGGAGATTACGGCGTGGAAGTGGTCGCCGGACCGGAAATTGCGCTGCGGGAGCTTTGCCATGACCAGATCGTCGCCCTGTAGCGCGCCGATTTTCGAGCCAAACGACTTGGGATTACGCCACAGGTCGAGCAGGCCGTTGCACTCCCAGTTGATGTCGGTGAATTCGGTGATGACGTAGCCCTGAATCTCGGGGCGCGATCGCAGGCTTTCAATCTCATATTTCAGCGCTTGATATTCGTGCTCCTGGGTTGCGTCGGTCAGCACCCGGAGGTCGGGGAAAATAGTGCCGTAGGCGTATTGAGTGAATCGATCGAGGATTCCGGCGGGTTTCGTCAGTTCTTCACCGTTGAATTCCAGGTCGTACCACCAGGGTACCGGGTCCGGCGGATGGGGCAGGCCCCAGTTGCCGAACTCCGAAAGCATCAGCGGCGCGTTGGGATTCAGGGAGGCATCGTCGTTCGGACTCCAGAGCCAGGATGGCCGCGCGGCAAGGTCACGCACGAAACGATCGAAGTCATCGGCGGCATCCGGGATGGCATCGTATTGATGAAAGTCGGCGATGTCCGTTGACAAGTGATAGTTGTCGCAGCAGGCGCTGTTGTCGTCCACCAGCCAGCCCGGCACGAGTTGACGGACCTGGGTCGCGAATTGTTTCAGCCATTGCCGGTCCGCGGTCTGCTTCAAGTCTACGCCCCAGCTCTCATTGATCGTGCTGACCGCGATAATCGACGGATGATTCCAGTCGCGCTCGACCATGCCTTCGAGGGTCTCCTGTCCGCGGCGTTCCGAGTCCGGCGTGAGCTTGTCCCAATTCGGAATCTCGTACCAGACCAGAATCCCGACGGAATCCGCGGCTTCCAGATAGCGCGGGTCGGGGACCTTGATGTGGCAGCGCAGCAGATTCAGCCCCATGCCCTTGGCCTCGCTCATTTCATGCTTGATGAAGTCGAGCGACGGCGGGGTGTAGAAGGTGTCGGGATAGAAGTCCTGATCGAGCGCGCCACGCAGGTAGATCGGTTGGCCGTTAAGATAGAAAATTCCGCCGCGCGCCTCGAAGGTGCGGAATCCGAACGCGCTCGATACCGAATCGCCGGAATAGAGCCAGGCATGAACGGTGTAAAGATTCGGCGAATCCGGGCTCCAGAGTTGCGGATTCGCGAGCTTGTCGCTGAAGCTCGCTTTCGTCTGTCCTGAAGCCAGATTGACAGACTGTTTCCACAGGGATTTGCCCGCGGCGTCGAGGAGCTCCGCGCCCGCATAACGCGCGGAGGAACCCAAGGCACCATCCTGGGGCGCCGCCGATTCTTCAGGAGAATTGGCGATCGCGATCGTAATGTCGAAGCGTCCGTCGGCGCCGGCCCGAATGTGCAGGGCGCCGATGCGCGTCTGCGGACGAACGTCCAGCTCGACGCTCTGCCAGGGGCCGCTGGTTTGCACGTACCAGTTCTGCTTGCCGTGTGGAATCTCAGCGTAGCGGATTCCGTCCACCTCGTCCGGCTTGGCCCCTGGATCGGCCACGTGCACCGCGACCTGATTTTCCCCGGCGTGAAGCCAGGGCGTAGCGTCGATGTCGAAAGGCAGGTATCCGCCATCGTGCGTGCCTGCTTTTTGGCCATTCACGTACACTTCGGCGCGATAATCCACCGCGCCGAAGTGAATGAAAGCGACGTGCCCGGGAGCGACAGCCGGAGCGCTGAAGGTGCGCCAATACCAGGCAACGCCGGCGTAGTCGCGCAGGTCGGAGAATTCCGACTGCCAGGAGCCCGGGACGCGCGCTGTGCGCCCGCCGGAAAGTCCGTTCAAATCCGCCACGCCGATCTTCGCCGCCGGGTCAATGGCGAAGTTCCATTCACCGTCGAGGGAAGACTTCTGCGCCAGCGCGCCGGCGCCGGCGAGAACAAAGAGGGTCGCAAGCAGGCGCAGGCCGGAACGGCGGGCCCGGGCCGGAGAAATGATCATGTGAAGGTGCTCCGTTTGAGAGTGCGCGATTTTTCGCAACGTGAACTTTGATTATAGCTGTCCGACTGCGGTTTCGGTCTGTGATAGCATACGGGATGGGGAGAATGAGGATGTGTCAGAGAGCGGCAGCGAAGCGCCGTTTCTGACTCCGGCTCCTGTGCCTGATGAAAGTTGGGATCGAACGACGCCTCAGCAAGCGCGACCGGCAGGCGCTGGATGTGCGGTGCGAGAGTTTCGGCATCGATGAGATCTTCGTCAGCCGCGACGTGAGCACCGGCGGCCTCTTCCTGAATACTCCCGACCCGCTCGTGCCTGGTTCCCAGGTCGATCTCAGCTTCCGCGTCACGCCCGAGGGTCCGCAGATTGAATGCTCTGGACGTGTGGTCTACGCGCTTGCCGGAGTCGGCATGGGTATCCAGTTTCTTGATGCCAAAGGTGAGATCGAACTCGCGTTGGACAGTCCTGAGGGGAAATCGCATTGAGGCCTTTTCAAATGTCAAACTTCGGCCTGAAAAATCGGATTGGGGCAGCGCTGCTGCTTTCTCTGCTGGCGGGGGTTCTGCCGGCAGAGGCGCGCGCGCAGTCGCCAACCGCGGGAGCATCGAGCGGTACGAGTTCTTCATCGCCTGGCGCAGCGCCCAAGTCGAAGGCGGAAGTGCTGGCGCTCCTTTACAAGGTCTACGACCAGTCCTATCACTTTGGCGACGCGGTCGCGAAGTTGCCGGCCGGCGACTGGAAATTCGGCGGGCACAAGCGGGACGTTTTCTACGAGAAGGCTTATGCCGTACGCGCGAGTGTCACCGCTCTTGGCAAACCGTGGGACCAGTTCTACAAGCAACCGGATGACGCGGCTCTCGGCCGCCAGACGCTTTCCGCGATCCATGCCGTGACCACGCAGATGAACGAGTTCCTGGCGGCGCTCGCCGATACGCCCGGCGCTTCCGAGGTTGCCGAATTGAAGCCCATGGCGACCGCGGTGGCCGAATCGGAGAACGATCTCACGCCGTACGTGAGTTACCTGGAGGCTTCGGCGAAAGCGCCGGAATCGGCAGTGAGCGCAGCGGCCTCGACCTCGCCACCCGCCCCGCCGGCGACGGCTCCATCGCAGCCTTCCACTCCGGCCAAAGCCGAAGCATCGCCCGCAGCGTCCGCGCCCTCTGCCGTGACGCCCGCGCCTGCGCAGCCCTCCGCGGAAACCGCTGCGCCTGCATCGCCGGCCCCGGCTGCCGCTCCGGCAACACCTGCCGTCACTCCCGTCGCCATGGCGCCGGCCGACGTTCAGGCGCTCCTCTACAAGATTTACGAAGTCACCTTTCGCATTGGCGACCTGGCAGGCTCCCTGCAAGCGGACAAGTGGAATCTGAGCTCCGGGGATCGCGCGGCGTTCGCGGCGAAGTTGGACGCCTTGCGCGGCACGCTGGCGACCGCTGAAAAGGCCCGCAGCGATTTCTACAAACATCCCGACGATGCCGGACTGGCCCAGACGACGGCTTCGGACCTCCAGGCCTTGAACCCAAAACTCGACGAATTCGTGGCGGCGCTCTCCGGCACTCCCGCGGCAACGTCTGCGCCCGAGTTCAAGCAAGCCGGAGACGATTTGAAGGCGCTGGACGGGCACCTTGATCCCTACGTGGCCTTTCTCACGGCCAAATCTCAGCCCGCGACGTCGCCGGGCGGCGTAGCTCTCGAAACCGAGAACATCGCCACGCCGGAAAGCATAGAGCCGCTCAAGAGCGGCGTGGTCGAGGCGGCCCCTGCCGACCAGGAGCAGGTCAAGACGCTGCTCTACAAGGCCTACGTCCCTGCCTTCCGCCTCAAGGACATGCTGGCGCAGGAGCATCCCGACCGGTGGCACGCGTCGCAAGCCGATCGCACGGCGTTCGATGACGCCTCCAAGGCGCTCTCGGATCGCATTGCCGAGCTCGAGAAGTGGCGCGACCAGTTCGAGGGTCATCCCGACAGTCTTGAGGCGGCATTTGAAACCTACGCGTCCCTCGGCAAGCTGATCGTACCTGCGGATGTGGTCGGCCGCCTCGTGGGCCAGTATGGCAATGCCGGCATCGGCGCCGAATACGGCCAGCGTGCCGAGCAACTCCAGGAGTCGCGCGACCAGATCGAGCCTTATCTGGACTACCTCCTCCGCCACCATGACCATACCTCGGGCGCGATCGAACGCGCCTTCGTGGCTTGCGAAAATCAACTTGGTTACGCCATGCGGCCCGGCGTTCAGCAGGCGGTGTCGATGAAGAATATCAATCCCGTCTTCCAGGGCCGGGGCAAAAGCACCGTGCGCGGCAGAAAGAAGCCCGCCGTTCGTCGCGTAACCAAGCCGGCTTCGACAACGACGCCGGCGTCGCACTAGGACGAGTCTGTCGACCGCAAAAGGCAAAGTGCGCGATTTTCGCATTTCTGGCAAACGTCCTGTTGCGGGCTTTTCGAAGCAACCCATTGATTCCATTTAACCTGGGCCAATCTGTTTACTAACTTATAAAGCAGCCGTTTTTGTCGTCTTCCTAGCCCCCGCCTAGCCCTGGGCTTGCTGATTCTAAAGGAGATTTCCGGCCCGGCTCAATTTCCCATTTTACATATCTCATTGATTCTATTAGAACCCATGTGCTGGTTCGCGGCACAAAATGTTTTTTGCTTTTTGCGCTTTTTTGTGAACTAGTCGAAGGCTCTGGGCTACATACTTCATTAACACCCCTTAACTCAGCTGCATAGCGGGAACGGTCTCTTCCCCAGTTGCTGTCCTCATTCCCGCTCATTTTCACGCTGCTTTTCATGTTCCCTGCATACCTATGATCCTACGCGACTTCGGCGTGTCATTTGCAAATTCTGGCGCCGACGGTGGTGTTTTCCGTGTTCTTTTTTCGCTGAAGTAGGTCGATCTAACTGGCCTAGGCACGATACCTTGGTCAGAGCGGCGATGGATTTCTTTTGCCCGCGACCGTCCGGGCCTGTTCGCGGAACGCCCGGCGCCGCCGGAGTTGTCTTTGCCGAGCGCCGGCCCGCACACCCGCCTGGGGCTGTGACCCGCCTCGGCCTTGGGAGTAGTAGTTGTGTCGGGAAATGCCGGACGCGCGAGCAATAGCACGCAGATCGAGACGCTGTGAGAGGGCATAACGAACCCCGGACGCCTGGCCAGGCTCAGCGGCACAGGCGGATTACTGCCCCTCCCACTCAATCAGTGTAGCGCGCGCCCATAGGAGTTGCAGTGATGCCGGTCACGGTCGCACAACGCAGGCCCTACGCATCGCGCCGGACAACATTCAGCAGCCCGAAAGTAATTGCAGGTTGTCCAGTGTGCGGAGCACGGGCGGGATCGCGGCGACATCTTTGTTCCACAGCCAACTCCCGGAATTGACGATTGACGAGTGCTGATTGACGATTGCTTCGTTCTCGAGCGAATTCCGTGCCGCTACGGACATGGACGCTTAGCGAACAATCCAAAATTTAGAATTCAAAATCGCCGAAATTTGAAGTTCGAAACTCAAAGCTCAAATGCGGTCCAGAGCGGCATGCTGCGGCCCTCAGACTTCATGCTTCATACTTCTGACTTCATACTTCTGACTTCATGCTTCTGGCTTCTGACTTCTGGCTTCTGGCTTATGCCTTCTGACTTCTGCCTTTCGTCTTCTGATTTCCCGCTCACGCCTGAACCAGCGCCTTATACGTGTCCGGACGCCGGTCGCGGAAGAACTGCCAGGTGGCGCGGACCTCCTTCGGGGACGCGCTCGGTCAACTCGTACCAGCGCGTCTTCTGTTCCGCGCAGAAATAAGGTCCATAGAACAGTTCCTGGTGGCAGAGGATCTGCACCCTCGCGCGCGCGGCCTGGGCGATCAAACGGACGTGTTTCGCGATCATCGCCTTGCGAATGGCCGCCAGAGACATTTCGTCCGGCGAAAACTCGCACCTCGCTTGAATCAGCCCGCAGCGGACGATGCTCGGCAGCGGGTTCCTCCCGCGTGTTTAGCACGTCAGTGCGTCAGTTTCTCATTGAGTCCAGTCTCCGCCCCTTTTCAACGCCCGGTGCCCTGGTCTACTGACCTACTGATACACTGACGTACTGACATACCGAGACACTGACGTACTGCCCATGATCGACAAATTCATGCGCGAGGCCATAGACCTCTCGCTCGAGAACGTGCGATCCGGACGCGGCGGGCCGTTTGGAGCCGTAGTGGTCCGTGGCGACGAGATTGTCGGGCGCGGCTCGAACAGCGTCACGGCCGGCAAGGATCCTACAGCGCACGCCGAGATGGTAGCGATTCGCAGGGCCTGCCAGGCGCTCGGCTCATTCCAGTTGCGCGATTGCGAGCTGTACGCATCCTGCGAACCCTGCCCCATGTGCCTGGGCGCAATCTACTGGGCGCGGCTGCGGTGCTACTATTACGCGAACACCCGCGCCGACGCTTCCCGTGCCGGCTTCGACGATTCCCGCATCTACGACGAGATCGCGAGGCCCGCCGAACTCCGCTCCATCCCGAGCTCGCGCATCATGATTCCCGGTTCCGAACAGGCTTTCGACGAGTGGATGCGATCGGGCGTCAAACAGCCGTATTAATCCCGTGAGCGCCGCGACTCCCGGACCCTTCCCTCCCGCTGGCCCTCACACGCGGATTGACCAGTCCTTTACGGCGCCTGGCTGGACCCACTTCTGGATCCCGCGGATCTGGTTTTCGGTCCAATAGCGTTCCCAGTTGATCTTCTCCGGCGCCCACGGCAGGCGCGCGCGGTCTTCCGGTTTGATCAACGCGTACGCGGCGCGGATGTTCTCGCACTCAAAAACGTAGCGATTGTGAAGTACGAAGGGCAGGTACTGTTCCAGGGTCTGCTCGCGAAAGCTGGACTGCAGACCGAAAGCCCGCAGCGCCGTGCTCCAGCCGGCGAGGCGCTGATGACCAGGCAGGCTGAGCGCTTCGAGCAGACTGCGCGTGCGGGCGATGAAGCTTTGCAGGCGTTCGACGCGCCGCTCCTGGCGCGCGCGGCTGGCGCGAGCCTCTGCGGCCGAGACGAAGCGCGGGCCACCCGGACGGCGCCGGGCGGCAAGCCGCTGGACCATGGGACGCCCGGCGCGCGCGTGCGAGCCGCCGCCGTTTGCGTTCAGCCGCCGTGCCTCGTCGTGAAGCAGGCGCACCAGAGGCTCCAGGTGGATCGGATTCACGTCGGCGCTGGCGAGCTGATAGATGGGCCGCTGCTGGCCGTGCAGCAGCAGGGCGCCCGCAACCAGAATTGCCGCCGCCACCTCATCCACCGGCACGACCTCCAGGGGAGCGTCGCGCCGCATCGGCCACTCTTTCAGGCCGCCGAGAGCCATCAGCACCAGCGGCGCCGCGGTGCGTCCACCTTCAATCCAGCCCGGGAAAGGGAACGAGATTGAACTCTCGATGATTGCCGGCCGCACGATCGTCCACGGAACTTCGCCTTCCGCCGCCAGCAACTGCTCGCCCAGGCTCTTCGAGTAGGTGTAGGTGTTGACCCAGCCCCAATGTTCGGCGCGCTGGCGCCCGAGGGCCGTCAAGCGCTGCGCAAGCTCCCGCGGACGCCGCCGCGAAACCGCCGCGAGATCGCCCTTCACGCCCGCGGAACGATAGATCTCCGCCACGCGCTCGCGGCAGTAGTCGAGCTCGTCCTGGACGCGGAAGCTCGCATCGGCCGGACCCTGCCGCCGCGGATAGAATCCCAGAACGGCTTCGGTTTCCTCCACCAGCCCATCGGCGGCGCCGCAGACGAAGCACGTGGAGACGTGCAGCAGGCGAGCGCCGGTGCGCCGCGCCAGCGCGGTCAGATGCTGTACGCCGTCCACGTTGGAGTGCAGCGAATCGTCAAGGGGCGGGAAGAAGTCGACGCGGCCGGCATTGTTGACGATGAGGCCGAGGCGGCCCGCGAGGCCCTGCAAATCGCGATCGGCGAGACCGGCCGAAGGCAGGCCGACATCGCCGGGCCACACGGTAATCTTGCGGGTTAGGTCAACCTCCGGATGTTCGTGCTTGAGCCGCTCCGTGACCGGGCGCAGGGCGGGCGATCCCAGCACTTCGCGCTCAAAGCGTGCCGCGGGTGGCATGCCCTTCGCCGGCCGCATCAGGACGTGCAGGTGTTTGAAATCCGGATAGCGGTCCATAAGCAGGCCCAGGACGACCTTGCCCAGAAAGCCGCTGGTGCCTGTGATCAGGATTTCGTTGTCGCGAAATGTCTGCCCAACGTCGATCAAAGTGCTCCCGTGGCCGCCAAGTCCGGTCGATACACGTCAGCCCCGCGGAAGCGGGGGTCCACAGATGGATTCCCACTTGCGAGGGAATGACCGGAACAGGTTAAGACCCCGACGAACTCTGCGCGCGCCGGGACTGCTGATACGTGTAAATGATGCGGTGGATCACGGTCAGTTGCGAGAAAATCGTGATCACCCAGAGCACGGGCGCCATCCTGTCCGCCAGCGCGCCGATGATAATCAACACGATTCGCTCCGGCCGTTCCAGGAATCCGACCTTGCACTTGGGGATCAGGTTTTCGGCGCGAGCGCGGGTATAGCTGGTCATGACGGCGCCGATCATGGCCACCGCGACCAGCGTCACGTACCAAAACCGGTAGATGCGTCCGTAGTAGACCAGCAAGCCCACCAGCAGAAGCAGATCCGAGTAGCGGTCCACGACCGAGTCGAAGAATCCGCCAAAGGGCGTGACGCGCTCCGTGACCCGCGCCACCGGACCGTCCGTCAAGTCGAAAATGGCGGCCAGGATGACCGTCGCGCCTGCCCAGCGGAAGTATCCATAGGCGAAGAGATAGGCGGCGAAGACGTTAATGCCGAACCCGATGGCGGTGAGGACGTTGGGATTGATATGCGCCGCCGCGAAGGCGCGGACGATCCTGGCCCAGAGATAACGTCCGCCCTGTCCGATCCGATAAGTGATCATAAATGCTGCTTGCTGCCGGGGATGCTTTTCCTCACCGTCTCAGAGTGTCCGCATTCAATATATCGACCGAAGGCGGGAGGACGCAACCGCCTCGCAGGCCTCGTGGTGCAGGCATCCTGCCTGCTGGCCTCGGCCCCGCGTGCACCCTGGAAGCGTGCACCACAAGCGGCACCACAACGGTGTGCCACAACGAAAACCGGACACGACGAGGCGGGACCGGTATTTTCGCGACGTCTTGCGAACGGTGTATAATCGCAAAACCGGAGAAGATAATCGGCCGGCGCGACATCGTTTCGGCGGGCCGCCTTGATAGGACGGATCGGATATGAGCAAGCGTAGGCTTTTACCGGCAGTTGTGATTGCCGTAACCTTGGGCGTTGGAATCGTCATTGGGACGATCGTCTCACGAGGCGTGCGCGCGGCGCGGCCCTTCAGCCCTGAAGGGAAACTGCTGGGCACGCCCTCGCCGACACAGCTTTCGGAATCGTTCGCCCGCGTGGCCGATCGGGTGGATCCCGCAGTGGTGAATATCAAGACCGAGACCGATGTGCGCGTGTCGCATCACAAGCAGGGCTCGGGTCGCGGGAATCCGGATGACGGCGGCGACGGCGACGACACTCCGTTTGAGGGCTTCTTCGACCACTTCTTCCATTTTGGGGGGCCTCCGGGAAGCATTCCCGAGACCAGCCTCGGCTCCGGCGTCATTCTCGATCCCGCGGGCTTCATCCTGACCAACTGCCACGTGATCATGCGTGACGGCAGCAATCAGCCGGTGGACCGCATGCGCGTGTTCCTGTCCGACGATGACGATACGTCCAAGGGCCACGCAGCCCGTATCGTGGGATTCGACCGCTGGACCGACCTCGCTGTGATTAAAATCGATCCGCCGAAGCCCCTGATGGCAGCCACGCTCGGCAATTCCGACTCGGTGCGCGTGGGCGATTGGGCGCTTGCTATCGGCAGCCCGTTCGGCCTGAACTCCACCGTGACGGCAGGCATCATCAGCGCCAAAGGCCGCGGCATCGAGCCGGGACGCGAGGGCGAGTTCAAGCATTTCATCCAGACGGATGCGGCCATCAATCCGGGCAACAGCGGAGGACCGCTGGTGAACCTGGGCGGACAGGTGATCGGCATCAACACGGCCATTGCCACCGAGCGCGACGCCTATGACGGCGTGGGATTCGCGATTCCCTCGAACACGGCGCGCGAGATCTACAATGACCTGGTCGCCACCGGGCAGGTGCGACGCGGCGCCATCGGCGTGACTTTTGTGAACGGACGCAACGAGGCGGTGCTCGAAGCCATGGGCGCTGACCACGGCGTGGTAATCGAGAGCGTGGGCGCGGAGACGCCCGCCGAGCATGCGGGTCTGCGCCTGGGCGACGTCATTACCGCGGTCGATTCCAAGCCTACTCCGACCGGCGACGATCTGCTGAATATCATTTCCGAGGCAAATCCGGGAGTGCACCTGACGGTCACCTATCTGCGCGAGGGCAAGCCGAAGCAGACCGATCTGGTCGTAGGCGACTGGAACAAGATCGTGGGTGCGAACGACGGCCCGCCGGCAAAGCCTGTGGCCATGCCCGCCTCGGTCGACAACAGCAAGGGCGAGCTCGGCGTGTCCGTGAAGAATCTCACCACCGATCAGGCGCGCGCGATCGCCCGGGATCTGCGGCTGACGAGCCCTGAAGGTGTGGTGGTGACCGACGCGCGTCTGGGCAGCTTCGCCGACGATGTGGGCCTCTCGCGGTTTGACGTGATCCTGACGATGAACCATCAGCCGGTGCTTTCCGTGGACGATTTCAATCGCATCCAGTCGGGACTGAAATCGGGCCAGAGCGTGCTTTTCCTCGTGGCGCGCGAAAGCGATACCGGCTTCACCACGCAATTTGTGGCGGACAAGCTGCCCTAAGTGATAGGCTGTTTCCATGGATGGCCCATGGAGCGTGCGCATGCCGGGAAAGCGTTTAATCCGCGAAAGAAAGAGGTAACGATGAGGATGGGCCGGCGGCTCGCCCCGGCACTCGCGTTGCTCGCGGCGTTGTGTCTCCTGCCGGTTCAGGCTGTGGCGTCCACCGCCACTGACGGCACAACCCGGCATACGACTCACGCGGCGACTTCGTCTGCTGGTGCCCATAAGTCGAGCTCTCAAACGGTTCACCACCGGCCGGCGTCCTCGGAGGCGCAATTCGGAAAAGCCACGTCCCCCGCCACACATAAGACGGCGCCGGCAAGCCACCGGCGCAAGGGGCACAAGGCGAAGCCCCGTCGATCGACCGCTTACACCCGCCTGGCGCAGATGCAGATGGACCCCGCGCGTGTCGAGAGCATCCAGCAGGCATTAATCAATGCCGGAGCCTTCCGCGGTACGCCGACCGGACGCTGGGACTCCGAAACACGCGACGCCATGGCGCGCTACCAGACCGAAAACGGGTTTGGCGTCACGGGACTGCCAGATGCGAAGTCGCTAATGAAAATGGGCCTGGGTCCACATCCCTTGCCTCCGGAACTGAACAAGACCCCGGCGACTGCCAGCGCCGGGCCGGCCGACGCGGCCGCGGCTGCCCCACCCGGGTCTCCAGCCGCTCCGCCCAAGACGACCGCCAATCCGTCCGTCGCCCCCCCGTCGCGTGACTGACTCTGGATGCTGCTGTTCCGGCGTTCCCATTGGCAAAATGTAGCCTACATGCCCTTCTTTATGCCGGGAACAGCTCGGGATGAAGCAATCGGGCGAGCGTCTTGAGGCCGTCCGCGAGTTTCGGCCCCGGCGTGTTCAGCAATTCGTCGGAGACGGCATGGACCCGGCCGCTCCGCACGGCCGCAATCCCCTCCCATCCCGGACGCCTGCGGACCACGTCCGGCCGCGAGCGGTCGTGAGTCCCGCACCAGGCCACCACGATCAGGTCGGGGTCGGCGGCGATCACTTCTTTGGCGCTGACCTTGCGGGCTGCGGGCAGAGGTACAAACTCACCGCCGCAGGCCGCGACCAGTTCCTCCACCCAGACCTGCGAGTTCTGCAGGGGATTCGACCACTCCTCACAATAGACCCTGGGCCGGCGTCCGTCACCGCCGGCCTGCGCAAGCCGGCTCCGGACCGCATCAATCTCGGTTTGCATCCTACTGACCAGCTCCTCGCTTCTGACTGTCACGTCCACAATTCGGCCGAGCAGCCGGATGTCAGCGTAAATGTCGGCCAGGCATCGAGGATAGGTCGCCAGGAAGCGCAGGCCTTGCGCGATCAGGCCATCCACCACCTGGGCGCGATAAGGCACCGAACCGATCACGAGGTCCGGCCCTAATGCGGCCACCGCAGCAGGATCGGCGTTCCAGCAATCATCAAACTGCGGCACGCCGGACAGCCGCCGGAACTGGTCTTCACTCAAGACGTCTTTGCACCATCGTGTGATCCCGACGAGCGCCTCGGATGCGCCAAGCTCCACCAGAATCGAGGTGACATTGGGCGCCAGCGACACGATTCGCATGCTGCGATGGTACGTCCGAATGCTTTCGGTGCTCAACAGGGCCATGGCCCGCCCTGGGTTAAACAGAAGCCGGGAGCGACACGTCCATGCGGCCGATGGCGCGGTGCCGCACCCGCTCCTGTGAGGCGCATCACCCCCGAATTGTGACTCGCATCATGGCGGGCACCTGTTGGCTGGAACAGTTTTGTAAGGAAAGAAGAAGAGAGGAGTTCCGCCGGAGGAATCTCCCCCTGACTGACCAGCTCCAACTCGTTACCCTAAGGAGGTAATCGACTATGCCCGTTCTGGAGGCGACCATGACGCCGACGAGCGCACACGAGGCGGCTCTGCACAATTTCGACCTCGCGGCAAATGCGCTCAACCTGGAACCTGACGTCCGGGAGATGATCAAGTATCCCGAGAGGATCCTCGAAGTTACCCTTCCCGTCCGGATGGACGATGGACACATCCACCGCTTCGAAGGCTATCGCGTTCAACACAGCACCGCACGAGGCCCGGGCAAGGGTGGGATTCGCTACCATCCCAACGTTACCCTCGATGAAGTGAAAGCGCTGGCCACCTGGATGACCTGGAAGTGCGCGGTGGTTAACATCCCGTTCGGCGGCGCCAAGGGCGGCATCACCTGTAGCCCTAAAGACATGTCGCAGATCGAGCTGGAGCGGCTCACCCGCCGCTATGCGGCGTCGATTCTGCCCCTGATCGGCCCGGAGAAGGACATCCCGGCGCCGGACGTTTACACGAACTCGCAAACAATGGCTTGGATTATGGATACCTTCAGTATGACCAAAGGGTATCCGATCCCCGGCGTCGTGACCGGCAAGCCGATCTGCCTCGGTGGATCGCTCGGCCGCAACGAAGCCACCGGCCGTGGTGTGTTCTACACCATTCTGTCGGCTCTCGAATTCCTCAAGATTCCGGTCAAGGGAGTCAAAGTCGTAGTCCAAGGATTCGGTAACGCTGGTTCGATAGCAGCTCACCTATTGGATTCCAGGCAGGCGTATGTCATTTCCGCCAGCGATTCGCGAGCATGTATCTATAACTCCAAGGGCCTCGATATCCCCAAGCTCATGATGTACAAGGAGAAGACCGGACAGTTGCTTGGTTTCCCGGGTGCTGAGGAGATTCAGCCCGCGGAGCTACTGGGGCTGAACTGCGACATCATGATCCCAGCGGCGCTCGAGAACTCTATCGACGCCACCAACGCTCCGAGCATCCGGGCGAAGATCGTCGCCGAGGCCGCCAATGGCCCCGTCACGCCAGATGGGGACGCGGTGCTCGAATCCAAGGGAGTCTTCCTGATTCCCGACATCCTGTGCAACGCCGGCGGCGTCACGGTGTCGTACTTCGAGTGGGTGCAGGACGAGCAGCACCTGTTCTGGGAGGCCCAGGACGTCTACAACCGCTTGGAGCGCGTCATGAAGACGAGCTTCGCCGACGTGCTGAAGATTCACACCGACAAGAAGGTCCCCATGCGGACGGCTGCCAATATGCTGGGCATCGGCCGCGTCGCTGAGGCCATCAAGATTCGTGGCCTCTATCCGTGAGTACCTGAGGGTTGGCTCAACCGGCCGCGGTAGCGGGTAACGGGACAATCGGGGGACGGCGAGACCGCGGCGCCGCCCCCCTTTTCTGAAGCGGCCATCCTGGCTGCGCGAATAGCCATCATCGGGCAGCCATGGAAGTAATACCGCGGTGCAGCCGGCCATAGCTGCAAGCGGTCAATCACCGATCCGCACCCTCGGAGGGAGCATGAGATACGACGTTCTGTTCAGGTTTAGGGAGCCGGGTCAATTCCCGGAGGAGCGCACCATAAACGAGCCCATCGTGCTGGAGAGGGGCGAGGCCGCCCTGATCCCGGATGTGGGCGACCAAGTCACCTATCCTTACGGCGGACACCCCACGGACTTCAACGTCCTCAGCCGCCGTTTCGCCTATCACGATCATCACTGCACGGTCAACATCGAGGTCGGCCACCCGCACGCTCATGCGGTCCTAAGCCCGACGGAATAAGATTTGGGCTTGCCGGATTTGGCGCAGACGTGGAAAGAAACGTCTGCGCCAGCCGGCTCCCGCGAAGCCCGCCCCGACGTTCCCCTTGTGATTCCGTCGGCCACTTAATTTAATCCCCGCCTGACTAACACCGTCACAAATAACAGTGACCTGGGTTACTGCGCCGAGTGTAGAACACAGGTAATTAATACGTGTAAGCCCCGCACAATTCCAGAGGGGGCAGTCATGAGCCCCGCGCATGCCGTGCGGCATGCAAGCACGCCCCCCTTCACCCCGAACAATACAAACCTGTCCCCGGCACTCAATGGACACGTCGAGAATCAAGGGCTGAGCCGTCGAGTGTGCCCACTGGCTCCTTGCGCCCGGCAAGCCTGCACAGAGAGGAGAACGAAAGTGAGAAGAGCTTCGATCGGTTTCGCGACGCTTGTTCTCGGTCTTGCCGCGGCATTCGGTTACGCGCAAGCTCCCGTACCGTTCATCAATCAGCCGCTGGTCCCGGACGCTGTGGCGCCGGGCGGGCCGGATTTCACGCTTACGGTCAATGGCACCGGCTTCGTTTCCAACTCGACGGTGAATTGGAACGGAAGTCCGCTCGCTACGACGTTCGTCAGCGGCTCGCAGTTGACCGCAATCGTTCCCGCCACAGATATCGTTTCAGCCAGCACGGGCTGGGTGACGGTGGTCAACCCCGCACCAGGCGGTGGCACGTCGAATGTGGCGTTCTTCGCGGCCACCGACAACAGAGGCAGCGCCGTGGGTTTCAACTTGGCCTCATCTCCAGCCGCAGGGTCGCTTCCTACCTTCGTTGCCGCGGGCGACTTTAATAGGGATGCCAAGCTCGACCTCGTGGTCAGCAACGAGGGGGACAGCACCCTATCGATCCTGCTGGGAGACAACACCGGCAACTTCATTCTGGCCTCGTCTCCGGTCGTCGGTCTGGAACCGTGGTCCGTTGCCGTAGGCGACTTCAACAGCGACGGCAAGCTCGACCTCGCGGTCCCTAACTGGGGCGCCAACTCGCTTTCCATCTTGGTCGGCGATGGCACCGGCAACTTCACCTTGGCCTCGTCGCCGCCTGTGGGGTTCTACCCTCACTCCGTGGCGGTCGGTGACCTCAACGGGGACGGCAAGCTCGATCTGGCCGTTGCGAATGAGTGCGGGAACGGCCCCAATTGCGGATTTCCGGGTACGGTTTCCATCCTGCTCGGTGATGGAATAGGCAATTTCACGCCAGCCTCGTCTCCGGCCGCCGGCAATTGGCCCGACTTCGTGGCGGCGGGCGACTTCAACAGGGACGGCAAGCTCGATCTGGCAGTCGCCAACGCATGGGACAACAATATTTCCGTCCTCCTGGGTGACGGCAGCGGCAATTTCACGCTAGCCTCATCTCCAGCGACAGGCAGTTGGCCTGTTTCTGTGGCGGCGGGTGACTTCAACGGTGACGCCACGCTAGACCTCGCGGTTGCGAACGAGGATGGCAGCACGGTTTCCGTCCTGCTCGGTGACGGCACCGGCAACTTCACGCTCGCCTCGTCCCCGGGTGGACATGGTCCCGGCTCGGTAGCGGCAGGCGACTTCAACGGAGACGGCAAGCTCGACCTGGCAATCCTCAACTTTTACAGCGCCACGGTTTCCATTCTGCTTGGTGACGGAACGGGCAACTTCACCTTGGCTTCGTCTCCCCTTGGGGGTATCTATCCCTCAGCCGTCGCTGTGGGCGACTTTAACGGAGACGGCAAGCTGGACTTGGTGACCGCCAACAATGATTTCGACGGGACGGTCTCCATCCTGCTGCAGGTTGCGGTCTACCCGATAGTGACTCTCTCTCCCACCAGCCTGACTTTTGGGACGCAACGGGTCTTCACGGCGAGTACGCCTCAAACGGTGACCCTGTCCAACACGGGCACCGCGACACTGGACATCACCAGCATCGTCGGGAGCCCCAACTTCGCTCAAACCAACAACTGCGCTTCCAGCGTGGCCGCGGGTGCGATTTGCACCATCACCGTATTCTTCTCGCCGAAAGCGCTAGGAACGATCACGGGCTCGATCACGATAACCGATACCGCTTCCGACTCCCCGCAGACGATTTCGCTCACGGGAGCCGGTACCATGGTGGGCCTTTCGCCAGTGATCGTGAGCTTCGACCCGCAGACCGTGGGGACTACCGGCGCGGCGCAAACCGTCACGATGACCAATCACGGTTATCGCGCGTTGAGCCTGGGCATCGGCTTCCGTGGCTCGAATCCGGGCGACTTCGCCCAGACCAATACTTGCGGAAACAGTTTGGCGGCCGGAGCAAGTTGCGCCATCAGCGTGACCTTCACGCCCCAGGCCCACGGATCAAGAACCGCGACCCTGGACGTGGTCGATAACGGCGGCGGCAGCCCGCAGATCGTGACACTGAAGGGCTACGGGAGGTAAGCAGTAGGGGCGGGGCTTGCCCCGCCCATGTCTGAATGAGACGACGGCCCAGGCAGGGGACGGCAAGCCGTCCCCCTACGGGCTTAGCCCTCCCCGGGATGTCGAAGACATCTCCGGGCTTATTCTCACACACAGATTCCACGAAAGGAGACTCACTATGATCGCCAGGAAGACATTCCTCCTGCTGGCGTTGATTTGTGCGCTAGCTTGTTTCGGGGTGACCGCAGTGGCTCAAAGCAGCGGCACCTTTATCGCCTCGGCGACGAACGTCATCTTCGCCGCGGGCGGAAACGCCGATCCTGCCGATTTTCAACAAGGGGGCTCGAACATCGCTACCTACCCTACTGACATCCCGCTGCCGGTCGGCGCAGCTTCGGTCACTTTCAGCGACGTCCACGGCCTCGTGGACTGTTGCGGTCGCAATAGTTCACAGCTCAACGGGCCGGATGGCAAGACTAACGGGCCCACGAATTTGACCAGCGTCAACAGCATATCGGGAACCAAGGATACGAGGGTGTCCATGTTTCTAGTCGGCGTTTTTGTGGACGGAACTCGGTCTGGGCCCGCGCCGCCAACGCTGACGTTTGACAACGGCACCTTCCTGATCGCCTCGCCTCGCCTCTCCTCGACCAGGTGTTTTACGTCGGAGACGGGCACCAGGGGTTCAAGCACCCCAGCGGCGCAACCCAGACTTTTATAGTGCCGGCAGGTGCCACCGATCTGTACCTTGGATTCGCTGACGGGAGTGGGTTCAGCGGTTATCCCGGCTACTACGGTGACAATTACGGCAGCGTTTCCGGGAACTACCAGATCAATATGGGCGAGTAGTGGGCTGTTCCACTGATTCGGTCACTCCGTGTCGGCGCTCCCCGCTAGCAGCGCCGCAGGGGTGATGTCCGGTCGCGGTTTCTTCATTGACGTCGCCCTGCGGGGGCTGATCTCGAGCAGTGCCAACTTGTAACCCACGGCTCCAAAAGCAGTCGCCGTGGGCTACCAGACCCCGCCTGCAACGCGGGCTTCCGCCTGTTGACTGGAGGCAGGAAGCCTTGCTTCGGGCCATCATCCGCTCCAGTTTCGATTCCCATGGGGCAGCCCAATGTGAACCAGCGAACGGGTGTATGCTGTTGCGGCTGGTCTGGATCGAAAATCTGTTCCGAAGAGGGGAGATGAACACCGTGAAAAAACCGCTGCTTTTAGGATTTCTGATTCTGCTTGCACCCGTCGTGGCGCTGACGCAAAGCCCGATTGACGGCACCTGGAAGACTGATGTCAACCAGGTGCAAATGCCCAAAAAGCCCGATGTTTATCTGCTGCAGAACGGGAGATATCAATGCAAGACTTGTGTGCCACCGACCGACATTCAAGCGGATGGCCAGGACCACAAGGTGGCCGGAAGCCGATACTTCGACACCATGAGCATCACGGTTGTTGATGATCATACGATCGAAGAGACCGACAAGAAGGACGGGAAAGTGGTGGGGACTTCGAAGACCATGATCGCTCCCGACGGCAAGACGGGCACATTCGAGTTCAGTGACAGCAGCGCGACCAACGGCGGAGCTCCCGTCACCGGCAAAGGAGAGATCACGCGGGTCGCCGCGGGACCGGCGGGGTCGCACGCAGTTTCCGGCTCCTGGCGAACCTCGAAAATGTCGGACTTGTCCGATAACGGCTCGACGGTCACCTACAAGGTGGAGGGCGATACTCTCAACATGAGTAGCCCGATGGGGCAGTCCTACTCCGCCAAGATGGATGGAACTGACACGCCTTACAAAGGTGATCCGGGGATTACCAGCGTGTCCGTGAAAAGCATGGGCAAGAACGGCTTCGACGAGATGGACAAACGCGACGGCAAGGTTCTCTACGTGGCGCATATCCGGGTGGCGCCGGACGGGAAGACCATGAACGTCGTGGTGGATGACAAACGGCGCGGTACCACCATGCGTTTCGTGTCCACGAAACAGTAGCCACCTTCAGCGCCTGGAGGCCGGCGCAGACGTGGAAGCAACGTCTGGTGCGCCGGGATAAACCGGCAGGAAGCAGAGGATGAAAGATCCTCACGAGAAAGGAGTAGCGATCCACTCGGCCCCGAGTTTTGCGCTGGGCAT
>Ga0335085_10004480_pt1 | contig 23121 bp, 25 predicted proteins | sample Lox_Sample_45_FD_206712 | JGI IMG/M metagenome (GOLD analysis project Ga0335085, IMG submission 206712) | Soil microbial communities from Loxahatchee National Wildlife Refuge, Florida, United States - Lox_Sample_4.5 | ecosystem: Environmental > Terrestrial > Soil > Wetlands | place: USA...
GCGCGCCGACCGCGGCCGAGGTCGAGCGCGTGCACGCCGAGGCGCGGGCCGCGGGACTCGCCGAGGGGCGCGGCGAGGCCGCGCAGGCCGCGCGGCGCCTCGCGCAGCTGGTGGACTCGCTCGCGCGCGAGATCGCCGCGCAGGAGACGCGCATCGCCGAGGACCTGGTGTCGCTCGCGCTCGCGATCGCGCAGCAGGTCCTGCGCGAGGCGCTGGCGGTGAAGCGCGAGCTGATCGTGCCGCTGGCGCGCGACGCGATGCAGCAGATGCCGCTGTTCTCCGGCGGGGCGCGCCTGGTGCTGCACCCGGCCGACGCCGAGCTCGTGCGCCAGGAGCTGGGCGACCCGCTCACGCAGCTCGGCTGGCGGCTGGTCGAGGACGACCTGGTCGAGCGCGGCGGCTGCCGCATCGAGAGCGCGGCCACGCACATCGACGCCTCGCTCGCGACGCGCTGGGAGCGCGTGACCGCGGCGCTCGGGCGCGAGCGCGCGTGGCTCGAGCGCAGCGTCGCGCGCCGCGGCGCCGCGCTGCCGCCCGGGGAGACCGCGTAGTGCCGGCCGCGCCCCATCGCTGGTCGGCGTTCCTCGCCGACTGCAACGCCGCCGTCGAGGCCTCGGCGCCGATCCTGGTCAAGGGGCGGCTGACGCGCCTCACCGGCCTGGTCATGGAGGCCGCCGGCCTGCAGCTGCCGATCGGCAGCAACTGCACGGTGCACCTGCCCAGCGGCCATCGCGTGGGCGCCGAGGTCGTCGGCTTCGCCGGCGATCGCCTCTTCCTGATGCCGACCGAGGACGCCTACGGGCTCACGCCCGGCGCCGTGGTGCACCTCGACGAGCGCCGCGGCGCCGCGCCGCGCATGCACGCCGTGCTCGGCCCGCGCCGGCGCGCGACCGACCAGGGCCGCATGGTGCCGGTGGGCGCGCACCTGCTCGGGCGCGTGCTCGACGGCACCGGGCACCCGCTCGACGAGCTCGGCCCGGTCGCCGAGCGCGAGCGCGCGCCGCTGCACGGCCGACCGATCAACCCGCTCGAGCGCTCGCCGATCGAGCGCGTGCTCGACGTCGGCGTGCGCGCGATCAACGGCCTGCTGACCGTCGGGCGCGGCCAGCGCATGGGCCTGTTCTCCGGCAGCGGCGTGGGCAAGAGCGTGCTGCTCGGCATGATGGCGCGCTACACCAGCGCCGACGTTACCGTGGTCGGCCTGATCGGCGAGCGCGGGCGCGAGGTGAAGGAGTTCATCGAGCAGATCCTCGGCCCCGAAGGGCTCGCGCGCTCGGTGGTGATCGCCGCGCCGGCCGACGTCTCGCCGCTGCTGCGCGTGCACGGCGCGGCCTACGCGACCGCGGTGGCCGAGTACTTCCGCGACCAGGGCAAGAGCGTGCTGCTGATCATGGACTCGCTCACGCGCTACGCGATGGCGCACCGCGAGATCGCGCTCGCGATCGGCGAGCCGCCGGCGACCAAGGGCTACCCGCCGTCGGTGTTCGCCAAGCTGCCCAAGCTCGTCGAGCGCGCGGGCAACGGCAAGCGCGGCGCGGGCTCGATCACCGCGTTCTACACCGTGCTGACGGAGGGCGACGACCCGGACGACCCGATCGCCGACGCCGCGCGCGCGATCCTCGACGGCCACGTCGTGCTCTCGCGCGGGCTGGCCGAGAGCGGCCACTACCCCGCGATCGACATCGAGGCCTCGATCAGCCGCGCGCTGCCGGCGCTGCTCGACGCGCGGCGCATGGAGCAGGTGCGCCGCTTCAAGGCCGCGTTCTCGCGCTACCAGCGCAACCGCGACCTGATCAGCGTCGGCGCCTACAGCGCGGGCAGCGACCCGCTGCTCGACCGCGCCATCGAGATGATGCCGCGCCTGGAAGCGTACCTGCGCCAGGACATGCGCACGCGCGCGACCCACGAGGAAAGCCTCGCCGGGCTGCGCGCGCTGTACCCCGAGGAGGCCGCCGCCGCGGCGGCGTAGCCCCGACCCCATGGCCTCCAAGGAAACCCTCGCGCAGCTGATCCGCCTCGCCCGCTCGGCCAGCGACGCCGCCGCGCGCGCGCTGGGCGTGGTGCAGACGCGCGAGCGCGAGGAGAACGGCAAGCTCGAGCTGCTGGTCGCGTACCGCAAGGAGTACCTCGCGCGCTTCGAGACCGCGGCGCGCGCCGGACTCGACGGCCGCGGCCTCGTCAACTACCGCGAGTTCATGCAGCGGCTCGAGGACGCGATCACGCAGCAGCGCGAGCACCTCGCCGCGCACCGGCGCGCGGTCGAGAAGTGCCGCAGCGACTGGCAGAGCGCGCACGGGCGGCTGAAGAGCTTCGACACGCTGGACGAGCGCCGCCGCCGCAGCGAGCGCATCGAGGAGCGCCGCCGCGACCAGCGCCGCACCGACGAGCAGGCCGCGCGCAAGCGGACCGAGGACGACTGAGAGGAACGACGCCATGGACGCTCCGACCGTGTCCCCCGCCTCCGCGCCGCGCGCGGCGGCGCCGGCTTCCAAGGCCGACCCCGCCGAAGCGCTCGCGCCCGGCCCGGCGGCCGCGTTCGCGCTGCTGCTCGCGGCCGGCCTGCACCCGGAGGGCGAGGCGCAGGCCGCGCTCGCGCCGCCGCCCGCAGAGCGCGCCGGCGAGGACAAGGACGAGAGCAAGGACAAGCCCGACGCCGCGGGCGGCGCGGCGCCCGTGGATCCGGCGGTCGCGCTCGCGCTCGCGGCGTTCCAGCCGGCCGCCGCGCCGGCGCCCGCCCGGTCGAAGGCGTCCGCCGCGGCCGCGCCCCGGCCTGCCGCCCAGGTCGAGGCACCGCCGGCGCCGCGCCTCGAGGCGAAGGGCCAGGCGCCCGCCGCGCCGCCCGCGCCGGCCGCGCCGGCTGACGCTACCGCGGCCGCGCCCGCCAAGGCGGCCGAGGTGCTGTCCACGCCCGACGCGCGCCTGCCGGGCACGCCGCACGCCGAAGCCCCCGCCGCGCCCGAGCGCGCCGGAGCCGAGCTGGCGCTCGGCGCGCTGCACCGCGCGAGCGTCCCCGCCGCGGCGCCGGTCTACGAGATCCGCGCGCCGCTGCACGCGCCCGCCTGGGCAGGCGACGTCGCGCGCGGCATCCAATGGATGGCGAGCGAGCGCCTGCAGAGCGCGTCGCTGCAGCTCAATCCGCCCGACCTCGGGCCGGTGCAGGTCGTGCTGCATCTTTCGGGCGACGGCGGCTCGCAGGCGAGCGTCTCCTTCGCTTCGGCGCACGCCGACGTGCGCGCGGCGCTCGAGGCCTCGCTGCCGCGGCTGCGCGACATGCTCGGCCAGGCCGGCATCCAGCTCGGCCAGGCGAGCGTCGGCGCCGATGCGTTCCCGCAGCCCGGCGGCGATGCCGGCGGCGCTTCCCGTTCATCCTTTGCCCAGGCCCCGGCCGCGCCCGATTCTGCGGGCGCCGCGCTGCCGCGCGCGGGCCAGGGCCTGATCGATACCTTCGTCTGATCCCACACCCGCCATGGCTACCGCATCCAGCGCAACGAGAAAGACCGCCGACAAGCCCGACGCCGAGGCGCCCGCGCCGAAGAAGAAGAAGAGCCGCGCGCTGCCCTACGTCGTGATCGCCCTCGTCGTGCTGCTGCTCGGCGGCGGCGGCGGCGCGGCCTGGCTGCTGATGAAGCCGAAGGCCGAAGGCGGCGCCAAGGCCGCGGCGAAGCACGAGAAGAGCAAGCCCGAGCCGGCGAAGCCGCCGGTCTACGTGTCGCTCGAGACCTTCACGGTCAACCTGCAGCCCGAGAACGGCGAGCACCTGCTGCAGACGACGTTCAGCCTGAAGGTCGCCGACGCCGCGGTCGAGGAGGCGCTCAAGCAGCGCCTGCCCGAGGTCCGGAGCCGCCTGCTGCTGCTGCTCTCGAGCAAGAAGCCCTCCGAGCTGGTCAGCACCGAGGGCAAGCAGGCGCTCGCCAACGAGATCGCCGCCGAAGTGAACAAGACGCTCGAGGCGGGCGCGCCCGGGCCCGTGCAGAGCGTGTACTTCACCAACTTCATCGTGCAGTAGCCATGGCCAAGGAATTCCTGTCCCAGGACGAGGTCGACGCCCTGCTGAAGGGCGTCACCGGCGAGTCCGACGAGGAAGCGCCGCAGGACACGGGCGGGGTCCGCCCGTACAACCTCGCCAAGCAGGAGCGCATCGTGCGCGGGCGCATGCCCACGCTCGAGATCATCAACGAGCGCTTCGCGCGGCTGCTGCGCATCGGCCTGTTCAACTTCATGCGGCGCACGGCCGAGATCTCGGTCAGCCCGGTGCGCACGCTGAAGTACAGCGAGTTCATCCGCAACCTGGTGGTGCCGACCAACCTCAACGTCGTGCACGTGAAGCCGCTGCGCGGCTCGAGCCTCGTGATCTTCGAGCCGACGCTCGTCTTCAACGTCATCGACAGCCTGTTCGGCGGCGACGGGCGCTTCCACACGCGCATCGAGGGCCGCGAGTTCACGGTCACCGAGCAGCGCATCATCCAGCGGCTGCTCGGCGTGGTGTTCGAGAACCTCGAGGCCTCGTGGAAGCCGGTGCACGCGGTCAAGTTCGAGTACGTGCGCGCCGAGATGAACACGCAGTTCGCGAACATCGCGACGCCCAACGAGATCGTGGTCGCCTCCACGTTCACCGTCGACTTCGGCGCCGACGTGACCGGCGCGATCCACGTCTGCATGCCCTACGCGATGCTGGAGCCGATCCGCGACGTGCTGTTCTCCAGCATGCAGGGCGAGCAGATCGAGCTCGACAAGCGCTGGCTGCGGCTGCTGTCGCGGCAGGTGCAGTCGGCCGAGGTGCAGCTGGTGGCCACGCTGTGCCAGGCCTCGCTCTCGCTCGGCGAGGTGATCGGCCTGAAGGAAGGCGACGTGATCCCGGTGCATGTCGGCGAGAGCGTGACCGCGACCGTGGACGGCGTGCCGGTGATGGAGTGCCGCTACGGCACCTCGAGCGGCCAGTACGCGCTGCAGGTGCAGCGCATGCTGGACCACTCGCGCGGCGAGGACGCGCCGGCGGCGCCGGCGGCGGCGCCCGCGGCGCGGCCGGCGCGGCAGGACAACGCAACGAAAGCGAGGTAAGCCATGGCAGAAACCGAACCGAAGCAGGACGCCGGCGCCGAGGACTGGGCCGCGGCGATGGCCGAGCAGTCCGCCGGCGCGAAGCCCGCGGCGCCGGCGCCGATCTTCGAGCAGCTCGGCGCCGGCAAGCCGGCCGCCGAGGGCTCGCACGAGATCGACATGATCCTCGACATCCCGGTGCAGCTCACGGTCGAGCTCGGGCGCACCAAGCTCGCGATCCGCAACCTGCTGCAGCTCGCGCAGGGCTCGGTGGTCGAGCTCGACGGCCTGGCCGGCGAGCCGATGGACGTGCTGGTCAACGGCTGCCTGATCGCGCAGGGCGAGGTCGTGGTCGTGAACGAGAAGTTCGGCATCCGGCTGACCGACATCATCACGCCCTCCGAGCGCATGCGGAGGCTGCGCCGGTGGTGACCGCGGGCAGCGTGCTGCAGCTGCTGCTCGGCCTCGCGGTCGTGCTGGCGATGGTGCTGGGCGCGGCCTGGCTCGCGCGCCGCTTCGGCCTCAACGCGGGCCCGACGAGCGGCGCGATGAAGCTGCGCGGCGGCGTCGCGCTGGGGCCGCGCGAGCGCGCGGTGCTGCTCGAGGTGCGCGACACCTGGCTCGTGGTCGGCGTCGCGCCCGGCCAGGTGCGCACGCTGCACACGCTGCCGCGCCCCGAGGACGAGGCGCCCCAGGGCGAAGCGCCGGCGACGCCCGCGTTCGCGCAGTGGCTGCGCCGGCTGCAGGAGCGCCCGCGTGCGTAGGCTCGTGCTCGCGCTCGTGCTGCTCGGCGCGGCCGGCGGCGCGCTCGCCCAGGGCCTGCCCGCGATCACGGCCACGCCCGGGCCGGGCGGCCAGCAGACCTACGCGCTCAGCCTGCAGACGCTGCTGCTGCTCACTTCGCTCGCGTTCCTGCCGGCCGTCGTGCTGATGATGACCGGGTTCACGCGCATCATCATCGTGCTCTCGCTGATGCGCCAGGCGCTCGGCACGCCGACCGCGCCGCCGAACCAGGTGCTGATCGGGCTCGCGCTGTTCCTGACGTTCTTCGTCATGTCGCCGGTGCTGGAGCGCGTGTACAACGACGCCTACCTGCCCTATTCCGAAGGGCGCCTCGACGGCCAGAAGGCGCTCGAGCGCGGCGCCGTGCCGATGCGCCAGTTCATGATGCGCCAGACGCGCCAGGCCGACCTTGCGCTCTTCCTGCGGCTGTCGAAGACCGAGGCCAACGGCCCCGACGACGTGCCGATGCGCGCGCTGATCCCGGCCTTCGTCACCAGCGAGCTGAAGACCGCGTTCCAGATCGCGTTCCTCGTCTTCATCCCGTTCCTGATCATCGACATGGTGGTCGCGAGCGTGCTGATGTCGATGGGCATGATGATGCTGTCGCCCGTCATCATCTCGCTGCCGTTCAAGATCATGCTGTTCGTGCTGGTCGACGGCTGGCACCTGCTGATCGGCTCGCTCGCGCGCAGCTTCGAGGTCTAGTCGATGACGCCCGAGAGCGTGATGACGCTGGGCCAGCAGGCGCTGGAGCTGACGCTGCTGCTCGCGGCGCCGGCGCTGCTCGCGGGCCTCGCGGTCGGCCTGCTCGTCAGCGTGTTCCAGGCCGCGACGCAGATCAACGAGATGACGCTGTCGTTCATCCCGAAGCTGGTCGCGATGCTCGCCGCGCTCGTGATCGCGGGCCCGTGGATGCTGCAGCTGATGCTCGACTACATGCGCCGGCTGCTGGAAAACCTGCCGCTGATGATCGGATAGCGCCGTGCTGCGGATCGGCGAGGCGGACCTGGTCGCCTTCGTCGGCGCCTTCCTGTGGCCGCTCGCGCGCGTGGCGGGACTGGTCGCCGTCGCGCCGGTGTTCGGCAACGCCGGCATTCCCCGCAGCACGAAGGCCGCGATCGCGATCGCGTTCACCGTGGCGCTGGCGCCGCTGGTGCCGCCGCCGCCGGGCCTCGATCCCTACTCGGGCGCCGGCCTCGCGATCCTCGCGGCGCAGATGCTGATCGGCACCGCGATGGGCCTCGCGATGCGGTTCGTGTTCACCGCGGTCGACGTCGCGGGCGAGCTCGCCGGGCTGCAGATGGGCCTCGGGTTCGCCACCTTCTTCGACCCGCAGAACGCGACGCAGACCCCCGTGGTGGCGCAGATGATGGGCCTGCTCGCGACGCTCACGTTCCTCGCCATCAACGGCCACCTGATGATGCTGCAGGCGCTCGCCGACAGCTTCGCCAGCGTGCCGGTCGCAGCCGGCCTGGCCGCGGGCCGCGGCGCCTGGCTCGAGCTCGCGCGCATGGGCAGCGCGATCTTCGTCACCGGCCTCATGCTCGCGCTGCCGGTGGTGGTGGCGCTGCTGATGACCAACGTCGCGCTCGGCATCCTCACGCGCGCCGCGCCGCAGCTCAACATCTTCGCCGTCGGCTTCCCGCTCACGATCCTGGTCGGCTGGGCGGTGCTGGGCCTTGCCCTGCCGCACGCGGCGCCGCTGCTCGTGCAGGCGTTCGGGGAAGGGCTGAAGGCGATGCTGCTGCCGCTGACGCCGTGAATCGCGCCGGCTACCTGCCGCGATAGCTGATGCGGTAGATCGCGCCCGCGCGGTCGTCCGACACGAGCAGCGACCCGTCGGGCATCACCTCGACGTCGACCGGCCTTCCCCAGACGCGGCCGTTGTCCAGCCAGCCCTCGGCGAACACTTCCTGCCTCACCACCTCGCCGTGCTCGACGACGGCGCGCACGACGCGATAGCCGACGCGCTCGGAGCGATCCCACGAGCCGTGCTCGGCGATGAAGATCGAGTGGCGGTACTCGGGCGGGAACTGATTGCCGGTGTAGAAGCGCATGCCGAGCGCGGCCACGTGCGCGCCGAGCTTCGCCGCCGGCGGCGTGAACTCGCCGCACGCGCGCTTGGCGCCGAACTGCGGATCCGGCGTGTCGCCCTGGTGGCAGTAAGGGTAGCCGAAGTGCTCGCCCGCGCGCCTCGCATGATTCAGCTCGTCGCTCGGCAGGTCGTCGCCGAGGCCGTCGCGGCCGTTGTCGGTGAACCAGAGCTGCTTCGTCTCCGGGTCCCAGTCGAACCCGACCGAGTTGCGCACGCCGCGCGCGACCACCTCGTAGCCGCCGCCGTCGGCCCGGATGCGCGAGATCAGCGCGTAGCGCCCGGCATCGGGCTCGCAGACGTTGCACGGCGCGCCGACCGGCACGTAGAGCCAGCCGTCGGGGCCGAAGCGGATGAATTTCCAGCCGTGGTGGCCGTCGCGCGGAAATCGCTCGCTGACGACGACGGGCTGCGGCGGATTCTCGAGGCGCGCCTCGATATCGTCGAAGCGCAGGATGCGATTCACCTCGGCGACATAGAGCGCGCCGTCGCGCAGCGCGACGCCGTTCGGCATGTTCAGGCCCGCAGCGATCCTGAGGACCTGCGTCGCCCGGCTGCCGCGGTAGCGCACCGCGTAGACCGCGCCCTCGTCGCGCGTGCCCACGAACACCACTTCGCCCTTGCCGTGAGCGAGCGACCGGGCGTTCGCAACGCGCTCGGCGAACACGCCGATCTCGAAGCCGGGCGGCAGCCGGATCCGTTCCAGCGGTAGCGGCTGCGCCGCGGCGACGGACGCCGCGAGCGCGGCAAGCATCGCGACGGCGTTCCGCACGGCGAGGCCGCTCGATCCGGGGGGTTCGGGACTTCGCCGCCGCTCACTGCGAGGCATGCGCAAGCCTACAGGCACCTGGCGCGGGCAATGTCATGCGCCCATAAGAAATTTGCATCGACGATATCCGGCCATCCCCCATCGTCGCTTCCGCCGGATCGAGGAAGCGGCACGGATCGATTCCGAGCCAGGCGCGCTTTCTCGATACGCTTGCTGCAGTGCAGAGGGACAAGCGGTCGAATTGGTGGAATGCTCTGCCCACCTTTCTGGGAGGAGGGGCTATGTCGACACAAGAACCGGGGAACGCAGGCGCGGGAGAGCCGCGCGCGATGCAGGCGAAGGGCTGGAACGAGCTCTACCTGAAGGAAGACTGGTGGGCGATCTGGCTGGGCCTGGGGATCATCGTCGTCGCGACGCTGTTCTTCTACGGCGGCTCCACGATCAGGTGGATCGCGGTCACGCCGGGCGGCTGGACGACCTTCGGCCAGCTGTGGGCCGATTTCGTCGGGAAGATCCCCCAATACATCGCGCAGCTGGTCATGTGGCTGATCATCTTCAGCGTCAGCGTGAAGGCGATGGGCTACAAGCTGGGCGAGTTCATCCCGTCCTTCATCTTCATCTACGTCTGCTCGGTCGCGATCATGATCCTGTGGGGGTGGAAGTACTCCCACGTCTACAACCTGGAGCCGCCGCTGGTGGCGCTGGTGCTCGGCCTGGTCATCTCCAATTTCTTCGGACTGCCGCGGTGGATGGATGCCGGCTTCCGGGTGGAGTACTACATCAAGACCGGCATCGTGCTGCTCGGCGCCACGCTGCCCTTCACGCTGATCGTGTGGGCCGGCCCGGTCGCGATCTTCCAGGCGTCGGCGATCTCGATCGTGACGTTCCTCGTCATCTACTTCGTCGGCCGCAAGCTGGGCATCGATCGGCAGCTCTGCGCCACCATGGGCGCGGGCGGCGCCGTGTGCGGCATATCCGCCGCCATCGCGATCGGGGGCGCCGTGGGCGCCAAGAAGGAGCACGCGCCCATCGCCATCACGCTGGTGGTCATCTGGGCCATCGCGATGGTGTTCTTCCTGCCGCTGGTGTCGCGGGCGCTGGGCCTGCCGACCGGCGTCGCCGGGGCGTGGATCGGCACCTCCGAGTTCGCCGATGCGGCCGGCTTCGCCGCCGCGTCGTCCTACGGCTCGCTCGCGGGGAATGTCCCGGGCATCAGCGGGACGCCGGAGCAGGCGGTCCAGGCCTTCACGCTGATGAAGGTGGTGGGCCGCGACATCTGGATCGGCATCTGGGCGTTCGTCATGGCGTTCGTCGCCACGACGCGCTGGGAGGTCAAGACCGGGCAGAAGCCGCAGCTCGGCGAGATCTGGTGGCGGTTCCCGAAGTTCGTCATCGGCTTCGCCATCGCCTCGATCCTGATCACCACGATCGCCGCCCACTACGGGGCGGCCGAGTACAACAAAGTGGTGAAGCCGGTCCTCACGAACCCGATCCTGGACCTCAGGACCTGGGCCTTCACCTTCTGCTTCTTCTCGATCGGCCTCACGACCCGCTTCCGCGAGCTGGCGGCCGCCGGCGGCAAGAATTTCTGGGCGTTCAGCACGGGAGCCGTGGTCAACATCATCCTCGGCTTCATCCTGTCGACCGTCGTGTTCTACGAGTTCTGGGCCAAGCTCGGCGCCCAGTAAGCCGCAACGCTCGGGAGGTCAGGCGGCGCCGCCCTTCGCCAGGGGCGGCGCCGTCGCTTTCTGAGGAGGGAGGTTCGCACCCATGCGCGTCCCCGGCCAACGATGCCTGGCCTGTCGCCACTTCCGCAACGGCCCACGGTACCTGGAGTCGGTGTTCAAGGGCATGAACATCCTCGGCTCCGCCTACGGCTCGGTGCGCAGCAACGACGGCATCTGCGAGCTGCGCGGCATGTACCTGTCGGCCGACGGCTGGTGCGACGCATTCGAAGCCGCCGCGCCCGCTCCGCCGGGGTCCGACTGCGCCTGAACGGCTGCCGTCCGGGCGACTGGTAGGATCGCGCGATGGGGACCGAGGCAGGCCACTTCGACGTGCTGGTCGTGGGCGCCGGCATATCCGGCATCGGCGCCGCCTACCACCTGAAGACGCAATGCCCCGCCCTTTCCTACGCGGTGCTCGAGTCGAAGGACGGCTTCGGCGGCACCTGGATCACGCACCGCTTTCCCGGCATCCGCTCGGACAGCGACCTCTTCACCTTCGGCTACGCGTTCAAGCCCTGGAAGGGCGCGCCGATCGCCACCGCGGCCGAGATCCTGCGCTACCTCGGCGAGGTGATCGACGAGAACGGCCTCGCGCCCCGCATCCGCTACCGCCAGCGCGTCGAGCGCGCGAGCTGGTCGGGCGCGGACGGCTGCTGGACCGTCGAGGCGGTACGCACCGACACGGGCGAGCGCCTGCGCTACACGGCGGACTTCCTCTTCATGTGCCAGGGCTACTACCGCCACGCGCAGGGCTACACCCCGGACTGGCCCGGCCTGGAGGACTTCCAGGGGCGCGTCGTGCACCCGCAGACCTGGCCCGGCGACGTCGAATACGCGGGCAAGCGCGTCGTCGTCATCGGCTCGGGAGCGACGGCCGCGACGATCATCCCGGCGATTGCGCGCGAGTGCGCGCACCTGACGATGCTGCAGCGCTCGCCCACCTGGTTCCGCATCGGCCGCAACGCGATCGAGCTGGCCGACGAGCTGCGGCGCCTGCAGGTCTCGCCGGCGTGGATCCACGAGATCGTGCGCCGCAAGATCCTCTACGAGCAGGACGTCTTCACCAAGCGCTGCTTCAGCGAGCCGGAGAAGGTCAAGGGCGAGATGCTCGCCGCCGTGCGCGCCGCGGTCGGCCCCGATTACGACGTCGACACGCACTTCACGCCGCGCTACCGCCCCTGGCGCCAGCGCATCGCGTTCGTGCCCGACGGCGACATGTTCAAGGCGATCGCCGAGGGGCGCGTCGAGGTCGTCACCGACGAGATCGAGCGCTTCACGGCGAAGGGCATCCGCGTGAAGTCGGGGCGCGAGCTCGAGGCCGACCTGGTCGTCACCGCTACGGGCTTCAACCTCAGCGTGCTCGGCGACATCGCGTTCGCGGTCGACGGCGAGCCGCTCGACTTCGCGCGCAGCGTGACCTACCGCGGCATGATGTTCACGGGCGTGCCGAACCTGGCCTGGGTGTTCGGCTACTTCCGCGCGAGCTGGACGCTGCGCACCGACCTCGTCTGCGACTTCGTCTGCCGGCTGCTGAACCACATGAAGGCGAAGGGCGTGCGGCGCGTGATGCCGGTGCTGCGCCCGGAGGACCGCGGCATGGCGATCCTGCCCTGGGTCGACGAGAACGACTTCAATCCCGGCTACATGATGCGCGGCCAGCACCTGCTGCCGCGGCGCGGCGCCAAGCGCGAGTGGGCGCACTCGCAGGACTACTGGGCCGAGAAGGACGAGATCCCGGCCATCGACCTCGACGACCCCGCGTTCGCCTACGCCTGACATGAAGGACTTCGCCGGCAAGCTCGCGGTCGTCACCGGCGCCGGCAGCGGCATCGGGCGCGAGCTCGCGCGCCAGCTCGCCGGGGCGGGATGCCACCTCGCGCTCTGCGACGTTTCCGCCGGGGGCCTCGCCGAAACGAAGCGCCTCTGCGGCTCGCAAGTGCGCGTCAGCGCGACCCCGTGCGACGTCTCGGTCGAGGCGCAGGTACTCGCGTTCCGCGACGCGACGCTCGCCGAGCATCGCACGGACCACGTCCACCTGCTCTTCAACAACGCGGGCATCGGCGGCGGCGGCAGCTTCATCGCCGACCCGCGCGCCGAATGGGAGAAGACCTTCGGCGTGTGCTGGTTCGGCGTCTACTACTGCAGCCGCGCGTTCCTGCCCCTGCTGATCGCGAGCGACGAGGGCTGCCTCGTCAACGTCAGCAGCGTCAACGGCTTCTGGGCCTCGCTCGGCCCCGGCGTCCCGCATACCGCGTACAGCGCGGCGAAATTCGCGGTCAAGGGGTTCTCCGAAGCGCTGGTCAACGACCTGCGCGTCAACGCGCCGCACGTGAAGGTCGCGGTGGTGATGCCGGGACACATCGGCACGTCGATCCTCGCCAACACCAACAAGGTCCTCGGCAAGCACGCGCCGGCGGAGATGACGCCGGCCGAGCTCGCCGCCGTCCGCCGGCGCCTGCAGGCGCGCGGCCTGCCCGTCGACGCGCTCGGCGACGAGCCGCTGCGCGCGCTCGTGCAGCGGATGCAGGCCGCGTTCGCGGAGAACGCGCCGACCTCCGCCGCGCAGGCGGCGGCGATCATCCTGGAGGGCGTGCGCAACGACCGTTGGCGCATCCTGGTGGGCGCGGACGCCGACGCGCTCGATGCGCGCGTGCGCGCGGCGCCCGAGTCCGCCTACGAGCCGGAGTTCATGCAGGCGCTGCAGGCCGCGGGCCACTTCGCGGGCTTCGTCGCGGGCCGGCCGCGCGAATCGTAGCGCCGGCGGCGGGTCAGGCCGCCTCGAGGATCTCCCGGCGCTCGCCGTCGGCCAGCAGCTGGCGCACCTGGCTGCCGAGCGAGCCGAGCGTGACGCCGGCGAGCGGCCGCGGCAGCACGATCAGGCCGCAGCCGTGCTCGCGCGCGAAGGCCACGATGGTCTCGGCCTTGGGCCCGATCCGCACCTCGTCGCGGTGCGCGAGGCCGAGCGCATCGAGCCGCGCGGCCGCGGGCGCGAGCGCGAGCGCGCCGATTTCCCGGTGGAACGCCTTCAGGTCGCGCGGCGCGAGGAAGCGCGCGACGTACTGCGGCATCGGCGTGCGCACGGTCAGCAGGTAGACCGGGGTCGACCCGCGCGCCAGCTGCGCGACGCGCGCGATCGCCGGTCCGGGATCGCGGCCCTCCTGCGCCACGAGCAGGACCGGCCCCGCGGGCAGGCCCGCGGCGGGCGCGTCGCCGTCGACCACGCGGGGCCCCTCGGCCCCGGCCTCGGGCGAAGCGCGCCGGCGGGCGAGCAGCTGCCCCGCGACGACGACCAGCAGCGCGCCCGCCATCGGGGCGGCCAGCTCCAGGAAGTGCGCGCGCGTCCGGACCGCGTGCTCGACCAGCGGGTCGGCGACCGCCATCTCGCCGGCGACCCAGCCGAGCAGCCCCGCGCCGAAGGTGATGAAGATCGGGAAGCGGTTCATCAGCTTCATCAGCATCGCGCTGCCGAACAGGATCATCGGAATCGTGATTACCATGCCGACGAACAGCATGCCGAGGTGGCCCTTCGCCACGCCGGCCATGCCGAGCACGTTGTCCAGGCTCATCACGATGTCGGCCACGATGATGATGCGCACGGCGCCCCAGAACGTGCTGCCGCTGCGCACGTCGCCCTCGTCGCCGTCGGCGTCGGCGTCGCCCGAGAGCAGCTTGATGCCGATCCACAGCAGCAGCGCGCTGCCGACGATCTCGAGGTAGGGCAGCGTGAGCAGGTAGGCGGCCGCCGCGGTGAGCGCGGTCATCAGCACGATCACGCCCGCCGCGCCGATGGCGAAGGCCTGCTTCTGCTGGCGCTGCGGCAGGTCGCGGCAGGCGAGCGCGATGACGACGGCGTTGTCGCCGCTCAGCAGCACGTTGATGACGCAGATCTGGGCGAGCGCCACCCAGGTTTCGGCATGGGTCAGGGATTCGAGCACCGGCGTCTCCGCGAGAGGAAGGCGCGCTCAGGCTAGCGGCCTGCGCTTACCCGCCGATTGCGCGGCCATGACGCGGCCCCGCGGCCCGCGTTACGCCGCGGCGCCGCGCGGATTACCGCAGGCTTACGGGCGCATTACGCCGCCGCCAGCTCGGCCGCGGCGGCGCGCGGGAAGACCACCGTGAAGCGGTTGCCCACGCCGTCGGCGTCGTCCTCCAGCGCGATCCGCGCGCCGTGCAGCGTGGCGATGTCGCGCACGATGGCGAGTCCGAGCCCGCTACCCTCGGCGCCGGTGCCGAGCAGGCGGTGGAAGCGCTCGAAGATGCGCTCGCGCTCCTCGACCGGGATGCGCGGGCCGTCGTCGCTGACGGCGAGCGCGGGGTGCGCGCCCGGCAGCACGCGGACCGTGACGCGGCCGCCCTCGGGCGTGTAGCGCACCGCGTTGTCGACCAGGTTGTTCACGAGCTCGGCGAGCCGCGTGGCGTCGCCGTGGACCATGACCGGCGCGTCCGCGCCCTCGAAGCCGAGGTCGATCGCCTTGCGGTAGGCGTGCGCCACCCATTCCGCGGTCGCCTCGAGCACCAGCCGGTTGAGGTCGAGCGGCACCAGCGTCGCGGCGCGCACGGCGCTCGGCTCGTTGCGCGCGAGCGACAGCAGCTGCGCGACCAGGTGCGAGAGCCGCTCGGCGCTCACGTACAGGTGCGACAGCGCGCGCTTCATCGGCGCGAGCTCCTCCTCGCGCAGCGCGACCTCGATGTGCGCCTTGAGGCCCGCGACCGGCGTGCGCAGCTGGTGCGCCGAGTCGGCGATGAAGCGGCCCTGGAAATCGAGCACCGCGCCCAGGCGCTGCATCAGCTCGTTCACGGCGGCCACCAGCGGGCGCACCTCGCCCGGCACGCCGCGCGTCTCGAGCGGGCTGCGGTCCAGGTGCGAGCGCTCGGCGACCGACTGCTGCAGGCGCTGCAGCGGCGCGAGGCCGCGGCGCACGCCGAGCCACACCAGCGCCGCGGCGGCCATGATCAGCATGACCTGCGGCAGCGCCACGCCGAGCAGCAGCATGCGCGCCAGCCGCTCGCGCTTGGCGAGCGTCTCGGCGACCTCGATCACCACCGACCCGCCGCCCGGCGCGCCCACGCGCAGCGAGGCGAGCCGCACCGCCTCGCCGCCGAACTCGGCGTCGCCGAAGCTCACCCGCGGGCCGACGGCGGCGCCGCGCGGCAGCGCGCGCTCGCCCGCGATCGTGGCGCCGTCCGCGCGGCGCACGGCGTAGTAGACGCGGTCGTACTGGTCGAGCAGCAGCGTGCGCTCGGCCTCGGGCGAGAGGTCGAACGCCGGCGCGCCGCCGGCCTCGCGCACGTGCAGCGCCAGCTCGCGCACGATCTCGCCGAGCTCGCCGTCGTAGATCTCCTCGGTGACGGCGCGCACGGCGAAGAAGCCGCCGCCCATGCCCAGCGCGAGCAGCGCCGTCAGCGGGACCAGCACCCCGCGCAGCAGCTGGCTACGCAGCGTCGTCGGCGCCGCCGGCATCCTCGCGCTTCTCGAGCAGGTAGCCCATGCCGCGCACGGTACGGATCTCGACGCCGAGCGGCTCGAGCTTGCGCCGCACGCGGTGCACGCTGACCTCGATCGCGTTGCTGCCGACGTCCTCGCCCCAGCCGAACAGCCGGTCGACCATCTGCTCCTTGGTCACCACGCGCCCCTGGCGCGACATCAGCAGCTCGATCACCGCCAGCTCGCGCGCCGAGAACTCGACCGGCTCGCCGCCGTGGAACACGCGCCGCGCGGCGAGGTCGAAGCGCAGCGGGCCGTGCCGCAGGTCGTTGCTCGACAGCTGCTGGCCGCGCCGGATCAGCACCCGCACGCGCGCCTCGAACTCGGGCAGGTCGAAAGGCTTGGTCATGTAGTCGTCGGCGCCGAGGTCGAGCCCCTTGACCCGGTCCTCGAGCGCGTCGCGCGCGCTCAGCACCAGCACCGGCACCGCCGAGCGGCGGTCGCGCAGGCGGCGCAGCACGGACAGGCCGTCGACCTTCGGCAGCGCCAGGTCCAGCACCACCAGGTCGTAGGAGTCGGCGCCGAGCGCGCGGTTGGCGTCCTCGCCGTTGTCGACCGTGTCCACCGCGTACGCGCTCTGGTTCAGCGCGCGCGTCAGCGCCGCCGCCAGCACCGCATCGTCTTCGACCAGCAGGATCCGCATCGTCCGTGTCCTCGCCCCCGCGCGCGTTCTACCACGAATCGGGCGGCCGCCCGGGCGCGCGGCGCTCGGCTACTGCGGCGCGCCGCCCTCGCGGACCAGCTGCTCGAGCACCTCGTAGGGCTGCGCCCCGACCACGCCGTGGCGGCCGACGACGAAGGTCGGCACGCCGGTGACGCCGTACTCGCGCGACTTCTCCCAGTCGGCGTCGACGGCCGCCTTGTGCGTGCGCTTCTCGATCACTTCGCGCGCCGCTTCGGCCGGGAGCCCCACCGACTGCGCGATCCCGACCAGCACGTCGGGGTCGCCGATGTTCCTCGCATCGACGAAGTACGCGCGGAACATGGCGTCGTGGATCTTCTCGCCGCCGGGCTGCGTGTCGGCCCAGGCCGCGAGCTCCTGCGCGAGGCGGCTGTTGTAGGTGTGCGTGCGGGTGCCGTACGGCAGCCCTTCGGCTTCCATGCGCGCGCGCATCTGCGCCTGCATCTTCGGGACGTCGTAGCCGCGGCCGCGGAACAGCTCCTCGAGGCTGCGGCCCTCGGCCGGCGTCTCCGGGTGCAACGGGAAGTGGATCCACTTCACGCGCAGTCCGTGGGCCTGCCGGAGCTTCTCAATACGCACGGTACTGAGGTAGCACCAGGGTCAGACGAAGTCGCTGAAGACCTCGAGCGTCAGGGGTTCGGTGGCCATGAAGGCATTATGCCGGATCGGGCTGCGTGCCGCGCCAGACCGCGAGCACCTGCGCGACGGCCTGCGCCGCGCGCCCGCGGATCTCCTCGTCGGAGAGCGAGGACAGCGGATGCCGGATCACCACCGGCACGAGCTCGCGCATGCCGAGCGCCTCGCGCTGCACGCGCGCCTCGCGCACGAATTCCGTGGTGACGATCACCGCCGTCGGCACGCCGAGCGACTCGAGGCTGAAGCCGTCATGCATACAGCACGACGTGCAGGAGCCTCAGTCGCCGATGGCCGTGACGACGAGGTCGTTGTCGCGGCGGATCTCCTCGATCAGCTCGGGCGCCGCGAACTTGGAGAAGCTCTCCTTGCGGTAGTAGCGCACGTCGGCGAGCGGATGCGCGGCCTTGATCTGGTCGCGCACTTCGCGCAGCAGCTTGTTCGCGTTCCACTTGGTGTTGTCGAGGATGCCGAGCCGCAGGCCGTCGAGCGCCTTCACGCGCGCTGCGATCGCCTTCTTCTCGGCCCCGACCACGCCGCGCGGGTCGTAGACCTGGTTCATCGAACGCCCTCCTCTACAGGTAGCACGTGCCGTCGACGCAGCGCGGGCCGCCCGGCGCGGACCCCGCGTTGCCCTCGATCTCGCGCAGCACCGGCGAGCTCATGTGGCCCCAGCCCGGGATGAAGGCCGAGAAGCGCCCGGCCTCGCCGCCGATCACGAACAGGTGGATGTTCTCCGCGCTCGGCACGACCGGGATGCGCGAGTCGAGCTCGCGCCCGTACCAGACCGGAAGGCTGCGGTTGTAGACCTTGCCGTAGCGGTGGTTGAACGCGACCTGGCCGAACGTGTTGTGCGCGTTCGTCCACAGGTACTGCTTGACGTCGTGGCGCTTCCAGCCGGCCTTCGAGATCGTCGTCGCGTGCTCGGGGCCGAGCACCACCGCGCAGTGCCCGCTCGAGACCGCGTTGTTGTGCGCGAAGGTGCTCATCGCCGACACGATCGAGTCGAGGATGCCCTGCGGGTCGTTGGCGACGTGGTTGGTGACGCTGTGCGGCGGCTCGGCCGCCATCACGAACACGGTCGAGTCCTCGGCCTTGAAGCCCTTTTCCACGTGGTAGGGCGCGAGCAGCCCCAGTTCCTCGTTCTCCGCGACCGCGTAGGTGTACTTCCCCGGATGCCCGAGCGTGGACTTGTCGAGGTCGCCGGGCCAGCCGCCGCCGACGTTGAGCAGGATCAGCCGGATCGCGCGGCCGATCGTGGCGTTGGCGCGGTTGCCCGAGCCGAAGGCGTTGCAGCCCGCGTTCATGCCGATCCGCTTCGCGATCGGCCCGTTGACGACGAGCAGCGGGCTCGCCATGTGCGTGGTGGCCTGCACGCCGTTCAGGTTGAACGCGGACTCGCACAGCGCCAGCATCGCCGCGCGCACCACCGGCGCGTACTCGGGCCTGCAGCCCGCCATCACCATGTTGATCGCGAGCACCTCGCGCGTGAGGCCGCCCCAGCGCGGCGGCACGCGCGCCTCGAGCGTCGCGGGCTCGCCGCCGAGCGCCTCGAGCATCGCCGCGACCTTCGCGGGCGTCGGCGGCACGACGGGCAGGCCGTCGGAAAAGCCCCGCTCGTAGTACCACTCGACGAGGTCGGTGCCCTCGGGGACCGATTCGGCGGCGGGCGCGAGCTGGGCGGCCATGGCGGGAATTCTACGCGCTACCCGCCTGCCGACACGCCGAACGCCCAGCCCAGCGCCGAGAACGTGAAGAACGCGAGCGCGGTCGAGGCGAGGATCGCCGCCGCGATGCGCTCGCCGTTGGCGCCGCCGCGCTCGGCGAGCAGGAACACCGTGCCCGCGACCGGCAGCGCGGCCATCAGCGCGAGCGTGCGCACCTCGAGCGGCTCGAGGCGAAAGACGTAGGCCGCGACCAGCAGCGTCACGTAGGGGTGCACGAGCAGCTTCGCGCCCGCGATGACGAACACCGCGGTGCGCTCGAGCCGCATGCCCGGCCGGTAGAGCGAGACGCCGATCGTGAACAGCGCCACCGGCACCGCCGCCTCGCCCAGCAGCCGCGTGAACTGCTCGACGACGCCCGGCAGCTCGAACCCCGCCGCCGAGGCGAGGCCGCCGGCGACGATCGACGCGACCAGCGGGTTGCGCAGCACGCCGACCAGCGCCGCGCGCGCCCCGCCCCGGCGCGACTCGAGCGCGGCGAAGGCGAGCGTGCCGGAGACGATCACGAGCAGGTCGGCGAGCCCCGCGGCGACGATGATCGGCAGCACGCGCGGCCCGAGCAGCGCCGGCAGCAGCGCGAAGCCCATGTAGCCCCAGTTCGCCCAGGCCGCGGCGAGCGCGCCGTAGACCGCGTCGCGCAGCGGCTCGCCGACCACGCGCCGCGCGATCCACGCGAATGCGAGCAGCATCGCGAGGCCCGAGGTGGCGTAGGCGAGGAACACGGGGCCATTGACCAGCTGCCCGAACGGCGTGCGCGCGCTGAAGCGGAACAGCATGCACGGCAGCGCGAAGTACAGGACGAAGGTGTTGAGCGCCGGCACGGCGTTGGGCGGCAGCAGCCGGAAGTGCGCCGCCAGGAAGCCGCACAGGATCAGCGCGAAGAACGGCGCCGTCACCAGGAAGATCGAGAGCATCCGGCCGAAATGGTATTTCAAAGGCGGCGGCGGCCCGCTACGATGTTCGCCATGCGGCTCGCGGCCCTCCCGTCGGTCGACCGGATCCTGCGCGATCCCCGCCTCGCGGCGACGGTGTCGCGCCATGGCCGGCCGCTGGTCGTCGCGGAGCTCCGGGCGCTGCTCGCCGAATACCGCACCGCGCTGAAGTCCGGCGCGGCGCTGCCGCCCGCCGTCGACGCCATCGTGCACGCGCTGCTCGAGCGGCTCGAGGCGGGCGCGCGCCCGTCGCTGCGGCGCGTGCACAACCTGACCGGCACCGTGCTGCACACCAACCTCGGGCGCGCGCCGCTGCCGCCCGAGGCGATCGAGGCCGAGGCCGCGGCGCTCGCCGCGCCGACCAACCTCGAATACGACCTGGCGGCCGGCGAGCGCGGCGAGCGCGACGCGCACCTCGAGGCGCTGCTGTGCCGCCTGACGGGCGCGGAAAGCGCGACCGCCGTCAACAACAACGCCGGCGCGGTGCTGCTCGCGCTCAATTCCCTCGCGCGCGGGCGCGAGGTGGTGGTCTCGCGCGGCGAGATGGTGGAGATCGGCGGCTCGTTCCGCATCCCGGACATCGTCGAGGCCGCGGGCTGCCGCCTGAAGGAGGTCGGCACCACCAACCGCACGCACCTCGCCGACTACGAGAAGGCGGCCGGCCCCGGCACGGGGGCGCTGCTGCGCGTGCACGCGAGCAACTACGCGATCGTCGGCTTCACCGCCGCGCCCACGGACGCGGAGCTCGCGCGCCTTGCGCACGCGCGCGGCCTGCCGTTCGTGCTCGACCTCGGCAGCGGCAGCCTCGCCGCGCTCGAGCGCTTCGGCCTGCCGGCCGAGCCCACGCCCGCGCGCGCGCTCGCCGCGGGCGCGGACCTCGTCACGTTCAGCGGCGACAAGCTGCTCGGCGGGCCGCAGGCCGGCCTCGTGGTCGGCGCCCGCGCGCTCATCGAGCGGCTGCGGCGCAACCCGATGAAGCGCGCGCTGCGGCTCGACAAGGGGCGCATCGCCTCGCTCGAGGCGGTGCTGCGGCTCTACCTCGACCCCGAGCGGCTGCGCGAGCGCCTGCCGACGCTGCGGCTGCTGACGCGGCCGGCGCCGGAGATCGCCGCGCAATGCGTGCGCCTCGCCCCGGCGCTGCAGGCCTGGTGCGGTGATCGCGCCGGCGTCGACGTCATCGAGTGCGCAAGCCAGGTCGGCAGCGGTTCGCTGCCGGTGGACCGGCTGCCGAGCGCGGCGCTTCGCATCCGGTCGGCGTCGCTCGGGCCCGCCGAGGTCGCAAAGGCGCTGCGCGAGCTCCCGGTCCCGGTGATCGGGCGCATCCACGAGGATGCGGTCTGGCTCGACCTGCGCTGCCTGGCCGAAGGCGCGGACGAGGCGGGCCTCGCCGCGCAGCTCGCGGGGCGCCGCCTGTGATCGTCGCCACCGCGGGCCACGTCGACCACGGCAAGACCGCGCTCGTGCGCGCGCTGACCGGCGTCGACACCGACCGGCTGCCGGAGGAGAAGCGCCGCGGCATGTCGATCGACCTCGGCTTCGCCTACGCCGGGCCTCTCGCGTTCATCGACGTTCCCGGCCACGAGCGGTTCGTGCGCAACATGGCGGCGGGCGTGGGCCACATCGACCTCGCGCTGCTGGTCGTCGCGGCCGACGACGGGCCGATGCCGCAGACGCGCGAGCACCTCGCGATCCTGCGGCACCTCGGTGCGCCCCGCATCCTCGGCGTGCTGTCCAAGATCGACCGCGTGGCGCCGGAGCGCCGCGCCGAGGCCGGCGCGGAATTGCGCGCGCTGCTGCCGGAGGCCGGGATCGCGGAAGTCTCGGCCGTCTCGGGCGAGGGCCTGGACGCGCTGCGCGCGCGCCTCGAGCGCTTGGCCGCCGATCTGCCGCCGCGAGGCGCCGGCCCGCGCTTTCGCATGCACGTCGACCGCGCGTTCGTGATCGACGGCCTGGGGCTCGTCGTCACCGGAACCGTCGCCTCCGGCGCCGTCGCCGCGGGCGACGAGGTGCAACTGCTGCCCGCGAGCCGGCGCGCGCGCGTGCGCAGCCTGCGCGCGAACAACGGCGAGGCGCCGCGCGCCGTCGCGGGACAGCGCTGCGCGCTCGCGCTGCAGGGGCTCGCGCGCGACGACGTCCGCCGCGGCGACGTGGTCGCCGACACGGGGCCGGCGCCGGTGTCGAAGACACTCGACATCGAGGTGTCGTGGCTCGAAGGGCCGCGAACGCGCGCAGGACCGGTCACCGTGCATCTCGGCACGGCGACACTGCAGGCGCGGCTCTCGCCGTTCGCGCGCTTCGCGCGCCTCGCGTTTCCCCACGCCGTCTCGGCGTGGCACGGCGACCGGCTGCTGCTGCGCGATACGGGCACGCAGCGCCTCGTCGGCGCGGGCGTGGTCCTCGACTCGATGCCTCCCGAGCGCGCGTCGGCGCGACGCGAGGACATTGCCGGGCTCGATGCGGGGCAGTCGCTCGCGCGGCTGCTCGACGAAGGCAGCGTCGACGTCGAATGGTTCCAGCAGGTGTTTCACGCGATGCCGCCGAGCGCGGACGAGCTTGTCGAGTTCGACGTGCGCGGCGCCCGGCACGTCATGCGACGCGCGCGGCGGGACGCGGAATGCGCGCGCCTCGCGCAGGCGGTGCGCGATTTCCACGCCGCACAACCGGAGGCCGTGGGCCCTCGCCCTGCCGATGTCGGCAGGCCGCCGCTCGCGATGATCGACGCGGCGGGCCTGGTGCGCGATGGGCCCTGCCTGCGCATGCCTTCGCATCGCCCGGTGCTCTCGCCCGACGACGAGGCGCTCTGGCAGCGCTTCGCGCCGCTGCTCGAAGGCGAGGACGGCCGCCCGCCGCGCGTGCACGAGCTCGCCGCGCGGCTCGCGATCGAGCCGAAGGCGGTCGCCGATTTCCTGCAGCGCGCCGCGCGCGCGGGACGCGTGCACCGCGTCGCGCCGAACCGCTTCTTCCTGCCGGGCGCGCTCGAGCGCCTGGTCGAGCTCGCGGTGTCGCTCGACGCGGAGTCCGATCATCGCGGCTTCGCCGCGGCCGCCTACCGCGACCGCAGCGGGCTGGGCCGCAACCTCACGATCGAGGTGCTCGAGTTCCTCGACGCTGCCGGATACACGCGCCGCGCGGGCGACCTGCGCCGCGCGCGCAGACAGACTTTGGAAGAGCAACGTCCCCGGTGGGGCGCCCGGACTTCAAATCCGGAGCGAGGCGTCTGACGCCTCGGGTGGGTTCGACTCCTTCCTCTTCCGCCA
>Ga0335085_10004481_pt1 | contig 23119 bp, 27 predicted proteins | sample Lox_Sample_45_FD_206712 | JGI IMG/M metagenome (GOLD analysis project Ga0335085, IMG submission 206712) | Soil microbial communities from Loxahatchee National Wildlife Refuge, Florida, United States - Lox_Sample_4.5 | ecosystem: Environmental > Terrestrial > Soil > Wetlands | place: USA...
TCCCAGTGTGGCTGATCGTCCTCTCAGACCAGCTACGGATCGTCGCCTTGGTAGGCCGTTACCCATACCAACAAGCTAATCCGCCGCGGGCTCGTCCCCGACCGGAGGCCGAAGCTACCCTTTTCCGACCGGCTCGAGAGCCGGGCGGGGCATCCGGTATTAATCCGGGTTTCCCCGGGCTATCCCGGTGTCGGGGGTTGATTACCCACGTGTTACTCACCCGTTCGCCGCTGTCCCCAGGGCCGAAGCCCTGGTTCTCGCTCGACTTGCATGTATTAAGCGCGCCGCCAGCGTTCGTCCTGAGCCAGGATCAAACTCTCCGTGAAGAAATGACGGCCGGCAGAAGCCGGCCAATTCCGTCACCTTGAGCTTGTGCTCAAAGTCGGTCCTCCCGAAGGAGAACCCGACAGGGTTTTCGTTCTCAACCAGACCGCAAGCGATCTGGTCTCGACGTAAACGCACGCTGTTGAGTTTTCAAGGACCGGGCCTTCGTGACGGCATGAAAAAGGCCTCGACTCGCGCCAGAGGCCTCGGGACTTGCTGGACTTCCTCTTGCGGGGAATCCTCCTGAGGCTCTCCGTTTTCGCTCGCTTGCAGGGACTTTTTCGTGCCGCCCTCTCGGGCAGCCGGAGAAGTGTAGCAGGGCCCGAGCGCGCGTCAAGCGGCTCCGTTGAGCCGAACGAAGCGGCGCTTCCCCGCCTGGAGGACGGCGCCGGCGAGCCGCGCCCGCGGCACGTCCAGCTCGCTCACCGCGTCGCCGTCGAGCTTGACCCCGCCCTGCGCGATCAGCCGGCGGGCTTCGCTCGTCGAGAGCCCGAAGGCATCAGCCAGAACAGCGGGAACATGGACGGGATCCCCGGTGGGCAGCTGAAGTTCCGGAACTTCCTCCGGCGCTTCGCCTCGCTGCACCACGCGCGCGAAATGCTCCTCCGCAACTCGCGCAGCCTCTTCTCCGTGGGAACGCGCGACGATCCAGCGTGCGAGCGCGAGCTTCGCCTGCATCGGCTCGCCGTCCGGCACCGGCTGCTCGGCGACGAGACTCCACCACTCCTCCAGCTGCGAGTCGGGGATGCGCATCGTCCGCCCGAACATGTCTTCGGGCGGCGCCGTGAGCGGGATGTTGTTGCCCACCGACGAGCTCATCTTCTCGCCGTCCCACGAGAGCAGCAGCGGCGTCGTCAGCACGACCTGAGGCTCGAGCCCGAATGCCTGCATCACCTCGCGGCCGGCGAGGAGATTGTAGAGCTGATCGGTCCCGCCGAACTCGACGTCCGCCTCGATCGCGACCGAGTCGTACGCCTGCATGAGGGGATAGAGCAGCTCCGAGACCGAGATGGGTTCGCCGGCGCGGTAGCGCTTCTCGAAGTCGTCGCGCTCGAGCATCCGCGCGACGGTGACGATGCGGCCGAGCCGGACGACGTCCGCGTACGTGAGCTTCGAGAGCCACTCGCCGTTGTAGCGCACCTCGAGGAGCTCGGGGTCGTCGCGCAGAATGACCTTCGCCTGCTCGAGGTAGTGCTGTGCGTTCGCGTCGATCTCCTCGTCGGAGAGGATGGGACGCTCGCTCGAACGGCCTGACGGGTCGCCGATCCGCGTCGTGTAGTCGCCGACGATGAAGACGGCCTTGTGGCCCTCGTCCTGGAAGGCCCGCATGCGCTGGAGCGGGATCCCGCGACCGATGTGGATGTCGGGCGACGTGACGTCGATCCCGAGCTTGACGCGCAGCGGGCGCCCGAGCTTCAGCTTCGCCTCGAGACTTCCCTCGGGCAGGACATCGACGGCATTGCGGGTGAGCTCCGCGATCGGCATGCGGCGAGTCTAGAAGCGCCGGCTGAGGAACGGCGAACCGGCAAGCCCGAAGCGCCACGGTTGCTCGGCGGCCCGCGTGATGCCGATCCTCGGACCGACGGCGAGCGGTTGCGCCGACTCGCGCGCGAGGAGCTCGAACGGGGGCTCGTCGAGCGGCAGCCCGTCCTCGACGCGCGTGATGGCCAGGGCCTGACAGAGCTTGCCCGGGCCCGAGCAGAGCGCGCGCGCCGCCTCGAGCCCTCGGCGCTCGCGCATCGCCCGGAGCCCGCGGGTGGGCTCGAGCGCACGCACGAGCGCAGCCTCGGCACGCCCCTCCGCCGCGCAGACGAGGTTGAGGCACCAGTGGACGCCGTAGGAGCGGTAGACGTACGCATGCCCGGGCGGCCCGAACATTGAAGCCGTCCGCGGAGTCCGGCCCCCGAACCCGTGGCTCGCCGGATCGTCCTGGTCATAGGCCTCGACCTCGACGATCCTGCCGCCCACGCCGTCCACGAGCAGCGTCGCGCCGATCAGCTCGGGTGCGACCTCGTGCACGGAGCGCGCGAAGAACTCGCGGGTGAGCCGCTCCCCCGCCACTCCGGAGGCTAGAAGAGCTGCTCGGGCTCGGAGGGCCTGGCGGTCTTCTCGAGCACGCGTCGCGCTCGGCGCCCGAGGTCACGAAGGTCGAGCGGCCCCTCGTCGACCGCGTTCGCGACGCGCTCCGCGAGATCGAGCGCGTCGTCGAGGACGACACTCGCGGCCGCCGAGTCCTGTCCCATGTCGTGGAGGATCGTGCGCTCGGTGCGGCCGGCGAGAATCGGCTCGGCGATGCCCTCGACCCAGACGCGTGTACGCCGGCCGCCGCCTCGCTCGTCGCCGGTGATCGGCTCGAGCGCGTAGATCTTGTCCGCGCGCGCCCACTTCCCGAAGCCGAGGAAGACCATCCGCGCACCGTCCGTCATGCGCAGATCATCTCACTGCAGCGCCGACGCGAGAACCTCGGCGACGCGCTCCTGCGCGGCCGCCTCGATCCCCGTGAAGAACGGCAGTGCGAGCGAGCGCGAACTGGCGTCCTCGGCGACCGGACAGAGCCCCTCTGCGAAGCCGAAGCGCTCCTGCATGTACGGCTGCAGGTGGATCGACGGGAGATAGCGGTTGTACCCGATCCCCTCCCGCTCGAAGGTCGCGATCACGCGCTCGCGCGTCGCGGAGTTCGGGAAGAGCACGACGTAGACGAACCATGAGCGGCGGCGGGCGTCGTCGTCCGCGCACGGCAGCTCGAGCGCGTCCAACCCGGCGAGCAGCTCCCGATAGCGCTTCGCCGCTTCGTACCGCAGCGCCAGGATCTCGTCGAGCCGCTCGATCTGGCCGATGCCGAGCGCGGCCGCGACGTCGCTCAACCGGTAGTTGAAGCCGAGCCGCACATGCTCGAGCCAGCCGCCCGGCTCCGGCCGGCCCTGGTTGCGGAGGGAGCGGATCAGGTGCCACTCCTCTTCCGAATGCGTCGTCACCATGCCGCCCTCGCCGGTCGTGACCTGCTTGTTCGGATAGAACGCGAAGACGCAGGAGGTGCCGCGCGAGCCGACGGGCGCGCCGCGATACGTGGCGCCGAGGGCCTCGCACGAATCCTCGATCAGTGCGAGCCCGTGCCGGTCGCAGATCGCGCGCAGCTCGTCGAGCTCGCACGGGTAGCCGTAGATGTCGACGGCGACGATCGCTTTCGTCCGCTCGGTGATCGCAGCCGCGACCGCGGCTGGATCGAGGTTGAGCGTGCGCGGGTCGATATCCGCGAAGACCGGGACGCCACCCTCGTAGAGGAAGCAGTTGGCGCTCGCGGCAAACGAGTACGGAGACGTGATCACCTCGTCGCCCGGCTCGATGCCGGCGGAGATGCAGAGCAGATGCAGGCCCGTGGTGCCCGAGGAGACGGCCGCGGCGTAGGGAGCGCCCACGCGCTCGGCAACGAGCTCCTCGAATCGGTCGATCGTCGGCCCGAGCGAGAGCCGCCCGGACCGAAGCACCTCGAGGACGAGCTCCTCTTCCCGCTCGCCGAGGTACGGCCCCGAGAGCGGGACCGACTCCACCTCCTGTTTCACGCCTGCTGGTGGCTTGAAGCGGTCGGGGCGAACTCGAGCCACTGGCCCCAGCGCTCGCTGCGGCCGTGCACGGTGTCGAGGTACGCCTTCTGGATCTCCTGTGTGACCGGTCCCGGCGGGCCGACGACCTGGTCGTCGATCTCGCGGATCGGGGTCACCTCGGCGGCCGTCCCGACCATGAACACCTCGTCCGCGAGGTAGAGGTCGGTACGGATGATCGGCTTCTCGACGACGCGGTGTCCGAGATCCTGCGCGATCTGGATCACGGTGTCACGCGTGATGCCGACGAGGATCGAGGCGGCGAGATCGGGTGTGTAGATGACGCCGTCACGGACGAGGAAGATGCTCTCGCCCGAGCCGTCCGCCACGTAGCCCTCCGCCGTCAGGAGGATCGCCTCGTCGTAGCCCGCGCGATTCGCCTCTCCGACGGCGAGCATCGAGTTGAGGTAGACGCCCGTCGCTTTCGCGACGTGCGGGATGACGTTGGGCCCGACGCGCTCCCAGCTCGAGACCTTGGCACGGATCCCGCTCTGTTGCCCCTCCTCGCCGAGGTACGCGCCCCACGGCCACGACATGATCGCGACCTCGACCGGGTTCCCGACCGCCGACACTCCCAGCTCCCCATAGCCGACGAACGCGATCGGCCGCAGGTAGCAGGACGGCAGCTCGTTCACGGCGACCAGGTCCCAGGTCGCGCTCCGCAGCTCGTCGACCGAATACGGCAGGTCGAGGTAGAGGAGCTGCGCCGACCGGTGCAGCCGCTCGAGGTGGTCGGTGAGGCGGAAGACGGACGTGCCCCGCTCGGTCTCGTAGGCGCGGATCCCTTCGAACACACCCGAGCCGTAATGGAGCCCGTGCGTGCCGACGTGGATCGTGGCGTCGGCCCAGTCGACCAGCTCGCCGTTCATCCAGATCTTCTTCGTCTCGCGCATCTGCGGCTGATCCCTTTCGGTCGGGTGTTGGTATGCGAATCGTACCCGGATGGCTTAACCATCCCCTAAGTGAGATCCCCCGTGCGGGCTTGCGTGAGCCGAAGGAGGTCGACCGGAGAGAGGCCCGCCATGTGGTATTCGGAGCCTGCTCCGATCCAGACACGTTCGTGAACGAGCAACTCTCCCGCCATCAGCACCTGTGAGACTCCGGGAGCCGGAAACGGAGCGACGCCTCCCGGCTCGAAGCCGGTGGCGGCGTGGACCTCGTTCGGTCTGGCCACGCGCGCGGCCTTGGCGCCCGCCACGGCGGCGACCTTGCGCTCGTCCGCCCGCCGGTCGCCGGGAATCAGTGCCAGCGTCGGGCGGCCGTCGGCGACGAAGAGCAGCGTCTTCACGATCTGGGCGCGAGAGGCGCCGACGGCCTTCGCCGCGGCACCGGCGGTCGGCGTTCCCTCCGGGAACTCCTCGACCCGGCTGTCCACTCCGGCACGCCGGAGCACTTCGGCGACCCGCGCAACTGGCTCCGGCCAGCGTTCCACGCCGCCACGCTAAACGAGTGTGGCGAGTCCTAGCTCTCGACCGGACCGAGCTCGAGCACCCGTGCGTCGTCGAAGCCCTCGCCGCGCAGCCGCTCGACCAGCTCGGGCGAGGGCGCCGAGTCGACGGTGAGAGCCATGAGCGCCTTGCCGCCGCGTCGGCTGCGCGACACCGTCATGGCGGCGATGTTGATCCCGGCCTCGCCGAACAGCGTTCCCACCCGGCCGATCACGCCGGGCACGTCGTCGTAGCGGCACAGGACGAAAAGCGGCGCAAGCTCGAGCTCGATCTCGAAGCCGAGGATGTTCACGAGCCACGGGCGGTGGTCGCTGCCGATCGTCGTCCCGGCGACGCGGATGCGGGAGCCCGCTGCGCGCAGCTCGACCCGGACAAGGTTCGTGTAGTCGCGGGCCGATCGCGAGCGCTCCTCGCGCACCTCGATGCCGCGCTCCGCGGCGATGAGCGGGGCGTTGACGTAGTTCACGGGCCTGTCTGCGCGGCCCTGAAAGGCGCCGTTGAGCGCCGCGACGGTGAGCAGGCGCGCGTCGTAGCCGGCGAGACCGCCGTAGACCGTGATCACGATCTCCTCGACGGCAGCGTCCGACAGCTCCATCGCGATGCGCCCGAGCCGGGATGCCAACGGCACGTACGGCCCGAGCACCTCCAGGTCGTGGGCCCCGATCACGGGGATGTTGACGGCGTTCGTGACGAGGCCGCCCTCGAGCGCGGCGGCGACCTGCTCCGCCACGATGACGCCCGCGCGGTCCTGCGCCTCGCCGGTCGAGGCCGCGAGGTGCGGCGTGGCGACGACGCTGTCGAGCTCGAGGAGAGGGCCGGAGTAGGGCTCGCTCCCGAACACGTCGAGCGCGGCTCCGGCGACATGGCCGGAACGGAGCGCGGCGAGCAACGCCTCCTCGTCGACGAGCTGGCCGCGGGCCGCGTTGACGATTCGCACGCCCGGGCGCATGGCCTCGAACGCGGCGCCGTCGAGCGATGCGCGCGTCTCCGCCGTCAGCGGCAAGTGCAGCGTGAGGAAGTCCGCGACGGCGTACACCTCCTCCGGGGTCTCGAGGCGCTCGGCGCCGAGCTCGCGGAAGCGCTCGGCCGTCACGTAGGGGTCGTAGGCGACGACTCGCATGCCGAGCCCGAGCCCGCGTTGCGCGACCTGCTGGCCGATGCGGCCGAACCCGAGCACGCCGAGCGTCTTGCCGGCGAGCTCGATGCCGCCGTACGCGCTCCGCTCCCAACGGCCCTGTTTGAGCGCCGCGTGCGCCTGCGGGATGTTGCGTGCGAGCGCGACGAGGAGGCCGATCGTGTGCTCGGCCGCGGAGACGACCGTGGACTCGGGCGCGTTCGCGACGATGATCCCGCGTCGGGTCGCCGCGTCGACGTCGACGTTGTCGACGCCGACTCCCGCGCGACCGATCACCTTCAGCCGCTCGGCGCGCTCGATCAGGTCGGCGCTCAGCTTCGTCGCGGAGCGGACGACGATGGCGTCGTAGCCGCCGATGATCTCCTCGAGCGCGCTGTCGGCGTCGAGGTCGACGTCGAAGCGGGAGCGCAGGAGGTCGACGCCGGCTTCCGCGATCTCTTCGCGGACGAGGACGCGCAGCGTCACGCGCGAGACGGTTCGGCGCTGAATCCCTCGAGCGCAGCGGTCACCGCAACGCCGCGCTCGACGTCGACGCCGAGGTCGGCGAGGACGAGCTCGACCGCCGCGATCTGCGTCGTGATGTCGAAGAGGTCGAACCAGCCGATGTGGCCGAGGCGGAAGATCTTTCCCTTCAGGTCGCCCTGGCCGTTGGCGATCGTGATGCCGAAGCGGTCGCGAAGGCTGCGGATGACATCGCCGGAGTCGATGCCCGACGGGGCGCGGACCGCGGTGACCACGGCGCTCCGGTCCTCGTCCGGTGAGAAGAGCTCGAGCCCGAGCGCCTTCACGCCCGCGCGCGCCGCCCGGCCGAGCCGCACGTGCCGGTCGAACGCCGTTTCGAGCCCTTCGTCGAGCAGGAGTTCGAGTGCGACGTCGAGACCGGCGACGAGTGAGACGGGTAGCGTGAACGGAGCGTCGAGCTTCTCCTGCGCCTCTCGCGTCCGCTCCCAGTCGAAGTAGAAGCGCGGCGCCGACCCCGTCGCGGCGAACGCGCCTGCCGAGACGGCCACGAGGCCGAGGCCGGGTGGGGACATGAGCGCCTTCTGCGAGCCGGAGACCACGACGTCGAGCCCCCAGGCGTCGGTCTCGCAGGGGACGGCGCCGAGGCTCGAGACCGCGTCGACGACCACGATCGAGCCGGCGTCCTTGGCCGCCGCCGCGAGCGCCCGCACGTCGGCCACCACTCCGGTCGAGGTCTCGGAGTGGACGAGCCAGACGGCCTTGGCCTCGCTCTCGCCCAGGCGCGCACGCAGGTCGTCCGCGTCGGGTGTCTCGCCCCACGCGTACCGGAGCACGTCCACCTCGGCCCCGAACGCGCTCGTCATCGCGACCCAGCGCTCGCCGAAGCTGCCGGCGGAGACCACGAGATGCCGCTCGCCCGGCGAGACGAGGTTCGCGACGGCCGACTCGAAGGCTCCGGTGCCGGAGGCTCCGAAGAGGAGCACGTCGTTCTCCGTCCGGCAGACCGCGCGGAGGCGGCCGAGGACGCGCTCGTAGACGGGCAGGAAATCCGAGCTGCGATGGTGGAGCACCGGCGCGCCGACGGCGGCCAGCACTGCCGGCGGCACGGGCGTCGGCCCGGGCGTGAAGAGGTATCGCTTCGTCGCCACGTTCCGAGCGTAGCGATCTAGGCTGCCGGACATGGAGGCCTTGATCGCCTTCGGCGCGGCCCTGCTGACGCTCCGCCTCGCGGGTCGGCTGGGCGCGCGGTACCGGGCGAGCCGACGGCCGGAGCTCCTCGCGTGGGCGGCCGGGCTCGGGGCCTACGCCGTCGCGGCGGCCGCGATCGCCTGGGGTGAAGCCGCGGGCTGGGACGACCGCGCATTTCGCGTCTACTACGCGGCAGGGGCATTGCTCACAGCGCCGCTCCTGGGGACGGGCTCACTCCTTCTGGCGGGTCGCCGCCGGGCCGCCCCGGTGGCCCTCGTCTACGTCGGCCTCGCGCTCGGCATCTCCCTCGCGGTGCCGGTACACGGCGAGTTCGCGGCGCACGGCATCCCGGCCGCGCAGGACCACCTCGCTTTCCTACCCGCCCGCCTCGTGGCGATCCTGGCGAACATCCTCGGGACCCTCGCGGTCGTTGTCGTCGCGCTCCGCTCGTTCCGGCACCGCCCGCTCGGGAACGGCCTGATCATCGCCGGGATCGCCGCAGCCGCCACCGGGAGCGGCCTCGCGGGACTCGGAGCCGCAGGAAGTGCCATTGGGATTGCCGTCGGCGCGGTCTTGCTCTACGCGGGATTCGTCGCGCCAGCGCACATTCCACCGTTGATCTGGCCCAGAATGGTCAATCGCTGAGTCACAAGCGTTGCCTTAACAAAGCACAAACGTGGCAACTGTTACCGTCGGGTCACCGATCGCATAAGCCGCGCCGAGCGGTGCATCGCCACTGCGGCGTTTCTCCCGCCCGTTCGGCCTCCGACTAGCAATCGACCAGGAGGTACACGTTTTGCGGCGCTCTATCCTGGCCTGCGGGCTGCTGCTCGCGTTCGCAGGCATGGCCACTGCCGCGACTGCCGCGGGGCCGAAGAACAGCGAACGAAGTGCGAGCACCACTACGGCAGCGACGAGCTCTCGGCAGACGACCTCGCGCGCCGAGCTGCGGGCCGTTGCGGCGTGGCGCCGTCACATCCGACGCTTCCGCGCGGACACGCGCCACTGGGAGACGGTGATCCGCGGCCGCCCGCCGGCGGGCGGCGCGCGCACACTCGCCGCCCACGCTCCCGCCCGCCTGCGGCTGCTCGCCAGGCGCTGGCAGCATCGCGCGCACCAGGCGTGGTGGCGTGCGAACCATCCACCCGATCTCCGGGCCTGGCTCTGCATCCATCGCTACGAAGGGAGCTGGAGCGACTCGGGCGGCCCGTACTGGGGCGGCCTGCAGATGGACCTCTCCTTCCAGCGGACCTACGGCGCCTGGCTCCTGCGCCACGAGGGAACAGCGGATCGCTGGAGCCCGCTCGAGCAGATCTGGGCCGCGGTGCGTGCCTCGCACTCGCGTGGCTTCTCGCCGTGGCCCAACACGGCGCGTTACTGCGGCGCGATCTAGCTCGTTTTCGGCTCAACCATGCTGGTTTGGCGGCCCGCGATGCGTGCCGTCGTCATTTTGGCGTCATTTTGTGCTTGACATGACATCACTGTGATGTCACAATGCCGCCATGCAGATCGACGGTCACATCCAGACAATTCGGGAGGACCTCGTGCGCGTCGCGGCGCTCGGCGACGAGTCGACGTCGCGTGCGGCGGACCTCCTCTCGGTGGCGATCGAAGCGTCCCTCGGCCGGCAGATCCAGGACGTCCTCGCCGAGGCGGCGCTCGAGCTCAACACCCAGCTCGACGGCGCCCACGTCGAAGTACGCATCGCAGGCCGCGACCCGGAGCTCGTGCTCGTCCGCGAGGACGGCACCGTTCCGGAGCCGGTCGACGAGGCGTTCTCCGCCCGCATCACGCTCAGGCTCCCCGAGAGCCTCAAGCAGCGGGTCGAGTCCGCCGCCGCCCGCGACGGCGCGTCCGTCAACACGTGGCTCGTCCAGGCGCTCCAGCGCGCGGTCGAGCCGCGCCGCACCGCATCCGGAAGCCGCAACCGCCTCACCGGCTACGGCCGGAGCTGAAAGGAGGACGCATGTTCCCCGACCACCACCTCCCGTACGACAAGCGCGAGAGCCTGCTCCGCCCCGACCGGCGACCGCTCCCTCGCGCGACCGAGATCCGAATTCGCGTCAAGCGCACGCGGCGCTGCGGGGAGGCCTGAAAATGCTCGAGCAGACCTTCCACACTCCCCTCCCCCTGACGCTGGAGGTTTCCATTCCCGCCGGCGAGATTGCCGTCGAGACCGTCGAGGGAGACCAGTCGACCGTCGAGGTGACCGGCGACGAGCGCCTCCTCGAGGAGGTCGAGATCCGCCAGGACGGTGACCGGCTCGTCGTGGCTCTGCGGGGGAAGTCGAAGTTCGGCTTCGTCGTGACCTTCGGCTCGCACGTCTTCGGCAACGCAGGACTCCGCGTCCGTGCACACGTTCCGCACGGCTCCGGCGTCAAGGGCAAGACGGTGTCGGCAGACGTCGGAATCGCGGGCCGGATCTCCGAGCTCGACCTCAACACCACCTCCGGCGACCTCCGCGTGCGCGGCGAGATCGCAAGCGACGCGACCGTGAAGTCGGTCAGCGGCGACGTGGAAGTCGAGCGCGTCGGCGGCGACCTCTCGCTGCAGACCGTCTCCGGCGACCTGCGGGCGGGTCCGGTCGGAGGCTCCGTCGACACGAAGTCGGTGTCGGGTGACATCCGGCTCGAAGCTCTGAGCGCCGGCGAAGCCCGCTTCACCAGCGTCTCCGGCGACATCGAGATCGGGATCGCCCAGGGCTCGTTCCTCGACGTCGACGCCGGATCGACCTCGGGCGACCTCTCCTCCGAGGTGCCGCTCGCGAGCGCCCCCGGCGATGAGAACGGAGACGGGCCGACCGTCGTCCTGCGCGGCAAGACGATCAGCGGCGACGTTCGCGTGTTCCGGGCGAGCTAGAGAGCGGGGCGTGCGCAGGCTTCTCTCCTACCGCGACGCGCGCCTCCTCGTCGCTGCGCAGACGATGTCGGCCTTCGGCGACTGGGCGATGTGGATCGTCCTCGCCGTCTGGATGAAGGCCCTCACGGGGTCGAGCGCCCGCGCGGGGCTCGTCTTCTTCGTCCTCGGTCTCGGGAACCTCGCCGCGCCGGTCGGCGGTCTGCTCGCCGACCGCGTCAAACGGCGCCCGCTGATGATCGTGTGTGACTGCGTCCTGGGGACGTCGGTTCTCGTGCTCCTCTTCGTCCACGACTCGGGCGATGCGTGGCTGATCTATCTCGTCGCGCTCCTGTATGGCGTCGTCGGCTCGGTCTTCTACCCCGCGCGCTCGGCGCTCCTGCGCGTGATGCTGCCGGAGGAGCTCCTCGCCGAGGCGAACGGCGCTCTCTCCTCCGTGCAGCAGGGGCTGCGGATCATCGCGCCCCTTGCCGGTGCCGGCCTCTACGCCGCCTTCGGGGGCGGCGTCGTGGCGATTCTCGATGCGGCGACGTTCGCCGGATCCGCCCTCTTCCTCTCGCGGATGCGTATCCGCGAGGAGAAGCCCGAACCCCCCGAGCACCACTTCCTGCGCGAGGTGACGGCGGGGATCGAGCACGTCTGGCGGACGTTGCCGCTGCGCCAGATCACGGTCGGCGCGACGGTCGCGTTCCTCGTCGTCGGCTTCAGCGAGACGCTCATCTTCTCGGTGATCCAGCATCTCGGCCACAAACCGTCCTTCTTCGGCGTGCTCGCGACGCTGCAGGGAGTCGGCTCGATCGCGGCCGGACTCACTGCGGCGCAAGTGCTGCGCCGGACCGGAGACGTGCGCGGTGTCGGGATCGGGCTCGCCCTCTTCGGCGCCTGCGCGCTCTTGCTCGCCGTCCCGTCGACCGCGGTGGTGTTGTTCGGCTTTGTCGTCGCCGGGGTCGGGATCGTCTGGGCGATCGTCGCCTTCAACACGGCGCTCCAGACGCGGACGCCGCTGGCAATCCAGGGCCGCGTCTCGGCTGCCGCCGACATCTCCATCTCGCTCGCCCAGACGATCTCGATCGCGACCGGTGCTGCGCTCTCCACCCTTGTCGATTACCGCGTCCTGCTCGTCGCGATGGCCGCCGTGCTCGTGGCGTCCGCCGTCTACCTGCTGACGCGGCGTGCGCCGGCTATCCGGACCGAAGTCGCTCCGCTAGCAGTCGATTGACGACCTTCGGGTCGGCCTGCCCCTGCGTCTCGCGCATCACCTGGCCGACGAGGAAGCCGAGCACACCCTCCTTGCCCCCACGGTAGGTCTCGACCTGCTCGGGATGCGCCGCGATGACGTCCGCGACGATGCGCTCGAGCTGCGACTCGTCCGAGATGACCGTTTGCGCGAGGTACTCCCCTGCATCGATCGGACGCGTGGCAGCCGCGGCCATGCCCTCGTTGTACGCGTCCCGGCTGATCTCGCCGCGCTGCTTGACGAGCTGCGCGACTGCGTCTGCGTTCTCGGGCAGGAACTCGTGGTTCATGGCGACCGGGGCGGCGGTCTGCCAGGGAACTCCGTTCGCGGCGAGGGACTCGGCCATCCACACGCGGCCGGTCATCACGAGCTCCTCCGCCAGCGCGAGCGCGGTGTCCGGAGCCAGCTCCTTCGCAATCCGCCGGATCCGGGGAACCGGCAGCTCCGGGAGCTCGGTACGAAGCCGCTCGACGAGCTCCGCAGGAGGGTCGACGGGGACGAGGTCGGGCTCGGGGAAGTAGCGGTAGTCGTCCGCCTCCTCCTTCGAGCGGTGGACGGTCAGCCGGTCGGTGTCCGCGTCGTAGTCGTACGTCGACTGCACGACATCCTCACCCGCCTCGTGCGCCTCGACCTGCTGACGGAACGCCGCCTCGATCGCGCGGCCGACGAAGGTGAAGGAGTTCATGTTCTTGATCTCCCAGCGCGGCCGGAAGCCGTCTGCGCCGGGTTGACGCACCGAGACGTTGACGTCCGCCCGCAGCGTTCCCTTCTCCATCTCGGCGTCGGAGATCCCGAGCTCGACGATCGTCTGCCGAAGCAGGCGAAGGAACCACATCGCCTCGTCCGCCGAACGAAGGTCGGGCGCGCTGACGATCTCGAGTAGCGGCGTGCCGCCGCGGTTGAAGTCGACGAGGCTGTAGTCGGCACCGACGGAGCGTCCGGTCGCGCCGCCGGCGTGCACCGTCTTGGCCGCGTCCTCCTCGAGATGAGCACGGACGATTCCGACCTCGTATCCGTCCGGGAGCTCGAACCTCCCCGGCCCGCAGAGCGGAGCCTCGTACTGGCTGATCTGGTAGCCCTTCGGCAGGTCCGGATAGAAGTAGTTCTTGCGGGCGAAGACGGCGCGCTCGGCGATCTCGCACTCGAGCGCGAGACCGAGCAGGATCGTCATCTCGATCGCGCGGCCGTTCGGGACCGGCAGGGCTCCGGGGTGGGCGAGGCACACGGGACAGGTGTGCGTGTTCTCCGCGGCGCCGTACTCGAGTGCGCAGCGGCAGAACATCTTCGTCCGCGTCTTGAGATGCGCGTGCACCTCGAGTCCGATCACGACCTCCCAGTCAGACGTGCCCATCGAGCTTCCCCTTCGCCTCGCGGAGCGCGTCCTCGACGTCTTCCCGCACCTGGACCATCGCGAGCCGCTGCTCGAGCGGGCCGTGCGTCTCGATCAGCCAGAGCTCGCGCTCGCCTGCCTCGAGCTGGAGCTTCACGTCTCCGACGAGGACGGCGCGCGAGCCGTCGAGTACGCGCGGGTGCTGGCCGAAGATGCGCTCGACCGCGAGCACGAACTCCGCCGCCGGATCCTCGAAGCGGTAGGTCACCGCAGTCGCTCCGGCACCGTGTCGAAGCCGAGCGCACCCTCCAGCGCGTGCCCGACGCGGAAGAGCGTGTTCTCGGCGAACTGCGGGCCGATGAGCTGGAGGCCGACGGGTAATCCTTCGGAGAGCCCGCAGGGGATGTTGAGCCCGGGCAGGCCGGCCATGCAGGACGGAATCGTGAGGACATCGCTCAGGTACATCGCGAGCGGGTCGGCGGTGCGCGCGCCGAGCGGGAAGGCGACGGTGGGCGAGGTGGGTGAGACGAGCGCGTCGAACGTCTCGAAGAGCGCGTCGTGCTCGCGCTTGATCACCGTCCGCACCTTCTGCGCCTGGCCGTAGTACGCGTCGTAGTAGCCCGCCGAGAGCGCGTATGTCCCGACCATGATCCGCCGCTTGGGCTCGTCCCCGAACCCCTCGTCGCGCGTCCGCTCGTACATCTCGAGCCGCTCGGCCGCATCCGCGCGATGGCCGTAGCGGACGCCGTCGTAGCGCGCGAGGTTGGAGGAGGCCTCCGCCGGAGTGATCAGGTAGTAGCACGGCATCCCGTACTCGACGGAGAGCGGCAGCGAGCACTCCCCCACCTCGGCACCGAGCTCCTCGAGCCTCGCGATCGCGGCCTGGACCGCGGCCGCGACACCGGACTCGATCCCCTCCGCGTCGTTCAGCTCCTTCGGGACACCGATCCTGAGTCCGCGCAGCTCGGTCGCGTCCGGCAGCTCGACGGGCTGCGGCAACTCGACGGTCGTCGTGTCGCACTCGTCGCGGCCGGCGATGATCGAGTAGAGGAACGCGCAGTCGCGGACGGTGCGCGCGACCGGGCCGACCTGGTCGAGGCTCGAGGCGAAGGCGACGATGCCGTAGCGCGAGACGGTGCCGTAGGTCGGGCGGAGGCCGACGTTGCCGCAGAGCGCCGAGGGTTGCTTGATCGAGCCGCCTGTGTCGGAGCCGAGCGCCCACGGCGCGAGACCGGCGCTGACGGCCGCGGCCGAGCCGCCGCCCGAGCCGCCCGGCACGCGCGAGGGGTCCCACGGGTTGTGCGAGGGGCCGAAGGCCGAGTTCTCGGTGGAGGAACCCATCGCGAACTCGTCGGTGTTCGTCTTGCCGAGGATGCGGAGCCCGCGCGCCTTCAGCCGCTCGACGACGGTCGAGTCGTAGACGGGGACGTAGCCCTCGAGGATCTTCGAGCCGGCCGTCGTCGGGATTCCCTTCGTCCCGATCACGTCCTTGAGGGCGATCGGAATCCCGTCGCCTGCGGACGACTCGCACACGTGGAGGTAGCAGTGGAGCTCGGGGTCGCGTTCGCCGATCGCTTCGAGGTAGGCCGCGAAGAGCTCGTCGCTCGAGATCTCTCCGCGCGCGACGAGGTCCTTGGCCTTCTCAGCTGTCAGGCGCAGCGTGTCGATCATGCCGCGCCTCCGGGCGGCACCTTGAAGAAGTCGCCCTCGCGCTCGGGCGCGTTCGCCAGCGCTTCCTCAACCGGTAGGCACGGCCGCGGCTCGTCGGCTTCCCAGACGTTGACGACCTCGAGGGGATGCGAGGTCGGCGGCACGTCCGAGAGGTCGAGCTCCGACACCTTCGAGACTGCGGCGAGGATGTCGTTCAGCTGCGACTCGAGCCGCTCGACCTCGTCCTCGCGCAGCTCGAGGCGCGCCAGGTGCGCGACGTGGAGGAGCTGTTCGCGGTCGATCGCCATTCGCTCGATCCTTCCAAAAAAGAAAGGGCCCCGGTCGGGGCCCTTTCAACCTTGATCCGACAGGTTCTCTAGGCCGCTTGGACGTTGGCCGCCTGCGCGCCCTTGTCGCCCTGCACGACGTCGAACGACACGCGCTGGCCTTCGGTCAGCGACTTGTAGCCGTCCATCGTGATCGCCGAGAAGTGGACGAAGACGTCGTCGCCGCCTTCGCGCTCGATGAAGCCGTAGCCCTTCTCGTTCGAGAACCACTTGACGGTGCCCTCAGCCAACCCTTCCTCCTTGCAGAAAAACGACGGCCCGGGCACCGAGCCGCCGACCTTTGCTGAAACAGGCCGGAGTCTAGCTCAGTTTTTCGCAGGTGCAATAGCTCGAACGGTGCGCAAACGCGCTGCCGTAACGGCGTTCTGGAGGACCATCGCGATCGTCATCGGCCCAACGCCGCCCGGCACAGGGGTCATGTAGGCGGCCAGTTCCATCGCCCCCGGGTCGACGTCGCCGAGCACCTTGCGGCTCTCGTCGTCGCGATTCATCCCCACGTCGATCACGGTCGCGCCCGCCTTGACCATGTCCGCGGAGATGAGGTGCGTCCGCCCGACGGCGGCGACGAGGACGTCGGCGTCGAGCGTGTGCCGTTGGAGATCCTCGGTGCGCGAGTGGCAGATGGTCACGGTCGCGTTCCGTTGGAGCAGGAGGTGCGCCATCGGCTTGCCGACGATCGCGGAGCGGCCCACGACGACGGCGCGCGCTCCCTCGAGCGGGATCTCGTATTCGTCGAGCATCCGCATGATCCCGAGCGGCGTGCCCGGAACGAGCGTCGGCCGGCCGAGGTAGAGCCGGCCCGCATTGACGGGATGGATGCCGTCGACGTCCTTCGCGGGCTCGATCGCCTCGATCACGCGTGTCTCGTCGATGTGGTCGGGAAGGGGAAGCTGGACCAGGAGCCCGTCGACGTTGTCGTCCGCGTTGAGCTCGGCGATCGTCGCGAGCAGCTCTTCCTCGGTAGTGCCGGCGGACAGCTTCAGGTCGCGAGCCTCCATCCCGGCCTGCTGAGCGGCTTTCTGCTTGAGGTCGATGTAGATGTGCGACGCCGGGTCGTCGCCGACGAGGACGGTGGCGAGGCCGACGTGGCCGAGCTCGGCTACCGACGCGGCCACCTCCTCGCGCACCTTGGCGCCGAGCGCCTTGCCGTCGATGATCGTGGCGGGCACGAAGCGAGGTTATAGCCTCCGCCCGATGCGTCTTTCACGCAAGAACGACCCGGATTCGGTGCGCGGGCGCCAGCAGGCACTCGGGCTGCCCGAGGTCGACCTCCAGCCCTACGAGCGCGCCGCCGAGTCGGTGACGGGGCTCGTCTCGATCCCCGTCTCCGTCGCCCAGCTCGCAGTCTCGCTCGGCGAGTACGAGCTGTCGGAAGACGGAGAGGTTCGCGAGACCGGCCGGTCCGACGAGGAGGTCGTCGTCCCGCTCGCGCACACGGAAGGCGGGCTGACGGCCTCGGTGCAGCGGGGCGCGAAGGCGATCGCCGAGTCGGGCGGCGCTCGAACGTATGTAGTCGCAGACAGAATCACTAGAGCATCCTGCTTTGTGTGCAAGAACGCGGGGGAAGCGCTCGCGCTCGCGCACTGGATCGAGGGCGAGGTGCCCGCGATGCGCGAGTTCCTTCGTGCGTCCGATTCTCCGGAGTTGTCGAGACACGCGGTGCTGCGCGAGGCGAAGACGCATGTCGTCGGCCCGATGTGCCACGTCCTCTGGCGCTTCACGACCGGCGACGCCTTCGGCGCGAACATGATGACCCGCAACGCGTACGCGCTGAACATGGCGTACGTCCTGCCGCAGGCCCCGGTGGCGATCGAGCGCACGATCCTCGAGGCGAACATGGGCGGCGACAAGAAGCCGTCCTTCGAGTACTTCCAGCAGGGGCACGGCAAGACGGTGATCGCCGAGACGACACTGACCGAGGCAGCGATCGAACGAGTGCTGCGGACGACGCTCGGCGACCTCGAGGAGCTCGCCTGGGCGGGCACGCACGGTGCGGTCGCGTCGGGGATGCAGTCGGTCGCCTTCACCCCCGCTTCCGCGATCGCGGCGGTCTTCGCGGCGACCGGCCAGGATCTCGGGCTCGTCTCGACCAGCTCGATGGCTCACGGCACCGAGCAGCGCGTCGACGGCGGCCTCCACGTCTCGATCCGCTTCCCCGGGATCGAGGTCGGGACGGTCGGCGGCGGCACGACGCTTCCCGACCCGAAACGCTGGCTCGAGCTGATGGGCTGCGCCGGGCCGGGCAAGGTCTACCGCCTCGCGCAGCTCGTGGCGGCAACGGCGCTCGCGCTCGAGATCAGCGCCTCGGCCGCGATGGCGACCGCCGGGAGCGAGAACTTCTTCCGCGCGCACTTCGAGCGCGGCGGCATGCGCTGAGTGCCTTCGTCAGCGGCGGGCGCTCCCGACGATCATCGGGCGCTCGACTTTGGGCACTACGTCGGCAACCGCATGGTCCTGAGTCAGACGGGCCGCGGCCGCACCGAGCCCTGCGCAGGCGACGCCGGGCCGTTCGCCGATCCGAAGGCCGCGCACACCGTCCAGTACGCAGAGGCGTGGCACGGCGGCCCGTTCAGCTGCACTGCCTCGAAGGCCGGGATGACCTGCCGCAACCCGGGCGGGCACGGCTTCTTCATCGCCCACGAGCACTGGCGCCTCTTCTAGAAGCGCCCGGTCCGGCGCCGACGGAAGTCCAGGCTGGGAAGGGGCCGAGTCCGTCCGCGACTGATCATCGTGTCGGCGAGAGCGCCGGGGATCACCCGTTCGAGGGGGCTCCGGTCGCCGATGGGGCAGTGCGGCGTCAGTTGTCGGTGGACTTGACCATCACCGGGACGGTGTCCTTGCCGTCGATCTCGAGGTAGACGCCGGGGAAGGTCTGGAACTGTCCGCTGATGTTGTGGTGCAGATGCGACTCGTCGAACTTCAGCGCGCCCCAGCCGATGTCGACGACGTCGAAGACCGCGCCGCCTCCTTCTCTCGCGTGGTTGTCGTGCATGACGGTGCCGGCGACGAGCACGTTGTCGTTCTTCCCGTCGAGGTAGACGGCGCCGCCGCTGCCGCCGCCCGCAGTGCCGCTCGAGGCCGGGTTCGCTCCCCAGCCGATCGCCTTGTTGTCGATGAATTCGCTGTTGAAGATGCTCCACTGCACGGAGATGCTGCTCAGGGCGCCGCCGTTGGAGCAACGGCCGCCGCGAAACGTGTCCTCGGTGATGTAGACGGGGCGGTTCTCGTACTGGGCGAGGGCACGGATGGCGCCGCCGCCGAGATCCGGCCCGTACGCGTAGCACCGGTTGTCGAGGAAGCGCGAGTTGACCGCCTTGAACTGCCCGCCCTCGACGTAGACGGCGCCGCCACCGTCCACTCCGCCGTACCAGCACTTCGGTGTGTTGGCGGTGCAGGTGGCCTGATGTGTGCCGTCGTAGCCGTGCTCGAACGTGATGTTCTGCACCACGATCTGCGGATACGGCTGGTTGACGCAGTCGTCAGTCGACCAGACGCCCGCACAGGTGTCCGAGTACAGGATCCGGCGCTTGCCGGCGCCGCTCAGCGTGATCAGGCCGCCGCCGTCGAGCACGACCCGACGCCGCGTCTTGTTCACCTGCGCTGTCGACTTCATCACGATCGTGACGGGCTTGGGCCCGCAGTCGAACGTGATGATGCCGCCCGCCGCGACGGCTCGCACGACCGCGGCCGACGTGCAGCCGGCCGGGCTGCCGTTGCCGATCACGTGGTCGGGATGCCTCGTATCGACGGCGCGCCCGGCGGGTGGTACCGGGAAGTGTCCCTTGGGGTTGCCGAAGTCGGGCACGGTCGTGCTGTGCTGCGTGTGGGCAGCGGCTGACGACACCGCACCGAGCGCGATCGCCAGAGCCCCGGCAACCCCCAGGACGGGACGCAGATTGCGGCGCTCGATCACCACAGGCTGATCATCGACCTGGACAAGTCCGGCTTGAGACGGGGTGACCCTCGAAGGGGCGGAATTCCCGCGTAAGGTTCGGGCATGGATCGGCCCGCACCGCTGACCGTCAGCGAGGTTTCGGCCGAGTTGCACTGCTCGGAGGACGAGGTTCGCGCGCTCATCCGCGCGGGCGAGCTCCGGACGGTCGCCTGCGGGATCCGACCCGGCCTCGTCCCGCGCCACGAGTTCGACGACTATCTCCGCCGGCTCCGGTACCGGCTCGGCGACGCGAGCCGATCGTCACCAACGCCGTAGCGGAATGACACAGAGAGAGGGCCGGCGTTCGGAAATGACCGCTGAAGCTCCCCGGGCCTCTGGATGGCGGTCGGTTATCGGCCTAGCCGAGTACGTCGGCGAATGCCGAGACGTCTCTGGACTGCCTGGTCTTCCTCGCCGTCCTTCTTCGCCGCCCAGATGAAAGCCAAAACGACGACCGCGAACGTGACGATGCTGACGGCGGCAATCAGTAGCCCGAGGAACGTGCTCATGGCGGCAGCTTACGATCGGTCGGGCGACAGCCGCTCGCCTGGGCCAGTGTTCCGGAATGACCCTGAGCCGCGCCGGGGATGTGGTCGTCCGAGCGTCGGTCATTTGTTGGTGGCCGGGCGTACGGTTGTGCTGGGATGATCGTGCGTTACTCGTCTTTGAGGGCTGTTCTCGCGCTGGTTTTATGCGCTGCTGTTCTGCTCGTCGCCGGGTGCGGCGGTGGCCGCAAAGGCGGCGCGAAGGTCCTCGGCGGCAGCAACAACACGTCCAACTGTGTCTACTCGAAGCGTTTCGACAGGGGTCGCGTCTACGTGGTGATTACGGTCAGCCCGCTGTCTTTGTTGTCGACGGCGTGCAGTGCGTTCAACAGCAGCTTCGGTGGCTCCGTACGCCCGCGAGACCGCTCCGGCGCGTTCTTGCCGGCCGGGACGGGCCGCCCGCATTGCGGCTACAGCAAGAGGGGGTCGTCGTACGAGATCTTTCTCAGTGTGTACGCGTTGGCCCACACGGGAATCGGACGGGCGTTCTGCTCGTTCCACCCCGGATTGGCAGGTCTACGCGGCTTCGTTCGCAACTTTTCGCCTTAGGGCCAACCGGCGGTGTCCTACACCCTCGCCTGGGCCAGTGTTCCGGAATGACCCCTGAGCTGAGGCGAGCTGGCGGCCGTAGAGAGAGGCGACATGAGGATCTGTTCGAGCTTCCGCACCATCGCAAACTCTCTGCGGTGAGCGACGCGGCCAGTGTTCAGGAATGACCCTTGGCGATCTGGCGCGTCTTGATTCTGCGGCCATGCAGGGTCCAGAGTACGGCGTACCCGCGTGGCCCCCCGTTGCGAGTGCAGCCGCCGGCCAGGGCATAGCAGTCGTCCCCGACGATCTGGTTGTGGTCGTTGATTGCCACGGCCCGGGTGGGGCGGCCTCTGTGCCCCTTCGGCGCGGGAAGGCGAGTCATGGTGCCGTCCTGCCAGACGAACCCCTGTTGCAGGCCGTCGCGCAGTGTGTACCCGACGACCTGGCCGCTCTTGGAGATCGCCGTCGGAATCGAGTATCCGCTGCCGAGGTGAGTCAGCGTCCCGTTGCTCCAGCGGAACGCTTGAAGAATGCGCGCCGTGATCTCCTGAATCCCGATCACCTGGCCGCGCTCGTTGATCGCGACCGGCTGACCGGGCCCGATGTCGGTGGCGATCCCGTTCTGCCACACGGTCACGTCCCCGTTGCTTCCCGAGCCGAGGATCTCCCCGTGGTCGTTGATCGCGATCGGCGTCCCGGGCCCCAGGTCGGTGACTTTTCCGCCCTGCCACTCCCCGATATGGCCGTCCGGAAGCACGCCGATGACCTGTCCCTTGTCGTTCATCGCGACGTCCAGGTCGCCGTCGAACGGGAGCGAGCTGATCCTCCCATTCGTCCAGAGTGCAGGAGACTCGCGGATGCAATCCCCGTCCGGCGGTCCGGCGGAACCGAGGACCTGCCCGCGATTGTTGAGACCATCGACGCAGTTGAGACGGACTCGCTTCGCCCTGCCGTTCTCCCACAGGACATTCTGCGAGTAGACGTTCGTGCCCAGGACCTCGCCGCGGTCGTTGATCGCCTCCGCGCCGGCGAGCCCAAGCGGCTTCAGGGATCCCTTCTTCCACACGAAGCCGTGGCTCACCCACCCCCTCGTGAGGGTCCCGACGACCTGGCCGCGGTCATTGATCCCCGAGACCGTCACACCGCTCTTCTCGTAAAGCGCGGCCGCGGACCCCTCGTACGCGCGCCATGCGAACGCGCCGGTGATGACGGTCAGCACCGCGAGGACGACCACTGCGCGCAGAATTGGGATACGCGTCCGTCTGGTCTGAGTGAGGTTCGTGTTCATGGCGAGCGACGCTAGAAGCACGCGGCAAGACAACGGCAAGTTCCCGGCAAGAGCCGGGTCGGGGCTTTCTCGACACTCGGCCCGGAGTTCGCCAAGTACGAACGCGACCTGTACATCCACCCGCTCAGAGACTGGGGCTGGTTCGGGCAGCGCAAGCCGCCGCCCTGGTATCGCCGCCGCTTTCACCCGTAGCCCCAGGACGGTCGCCTGGGCCAGTGTTCCGGAATGTCACCTGATCCTGAGGGCCGGTTCCCACGTCGGCACTCGGGCGGCGATGTGGGTTGCAGCCGAACTCCAGATCTCGCCGTGGCCCTCTCGCATGAGCTTGTCGTAGGGCGGCTTACCGGCTTGGCCCAACCGAAAGATCAGGTCTGCTTCCCGCTCACACCGCTCGACCGCCACGGTGAGAACGTCGGCCGGGACGTCGGCGGCACCATAGGCCCCGGCGAAGACTTCAAGGCGGTCCGCCACGCGTCGGTCAGCGCGGGCCTCGTTCGGCATCAGCGGAACCAGGGTCAGCAGTGCGAATGAGAGATCCCATGAGAGGCGGCCGGGTGCGGCCAGATCCCAGTCGATGAAGACCCATCGATCATCCGTCGCGTGGATGAGATTCCAAGGCGCGAGATCGTTGTGGCAGAGGATCTCAGCTGACCCGCTCGGATCGGATCCACGATCAGACCATGCAAACCTCTCCATGCCGAGGCCGCGAACGGCGGCGTGAAAGCCGCGGATCGTGGCCGCCACCTGCGCGAGCGCCTCGTCGGTCTCGATGAGATGACGATGGTGCGGGTGTACGACCTCTCCGTCGATGTAGTCGAGGACTTCACGCCCCTGCCGGTCAAAACCGTGGACACGCGGAGCACCGGCATAGCCGGCGTGCTCCAGGTGCGAGAGCAAGGCATGGACGCCGGGCGTCCAGGGGCCGGTCGGACGCCGAACGGTGCTACCGACGCGAACGATCTGCTCGTGCGTGTTACCGCCCAGAAGAGGTTCCTCCACGGAGCCGAGGATAGGTCGCCGTCGGTGCTCGGGAGAGGCCACTCTGGCCTGCGCCAGTGTTCCGGAATGACACCTGAGCATACGCCCGGTCCCGACAGATCGAGGACGAGGGGGTCATACTCGAATCGTGCTTGGGAAGACGCTCGCGGTGGGCGCGCTCTGCGCGCTCGTTCTGGCCGCCGCAGCCAGCGCCGGGGGACGCGTTAGCACGGTCTCGCTGAAGATCACGATCGCCGGTGCGGGGAC
>Ga0335085_10004482_pt1 | contig 23118 bp, 22 predicted proteins | sample Lox_Sample_45_FD_206712 | JGI IMG/M metagenome (GOLD analysis project Ga0335085, IMG submission 206712) | Soil microbial communities from Loxahatchee National Wildlife Refuge, Florida, United States - Lox_Sample_4.5 | ecosystem: Environmental > Terrestrial > Soil > Wetlands | place: USA...
GATCTCGTCGATCAGCAGCACCGGCGCGGCGTCGGCGGTGAACGCCTCCCAGAGCTTGCCGCGCAGGATGTAGTTGCGGATATCCGCGACCTTGGCATCGCCGAGCTGGCCGTCGCGCAGCCGCGTCACCGCGTCGTATTCGTAGAGTCCCTGCTGCGCCTTGGTCGTCGATTTGATATGCCAGGTGATGATGTCCTTGCCGAGCGCCTTGGCGATCTCATGCGCGAGGATCGTCTTGCCCGTCCCAGGCTCCCCCTTCACGAGAAGCGGCCGCTCGAGCGCGACCGCGGCGTTGACGGCGACGCGCAGATCCTCGGTCGCGATATAGGTGTCGGTGCCTTCGAAACGCGTCGCCAAAATTTTCTCCTCTACCTGTAGCGCCAGAGACCGCGGCGGTTGGCGCGTGCCGTGTTTTCGGCGCCGAAATAGTCGAAGCTTTGCTTGGTGTCGGCAAGGGCATAACCCTGGCCGATAAGAAACTCGCCGAGATCGGTGCCGCTGTTGTCGGTACAGATCGCGCCCGGATCGCCGCCCCGCTGGCCCGGCGGCACGCGGCAGGCGACACTGGGATAATGCTGGAGCCGCTGCGCCAGCGCATCGCGCGCGACGTCGCTGCAGGAGCGGTTATCGCCATTACCGAGACCGCAGCGATCGCGCGCATCGGGCGGCCGCACGCCGAACAGCCGGAGATTCCGCCCGCCGACCGCGATGATCGTACCGCCGGTCGCGCTGCCCCGGCCGTTGAAGGTCGCGCCCGGCAGCACCATGGCGAGGCGCGGATTGTGCTGCCCGGCAAAATTCGATCCTCCCGAATTCGATGCCGGCGGCACCAAGATCGGCCGCGTCGATCCGCGCCCGGCGGATGAGGTCGCGCCGCCCGGCCCGACCGACGGCACGTAGCCCGGCGACAGACCACTCGATGGATGCAGCTCTCTCAGCGTGCGCCCCTCGCGGTCGACGATGGTCACCGAAGGCGCCGGCGGCTCGCCATCCGGCACAGGATGCACCGCCAATGGCGCGACATCGACATTCGGCAGATCGGAGCCGGGCGGCTTCGCCGGCGGGGTCGCTTCCGCCGTGGCGGGCGGAGCCGCCGGTGTCGCGTCGGGCGTGGCGGCCGCGCCCTCGCCCGTCGCAGGAGCAGCCCCGGACGCGGCGCGCGGCAGGCTGGCCATCGCTTCGCTCCCGCCCGCTGGCGCGCTAGCGACCGGTGGCGCGGTCACCGGCGACACAGGGGGCGGCGTATGACGATCGAGGACGACCACCGCCGCGCCGACCGCGAGGCCGGCCGCGGCCACCAGCGCCGCCAACAGATATTGCCGCATGCGGCGACCCTAGACGCTTTCGGGCGTATCGTCACGGCCCGGCGGCGGGCCCTAGCAACCTCTGCCCGCAAGCGCTACATCAAGGGCTTAGAAGGGCTTACCCCGCGTGAGGGACCCCGGCGATCGGGCTTTTCCCTTGACAAAACCGGGCTTTGGCCGCGCCATACGGACAACCGATCGCCTGACTTAACCGGTCACCAGATTTCAAGGATTACCCATGGGCTCGTTCAGCTTGATGCATTGGATGATCGTGCTGCTCATCGTCCTGCTCCTTTTCGGGGCCGGCAAGCTGCCGCGCGTGATGGGCGACTTCGCCAAGGGCCTCAAGGCATTCAAGGCCGGCATGAAGGACGACGACAGCGACGAGGCGGTTTCCTCGCCGAAGCAGCAGGTCCCGCCGCCCGCTTCGACCGCCCAAGCATCGACCGCCCAGCCCGAGCACGCGCACGACCGGGGCTAGGCCCGGGCGCGGCTCGGCTTCCGCGAACATGATCCGCTATTCACGGCTGGTCGGCGCGTTGCCGGCGGTCGTGCCGTTCGTGCCGCCGGAAGCTTTCGAGCGTCGCCTCGGCGCGCCGATCAAGATCCGGATCGGCGCCAATGAGAGCGCCTTTGGCCCCTCGCCCAAAGCGATCGCCGCGATCAATGCCGGCGCGCCGCGCATCGCCTGGTATTGCGATCCCGAGGGCTACGCGCTGCGTGAGGCGCTCGCCAAGCATCACGGCGTCGCGCGCGAGAATATCGGCCTCGGCATCGGCGCCGACGATGTGCTGTGCCTCTGCGTCCGCTCGGTGATCGATCCGGGCGATCCGGTGGTGATGTCGCACGGCGCCTATCCGACCTTCGCCTTTCACGTGAACGGCTTCGGCGGCAAGTTCGTCACCCCGCCCTATCGCGATTTCAAGAACGACGCGCAGGCGCTCGCCGATGCCGCGGCCAAAGCCCAAGCGCGCATGGTCTATCTCTCCAACCCCGACAACCCGACCGGCTCATGGCTGCCTGCCGAAGAGCAGATGGCGATCGTCGCGAAGCTCGCGCCCGGCGCGGTGCTGGTGCTCGACGAGGCCTATAGCGATTTCGCGCCGCCCGGCACGCTGCCGGCAATCGATCCCGAGGATGAGCGCGTCATCCGCGTGCGCACCTTCTCGAAAGCGCATGGCATGGCCGGCGCACGCGTCGGCTACGCCATCGCCTCGAAAGCGATCGTCGCGAGCTTCGACAAGATCCGGCATCATTTCGGCGTCACGCGCTTGAGCCAGGAGGCGGCGCTCGCCTCGCTCGGCGATCAGGCCTTCATCGCCGATGTTGCGCGGCAAGTGAGCGAAGGCCGGCGCGATTACGCCGCGCTCGCCGAAAGCCTCGGTCTGCGCGCGCTGCCGTCGGCGACGAATTTCGTCGCCATCGATATGGGCGACGGCGACCGCGCGCGGGCGACGTTGGCGAAGCTGCTCGAAGACGAAGGCGTCTTCCTGCGCATGCCCGGCGTCGCGCCGCTCGATCACCTCATCCGGGTGACGGTCGGGACGCCGCCTGAGCGTCAGGGCTTTGCAGCGGCGCTGACGCGGGTGATACAGGCGGAGCGGACGACGAAATCGGCGCGGCGCTGAAGGCGTTCAGGAACTCGCCCAAAAATTTCTCCATGCCTTCGGGATCGTCGCGCGCCGGCGGCGTGTCGCCCGGCACATAGCCGAGCGCCGCGAAAGGCTGCACCAGCGCGGCATCGCGCGAGAGGACATAGACCGGCACGGTCCAGGGCTGGCCGGCTACGCGCGTGACCTCGGGCGGCTGATGATCGCCGAGGATGATCACCAGCGCGTCGCGATCGAGGGTCTTGAGCCAGGCGCCGAGCGTCTTCAGATCGTAGGCGATGCTATCGAGATAAGGCTGATCGAGATTGTTCCAATCGGGCGGTGCGTAAATCCGCGCCCAGAGATCATCCGGCTCGTGAGCGTAGGGACCAACATCGCTCCAATCGTCGAGATACGGCGGCACCGGCGCGAAGGGCGTGTGGCTCGACACCAGCACGATCTGCGCGAAGAGCGGCCCGTGCCCCGGCGTCAGCTCATGCGCCGCGAATTGCTTCAGCGTGAATTGATCGGGGATGGTGAACCAGCCGAAAGGCGGCCCGGCATAGCCGAGATCGGCGTCGAAATAATGCGCATCGAACCCCCAGAACGCCGCTTCCGGATCGGGCTTCTTGATGCCGGGCATGACCTCGACGGTGCGATAGCCGGCGGCGGCGAGGTAGCGCGGCAGGCTCTTGCGCTGGCCGTTGAGCAAGAGCTCGTTCGAGAGTTGATCGAGCTTCACCCCGCTCGCCAGCGTGCCATGCGCCAGCCACGAGCCGCCGCCGAAGACCGGCGAGACAAGCCGGCTCGAGAGCAGCCGATACCCCGCGCCTTGAACCGTGCTCGCGAAATCCGTCAGCGCCGGATCGAGCACGCGGCGATAACCGGTATCGTCGAGCGCGACGGTGCCGTAGCTTTCGACGAAGATGAGATAGACGTCCTTGCCTTCGAGCCCCGGCAGCTTGCCAGTCGGCGGCAGCGGCGCGTTGAGCGCCGCGGCGTAGCGGCTGTCGAAACCATGCAGCACGGTGAAGGCGCGCCAGGCCGCGATCGTCTGCGCGCCGGCGGCGCTGGCCGCCGCGGTGTCGATCGGCCGCACGAAAGGCAGCGCGGCAAGCATGAGGCCGATGAGCCCGACAGCAAGCGATGCGACGGCCGTCACCGGCCGCGCCATGGCGCGATCGAGCGCGGCGAGCGCGCGCTCCGTCAGGAAGAGCAGCAGCCCAACGCCGAGCGCCGACCCGATCATCACCGGCACGCCGCGCCAGCCGGCGGCATCGAGATAAAGCGCGAGCAGATTCGGCACGTGGCGGAAATCGAAATAGAGATCGAGCGGCCGGTCGAGGGTCTGCTCGACCGCCGCCGATACGAGTTGCAGCAGCGCGAGGAGGACAATCCCGATCGCCAGCAGCCAGCGCAGCCAAGGTCGCAGCACCCAGCGCATCTGGCCGATGAAGCCGAGCAGCAGCAACGCCAGCAGCAAGACGACCGGCGGGCGCAGATCGATGGTCAGGCCGCGCTCGCTATAGAGCGGCACGAAAAGCGCCCAGATCAATGCGCTGCCGAGAAAGAAACCGAAGAGGCCGGCCCGCCCGCGCCGCGTCATGGCGCGGACGCAAAGAGCGCGGCGAGGCGCTCGTATTCGGCGATCTCGTTATAGGCTTGCGCCGCGACGCGCACCCAAAGCGCGCCCTGGAGCACGACGATCGCGGCGCCGATCTTGTGCGTCTCGGCGAGCTCGCGCATCAGCGCATTGGCGCGGGCCGGTGACGCTTCGCCGCCGACCGGCAGCCGCACCGTCGCCATCGCCGCGAAATTCTCGCCGGGTCCCGTCGCTTCCGTGCGCCAGCGCTGCGCCAGCAGGCGCGCCGCCTCGCGGATCAGCGCGCCGTTGCGCGCCATCAGCGCCGCGCCGCCGAGCGATTCGTGGAAATCGATCGCCACCGGCGTCGCCAGAGCGGGGGTCACGTCGCGCGTGCCGGTCCACTCCCACTCGGCGCGGAAGCCTTCGCCATAGCCATGCGAGATCGCGAGCGGCCGCGTCGCCGGTTGCTGCGCCTTGCTCGCCCAGAGAAAGCCGCAGCTGCGCGGCGCGAAATACCATTTATGCAGATTGCCGACATACCAATCGGCGCCGAGTGCTGCGATGTCGAGCGGGATCTGGCCCGGCGCGTGCGCCCCGTCGATCATCACGCGCGCGCCCGCCTCGTGCGCCAGCCGCGTCAACTCGGCCGCCGGCAAGAGCAGCACGCTATGCGAAGCGATGTGATCGAAGATCGCGAGCCGGGTGCGAATGCTGAGCCTGGCCGCGACCGCACGCAGCAGCGTCGCCGCGTCCGGCAGCGGCAGCGGGATCTCGACTTCGATCACGCGCGCGCCACAACGCGAGGCGGCGTAATAAGCGGCCTTGCGGATCGCGGGATAAGAGAGGCTGGTGATCAGAATCTCGTCGCCCGGCTCGAAATCGAGCGAGCGCAGCACCGCATTGAGGCCGGTCGTCGCGTTCTCGACGAAGACGACATCCTCGGCCGCCGCGCCGATCGCCTTCGCTACCGGCACGGTCGCCGCACGCAACGCTTCCTCGACCTCGTAGGTCAGGAAATGCGTCGGGTTGCGCTCGATGCGCGCGCGCCAGCGATCCTGTTCGGCGAACACCGCATCGGGCGTCACGCCGAAACCGCCATGGTTGAGATAGGCGAAGCCGGGATCCAGGCGCCACGCGCCGCGCGCCGCCGCGCCCCATGCGGGAGAAACAGTCATAGGACACATATGCCCAAGGCATGGCTCGCGCTTCAAGTGAGCCGCGATCATGCCTATGTGACGAGAGGAAGCAGTTTTTTGATGAACGGGAGTTCAGAAATGACCGTCGCGTCCCTGCTGGGCGGCAAAGGCCACCACGTCACCACCATCCGCACCACCGACAAAGTCGCCGCCGCGATCGAGAAGCTCAACGAGGAGCGGATCGGCGCGCTGGTCGTGGTCGATCGCTGGGGCAAGCTCGCCGGCATGTTCTCGGAACGCGACGTGGTGCGTGGCCTCGCCCAGGACGGCGCCGCCGCGCTCGATTTCGAGGTCCATGAGTTGATGACGCCCGACGTCACCACCTGCGCGCCCGAGGATCCGATCGACAAGGCGATGGCGATCATGACCGCGCACCGCATCCGCCATCTGCCGGTGATGGCGCAAGGCAAGCTCCTCGGCCTCGTTTCCATCGGCGATCTGGTCAAATACCGCCTCGACGAGAAAGAGACCGAGGCGAACGTCCTTCTCGACATCGCCCGCGCGCATCACTGACATTCCGCGCTTCCCCCGGCGCGGCGAAGGCGCTACGCACGAGGCCGATGCGCGTCGACGATTTCGATTTCGACCTGCCGCGCGAGCTCATCGCCGACCATCCGATCGAGCCGCGCGACGCCGCCAGGCTGCTTGTGATTGGCGATCGGCTTGCCGATCGCCATATCGGCGATCTGCCGTCGCTGCTCCGCCCCGGCGACGTGCTGGTGGCGAACGACACGCGCGTCATCCCGGCGCGTTTGACCGGCACGCGCGGCGCCGCGACCATCGAAGTGACCTTGCATCTCGATCGCGGCCATGGCGAGTGGCGCGCGTTCGTCAAAGGCGCGCGCCGCGTCAAGCCTGGCGACACGATCCGCTTCGCCGATGATTTCGCCGCCGAGGTGATCGAGAAGTCGCTCGAAGGCGATGTGAGCTTGCGCTTCTCCTGCGCCAGCGATGCGCTCAAAGCGCAGCTCGAGCGCCATGGCCGCATGCCGCTGCCGCCCTATATCCATCGCAACCGCGACGGCGATCCGCGCGACCGGCACGACTACCAGACGATGTTCGCGGCCAAGGACGGCGCCGTCGCCGCGCCGACCGCCGGGCTCCATTTCACCCCGCCGCTGCTGGCCGCGCTGAAAGCGGCGGGGCTGATGCTCGAGACCGTGACCTTGCATGTCGGCGCCGGTACTTTCCTGCCGGTGAAAGCCGAAGACACCGCCGACCATCGCATGCACGCCGAATACGGCATGATCGACGCCGCCACCGCTGCGCGGCTCAACGCTGCGCGCGCCCAAGGCGGGCGCATCGTCGCCATCGGCACGACGAGCTTGCGCCTCCTCGAAAGCGCCGTGGCCGAGACCGGCGAGATCCAGCCTTTCGCCGCCGAGACGACGCTCTTCATCACGCCCGGCTATCGCTTCCGCGCCATCGACGTGCTGCTGACCAATTTCCATCTGCCGCGCTCGACGCTCTTCATGCTGGTCAGCGCCTTCGCGGGGTTGGAGCGCATGAAAGCGGCTTACGCGCATGCCATCGCGGCGCGCTATCGCTTCTTCTCCTACGGCGATGCCTGCCTCCTTTTCCCGGCAGGCGCGCGATGATCGGCTTCACGCTGTTCGGCACCGACGGCGCGGCACGGCGCGGGCGCATCACCACCGCGCATGGGACGATCGAGACACCGGTCTTCATGCCGGTCGGCACCGCCGCCACCGTGAAGGCCATGCGGCCCGAAGAGGTCGCGGCGACCGGCGCCGAGATCATCCTCGGCAACACCTATCATCTGATGCTGCGGCCGGGCGCGGAGCGCATCGCGGCGCTCGGCGGCCTTCATCGCTTCATGAATTGGCCGCGCGCGATCCTGACCGACAGCGGCGGCTATCAGGTGATGTCGCTTTCGGAGCTGCGCAAGATCGGCGAGCAAGGCGTGACCTTTCGCTCGCATCTCGATGGCACCGCGATGGAGCTGACACCCGAGCGCTCGGTCGCGATCCAGCACTTGCTCGGCGCCGACATCACCATGGCCTTCGACGAGTGCACGCCCTTCCCCGCGACGGAGGACCAGGCACGGCAATCGATGGAATTATCGATGCGCTGGGCGGCGCGCTCGAAAGCGGCGTTCGTCGAACGCGAGGGCATGGGTCTCTTCGGCATCGTTCAGGGCAGCGTCTATCCGGCGCTGCGCCAGCAATCGGCGGCAGCCCTCAAAGAGATCGGCTTCGATGGCTATGCGGTCGGCGGGCTTGCCGTCGGCGAGGGCCAGGAGGCCATGTTTAATGTGCTCGACGAGACCGTGCCGGCGCTGCCGCAAGACCGGCCGCGTTATCTCATGGGCGTCGGCAAGCCGGCCGATATCGTCGGCGCGGTGTTGCGCGGCATCGACATGTTCGATTGCGTGCTGCCGACGCGCTCGGGCCGCACCGCTCAAGCTTTCACGCGCCGCGGCACCGTCAATCTCCGCAACGCGCGGCATGGCGACGACCCACGCGCCCTCGACGAAGGCTGCGCCTGCGCCGCCTGCACGCGCTACAGCCGCGCCTATCTCCATCATCTCGTCCGCGCCAACGAGATCCTCGGCGCCATGCTGTTGACCGAGCATAATCTCCGCTATTATGCCGATCTGATGCGGGGTTTGCGCGACGCGATCGAGGGGCAAGCGCTGGCCGATTTCGCCGCCGCTTTTGCCGCGCAGCAGGCAGCCGGCGACATCGCCCCGCTCTAGAGATTTGTTTGATCATGACCGATCCGGCTTATCGCGATTTGAAGCTTCTGGGCACGCATGCCCCGCTTCCCGCCTCGCCCGAGGAAGCGGTGCTGGAGCGCGTGCCCAATCCGCATCCCGGCGAGACCTATCTCGTGCGCTTCACCGCGCCCGAATTCACCTGTCTTTGCCCGGTCACCGGCCAGCCCGATTTCGCGCATTTCGTCATCGACTATCTGCCCGACCAGCATCTCGTCGAGAGCAAATCGCTGAAGCTCTATCTCGGCGCGTTCCGCAATCACGGCGCCTTCCACGAAGCGTGCACGCTCGGCATCGCCAAGCGGATCATCGCCGCGATCGCGCCGACATGGCTGCGCATCGGCGGCTATTGGTATCCGCGCGGCGGCATGCCGATCGACGTCTTCTATCAGACCGGCGCGCCGCCCGAAGGCCTTTGGCTGCCCGATCCCGGCGTGCAGCCTTATCGCGGACGCGGGTAGCGATGAGCGCGGACGCCAAGGCGGCGATCCGCAAAGCGGCGCTCGATCTGGGCTTCGACGCGATCGGCTTCGCGCGGCCCGAGCTCGCTGAGGAGGCGCGGCAAGGTCTCGCCGCGTTCCTCGCCAACGGCTATCACGGCGATATGGGCTGGCTCGCTGCGCGCGCCGAAGAGCGGGTGCAGCCGAAGACTCTCTGGCCCGAGGTGAAGACAATCGTCGTGCTCGGCCTCAATTACGGGCCGGAAGGCGACGCGCTCGCCGGGATCGCGGCGCCGCGACAAGGCAATATCTCGGTCTATGCGCGCGGCCGCGACTATCACGACGTGATGAAATCGCGCCTGAAGGCGCTGGCCCGCAAGATCGCCGATGATTCGCCCGCGCCGCTCAAAGTCTTCGTCGACACCGCGCCGGTGATGGAGAAGCCGCTGGCGATGAGCGCCGGTCTCGGCTGGCAGGGCAAGCACACCAACCTCGTCTCGCGCGCGTTCGGCTCATGGCTGTTCCTCGGCGAGATCTATCTCTCGCTCGCGCTCGAACCCGACGCACCGGAGGAAGATCATTGCGGCGCCTGCCGCGCCTGCCTCGATGCCTGCCCGACCGCGGCTTTCCCGGCGCCCTACAAGCTCGATGCGCGGCGCTGCATCTCCTACCTGACGATCGAGCATAAGGGCCACATCCCGCATGAGCTGCGCGCGCCGATCGGCAACCGCATCTATGGCTGCGACGACTGCCTGGCGGCCTGCCCGTGGAACAAATTCGCTCAGGCCGCGCGCGAGACCGGCTTTGCCGACCGGGTCGGCCGGGCCGAGCTGGCCGAATTCGTGACCTTGGACGACGCGGCCTTCCGCGCCCGCTTCGCCGGCACGCCGGTCAAGCGCACGGGCCGCGACCGCTTCATCCGCAACGTGCTGATCGCGATCGGCAACAGCGGCGACGCCGGCTTCGTGCCGCCGGTCATCGTCCATTTGGATGATCCCTCGCCGCTGGTGCGCGCGATGGCGGTCTGGGCCCTGCGGCGCGTGGCCGAGCCGGGCGAGTTCGCCCGGCTTCGGACGGCAAGGCAGGCCGGGGAAACCGATCCGGACGTCCGGGCCGAATGGTTCAAAGACACTTAAAAATAGAGTGAGGCAACGGTTTTTTAACCGAGTTCGCATCAAATGGTAGCGCGACCGAGAAGGTCGCCGAGTCGGCGGATACCGGCCTGCAAGCCTTGGAGCGGCAGAATGAGCCTCCACGTCCTGATCGTCGACGACGATCGTGATCACGCCGAGAGCGTCGCCGACATCCTCGAGATGCGCGGCTACGCGACCGAGATCGCCAGCAGCGGCGAAGCCGGCGTCGCCAAATTCGGCGCGGGCAGTTTCGATGTCGTGCTGATGGATGTGAAGATGCCCGGCATGAACGGCGTCGAGGCGTTCTTCGCCATCCGCGAGCTCAAGCCCGATGCGCAAGTCGTGATGATGACGGGCTTCAGCCTCGAAGAACTGGTCGAGAAGGCGATGGCCAACGGCGCGATCAGCACGTTGCGCAAGCCGCTCGCCATCCAGCAGCTGCTGCAGACCTTCGAGTCGCTCGCGAAAGCCGCCTGAGCCGGCTGCGCGACTCGCGGCGCGCGACTCGGCGCTCCGATTCGGCACGTTTCAAATTTTAGGCAAAAGCGCGAATCGCTTCATCGCGGCGTGGCGCGCCCGGAGAGAGTCGAACTCCCAACCCCCAGATTCGTAGTCTGGTGCTCTATCCAGTTGAGCTACGGGCGCATCGCCGCCGTCGAAGCCGGGCGAAACTAGCCGCAAGCTCCTGCGATGGCAAGGCAAGCGATGCCGCAGCGCGAAACCGGCTTGTGGCTGCGCGCGGCATTGCATAAGATCATCCCTGGCGTAAAATCGCTCATCTGGGGTACTTCGCATCGCCGAGCGATGTCATTCGTCGGGGGTTAGCCTGCAAATCGATGTCTTTTGCCGGCAGCAATAACAAAATGACACGAGGGTGGCTGTTCCGCATGCGTTGTCCGCGCTCCTCATGCCTGGCGCTGGTTGCGGCGCTCGCACTCTCCGGCTGCTCCTACAGCGACAATCTGCTCGATTGGGCGACGGGCACCACCGCGCCGACCAACACCGGCTCGCCCAACACGACCATTCCGATCAGGCCTTCCGCGGCCGAAGCCAATCCGCAGCCGACGATCACAGCCTCGCCGCTGCCCGGCTCCGCGACCGCCGTGAGCACCGCTGTCGCGCCCGGCAGCACCACCTTCGTCGGGCTCAAAGTGCAATCGCTGCGCGGCGATCTCGGCCAATTCCAGGGCAATATCGCGCGCCACAGCGCCGAGATGAACGCGGCGCGGCAGAGCCTCGGCAGCAGCGCCAGCAGCTATTTCGGCGTCATCGCCGCCATCAATTCGCGCTTGCAGGCCGGCACGACGCCGGGCAATCCGCAACTGGTCGCGCAGTGGGGCCAGGCGCAATCGATCCTCGACCAGATGAATACCGGCGTCGCCCGGCTCAACAGCATCTCGAACGAGGTCGCGAGCGATTCCTCTTTCGGCAATTACCTGCTCAACGCGATCCGCTCCGCCTATAACCTGCAAGGCGGCATCGAATCCGATCGCGATCAGCTGAAGGCGCTCGAGACCCAGACGACGTCTTCGCTGGCGCAGGTCGATCAGCTGCTCAATGCGCTGAGCGACGAGATCACGCGCCAGAGTGGCTATGTCGCCGGCGAGCGCAACAATCTCGTCACCCTCGCCCTCGCCATCCAGAACGGCCAGCTCTATGGGCCGAGTCTCGCCAACCGGCAGTTTGCCACGGCCGCGCCGAGCGCGGCACCGAGCCGTCCGGCGCCGCCGCGCGCCGCCGCGCCTGCGCCGAGCCGCAGTGCCGCACCGGCCGCGCCCGGCAGCAGCGACCGGCCGCTGGTGGTGATCCGCTTCGATCAGCCGAATGTCGATTACGAGCAGCCGCTCTATACGGCGGTGAGCCGCGCCCTCGAGCGCAAGCCGAGCGCGACGTTCACCATCCAGGCTGTCGCGCCCAATGCCGGCAGCGCCGCCGAGGTCGCGGTCAACAACAACGCCTCGCGGCAGAACGCCGAGAACGTGCTGCGCTCGCTGACCAATATGGGATTGCCGGCGGACCGCGTCTCGCTCTCGGCGACGATGAGCCCGGACATCCAGAGCAACGAGGTCCGGATTTTCGTCCGTTAGGCGCGATGGCCGCCCGGAAATCTTCTAAGCAAGGGCTTTCCGGCCCAGCGCCGACCCAGCAAGCGCCCATCGCCAAAACCTTCCCGGTCAGCTGGGACGAGCTCCATCGTCATTCGCGTGCGCTCGCCTGGCGCCTGCTCGATCTCTGCCCGTGGCAAGGCATCATCGCGGTGACGCGCGGCGGCCTCGTGCCGGCCGCGATCGTCGCGCGCGAGCTCGACATCCGCCTCGTCGATACGATCTGCATCGCAAGCTACGACGATCGCAAGCAGGGCGAAGCCGTGATTTTGAAACCGGTCGGCGGCGACGGCACCGGCTGGCTGATCGTCGACGATCTGGTCGATACCGGCCGCACCGCGCGGATCGTGCGCGACATGCTGCCGAAGGCGCATTTCGCGACGGTCTATGCCAAGCCGGCCGGGCGGCCCCTGGTCGACACCTTCATCACGGAAGTGAGCCAGGACACCTGGATCCTCTTCCCTTGGGATATCGACCTGCAATATGCGCCGCCGATTGCCGGCACCCGCCCGGCGCGCTAAGCGCGAGGCGATGAAACGCCTTCTCGCTCTTCTGCTGCTCGGCGGCGTGCTCGCCGCCGGTGCGGCGCAGGCACAGCAAGCCGCGCCGTCGCGCGAAACCTCCGTTCACGATCGGCGCGACATGGTCGCCGCCGCCAATCCGCTCGCGGCCGAAGCCGGTCGCGCGATGCTGCGCCGCGGCGGCAGCGCCGTCGATGCCGCGATCGCGACGCAGATGGTGCTCAACCTCGTTGAGCCGGAATCCTCCGGCATCGGCGGCGGCGCGCTGCTGGTGCTCTATGCGGCGAAGGATCACCGCGTCGTCACTTTCGACGGGCGCGAGACCGCGCCGGCGGCGGCGGAAGGCGATCGCTTCCTCGGCCCCGACGGCAAGCCGATGAATTATTTCCAGGCGCTGGTCGGCGGCCGCTCGGTCGGCGTGCCGGGCGTGCTGCGCATGCTCAAGCTGGCGCATAAGCGCTACGGCAAGCTGGCCTGGGCGAGCCTCTTCCAGCCCGCCATCACGCTCGCACGCAACGGCTTTCCGGTCTCGGAAAAGCTCTTTGGCGAGCTGGCACGCGACAAGCTCTTCCCGAAAGACGGCGCGGCGCGCGCTTATTTCTATCAGCCCGACGGGAGCCCCAAGCCGGCCGGCACGATCCTCAAGAATCCCGAACTCGCCGCGACCTTGACGCTGATCGCGCAGCATGGCGCCGACGCCTTCTATAAAAGCCCGATCGCCGACGACATCATCGCGACCGCGGATCACGCCTGGGTCAATCCCAGCGACATGACCCTCGCCGATATCGCCGGCTATCAGGCGAAAGAGCGGCCGCCGGTCTGCGGCCTCTATCGCCAATACCGGCTGTGCGGCATGGGGCCGCCGAGCTCGGGCGGGGTCGCGGTGCTGGAGATCCTCGGCCTGCTGCAGCCCTTCGATCTGAAGACCCAAGTCAACACGCCCGAGGCGTGGAACCTCTTCGCCCAGGCGAGCCGCCTCGCCTATGCCGATCGCGACCGCTACGTCGGCGATCCGGATTTCGTTCGCGCGCCGATCGCGGGCATGATCGACCCGGCCTATCTCGCGGCGCGCGCCAAGCTGATCAATCCGCAGCATTTCGCCGCCGGCACGGTCGCGCCGGGCGAGCCGCCCGGACTCCATGCCGATAATTGGGGCCGCGATGCGACGCCGGAATTCCCCTCGACCAGCAACATGGCGATCATCGACCATGCCGGGAACGCACTGGCGATGACGACGACGATCGAATTCGCCTTCGGCGCGCATCTGATGGTGGACGGCTTCCTGCTTAACAACGAACTGACGGATTTCTCCTATGTCCCCGAAAGCGACGGCCGGCCGGTCGCCAACCGCGTCGAGGGCGGCAAGCGGCCGCGCAGCTCGATGTCGCCGACATTGGTGTTCGATCAGAAGGGCAAGCTCGTGATGAGCGTCGGCTCGGCCGGCGGCGCCGCGATCATCACCGACGTCGCCAAGACGCTGGTCGCGACGCTCGACTGGAACATGCCGATGCAGCAGGCGATGGATCTACCGAATGTCAGCAACCGCAACGGCGCGACCGATGTCGAGGCGACGCATCAGGCCGACGCGCTGGCGGCGGCGCTGGCGGCGGCGGGGCACGATGTCCATCGCAGCGGCCGCAGCAGCGGCCTCTCCGGCATCCGCGTAACGCCGCAAGGCTTCGACGGCGCCGCCGACGATCGCCGCGCCGGCACCGCGCTCGGCGATTGATCGCTAGCCCAAGTCAAAAATAATCGCCTTTCCCGCGAAAGCGGGAACCCAGGGATACACCCGCATGTCGCCCTGGGCCCCCGCTTTCGCGGGGGAAGCGAGTTTATTCTTGAATGAGAAACGCCAACGCGAGTTGCGATTGACGGATAGACCGATAGCCGCCAAGCAGCGGCAATGACCGAGGCCTCTCCTTCACCAACCGCCCGCCCGACCCTTCGCCTGCTGCCCGGCCACGACAAACGCGCCGCCTCGGGCCATCCCTGGGTCTATTCCAACGAGATCCAGATGGATGCGGCGGCGAAAGCGCTGCCGGCCGGCAGCCTCGTCGCGCTGACCACCGCCAACGGCAAGCATCTCGGCACCGCGAGCTTCAACCCGCACACGCTGATCGCGGCGCGCTTCCTCAGCCGCGATACCACGACGCATATCGATCGCGCTTTCTTCGCCGCGCGGTTGGAGCGGGCGCTGACGCTGCGCCACCGCCTTTATCCCGAGCCCTATTACCGGCTGATCCATGCCGAGGCCGACGGTCTGCCGGGCATCATTCTCGACCGTTTCGGCGACGTGCTGAGCGTCCAGATCAACACTGCCGGCATGGCGCTGCTCGAGGAAGAATTCCTCGCCGCCTGCCGCGATGTCCTCGCGCCGCGCGCGATCGTGCTGCGCAACGACACGGCGGCGCGCGGCCTCGAAGGCCTCGCCGGCGAGGATCGCGTGGCTTTTGGCGCACTCGCGCCGCCGGTCGAGATCGTCGAGAACGGTGCGCGTTTCGCGATCGATCCGCTCGGCGGGCAGAAAACCGGCTGGTTCTACGACCAGCGCGAGAACCGGCGCCTCGCCAGCCGCTTCGCCAGCGGCGGCCGCGTGCTCGACCTCTATTGCTTCGGCGGCGGCTTCGGGATCCTCGCGGCGCTTGCCGGCGCCGAGCAGGTGCTGGCCGTCGACCGCTCCGAGACGGCGCTGCAACTTGCGGCACGCTCGGCCGAGCTCAACGGCGTCGGCGAGCGCTGCCGCTTCGCCAAGGGCGATGCGTTCGACGAGCTCGAGCGGCTGCACGGCCAGGGTGAGCGCTTCGATCTGGTCATCGCCGACCCGCCGGCCTTCGCACGCTCCAAGAAAGACCTCGGCCCGGCGCTGCGCGGCTACCGCAAGCTGGCGCGGCTCGCGGCGACGCTGGTCGCCAAAGGCGGCGCGCTGTTCATCGCTTCCTGCTCGCATCAGGTCGAGACCGAGGCTTTTGCCGAAGCGGTGCGCCGCGGCCTGCAGGACGCGCAGCGCGACGGCCGGATCATCGCCACGACCGGCGCCGCCCCCGATCACCCGGTGCATCCTTTTTTGCCCGAAAGCGCTTATTTGAAAGCCCAGCTTGTGGCACTCGACTGATTTCCGCCGCCCCCGTCATGCAAATGGCTGAGCGCGTAGGTTCACGTAGACGGGTGGCCGGTAACCTTTCGTTTGCCATTTCGCGGTTAATTCCGTTGCAGGTCGATTATTGCGACCGGAGAAAATTGCGATGCACGCCTTCTTCGGAAAGTTTTTCCGCTCGCGCCGCCCGGCGGCGCCTCCTTCGACGCCCGCTCCGGCGGCGCGCGGTTTCTATACCGTCGTAGCGCCGGTCTGGCGCACCGACGAGCGCCGCGGCGTCTATCGCGGCCTCAGCGGCGATGCGATCGCGATCGTCCAGAATCACGATCAGGCGCAGACCCTGCAGGACGTCCTCAACCTCGCCAATGGCGACCGGCCGAGCCGGCGCCTGCTCGACGCCATCTATCGCGAGAATTCCGAGACCGTCGACAGCGCGCCGCGCCGCTAAGCGGCCGGCTCTAAGCTTTAGGCAGACTCAGCCGGAAAATCGTGCCGGCGCCCGTGCTCTCGTCGAGCGCGATGTCGCCGCCATGAGCGCGCATCACCTCGCGCGCGATGGCGAGGCCCAAACCGGTTCCGCCCGGACGCGCCGAACCGGCAAACGGCCGGAACAGATTCTCGCGCGCCTTCGGCGGCAGGCCCGGCCCGTCATCCGCCACCTCGATCAGCAACAGCGTCTCGCTCGTCGCCGCGCGGAAGCTCAGCCGATGCGCGCCGGATTGCGCCGCGTTCTGCGCGAGGTTGTGCAGCACGCGGAACAGCTGATCGCGATCGGCGGCAACGATGATCGAGGGCGCAACGCGGTTGTCGATCGTGAAGCCCTCGGCGCCCTCGCGGAACTCCATCTCGGCGATCTCTTCCGTGAGGCCCGCCAGCGCAAAGCGGCTGCGATGCAGCGGCGCGGCACGCTCGCGCGTGAAGTCGAGCGTGCCGGTGGTGAGCGCGACGGCGCGATCGATCGCGGCGGCAAGCCCGGGCGCGACGCGCTTCAACTCGGGTGCGGCGCTCGCCGCGATGCCGTCGGCGAGCAGCCGCATCGTCGCGAGGATGTTCTTCAGGTCGTGATTGATCTTGGTGACGGCGGCGCCGAGCGCCGCCATCCGCTCTTTCTCCAAGAGCGCCTGGCGCACCGTCTCCTGCATCATCGCCAGCTCGCGCTCGGCCTGGCCGAGCTCGTCGCGGCGCCGCGCCGGCTTAATGACCCGCGTCGCATCGGCCGGATCCTCGCGGAATTTGATCATGCCCTGGGTCAGGCGCCGCATCGGCCCGACCAGCAGCCATTGCAGGCTAACATAGACGAGCGCCGCCGTGATCAAGGAGATCACGAGCGAAATCCCGAACAGCCGGCCGCCATAGGCCCACATCTCGGCGCGCAGCGGCTTCTCGTCGAGCAGCACCTCGACCGTGACGCCGGGCTCTTTCGAGGACACGTCCATGACGCGGAGGATGCGGTTGTCGCTCCGCGGCAGGGCCATGACCGCGTCGCGGATCAGCGCCCCCATCGAGACGCCGCGCAGGTCGAAGGTCGCGTCCGGCCGCGGCGGCATGTCGCTGTCGATCATCAAGGTCGCATCCTCCTCGTGGACGGCGATGCCGTGGGCGCCGACATCGGCGAGGAGGTGGTTGGCGAGGGCCGGGCTGACGACGTTGTCCGGCGTTGCCTCGAGGGCGAAGACCGCCAGCCGGGCGGCGTCGATCCGGTCCTCGAGATAGGCGAGCCGGTCGCGCGCCACCGAGGGCACGAAGATCAGGACTTCCGAGAGCATCACGAAGAAGACCGTCAGCACCAGCAGGCGGGCCGACAGGCCGGTTGCGAGGCTGGTCCATAAGCGCTTGACGTTCATCAAGATTTCCCGCTTTTAACGTGCGTCCGGCGACGTTTGGCGTTGACTCGCAGCCCGCCTAACCCTATACACCGCGCTCATTCCAGTAAAGAAGGGTCGCCCGCGTGAAGCGCACGTATCAGCCGAGCAAGATCGTTCGCAAGCGCCGTCATGGCTTCCGGGCGCGCATGGCGACGGTCGGCGGTCGCCGGGTGCTTTCCAGCCGCCGGGCCAAGGGCCGTAAGCGGCTCAGCGCCTGAGGGAATTTTACGGCTCGCACCGATGGCCGGGCTCGCGCGTCTCAAGCGCCGGCCCGAATTTTTAGCCGTAGCGGCGAGCCGCCGCAGATGGGTGGCACCCGGCCTCATCCTGCAGGCCGCCCGCCGCCCGGAGGACTCGGATTTGCCACCTCAGCCGCGCATCGGCTTCACCGCAAGCCGCAAGGTCGGCATCGCTGTGCTGCGCAACCGCGCTAGGCGCCGGCTGAAGGCCGCCGCCGAGCAGGTGCTGCCGCTGCACGGCGCGCCCGGCGTCGATTACGTCGCGATCGCCCGGACCGAGACCGCGACCAGGAACTTTGCCGAACTAGTCGCCGACATGACCACGGCGATGGATCGGCTCAACGCAAGCACCGACAAGCGGGGAGCGGCGTGATGGGCTTGCTGCTTCGCGGCCTCATCGGCGCGTATCAATTGCTGATCTCGCCGCTGCTGCTGCCGTCGTGCCGCTTCGAGCCGAGCTGCTCGCATTACGCGCAGGAGGCGATCGCCGAGCATGGCGCGCTGCGCGGTCTTGTTCTCACCGTGAAACGGCTGGGGCGCTGTCACCCTTGGGGCGGCAGCGGCTATGACCCGGTTCCGCCGCATTCGGATCACTGATCGATGGACAATCAGAAAAACCTCATTCTCGCAATCGTCGTCTCCTGCGTGATCCTGTTCGGCTTCCAGTATTTCATCGCGCCGAAGAGCCAGCCACCGGAGCCGACCCAGACGAGCCAGCAAGCCGGCGCGCCGCCAGCGCCGGGTGCCGCGCAAACGCCTGCCGGCAGCCCGCCCGCCACGCCGGGCGTTGTCCCGCCCAATCCCGGCGGCACGACGCCGGCGACGCTCGCGCCCGCCGCGACGCGCGAATCCGTCCTCGCCAAGACGCCGCGTGTTCCGATCGAGACGCCGCGCCTCAAGGGCTCGATCGATCTCGTCGGCGCGCGGATCGACGATCTCACTTTGCTCAATTATCGCGAGGAGCCCGATCCGAGCTCGCCGCAGATCGTGCTGCTGGCGCCGGACGGCACGGCCGATCCTTATTTCGCCGAATTCGGCTGGGTCGCCGGCGATGCGAATGTGAAAGTGCCGGGCGGCGATACGCGCTGGACGAGCTCCGGCGGCGCGCTGACCCCCGATCATCCGGTCGATCTCACCTGGGACAATGGCGCGGGGCTGCGCTTCACGCGGCATTACACCGTCGATGCCGACTACATGTTCACGCTGACCCAGAGCGTCACCAACAGCTCGGGCGCGAAGATCACGCTCTACCCCTACGCTTTCGTCGCGCGCAAAGGCGAGGTGCCGTCCTCGACGACCTATCTCTTGCATATCGGCCCGGTCGGCGTGTTCAACAACACGCTGCAGGACGGTTACAAATATTCCGAGATGAAGCCGGACGGCCCGAACTTCGCCTCAACCGGCGGCTGGATGGGCTTCACCGATAAATACTGGCTGACGGCGCTGATCCCCGATCAGAAGGAAAAGGTCACGTCGAACTTCCGCCACGTGACGCAGGACAAGACCGACGTCTATCAGGTCGATTATCGCGGCGACGCGCATGACGTGGCGCCCGGCGCGACGCTCACCATCGGCGACCATTTCTTCGCCGGGGCCAAGGAAGTCTCGCTGCTCGATCGCTACGAAGACACGCTCGGCGTGCCGCGCTTCGATCGCGCCATCGATTTCGGCTGGTTCTACTGGCTGACCAAGCCGATCTTCCTGACGCTCGACATCTTCTACAAATGGATCGGGAATTTCGGCTTGGCGATCATGCTGCTGACCGTGATCATCAAGGCGATCTTCTTCCCGCTCGCCAACAAATCCTATCGCGCCATGAGCAAGATGCGGCTGCTCCAGCCCGAGCTGGCGAAGCTGCGCGAGCGCTATGGCGATGACAAGGTGAAGCTCAACCAGGAGATGATGGCGCTCTACAAGCGCGTCGGCGCCAATCCGATGGCCGGCTGCTTGCCGATCGCGATCCAGATCCCGGTGTTCTTCTCGCTCTACAAGGTGCTCTACGTCACCATCGAGATGCGCCAGGCGCCGTTCTACGGCTGGATCCACGATCTCTCGGCGCCCGACCCGACGAGCTTCGTCAATCTCTTCGGCCTGTTGCCGTTCCATCCGCCCGAGATCTCGTTCCTCGCCATCGGCGCATGGCCCATCATCATGGGCATCACGATGTTCCTGCAGCAGAAGCTCAACCCGCAGCCGCCCGATCCGGTGCAGGCGAAGATGTTCATGGCCCTGCCCTTCGTCTTCACCTACATGCTGGCGCAATTCGCCTCGGGCCTCGTCATCTACTGGGCGTGGAACAACCTGCTCTCGATCGCGCAGCAATGGGCGATCATGCGCAGCGCCGGCGTCAGCCGCGCCAACCCGCCCGGCGGCAACAAGACGCCCGCGAAAGCCGCCAAGACCTAGAGAGCAGCGCCATGCCCGCCGCCGTCTATCCCGCCGAGGCGGCGCCCGAGCCCGATGCGGAAGAGCAAGGCCGGCTGCTTTTCGCGCAGCCCTGCAGCTTCGTCGCCGGCGCCACCAACGACGAGGCGATCCCGCCCGACACGCTGCCCGAGATCGCCTTCGTCGGCCGCTCCAATGTCGGCAAATCGAGCCTCGTCAACGCGCTGACCGGGCAGAGCGCCCTCGCTCGCGTCTCGAAGACGCCCGGCCGCACGCGGCAGATCAATTTCTTCGACCTCGGCGAGCGGCTGATGCTCGTCGACCTGCCCGGCTACGGCTATGCGGAAGCATCGAAAGGCGAGATCAAGCGCTGGACCGGTCTCATTGCGCGTTATCTCAAAGGCCGCGCCAGCCTCCGCCGCGTGCTGCTGCTCCTCGATGCGCGGTTCGGCATCAAGGAGACCGACAAGCCGCTCATGAAGCAGCTCGACGAGGCCGCGGTGTCGTTCCAGGTGGTGCTGACCAAATGCGATCTCGTCGCGGACGACGAGCTGCAGAAGAAGCTGGCCGGCATCGCTCAAAGCCTCGCCAAGCATGTCGCCGCCCATCCGGTCATTCATCTGACGAGCGCGCAGAACCGCGCCGGCATCGCCGCCTTGCGCGCGTCTCTGGCCGAACTAGCCGAGAAGCGTGCTGCGCGGTAAATTCCGCGCATGAGCGAGACCCCGGACAAACAGGCTGAAGCCGCGAAGAAAGCGGCAACCCTCTCGGCGGCGCTGCCCTATTTCCGGCGCTATTCCGGCAAGACCATCGTCGTCAAATATGGCGGCCACGCCATGGGCGACGATGCGATCGCGCGGCAATTCGCCGACGATATCGTTCTTCTGAAGCAGGTCGGGATGAACCCGATCGTCGTCCATGGCGGCGGGCCGCAGATCGGCGACATGCTGAAGCGCCTGCAGATCAAGAGCCAATTCGTTGACGGGCTCCGCATCACCGATCAGGCGACGGTCGAGATCGTCGAGATGGTGCTGTCGGGCTCGGTCAACAAGGAGCTCGTCGCGCTGATCAACAAGGCGGGCGGGCTTGCGGTCGGGCTCTCGGGCAAGGACGCCGATCTCATCCGCGCCAAGAAACTGGCGCATCCGGCGTCGCATAAAGACAGCGACAGCAACATCGAGAAGGTCCTCGATCTCGGCTTCGTCGGCGAACCGGTCGGCATCAACACCAAGATCCTCGATTTGCTCGAGAAATCCGACATCATCCCGGTCATCGCGCCAATCGGCGTCGGCGATGGCGGCGAGACCTACAATATCAATGCCGACACGGTCGCCGGCGCGGTCGCCGCGGCGGTCAAAGCCACGCGCTTCCTGCTGCTGACCGATGTCGCTGGCGTGCTCGACAAGGAGAAGAAGCTGATCGCGCAGCTCTCGGTCGAGAAAGCGCGCGAGCTCATCGCCGACGGCACGATCTCGGGCGGCATGATCCCGAAGATCGAGACCTGTCTCGACGCGATCAGCGGCGGCGTCGAGGCCGCGGTCATCATCGATGGCCGCGTGCCGAATGCGATCCTGTTGGAGCTGTTCGCCGAAGGCGCCGGCACGCTGATCCGCCGCGGCCGCTAGGTGCGAGGTTTGACATATTACCGGTGACACTTGTCACCCCCTTCCCAACCTTCCCCCTTCAAGGGGGAAGGGGTTCATCAACCTCTCCATCGCCCCTCCCCCCTTGAGGGGGAGGGAAGGGAGGGGGGTCATTTAGGAGATTAGGCCATGGACATGGCGACGAAGGCCCCAAAAGGAATTCAAGGGGGCAAGCCGCGCATCGGCACCGCGCCGAAGCGGCGCTATCCCGATCTCCACGACCATCTGAAGACGCTGGCGAAGGAAGGCCTCTTGGTGACGGTCGATCGCGTGATCGACAAGGACACCGAGATGCATCCGCTGGTGCGCTGGCAATTCCGCGGCGGCATCGCCGAGAAGGACCGCAAAGCCTTCCTCTTCAACAACGTCACCGACCCCAAAGGCAAGCGCTACGACATCCCGGTCGCGGTCGGCGTGCTCGCGACGAACCGCGAGATCTATTCGATCGGCATGGCCTGCGATCTCGACAAGATCGACGAGACCTGGAACCGCGCCGTCGCGCATCCGATCCCGCCGAAAGTGGTCGAGACCGCGCCGTGCCAGGAGATCGTTATCACCGGCAAGGCGCTCGACAAGCCCGGTCAGGGCCTCGACGGCTTGCCGATCCCGATCTCGACGCCGGGCTGGGACGTCTCGCCCTATACGACCTTGTCGCAATACATCACCAAGGATCCCGAGACCGGCATCCAGAACATGGGGATCTATCGCGGCCAGGTGAAAGCGCCGCGACGCCTCGGCATGAATCCCTCGCTCGAGCTGCGGCCCGGCATCTATGCGCATTGGGAAAAGGCCAAGGCGCAAGGCAAGCGACTGCCCGCCGCGGTGATCCTCGGCTGCCCGCCCTGCATCGCCTATACCTCGGCGCAGAAGCTGCCCGAGACGATGGACGAGCTCACCGTCGCCGGCGGTCTGGTCGGCGCGCCGATCAATGTGGTGCAGGCGAAGACCGTCGATCTCCTCGTGCCCGCCGAGGCCGAGATCGTCATCGAGGGCTTCATCCACACCGACGAGCTCGAGCCCGAGGCGCCGTTCGGCGAGAGCCACGGCCATGTGAACCTCCAGGAATACAACGCTTTCATGGAGGTGACCGCGATCACGCGGCGGCGCGATGCGATCCTCACCTCGATCATCAGCCAGGTGACGCCGTCGGAATCATCGCTCATCAAGCGCGTCGCGCTAGAGCCCATGATGCTCGCGCATCTGACCAACACGCTCGGCATCCGCGGCGTCAAGAAAGTCTCGATGCACGAGCCGCTGACGAATTTGCGCAAGGTGCTGGTGCTGG
>Ga0335085_10004483_pt1 | contig 23109 bp, 19 predicted proteins | sample Lox_Sample_45_FD_206712 | JGI IMG/M metagenome (GOLD analysis project Ga0335085, IMG submission 206712) | Soil microbial communities from Loxahatchee National Wildlife Refuge, Florida, United States - Lox_Sample_4.5 | ecosystem: Environmental > Terrestrial > Soil > Wetlands | place: USA...
TATGGCTGGCCTTGTCTTGCTGCGCGGGGACATAGGGAGGAACCTGCACCCCAACTTCGGAAGTGCCCCGCGACACCTCCTGAATGCGGCCAGGCAGTGAGATACGAAATAGAGTCTTGCCATCTGCCGTGCGCTCCACGAAAATCTCTCCCCCATGATCCTGAACGATCTTCTGTACCACCGCCAAACCCAGCCCGGTGCCGTTCTCCTTGCCGTAACTAATGAACGGATGGAATAGTCGCTCGCGGATGGACTCAGCGATGCCGGGACCATTATCAGCGACCGAGATGGTAATTGCACCTGAGAGTTCGCCCGCGGCAACTTCCACGATTCCTCCCACCGCGGGAGCGGCCTCACATGCGTTCAGAAGCAGATTGTACAGAGCACGCTCCAACTTCCTCTGGTCGAACCATCCTGCAACCTGCGATCCGCATATTACGTCGATGGAGCGATTATGGTGCCGGGGATGCAGTCTCACGGCTTGCACGGCCCGTTGAATGGTCTCGGAGATATTGCCGTAGGATGGGTTCAAGGACTCGCGCGTGCGCGCGAATTCCAGCAGGGAATCGATGAGGTCCGTCATCAGATTCACTCCAGTTCGTACTTCTTGATAGAGTTCCTCGCGCTGGACTGGCGTGAGATGGCTGTCGCAGAGAAATTCCGAGTTCGCTACGATCGCCGCCAGCGAATGGCGGAGATCATGCGAGATCGAACTGGCCATCCGCCCGATGGTCGCTAGTTGCTCCGATTCCAGCAAGTCTCGCTGACTCTTCAGCAGACTTGCACGCATGCGGTCGAAGGCGCGAGTGAGTTCTGCAACTTCGTCACTGCCACGGGAATCCAGCGGATGATGAAAGTCGCCTCCCTCCAAAGCGCGTACGCCATCCACCAGGCTTCCCAGCGGCTTGGTGAAAGTGTGAGAGAGGAAGAAGACCAATCCGCTACCCACAAGGATAGCGGCCAATCCCAACAACAGTAGATAACGATTAAGCTGGCCTAGGAATTTCGTAGCTTGGTCGTACGACTCCAACACAGTCAGGCGGACCGGTGTTGTCCGGGATCCGGAGAGGTCAAGCGAGGTCGCAAGGAATAACTCCTTGCCGATTTCAATATCTCGAGGCTGCTCCTGGACCGATCCGGTGATCAGAGTTTTCAGGTTCGCCCCTTGTGCCTGAGCGGGCGGTAATGTGGTGGCAATAATGTCATCCCCGCATGAAAACGCCACTTGGCTTCCGGCGACCTTGCTTACCTCGGCCGCGAGTCGCTCATTGATTTCATAGCCGATGACCAGGAACCCGAGCAGGGTGCCCTCGGTCTTGGAGCCGCGATACACAGGCTCAATAAAAGTCTGGTAAAGATGATGTTCTCCGAGCCACCAGTGGCTGCTTTCACCACGATCGTCCTCCAGCGATTGCTGGAAGTATTTCTCGGCAGCTTCATGGCTGAATCCCGGAGTCTTGGTGTGCAGGGCGACCACCTTGCCGCTCCGATCGACCAAAACGAACAAATCGCTATTCGCAATCTCCGCGACGCTTTGCGAGGCATCCTGAATCGTCACGGGATCGGGGGCACCCATGATGGCGCGCGTAATCGGTAGGTCGGCCAGCAACGCGACATCGTTCGTCAGCATCGTCTCCCGTTCATGCCGGAAGTCCTGAAACGCAGCAACGGAATCGCGCAGATTAAGGGCAATGTTCTGGCGAACGTGGCTTTCAACGCTGCGGCGCACCAGCAGCAGACTGGTAGTCGTCAGGCCCGCGGTGATCAGGAGCATCGAAAGCAGGAATCGCGTACGCAGTCGCGTCCGGGGCAGAAGGCTAGTGGCCGATTCGACAGCAGACTTCGGGGCAGTATGGGGCACGGACTCGGTTGACAGATTCACGGGGGCTCAGCGAACGAATTTATATCCCATCCCGTGGACTGTCCGGAAGTGCACCGGGCTCGATGGGTCTTTCTCCAGTTTCTGGCGTAGTTTGAGGATGTGATTATCCACCGTTCGGGTGGAAGGATAGTTCTGATATCCCCACACCTCGTTCAGCAGTTCATCGCGGCTGATGACGCGGTCCGTGTTCTGCACAAGGAACTGGAACGTTTTGAATTCTTGCGCGGTCAGGACCACAGGTTTTCCCTCGCGCTTCACTTCCATTTTCTTGAAATCAACCGAAATGTCGTCGAAGCTCACCACTTGCGCTTCTGGCGCGCGCGTGGTGTGACGCAATGCGGCCCGAACGCGAGCCAGCAGTTCTCGAGGACTGAACGGTTTGGTTACGTAATCATCAGCCCCGAGTTCAAGCAGCAGCACTTTGTCAGAGACGTCGCTTGCTGCACTGAGAACCACGATGGGCAAGGTGGGGGCCAATGCCTTGATTTCTTTGCAAACGTCGCGACCAGATACCTTCGGAAGCCGTAGATCGAGCACGACTGCCGCGGGAGGCGAAGACTGAAAGCTCTCGATCGCCGACTTTCCGTCGGACTGTGTCTCCACTGTGTATCCTTCGGTTTCAAACAGCCGCTTCAGAGCCTTCTGCACCGCGGGGTCGTCCTCAACCACAAGAATTCTGCCTGTCGGTTTTGCGGGAGGTGCCGGATTCACGGTCCTGCCTAAACTCAATGGAGCTGCGAGATTCCCCATAGCAACCTTCCAATCTTTTAGGTGGGGGAGCGCTTCCGGACTTTGCCCCACCGGAAGGCTTCGACTCTTGAAGCTTACAACGCTTTGTAGGAGATTATCCGCTAAATACGGGCTTTTGACATACTTTTTACAAATCACGTTTCCGCTCGAAATGACTAAAGGAAGACGGCTTGCTCGGCGAAACATGGATCACTCACAGCTTCTTGTATTTTTGCTCCTAAGTTAATTTCCCTAATAAATCTCCTGTACGTCTCCGACTACGGTTATCGCTGTATTGACGCTGGGGGACCTTAAACCTAGGCTCGTAACAGTAAGTGTGCGTCAACCAGTCACCTCGTTAGTTTAACCCTGCCGCAAGGAGTTCCACCCATGAAGTCCGCCAGGCTTGTGGTGTTCTCTTCTCTAATTCTCGCCGCTCTGATCATGACGAGTGCTGCTGTCGCAGACAGCACCGACTACAGCAACAGTGGCGGGACCCTCTCGGGTACCAACGCCGGCTTGACGTTGAGCGGTTCGACTCTGATCGCGGTGGTAGATCTCAGCGGCGGCACCTCGGTTACCGGCAACCTCGGAACCGTGGAATTTTCCACCGGCGCCTTGATGAATGGTTCCTTGCAAATGGGCGGCACTCTGGCAGCGGGTGGATCGTTCACGATTACCGGGAACGGTACAGGCGGCATCGGCAATGGCGTTTTGTTCTCCGGGTCCTTCTCGGGACCGGTCAGCTGGACTTTGACTACCCTCGCTAACGGAACCCATAACTACACCCTTTCCGGTGTCGTTACAGGGATGATGGATGGCATGAGTGTTAATGCCGTGACGGTCCAGCTAACCGTAAACACGGGTAAGGGATTCTTCGACGGCTCGATCGGTATCTCAGGGGGAGATACGACTACGATCGGCTCAGTGCCCGAACCCTCCACGCTCGCTCTATTTGGCACGGGCGCGATCGGTTTCATCGGTACGCTCCGCCGCAAAATCCTGAACCGCTGATTGACGCCAAGGATCACAGCTTCAGGCGCCCGCGTTTCGTGGGCGCTTTTCTATTGCCAAATTCAATCGTCGATGAGACCGATTGAGTGATCCCCTTGGCGTAGAATTGACCGATTGCCATCCCGCTCTCAGCTTGACGGCCTTGTCGTAGTCCTGGTCCGCCCACGCAATCCTCTCAACATTGGTGCGGCGGCTCGCGCGATGTCGAACTTTGGTGCACGCCAACTCAGACTGGTCAATCCTTACGGGGTGGCATTTCGCGAGGCCCGTTCCGCCGTCGGGGCTTCCGCGTTGCTCCGCGATGCGCAAGAGTTCAAAGCGCTGGCTGAAGCTGTTGCTGACTGCTCTCTTATCATCGGGACAACTGCTGTACGTAACCGGGCACTGCAGCATCCGGTCCGGCCGCTTGACGTTGCGGGACCGAAACTTCGCGCCCAGTTGAAGACTGGGTGTGTCGCGCTTTTGTTCGGTTCCGAAAAAATCGGCCTGACCAATGACGACCTCAATCATTGCCACTGGCTGTTGACGATTCCCACGCAGGAGCGAAACATCTCGATGAATCTGGGGCAGGCGGTAGCTGTCTGTCTCTACGAACTGGCGCGTGATGATTCTTCCGAATCAATTCGCGAAAACGAGGAGGAGCCCGCAACTGCCGGTGAGGTCGAGAAGATCATTTCGTACCTGCTTGAAGCCCTGCGGATCAGCCACTATGTGAAACCGAACAGTGATGAGTTCTTCGAAAAGAAGATTCGACATCACATGCGGCGATTGAACATTCAAATGACGGACGCCCACGTTCTTCTTGGGATGGTTCGGAAGATCGCGTGGAGACTGCGGCAGGGCAGCAAACGTTAACGCTTCAGCTGCTGTGGCGAAACCTGAATTGAAGTGCGCTTGATGCGGAATTGCAAGAGCCACGCACTGGCTACCGCCTGCCCGTTTACCAGGGGTGGGGAAAACTCCCAGCGTTTCGCGGCACTCATCGTCTGGTTCGCGAAGTAGTTGCTCGATCCTCGGGTCTTAAACGTCGCGTCTGTGACTTTCCCTGAGGCATCGACTTGTAACCGGATCGCTACCTTGATTGTGCCCGTGATTGTGTTCATCGCACTCTTCGGCGGCTCGGGCAGGACCTGGTGAAGCACCGAACCCGGCAATGAAGTTGTTGCTCTCGGCGGTTTGGCTTTTGGAACCTCGGTCGGACCCGGTTTCGCTGGAGTCGGAGCTGCTGCCGGCTCAAGGACTTGAATACTGAACTCGCTCTTTCGTGGCGAGGGCGGGAATATCATGCGATACAGCCCCCACCCAATGGCGAACACAATCAGGACAGCGAAAGGAATAAACATCCGCCATGAATATCTGTAAGACCGGGCCGAGGGAGTAGGAGGCGGTTCAGGTGGCGCCGGCACTGATCGTGCTTGAGGCTGTAACCGCGACTGGATCTCCTGCAATGAACAACGCCGCTTTGGATCGAGGTGCAGGCACTCGCGTGCGATGCCACGAAACGGCTCCCGGATTGTATCCGGCAGATTTCGGTTGCCCGGCGATGCCTCCCCGGCTCCCTCTACATTCTGAGTCAACGCTGCAACGATCAGGACACCGACCGACCACACATCCCCGGCCGGCGAAATGATTCCAGCGGCGGTTTCAGGTGCGTCAAATGCGTCTCGGCGTCTGCGGCTCGAGTCTTGTTCTGTCGCTGCGGCAACTTGGTCGGACGACAGCTTCAACTGCTCCCCCACAGCCAGAACATTCGATGGCTTGATCCGTCCATGTACAAATCCATTGCTGTGAAGGTAAGCCAGCGCTTCTATCACTGGAGGAAGGAGTTCCGTCATCTCAGTTGAGTCGAGCGGACGCTGCGGGAGGATCTGCGACAGGTCATCATCCGCAACTTCCATCACGATATAGAGAGCTGCTGTTTCGTCTATTTTGCAGCGCCCTGCTTCCAGAATTCGGATGAGATGAGGATGGGAGAACTTGATAGCCGCGCGCACGCGCGTCAGTTGGCTCTCAACGGAAGGGCCATCGCCCACGATCAGCTTGATCGCCGCTCGCTGGGACTTCGCCCCAGGCAACTGGGTGAGAAAGACAGCGCTATGATCTGAACCGCCCAGCCATTGTTGCAGCGGGAACTTTCCCTCGACTGTACGGCCTTCCCATGATTTCCACGATTCCGGATTCGTCATCTCACGCGACCTGCGACCCACATTCTATGCCATCGGCCGAGGAACCATAGCACGTATGTGGAATCGCAGGTGCATGTTTTCTACCGGCATCAGCGGCTCTTGTAAGTGAAGGTGACCTTGGTCTCTTCATCAAGAACCAGAGGCCGCACGAAACTGAACATGGTTCCGGCCCGCGGGACATCAATCGCCACTGGCAGAACACCGGCCACGCGCTTCTGCAGGTTCACCACATTTGCAGATGCATTTTGTCCAATCGCGCCGGGTGCCAGCTTTGGTGCGCTGTAGTTTCGGCCGTTCATCGCGATGGACGACACGGAAGTTTCTAGCTGGGGGGCCGTCGCCGTTACTTCAACCGTCTCAGCTGCCGCCGCTACACTCAACGAGAATCCATACATCGAAGGCTCGTTGGAGTTGTACTGGATGTTGTTCATGCTCGTCTTGAAGCCCGGACTCTCTACTTTGACTTTGTAGTTTCCTGACGGTAATCCCGTCGCCACCCAATGACCTGATGAGTCGGTCACAGTGTTCCGGGTCAGTCCGTTATCCGTGGAAGTAATGGTGATTTGCACGTTCGAAACTACAGCGCCGCTGGGATCCGTTACGTATCCGCCCATTTGCCCGGCCGGAGTTTGGACGCGATAACCTGCTATCTCATCTCCACGAAGCCTCTGGCCGAATACCGCATGCGTTTCGCGAACGGGTTCGGGCACCAGGTTGGCCGCGATCACATCTCCGCCGAAATCTTTCACCTTGTAGTGCTCCGGCAGAAAGACTTCCCAATTCATCAGGCTGATGGGAATGTCCATGCTCGGCAGGGTGAGGTCTGCGCCGCCTTTCTTTGCGAAAGGCGCACCCGAATGAATGAACACGAACGAAACGGTGTACGGTCCGGTTGGACGAAATCCCGGACGCAAAAGCGGTACGCGGCTTCCATCCGGTCCCTGCACCGGCTTTACCCGTTCCCCAGCCACATCCGCGGAAAGAATGGTTGCTCCGCCAGGTAGAGAAACCTTCAGGAATGGCTGTGCCTGGTTTTTCACCGTGAGTTTCACTTCCGTCAGAGATTTGCCTTCCGAAGTCACCATGGTGGTGACTTCGGCACTTTCTGCGACCGCCGCGAGCACGCTTCCGTCCGGAAACCGCACCCAGGTCAACGCCAACGTTGGAGTCTCGCTAGGCTGGCGGTGATAGCGGAAGGCCGCTTGTGGCGGGAAGTGCGCCAAGGATTTGAGATAGGGGTTCGCCTCCTTGACGTCCATTCGCTTCAGCCCGCCACCTTCTGTGGCGGTGATTTCCATCGTGCCCGCGCCTTCAACCAACACCTCTCCAGTCTCGCGCTGCGCATTCTTGAAGCTGAGGAATGGTGTGTCGGCCTTGGTGTCCTGAATCGAGCGCTCCATCGAGATCAGGAACTCATGCGCCCGCTGGCCGCGAGAGTTCACTTTCAGGGTCAGCACCCCAGACTGTGTTTCCGCTGAATCAAGTGTGGATCCGGTCACGCCCGTGACCTCGTATCCTGCGGGCAACACCACCTGAAATTGCGAAGGATCGCCCTGCACGACGGTGATGTCTGCGAGCACCGCAAGGTGCATCTCAGCCTCCCCGACAGACACAAGAGTCTTAGCGTCAGAGAGAAACCGCACTTCGCGCGGTACCACTGGCGCCACGACTTCGCGCGTGGCCCACCAGATGGCCGCTGGTTGTCCGGGAACGAGTGTGGCCTCGATGACCGTATGGCCATTCTCCGACTTCCGGTTGGTGATCAGTCCCGGGCTGATATTGGCAAAGGTGTGCTCTCCCGGGATGACCAGCGATAGTTGTACGCTGCCTGCCGCTGGCACCGGCAGGCTGAACGATGCACGCCCGGCATCGATTCGCAAAGGCAGCCCGGTATCCAGTGCAATCGAGAAATCCCCCGGCCCCGGCAGGAGCGCCGCATGGGTTCCACCTTCCTGAATCAAGGCCACGCCTTTACCGCCCTGATGCGCGTCGAGTATTGTCATACCACTCGTCAGCGGAACCTTGCTCACTCCCTTGCGCAGAACCTCTCCTTCAAATTCGACCGACCCGATGACCGTGCTTTGATCGACCCGCAACTTCACATCGGCATGCTTGATGGAGTAGGGAAGTGGCGCCAATTCCGGTTTCTTCGGCGGCTTTCCTGCCAACTCCACCAGCCGGTTGTATTCATCCAGTGTGAGCGTGACGTTGCCGGGATCGGGTAGCGGCAACGGCGTTTTGTCTTCGGTCCAGCACAGCGACGCCGTGCACAAACAAATCATCATTGTTGCGAAGAGTTTGCTTTTCATCGCGCACCTGCCTTTTTGTCACGCTGGAAATTAAATTCTGCTGCAGGAGACTGGTTCTCGCTCGTAAGCTCGGAAACGAGATAAATCGACGGGCCGAACGCCGGGAAATCGACGTTTACTGGCAAAATGCCTGTGACCCTTCCTCCTAACGACTTCGCGCGGAAGGTGTCGAGCAAGGCTTGGGTGGCGTCCCGGTTTTTCTTTTCTTTGTCGTCGCTCTGGATCTTGGAGAATTGCTCCGCTCGATCAAATTGCCTTGCTGGAACTGGTGATGCTGAGGGAACGCCAATATCCATTGCTCCACCGGAGAATGCCGCCGAGACAGGATTCTGATACTCCTGCGGTCGAAATACTCCGGGTGTGGCCGTAACGCGGAACAGCGGCGGGTAATAAAGCAACATCCCCGTGCGCGAGATTGGAAGGTCGAGGGCAGGCAGCGTCACTTTCTCCTCACCCTTGTCCTGCCATGGCGTCGCCTTCGCGATATACATGATCTCGATGGCGAACGGCGGAGCATCCTCTCCACCGCGTGATTTCTCCAGCGGCAGAAGCAGGCTTCCATCGGGCGATTGGCCGGGACGCATCGGTCTTCCTCCCAGCGATGCGCTCCACACGATCGCTCCAGCAGGTAACGTGATCTTCACGAAGTTGCGCTGGTTGTTGCGCACTGCGTAGCGCGCCTGGACGAGTTCCTTCCCGTCGGCGCTCATCAGAATGTCGTAGCGAGCCTCTTCGACATTCGCCATTAACACGGCTTGTTGGTCATAGCGCGCGACATTCACGCTCAAGGAACGTGTTGCGCCCTGTTCTCCCGAGCGCGCACGAAACGCGACCAGGGCGGGCGATTGCCGGCTCGCGACCATCTCACCGAGGTCGGTAGCGTCAGCATCTTCCAGGCCTTGTACTTTCTGGCCCTTGATTTCGCCGGCTCCAAGGATCTCCACCGCGACTCCACCTGTATCCCGCTCCGTGTTCATCAGACGTAGCAGCGGCACGTCGATGATTCCGTCACGGGGCAGTCGGACTTCGCCATTAATCACAAACCGTGCACTATGCTCGACGGGCTCCAGAAAGGTCACAACGAGCTCTCCGTTCTTCATCTCCCAATCCGCTACCAGTGCGCCCGAAACCTGATTGATCGTGACTTTTTCCGGTAGTTGAATGCGCACCTCGCGGGCGGCCCCTTGCACAACTTCCAGGCCAGCCTCCGCATAGACGGAAGTCGAGTCTTCCCCGAGACTTGTCAGTTGGGTCAACGATCCGCGCAACCGAAGCGGCAATTCGATGTGGTGATCTTCGGTCTTCTTGCGCCACGAAAATGTGAGCGATTCGTTTCCGCGGCCGTAGGCCAGCCACTTCGTCTCACCGGACGCTTCAGATTTTTCCGAGAGAATCCCGCCACCGATCCTGAGATCGATCCCTTGCCGTGGAAGTTGAACAGAGGCTCGTGTCACCCCAGAATCTGTTGCCGGAAGAGCGATGCTTTCGTCGCCCGTGGAAGCTGTGACCGGTACATCGACGTCCAGTGCCAAGACCGAGCGCCCAGCATGCGACAGCAGCGCGCACAGGTGCGTCGCTCCCTTCCCGGGCGCGCCCGGAACCAATGAGACGAGCTTTCCGTCAAGACGCGCTTCGCGCACCAGCAACCCCGTTGGCACGGGCACGCGCACCCAGCCATCTTTCAGGACATCCACAGTGAGGCTGGCCCGCCCCGAGGCCAGTTCGCCGAGCACGCGCAGATCGTAGTCAACGCGCGTCAGCGTCGCATCGAGCGGAAGCGGCTCCGGGTTCTGGTCAGGAGGAAATGCCTTCGCACGCAGCACGCGATACTCTTCCACCGGGATCACCACCCATCCAGCCGCGTGCGAAGGATCGGCTGGCTTTTCTTGAGTTTGTGCCGCAATCGCAAGAACCGTGCTGGCCAAAAGGATGGCAAAGAATCGTCTCAGGATTTGCAACCTGAACTTACAAACCGCTGGCAGAATCGAAATTTTCATGGTTCAACCCTCACTCCAACAGTTCTGGGCATACGCCGAATATTTAGGGGGATGCTCGCGGCCTCTGCCGCTCAGAGTAAGAATGGGGAGCTGGAGAAAAATTGCAGGGAATTTCATGCCGGTTACTTCAGGAACCCACGGTCGACCGGCAGTAATCCAGCTCGATTCTGCTGTACCATGGCAGGTCGCAAGGCTTTGATGGTGGAGGTCTTTTGACTTTCAACACGGAGAAATCACGGCAGGCCTACGAGCGGACCCTCGGCCTACTAATCGAGGCCAGCAGTTCCTCATCGCGCGGTCCGGTCAACTTCGGAAAGTATCCGATCTTCATGCAGCGCGGCCACGGCTCCCGTATCTACGACGTCGACGGTAACGAGTACATCGACTGGATGATGGCCTTCGGCGCTTTACCACTTGGGCACGCGCATCCGGAAGTCGTCGAGGCGATCACCGAAGCCGCCAGGAGCGGTGCGCACTTTGCCACGGCCACTCCCATTGAAGCCGAAGTCGCCGAGATGATTCAGAAGATCGTTCCCAACGCTGAGCGCGTACGCTTTGCCAACACCGGCACTGAGGCGATGATGGCGGCCATCCGCCTGGCGCGCGGCGTCACTGGGCGTCCGAAGATTCTCAAGTTCGAGGGCCACTATCACGGCTGGTACGACGACGTGCTGGTCAGTTCCAACTTGATGCCGCCGCCGGCGCTTGGATTGCGCAGCGATCCCGTGAAGATTCCCGACAGCTCCGGCCTGAATCGCAGTGCGCTCGACGACACGATTGTCGTCCCGTGGAATGATCTGCCGGAACTGGAGCGAGCCATTGACAACCATCCAGGCCAGATCGCCGCCATCATCACCGAAGGAATCATGGCGAATGTGGGAGTGATTCCTCCCGCGGACGGCTACCTGCAAGGACTCGAGAGGCTCGCCAAGGGAAATGGAATCGTTTTCATTCTCGATGAAACCGTGACCGGATTCCGCATCGCTCCGGGAGGTTGCCAGGAGCACTACAAGCTCTCGCCCGATCTGGTCACGTTCGGCAAAGCGCTTGGATGCGGCCTGCCGGTCGCCGCGCTCGCCGGCCGCGCCGACATCATGGACGCGCTGCAATGGGGCGGCGTGTTGCACTACGGCACGCACAACGGATCGCGCATCGGCATGCACTCCGCCCGCGCCAACCTGCGCGTACTGACGCGGGACAACAATGCATCGTTCCGGCACACATGGGCTGTTGGCGACAAGCTCTGCAAAGGCTTGCGCGATGTGTTCGTGAAGAAGGAACGCAAGGTCGTGGTACAGAATGTCGGGCCGATGCTCCAGTGGATGTTTACAGACCAGCCTGCCATCCGCGACTATCGCGAGTTCTGCCAGTATGTAGACCGCACGGCGTTCCAGAAGTTCGTGTGGTCGCTGTTCCCGCTGGGCGTGTACGCGTCGCCGTCGGCAGCGTTGCACTCAATCGTGACCCTGGCGCATTCGGAGGAGGATGTGGCGTTAACGCTGCAAGCGGTCGGGAAAGCCCTGGACTGAAGAGCGGAGTCAGTCCTGAATCGGTCTTGAATGAAAACGATGAATCAGGTTGTACGCGGAACGAGTCATCTTTGAAAGGGCGCGACTTCAGGCGCGCCGTTCCGAGTTGAGAAGCGTGGCGGGCTTTAGCCCCTGAGGTGCTGACCGGAATTCACCTCAGTGGCTAAAGCCGCTGATGATTTGGCCCGGATGAGCGGCGCGGCTTGAAGCCGCGCCCTTTCAAAGCCGTGCCCCTTCAAGACTATCTGTGCAGTTCAATTTCTGGCGACGCTCGGGCATCTATCACGATGAAGACGCAATCGAAGCAAATTGAAGAACGTGCTGGCAATCTTCTATCTCTGGAAGGAAATGTCGCCGTGATAACGGGCGCCGCGTCCGGCATCGGCCGCGGCATCGCGATCCGGCTCGCGGAAATGGGTGCGTCCGTCGCCGCGCTCGATATCGACGAAAACAAAGGCCGCGAAGTCGCGAATGAAAACGGCGTCTTTCTGAAGTGCGACGTCCGCTCCGCTGCCGACTGCCGGCGTGCAACTGGCGCCATCATCGAGAAATGGGGACGCATCGACATTCTCTGCAACTGCGCCGGCATCGCCATCCGCAAAGACGTGGTCGAACTCACCGAAGACGAGTGGGACCGCACGCTCGACGTGACGCTGAAGGGAATCTATCTGCTGTCGCACGAAGTCATCCCGCACATGATTCGCGGCGGCGGAGGTAGCATCATCAACATCGGCTCCGGTTGGTCGCTCAAGGGAGGCCCGCGCGCCGCCGCCTACTGCGCCGCCAAGGGAGGCACGGTGAACCTGACGCGCGCCATGGCCATCGATCACAGCAAGCACAACATCCGCGTGAACTGCGTCTGCCCGGGCGACATCGACACGCCCATGCTGCGCAGCGAATGCGCGCAACTTGGCGAAGATGCGCAGGCCTTCATGCGCGAAGCGGCGAACCGTCCGCTCGCCCGCGTAGGCACTCCGGAAGATGTCGCGAATGCGGTGCTTTTCCTGGTGAGCCCGATGTCAAGCTGGATTACGGGAGCGGCGCTTGTGGTTGACGGTGGGGGACTTGCATAGGGGTGTTGCATGAACGAGTGCAATTGCGATTTTGCGACAGTTGACCAACGTTGCGTGGGCGGCATCACACTTTGAGTGCGCAACGTTCCCGTGCTAAGCTCCCAACCCGTGAAATATCAGGGTGCCTTTACATACTTAGCGCTGCTTGTCTGCTGGGTTAACGCTGCCTCGGCGCAGATCATGGATGTCCGAGCGGACGGAACCGCGTGTATGCACAGCGGGCTCTCCAGCAATCTCAAAAATTGCGATGTGCCAGCGTGGTACGCCTACGCTCTTATTGGATCCATTTCGGCCGTTACCCCTATCGATCACGGCGAAAGCGAAATTCAAGTCACCCCTGAGGAAGTTTTCCACGGAGACCCCGGAACTTCATTGGCAGTACATACCTCGCAGGGCGCGTGTCTACCGAAACTGGTGGTTGGGGATCGATGGCTTTTTTTCTTGAGGGATGGGAAGCCTTTCGTTCTCGATTATTACGGCAATGATAGCCGCCCCGTTGCGGAAGTGCCGGAGAAGATCGAGATGCTACGGCGTCTGCAGAAAATCGGTGATTTCGGCATTTTGCGCGGCCACGTGCAGCGGCGTTCGTCCTCGCACGGTGAAGGCGGAGGGGTGCCAAACGCGCATGTCATAGCACGCCGGACATCGGACAATACTCAGTTCGTGGCTATTACCGATGAGGACGGTCTATATGAATTTCCACTTGTGCCTCCCGGTAAGTACAAATTGGACTTGGACCAACTTGTTCCGCTTGAAGCGGGCGGCGGTGAACTTAAAGTGGGTCGGGGTGCATGCTGGGATCTGACGTTGGAGGTTCCCAAGGAGACTGACGGAGGTATTTCAGGCCGCGTCGCGACACCTGATGGAAGGCCATACGTAGTACATCGCTGGGTTGATATAGCTTCAGTTGACGAACCCAGGTGGATCACCGCTGAAATCGACAACAAGGACGGATATTATGAGGCTAGGGGCTTAGAGCCGGGGCGTTACATAGTTGGCATTGGAATCCGAAGCTCCGGCTTCGCACCCCTTCCGGTTCCCGTCTACTACCCCGGTGTTCGCAGCGAAAAGAATGCAACGATAATTGAGCTCGGTCCCACCCAGAAACGCACACACGTGGATTTTCCACTTCCTGTTGAAGATGATCTCAGGCCTTTTTGACTCACTGACGAAAAACAGCGACTACGCTCTTAGACCCGGCTCCCGTCTCTGCCTTGCCGCTTCATAAAGCACAATGCTTCCCGCGACTCCTGCGTTCAGCGACTCCACCTGCAGCGTGTGCGGGATCGCGACCAACTCATCCACCTGCGCCATCAGGCTCCGCGGCAGGCCTGCGCCTTCGCTTCCTATAAACACCGCCGACGGCTCCGTCAGCTTAGCCTGATCGATCGGCGTCCCCTTGTGCGAAGACGTCGCAATCAGGCGCACGTTCTGCGCTCGGAACCTCACCAGAATGGCCTCTAGGCCTCCGGCGATCTTGGCGATGACGAGCGGTGTTCTAAACAAAGACCCTGCCGAGGCGCGTATCACCTTCGAGTTGAACGGGCTGACCGTGCCTTCTCCGATCACGACGCCGGCGCTGCCAAACGCTTCCGCCGAGCGCAGGATGGTGCCCAGGTTACCGGGATCCTGCAATCCCGCGATCACGAGGATGGGGCCGACCTGCGTGCGCTCCAGGATGTCGTCGAGTGAAAACTCCCGCAGTCGCACCAGGGCAGCCACGCCCTGCGGCGTCTCGCTGGGCACGGCGCCGTCAAAGATCTTGTCGGGGAGCAGCAACGTCTCGACATGCGAGCCGATCTGGGGAAGCAGCCGCTCGGCCAGATTTTGCGCCGATTCTTTGAACAACACGGCCCGGAAACGCAGCCCGCTGCGGATGGCTTCTTCTACGATGCGGACGCCCTCGATAGCACAATCACCGCTCTCGGTGCGCTCCGCGCGCGAGAACGCCTGCCGCAGTTCTTTCACCATGGCATTGTGGCGGCCTTCGATCCCTCGAAGCCGCTGGCGCGTGTCAGTCGTATGTTTCGAAATCCGAGGCATAAAACCTTTAACCACGAAGGACACTAAGGTACACGAGCGAGGTCAAACCCAACGTCCTTCGTGAAACTTCGTATCGTTCGTGGTTCGAAATTTCTTTCCTTGACGTATTATGATAGTTTCCGCCGTTCAACGAATTCATTCTTTAGTGATTTACAGAAGGAGCGCACGTGCGCGCCGAAATTGTAAAAATCAATTCTGATAGCCCCGAATCCTCCCTCGTAAAATACGCCGCCGACCAGATCCGTTCCGGCGAAGTCCTGGGCATGCCGACCGACACGTTCTACGGTCTCGCCGCCGATCCCTTTAACCTGCGCGCGGTCGACAAGGTGTACGACATCAAAACGCGTTCCCGCCACAAGCCGCTTTCGCTGTTGATCGCGAGCGTTGACCAGGCCGAAGAACTGGCCAAGCCGCTTCCTCAGGAATTCTATGCGCTCGCCCGCAAATTCTGGCCAGGACCGCTGACCATCATCGTAAAGGCGGGATCACGCTTACCACTTAAAGTGACCGCCAACACGGGCAACGTTGCTCTGCGCGTGCCCAACGCGAAGATTCCACTAGCCGTCGTCACCGCAGCCGCGATCCCGATCACGGCTACTTCCGCGAATCTGAGCGGGGCCACCGAGTGCACCAGTGCGGAGCAGGTCCGCGATCAGCTTCAAGGACGCATCAGCATCATTGTTGACGGCGGCAATTCTCCGCGCGATGTGGCCTCCACCATCATCGATCTGAGTGACGAGAACGATCGGTGGCGCATCATTCGCGAAGGGGCGATTCCCTCCGACGAGATCTCGAAGTTCTTCGCTCAGGGATGAAGGAACCGGCTACCAACCAGCATCGGACAACGCGCTGGTGGGTTCGTCTCTTGATTCTGCTGGCGGGAGCGATTCTTCTTCTTTTCATCGCAACCGCCGCTCAGGTAATTCAGGCGTCCTCACAGCAGGAAGTTCATCCCGCCGATGCCATCGTCGTTTTCGGCGCGGCTGAGTACTCCGGCCGGCCCTCGCCCGTCCTCCGCGCCCGTCTTGATCACGCGCTCGATCTGTTTCATCGCGGGATCGCTCCAGTAGTGATCACGACGGGAGGTGCGGCTCAGGATCCGAAATTCAGTGAGGGAGGCGTTGGTAAGGATTACCTGATGCAGCACGGTGTCCCGGAACGCAATCTGATTGCGGAGACGCAAGGCCGCGACACATCCGAATCAGCCGTGCGCGTTGGAGTGATCATGCATGCGAACGGCTTGCGCAGTTGTGTTGCCGTCAGCGATGCCTATCACGTTTTTCGGATCCGCCGTCTTCTCGAGCACGAGGGGGTTGGTCCCGTTTACATCGCACCGCGTCCGGATTCCCGGCCGCACAGCATCTTGCAGCGCCTCCTAGCGGTGGTGCGCGAATCGACGAGCTACTTGCTCTGGCGTGTAGGGATTACTTAGCTTCCAGGACTATCAGGTCAGAATGTATCGATGCCGTTCGTGGTCCGCACTTTGAACCATTCATATCGCAGGTTATTCATACTCAGGCCGTTGCGGACCTTCATGAAGGCGTGCTGGATGCGCACTTCAAGATTGTTGTTCTTCATCATCTGGACCTGATCGCTACGCGCACCGCGCATTTCAGCCATCTGCCGTGCCGCACACTGCTGGTAATCGTGGCTCTCCTGGCAGAGTTCGTAACCGTTGCTCGAGTTGGCATCGCGGAGAACTCTCATATCGATGTTCTCCTGGATCGCCGCGGCTAGCATTTCATCGTAGCGGTCATACCAGATGTGAATCGCGCGCTCGGTCTCCTCTGGAGTGTGCGTAGTCTTATACGCCGAGATTGCAGCGACGACTTCATCAGCATTCTCGGCACCGTCCATCTTCAGGCGCGGCAACGGACCGGCTGATACTTCCATGTCCTCGTCGGTGAAAACTTTCTTGGCGTGCGCCGGCTTTTCGCTCTTGGTACTCTTCGCCGCAGCGGCGATCGAACCATCAGGAGCAGGCGAACTTTGTGGCGGTGGTCCCTGACAAGAGGGTGGCGCAGTTTGGGCAGTGCCCGGAAGTCCGCAAAATAGAAGAATCACCGCGCAACGTGACAGAATTCGATGCGTGAGTAATGCACTCATCGCGTCGATGTTATTGTCCGCCCGGCGCGCGAAAAAGGTCACCGAAGTTTCGATGAGAAGTTTCTTTTCTCTCCGAAAGTGCTTTGCAGCACGGTTTTCGTGATGGCAATCACGGCGTTTGAGTGATCGCAATCACAATTCAGTTACAACTTCGAAAGTCCGTGTACCGAGACGATTTCATAGTGTGCCGCTTTCGCATCGTGCTTGGATAAGTATTTCTGCCGTTCTTCCGGAATGATCGACGTTTCGTAGTCCGCTCCTGTCACCGCCTTGATGTCCTCAATCGAATCCCACAGCAGGATCGTGATGAACTCCACTTCCGCTCCAGCATCCCTGCGTAGCAAATAACTGCCTCTATATCCCTTCTTCTTGCCGATGCCCGGCAGCAACTCTGGCTTCAACATGGCTTCATACGCGTCCGCGTGCGCCGGTTTCGTAGCGCCGTGCCACACTCTAGCGATCATCGTGCAGCCTCCTTCGAGGCAACGTTACCACGACATTCGTTTGCGCAACTCTGTAATGTGCGCCACGTGATGCGGCCCATGCCATGCATAGAGTGCGAGCACCTTTTCTAACGTCATTGGGCCAAGTTCAGGATGACGATACGTTCGGTTCCATTGTTCCGGCGTCAGTGATCGCAGGAGCCGCACCCAGCGATCATGAAGAGTATCGAGCAGGACTAGCGACACCTCCAGCGGCGTCGCTTTCGTGTCGGGCAACTCCGCCCAGCGTGCTTCCTCATACGTCTTGATCGTCGGGCTGTCTTCGGTTAGTGCCATCTTGAATCGGATATAAGCGTTCATGTGGCTGTCCGGAACATGGTGCACAACCTGCCGGACGGTCCATCCGCCGTGGCGATACGGCGTATCGAGTTGCGAGTCAGACAATCCCTTGACCGCTGACCGCAGGTTCACCGGCGTCTGCGCGATATCGTTGAGGAGATTCTTACGTTGCTCTTCGGAAAGTGGCCCGATATAGCTGAACTTGCCAACTGGGAATCGGGGATCCGTCATCGCATCTCCTGGGATAGATCTGAACGTCTGATCTACAGATGTGAACAGCTGGAATAAGCTTCAAAACGGATGAGATTTTGACACTGTTGTTCTGGGCAACGCGCATCAGCGAGGAACCCCTCTGGTAAACAACAACATCTGGTATCTGGAGTGTTTCACCCACATCCCCTCTAGCTTTGAATTTCGATTCATCCTGCCCTCACTTTGGTGCATCTAACCCGGTTCTGAGCTAAACTCTCTGTGCCGTTGAGTTTAGCTACCCTCCCGAGCCGGGTCGTGGGGCCACGCTTCGGGAATGCCTGTGAGGGGAACTATGCCGTCCTCGGTCTGGTCTGGTCACTTAACCTTCGGACTCATCTCCATGCCTGTGCGCCTTTTTTCCGGCGCGCGCAGTCAGGGCATCTCTTTCAACATGCTGCATCGCACCGACAAGTCGCGCCTCAAACAGCAGTACGTATGCCAGGCCGACGGGCAAGTCGTTGACCGCAGTGAGATCGTGAAAGGCTACGAATTCCGCAAAGACGAATACATCATCATCGAGCCCGATGAGATCAAGAAGATCGAGCCCCAAACCGCCAAAACGATGGAAATCCTGGAGTTCGTGAAGTCCAGCGAAGTCGATCCCGTCTACTTTGAGTCGTCGTATTACATGATGCCCGAAGAAGCCGGACGCCGCCCGTACGCGCTGCTCACGAAAGCGCTCGAGGAGAGTGAATACGTCGCCATCGCCAAGATCACCATGCACAACCGTGAGTACACGGTGTTCCTGCGTCCCACCGAGGGTGGCATGATGCTGCACACGATGTACTACGCCGACGAAGTAAAAAAGGTTGAAGGCTTCGGTGCGCCCGACGTCGAATTGAAAGAGGCAGAAGTCAAGGTCGCGCACCAGTTGATCGAAGCGCTGGCCGACGAGTGGGATCCGGAGAAGTACAAAGACAATTTCCAGGAAAATCTGAAGAAGCTGATCGAGACGAAACTCGAAGGCGGCGAAGTCGCCGCCGTGGAAAAACCCAAGAAGCTAGCCCCGGTGGTCGACCTGATGGCAGCTCTCAAGCAGAGTTTGGCCCAGATGGAAGGCAAGAAGAAGCCCGCGGCGACGATTAAAGAAGAGCAACCGGCTCCCGCAGCGAAATCCAGGAGGCGGTGAGGGATTGCCATCGCTTCCGGGCGCGTGGGCGATGCACTGGAACGATTGTGCCTTGGCCGTACTCCATCAGGCATCCCGGTCCCTGAGCCAAAGCATCCTTCCGCTAGAAGCTAGAGAACTGAGAACTGCTCTCGCACGCTAGCGCACAACGCTTCGCACCCGCTACAATGATCAATTCTGTTATCCCGATAGAGGCTTCGCTCCCGGAGTGTGGATGAGTCTTCGACGTGTGGGCAAACTCGCCGTTATCTCGGTGGGCATCTTGCTGTGGATGTCGTGCGGTCAGGTTTACCGTCCGGTAGTCATTCCCGTCAACTCGACCCCGCCCAATCCGGCCAATTTTCATGCCGTGTTTGGCATTAGCACGAATGTCGAGTCGAACCCTGGCACCGCATTCCAGATCGACGTCTCTGGAGACAGCAAGATCGGCGCAGCCAATATGGGCATCAATCCTACCCATGGCGCCATGTTTCCCACCAATGCGCGTGTTTTTGTCGCCAGCGCCGGCAGTGTGGTGCCAGGAAACGCCGACGTAGTCACGTCCTTTACGCCAGCGGTAGGCGGTAGCTTGGCATCGGGTCTCGGTCCCCCGGTTACGTACACATTCCCGAATATTGGCCCGAACCAGACGTCGGCAATCACCTCCATCAGCGAGAGCGGAACCGTTGTGACGGTCACTTTGAGCGCTAGCCTCAGCGACGCCACGGTGGGCGGGCCGATCGTCATTTCAAACGTCAACATCGGTGGGTATGACGGCAACTTCGTGATCTCGTCTGTGAGCGGGAACACCGTTCAGTACAATAATTCCATCTCAGGACTGGCGGCGACTTCCGGTGGTACCGCGTCGATTCCTCTGCCGACCTTCTGTTCGTATCAGCCGGACTACGTGGAAGCCAAGCTGACGTCGGGGGTGTTCGTGGCCAACTATGGCTTCACGAATCGTGGGGATTGCACTCTCGACAGTACAGATTCGGTTGCACAATTGAATCCGGTAACCAACATCATCGCCCATATTGCTTACCTTCCCTCCGGTTCACGTCCGGTTGCAGTGGCCGAAACGCCCAATGGCCAGAACCTCTACGTGCTGAACCAGGGCGATGGGGTGAGTGCCAGCACCGTGACGAATCTCTCGCCCACAGATCTCTCCGTGCAGGCAACGATTCCAGTTGGAATCAATCCGACCTGGGCGACGGTACGCAAAGATGGCCTGCGGGTCTATGTTCTGACGCAAGGGGACGGGCAGTTGGTTCCCATCGACCCGGCCACGAATACGGTACTGCCGAGCCAGACGAATCTGTCGGTGGGGGCGGGCGCAAATTTTGTCTTGTACGATCAGCGCCTGAATCGGATCTACGTTACTAATCCCACGAACGGCAACGTGTACGTCTTCTCTGCTACTGGCGGCTTGGACTTGAGCGGGAACGCCAACGACACTCCTAAGCTTCTGACGACGATTTCAATGTCGGCCGGAACGAATCCCCCGTGCCCTGCGGGATGTTCTCCGGTTTCTGTGACGGCCCTGCCCGACGGATCTCGTTTTTATGTGGCCAGCTATCAGGAACAATCGGCGTGCACCGATCCGAACGTTGGCGCGGTTCCCTGTATCGTTCCCATGCTGACGGTGTTTGATGCGCCCAGCATGACGGTAAAGGCACCCCCATCTTCCTTGTTTGCGCCCGTGCCAACTTTGGCGCTGCTTACCTCTCCGCCGTTCACCGGTGCCCAGTATGCGGTGCCCACTCTTGCCTCCTGCACGCCGGTGGTTCCATATGCGCCCGGCGTCGCCAGATTCCGCATGTACACGACCGCGTCTTCCGATAGCAGCCATGTCTATGTGAGCATCTGCGACGCAGGAGTGATTGCCGACATTGCAACCAACACCAGCAGCAATGCCAATGGGACCAATGCTGGCGATAGGCTGGTGACGGATGTGTTGACGCCATTCAGTGCGGCGCCACCGGGAACCAACGGCCAGCCTCCGCCGCAGAACCCGATCTTCCTGCTGACCGGACAATAGAAAATTCTTCTGAGGACAGCCGCCTCCGCCCGCGCAGGAGATGTTGCACGGTTAGCTTCGTGCGGCAGATTTGCCCTGGTTGGATCCGACTAAACCTTGGCAGGAACTTCTTCTTTAACCTCTTTAGCCGCGTAGTGCGAATCGACGTACTCGTCGAGAATCTGGATGAACTCCGCGACAATCCTGTCGCCCTTCAGCGTAGTGAAAAGCCGTCCATCAACATACACCGGGGCTTTAGGTTCCTCGAATGTTCCAGGCAACGAGATGCCGATGTTGGCGTGTTTCGATTCGCCGGGACCATTGACCACACAACCCATGACCGCAAGCTTCATCTCTTCCACACCCACGTACTGACCCTTCCACGACGGCATCTGCTCGCGCAAGTACGATTGAATCTGCTCGGCCATCTCCTGGAAGAATGTGCTGGTAGTGCGGCCGCAACCCGGGCACGCAGTAACTTGCGGAGTGAAGCTGCGAATCCCCATCGATTGCAGAATTTGTTGCGCTACTCGCACTTCCTCGGTACGATCTCCGCCGGGAGCGGGAGTCAACGACACACGGATGGTGTCGCCGATGCCCTCCTGCAAGACCACGCCCATGGCCGCGCTCGAAGCCACGACGCCCTTCGCGCCCATGCCAGCCTCAGTCAGTCCCAAGTGCAGAGGATACTTGCACCGTGCGGCCAGCGCCCGGTAAACATCGATTAGATCCGGCACCCCACTGACTTTCGCGCTCAGGATAATCTGATTCGGTCGCAGCCCGTATTTTTCCGCGAGCTCTGCGGAATTCAGCGCGCTGACCACCATTGCTTCCATCGTGACTTCGCGCGCATCCTTCGGCTCGGCGAGCTTCGAATTCTCGTCCATCATTCGCGTCAGCAGCACTTGGTCGAGCGATCCCCAGTTCACACCAATCCGCACCGGCTTCTGGTGCTTTACCGCGACTTCAATCATCGTCCGGAAATTCGAGTCACCCTTTGCTCCGATGCTGGCATTGCCGGGATTAATCCGGTATTTCGCCAGATCGCGCGCGCATTCCGGGTATTTGGTGAGGAGAACGTGCCCGTTGTAATGAAAATCCCCGATGATCGGAACCCGCACACCGATCTTGTCGAGTTCTTCGACGATGCGCGGCACGGCGGCAGCGGCTTCGTCGTTGTTCACCGTTACTCGGACCAACTCCGATCCAGCCCGCGCCAGAGCGGCAACTTGCTGCACGGTGGAGGGAACATCGGCGGTATCGGTATTGGTCATCGACTGCACCACAATCGGTGCATCCGACCCTACACGCACACTTCCGACAACGGCCGTATAGGTCTTTCTGCGATGAATCGTCGCCATAGGTGGAACTTCTAGTTTATCACGCGAATATGCGGTCTCCGGAGTGAGCCGAGTCTTTATTAGGCCGTGTTGTCTCCTGTGGATCCGAATTTATTGCAGTCGCTCTAGAACGTAAAAGACTGAAAAGGCGCTGCTGTCGGGTGAACCGATGAGAGTCATGGAGTGAGTTATTGGAGTTCCCTTGCTTGCTTGAAATGTTCGACTCACGCCGCCGATATTCATCCCAGACGCACCATCCCAGAATCCACCGACGACCGCATCATTGCCACCAACGACGGTTTGGCTGGTTTGGGCTTTGCCGGTGACATCAGTCCAGCCGAAACTGTATTGCCAGCTTGATGTGCTGGAAGGATCAGCTGTCGCTATGGTTGCATATACGGTCAACCGATAGACTCCAGAAACGCCGGGCGTATAAAGGGTCTTCGAGAAAGGCGCGCCCTGGTTTAGCGTCTTTCCACTCGCAACGATCGTCGGCGTCGTCAGCGCAATGGGAGAAATCTCTGCAGACTTGGCGTAGGGATTTAGCGAAACAGCGACAAACAAGAGAAAGACCGCGCAAATGCGCTTGCACATCGAGAGCCTCCAAGGTGGAAGAGGGGGGAGGGGGCGGAATCATATCACCGCGATCGGCAAATTCAAAACAGCCCTCCCCCCCCGTGTAGATGCTCCAAGATAATGTCACCCCATAACTGCAACGAGACTTTGTCACCCTCTCAGGATG
>Ga0335085_10004484_pt1 | contig 23109 bp, 18 predicted proteins | sample Lox_Sample_45_FD_206712 | JGI IMG/M metagenome (GOLD analysis project Ga0335085, IMG submission 206712) | Soil microbial communities from Loxahatchee National Wildlife Refuge, Florida, United States - Lox_Sample_4.5 | ecosystem: Environmental > Terrestrial > Soil > Wetlands | place: USA...
ACTATCGCCCGGGCCAGAACAATGCGGGGAACGAAGAGTTTACGAATCTCGTGAAGCCGAATTTCGATCCGCACGAATGGAGCCGCGTGGAAATTCTTGCGGACGCCTCGACTGGAACGGCTCGCATGGCTGTGGCGCAGCCGCTGGGCAGCAAAACGATCGAGATCCTCGATTTCAAGAACGTGGATGGGGGTAAGACGGGCCCAATCGCGTTACAAATGCACAATGCTGGTCTCTTTGACGAATACAAAGATATTCAAGTCGAAGAGAATCCTAAAGATCTTCGCCTGACTACCACACTCTGACGGCCCCGCAGAGGTGCTGGATTCATCATTCAGAAAGCGGCTTGAGTTCGATTCTCGCGTTTCGCAAAGTGTCGCCGACGGCCGCCGCTATTTCTCGTGCACCCGGCGTCTCTCCGTGGATGCAAATTGTTTGCGCATCCACCGCGACCTGACTGCCGCCGGCGCTCAGCACGCTGGCCGTTTCCACAATTCGCAGGGCTTGCCGAGCCGCTTCCTCGGGATCGCGAATCAGTGCGTCGTCAAATCTGCGTGATCGTAAGCTGCCATCGGCTTCGTACCGCCGGTCCGCGAAGGCTTCCGCCGCGGCTCGAAAGCCGGCAGCGCGAAACACATCAAGCACGCGCGAGCCTGCCAGTCCCACCAAAATGGCGTCTCTCCGCCAGCGCGCGACGCCATCCGCGATGGCTCTCGCAATCTCAGCGTTTTTAGCGGCTTGATCATAAAGTGCGCCATGAGGCTTCACGTGTGCAACCGTTGCGCCGCAGCGTGCCGCGATTTCCGCGAGCGTGCGGACTTGCTCGAACACGGAATCAGCAATCGTTTGCGGTGGAATATTTAGCTCGATGCGCCCAAAATGTTCGCGGTCGGCATAGCCCGGGTGCGCACCAATAGCCACATGCCGGCGCAGCGCCTGCTTGATTGTGGCTTCCATCATTTGCTGATCGCCGGCGTGCCCTCCACACGCAATATTCACCGACGTGAAATACGGCATGAGCGATTCCTGCGTGCCATCGGAGACAGCTTCAGGCATTTCGCCCATGTCGCAATTCAAATCGATCCGCTTCATTCGACGATCGCCCCCGGCGAAGCAAGCATGCTTTCCTGTTCGATCAGTAGCGCCCGCGCCTCTTCGAATGTGGCCTTCGCAAAATGAATTTCGTCGCGCGGCCGAAGCTGTCCGACGCAATGAAGGTCGGCCGAAATTACATTAGCGATCTTCGGATACCCGCCTGTGGTCTGCTGATCCACAAAGAGAATGATCGGCAGTCCCCCCGACGGCACCTGAATCGCACCGAGTGAGACGCCTTCCGTAATCATCGGTCGTGCCTCCAGCGGCAAAGGCGGACCCTCTAGGCGCAAACCCATACGATTAGACTGCTCTCCCACGCGATACCTGCTCGAATAAAACGAACCCTGCACGAATTCAGGAAACCAATCCGCCTGCGGCCCGGGCGTACACCGCAGCACGTTGCGGGAAGAAAGATGTTTCATCACGTGCGGTGCAATTCTCTTTTTCCGGAACGGCCCGCTCGCCGCTCCAATTTTCAGGATGTCGCCCTTGCGTAACGCTCTGCCTTCGAAACCGCCTAGACCGCTCAGCAAGTGCGTCGATGTGCTCCCGAGAAACATCGGCACAGAAATTCCGCCGCTCACGCAGAGGTAACAACGTGCGCCCGAACGCGTTGCGCCGAGCCGGAGTGTTTGGTTTGCATGTACTTCGATTGCTTCACCATGACGAACAGCGACGTTGTCGAGCGTGGGCCCAAAATCGGAACCAGTCACAGCAACGATCGCATCTTGCCGAAAAATAAACGTGCCGCCGACCAGAGTCATCTCAAGCGCGGCCGCATTCTCGGCGTTCCCGACGAGGCGGTTTCCAAGCCGAAGCGAGAGTGGATCGGCAGCGCCCGATGGCGACACGCCGATGTGCCCAAATCCTGGGCGGCCCAAATCCTGCACCGTCGTCAGCAGCCCAGGGCTTTCGACAAGAATAGAACTCATGCCTCAAGCAAAGCCGAAAATTGCGCCGAAGAAATCGGAACAAAACGAACGCGGTCACCCACGTTGAGCAAGCTCATATTTTCTCGCTCGTGCCGAAACATCGCGAAAGGAGTGCGGCCGATCAGCCGCCAGCCGCCCGGGGCTGCAAATGGATATATGCCTGTCTGACTATCCGCGATGCCCACACTTCCGGCTGGGGTCGTGGGCCGAGGCGAGGCTAACCGAGGCGTCCTGAGTGTTTCAGGCAGTTCGCCGAGATACCCGAAGCCGGGAACAAATCCCAGAAAATAGACGGTGTAGGCAGCGGCTGAATGGAGATGGATGACCTGATCCGGCGAGATTCCGTGCAGTCTCGCGACTTCGTTCAGATCGGGCCCGTGCTCGCCGCCATAGCACGTAGGAATCTCGAACTCCCTCGGATCGGGAAGACGCACCTCATCGAGGCGAGACACGTAACCATGCAGAATTGCTTCCAACTCCCCGTGCGCGAATTTGAGCGCGTCGAAATCGACAAGTACCGAGCAATAGGCAGGATGCAAATTCCGCACTCCGGCGACCGGTTCCAGCGCCAAGAGATGGAGGAGCGCACGTATCCGGCGGTGTGCTTCGGGCGAAATCTTCTGATCGAAATACACCAAAAGCGATTGATCGCTCGCGAAACGAAAATCAACCGTATCGTTTGCGGTCGCCACGAGCGAAGTATACCTCAGGCCACCCGCTAACTATATGTGAGCTGCCTGGCGCGCTATACGCCGAGAATGCTTCGAATTTCCCGCGCAACTTCCTCGGGCGAGCGGCTTACGTTGATTATGACGGCGTCAGTCGGTTCCTCTAGCGCGGCGAACTGGCTTACCACGAGTTCTTTTTTTGCATAATGTCCCTGGCGCGCCGCCACACGTTGCGAGATTTCCTCGAAGCTGCCCTTCAGATAAATCCATCTCACTTGCGGACCTACGCTAAGCTCTTTGCGATACGCTTCCTTCAACGCGGAGCAGGCAAGAATCCCGTTCTCTCCGGCAGCGATCCATTTCTCTATTTTTCGGCGAAGCGAGTCGAGCCATGGCTTGCGGTCTTCGTCCGTGAGCCCGATCCCCTTGCTCATTTTTGCCACGTTCTCCGGCGAATGAAAATTGTCAGCATCGGCAAATTCCCAGCCGAGTTCGCGAGAGAGGATTTCGCCCACGGTCGTCTTGCCCGCGCCAGTCGGGCCCATCAGTATCAGGATCATGAAGGCTGGTCCACCATGGCCGTGGTGACTACCGAATACGCAGATCGAAAGGAATGCGCGCCTGCACCGGCTCCATGACGCTGACGATTTTCTCCAATTCCTGCTTAAGAGACATGGCGCGGCTGGATTCATCCCAATCGTGTTCCAGCAAGAGCTGCCAAAGAGTCTTTTCCGGCGGGTATTCCACCAATTGAACGGACTGAGCCTTGGGAATGTGTGCAAGTTGTTTCGCCACCTGGACCGCCCGGTCGATCCCACCCAGATCATCCACAAGGCCGATCTCCTTGGCCTGTACCCCGGACCAGACTCTGCCTTTCCCGATCTTGTCGACCGCATCCACGGACATCCGCCTGCCTGCCGCGACGCCCTCCGTGAACTCCGTGTATGTGTCCTGCAAAGACCGCTGAATGTATTGGCGCTGCACGGGAGAAAAGTTCTGCTCGTCGGAAAAGAGCGTTGCATTATCGCTCGTGGCAACGGAGTCAGTACTCACTCCGAGCAGGTTGTACAGCCCGGCGAGATTAAACTTGCCGATCAGCACGCCGATCGAGCCGGTGATTGTGTTCGGATCGGCCACGATTCGGCTCGCCGGCGCCGAGATCCAATAGCCGCCCGATGCAGCCGTGTCGGACATCGAAACGACCACAGGCTTCACGGAATTGGCGAGCTGCACTTCGCGGCGAATCACCTCGCTCGCCACCACCGATCCTCCGCCAGAATCCACGCGCAGCACGATCGCATGAATGCCCGAATCGTTGCGCGCTGCACGCAACGCGGCGGCAATGGAATCTCCTCCCGAAATTTGCCCTTCCGTCGGCGAGCTGCCCGAGCCCCCGGAAGCGATGAGGCCGCTGACGTGTACCACCGCAATGCGGTCGCCCGACGCACCGGGCAGCATCGAACGATAACGGCTCAGCGAAAGCTCGTTCCAGCCGCCCCGCCGATTGCGAAAATAGCCCTGCACCTGATCCCAATAGGCAAGCCGGTCCACGAGGCCGTTGGTTACAGCTTCGCTGCTGAGGAACGGACCCGATTTCACCAGCGCGTCAAATTGCGCAGGTTGCATATGGCGCGCAGCGGCAGTTTCCGTGACGTATTGATTGTAAATGCTATGCAGCAGAGACTCGACTTCTTCGCGGTGTGCGGGCGTGAATTTCTTCTCAGTGTACTCGTTGCCGGCCGTCTTGTACTCCGCAATGTGGTAGTACTCGGGAACAATTTTCAGCTTATCGAGCGCGCCTCGATAAAACGTCGCTTCGGCCATCATGCCGTGAATGCTCACGGGTGCGCTCGGCACCAGCCATACTTGTTTGCATGCGCTAGCGAGGTAATACTCGCTGTTTTCAATGCCGTCATACCCGAGATAGCAAACGCTCGGCTTTCCGCTGGACTGAAACGCGATCAGACGGCTGCGGATTTCCTCGAGCTTCGCCCATCCTGTGCTGAGAGGGCCGATGCGCACCACAATTCCCGTGATGCGCGAGTCGGTGCGCGCCGCATCGATCGCATCCAGGTAATCATGCAAGACGGGTGTATTGCTGCCGCTCAGCGCACCGAGGATATCGAGCGAGCGCTGCTCGCTGATTTCGCCTTGCGCGTCGATCACCAGCACGGATTTAGCCAATGTTACATGCGAGGGTTGAATCGCCGCCCAAGCAATCAAAATAAACACAACAACAAGCAACGAAATGATGATGGTACGCCTCTTGGCCCAACTCATGGGATTCGCCTCATTGCGCAGTAAAAATAAACACCGCAGAAGGGAAGATTACTCCAGGATTATAGGAATAACCAGCAGCGCCCGCACCCCATGTGCGCAAGCCTCGCCTTATAGACTCGATCCACGCCTCCAACCTTAATCTCACGCTGCAGTGAAACGCGCACGATGCTTCATTTCAGATTTTCGCGTCGCGCAGGAACCGCGCCGCCTCTTCCGGTGGCGTTGGGTTGATATAGAAACCTGTGCCCCATTCGAAGCCGGCCACTTTCGTCAGCTTAGGCATCATCTCGATGTGCCAATGATAAAAGTCGTTCACTTCTTCGCCGATGGGTGACGTGTGAATCACGAAGTTATATGCCGGCGAAAGCAGCGCTGAATCCAATCGCTTCAGAATATTTCCCAGCAGGTCGGCCAAGCCGCGATAAGAGGACGCTGGCATGTGCTCGAACGCTGAGCTGTGCTGCCGCGGCAAAATCCAGGTCTCGAACGGGAAACGCGGCGCGTAAGGCTCAAGCGCGATAAAACGCTCATTCATTGCGACCACACGCACTTTATCATCCATTTCCTGACGAATCATGTCGCAGAAAATACAGCGCTCCTTTTCGTCGTAATAGTGGCGTGAGCCGTCCATCTCCTCGAACACGCGCCTCGGAATGATCGGCAGAGCGATCAATTGGGAGTGTGTATGTTCAAGAGTGGCCCCGGCCGCTTCCCCGTGATTCTTGAAAAGCAGCACGTAGCGGAAGCGCCGGTCGTTCTTCAAATCGAGAACGCGGTCGCGATACGCCCATAGGACTTGCTCCAGATCGGTGGGAGACATTGTGGCCAGCGTCAACGCATGATCGGGCGTCTCGATGATCACCTCATGCGCGCCGATCCCATTCATCCGGTCGAAAAGTCCTTCGCCTTCACGATCGAGATTTCCTTCAATGCCGAGTGCAGGAAACTTATTCGGCACCACGCGTACGGTCCATCCAGGCGTATCTTTGCCCTCGCCGTTGCGTCCATACGCAAGCACCTCCGATGGCGTCTTCCCCTCGTTCCCGGGGCAAAACGGGCACAGCGGCACGCCCTTGATTTGAACGCTTTCACGTAAAAAATCGGTCGGGCGGCGGCTGCGGTCTGTCGAAATGATCACCCACCGGCCGGTGATAGGGTCTTTACGAAGCTCCGGCAAACATTCCTCCTCGTATTCGCTACACAAGCGGTCGCAGCTAATTCATTTGCCGACAATAATGCAAACGCACCCCGACAGCGCATTCCTATTACAGATTTTAAGTATCCACACTACCTGAGAGCGTCTCAACTGCGCAGAGCAACTATGTCGCAATTCCGCTGGGGTTGTAATCTATCCCGTGTACGCGCCTTTGTGCAACCGCACCTCCGGATGAGAGCCCGGCCGTGTCTCGATCGCCAAGATGTCAAAGCGATAGGGCTCCGCCTCGATCCGCCGCGCCCGCAGAAATTGCCGCGCCATGCGGGTTACATTGCGCCGCTTCTCGGGATTGACGGCTTCTTCAGCCAGCCCCATCGTCCGTGGGCCGTCCTTTGCAACCGATCGCGTCTTCACTTCCACAAACGCCAGCACGTTACCGTCATAGCCCGCCATATCGATCTCACCCTTCAAGCCGGGCACAGTATAGTTTCGCGCGACCATCAGATAGCCTTTTCTCCGCAAGTACCAATACGCATACGTCTCGCCACGAATGCCGGTCACACGGGCCCGTTGCTTCACAGAATTCTGCGCCCCATTCGTTTGCGCCTCGGGCGCCAGTCCCTTTCGCGCAGCAAAATCGATCATCGCAAACGTCATTCGAGCAAACATCTTGTCCTCAGCTGGCGCGCTCTACTTCGCCGATGCACTCATCAAGCGTCCGTACCGCATACGCCGCCTGTTCTTCGTCAATCAATAGCGGCGGCGCGAGGCGCAGCGTACTTTCGCCTGCACCCAAAATCAAGAGCCCTTTGTGGAACGCCCCTTCAAGAATTTTCTTCCGCAACTCCGGCGCGGGCTGCTTCGTCTTTTGATCGCGCACGATTTCGACGCCGATCATCAGACCTCTGCCGCGTACCTCGCCGACAATCTTGTGCCGTTCCATCCAATCGGCCGTCTTTCCGAGAATAAAATCGCCCATTCGCGCCGCGTTTGCCATATATTCGCGCGCGATCAGATGGATCGTCGCCAGCGCCGCCGCGATCGCAATGGGATTTCCGCCGAATGTCGAAGCATGCGCTCCCGGCTTCCAGTCCATCACGTCCGCCTTTGCGATCACGGCGCTTAGCGGCATGCCTGACGCAATTCCCTTCGCGATGCAAATCAAATCGGGCTCAATCCCGGCATGTTCCGCCGCCCACCATTTTCCCGTGCGGCCCATTCCGGACTGCACCTCATCCGCGACCAACAAGATGCCGTGCTTTTTGCAAATCCTTTCCAGCCCTTGCAAGAACTCCGTCGGTGCTGGCAGATATCCCCCCTCGCCCTGGATCGGCTCGATAAAAATGCCCGCCACCTCTTCTGGATCAACCAGCCGCTTGAACAATTCCGTCTCAATGAACGCCAGCGCATCGCCAGCTGCGTGCTCCGCACGAACACCATGCGCACCGCGGTATGTATTCGGATAGGGCGCATGAAACACGCCGCCCAGCAGCGCCCCAAAATGTTTTCGCTGCACCGCCTTGCTTGCCGTCAGCGACAGCGCGCCCAGCGTCCGCCCGTGAAAACAGCCATGGAACGCGATGAATTTGTCCCGCCGCGTGTGGTAACGCGCCAGCTTCATCGCGGCTTCGATCGCTTCCGTGCCTGAATTGCCAAAATAAACGCGTTTCCCTTCACTCCCCGGCGCGATAGCTGCCAGGCGCTCCGCCAGATCGACCATGCCCGTATAGTAAAAATCCGTGCCGGACATGTGAATCAACTCAGCCGCCTGCTTTTGAATCGCAGCGACAACATCCGGGTGGCAATGTCCTGTTGAGACGACCGCAATTCCTGCGGCAAAATCGAGAAACGTGTTTCCATCCACGTCTTCCACCGTTGCACCGCGTCCCGACTTGGCGACGAGCGGATAATCTCGCGTGTAAGAGGACGAGATCACGCGATGATCCCGTTCGACCACGGCTTTAGCCCTTGGGCCAGGCAGCGAGGTCACTAGATGCGGCAGTTTAAGTTCGGCCGTACGCATATGTCTCACCCCAATGTTGCTCCGATTCGAAGTTTTGCGCGAGGAATTTCGGAATTTGAGCGTGACGTTACGAGGGAGGGCGAGCTAATCGATACCGAAAAGATTCGGCCGTTCACGCGAGGGCTCGCTATGCGAGCCGAGCCTGTGTTTCGAAGAAGTCGTGGAGAATATCATTTGTATTTCCAACGGACGGTGCCGTCCTTTGCATCTTCCAAAATTATACCAGAATCGGCCAGCTGCTTGCGGATGGCATCCGCGCGTTGGAATTCCCGCGCAGCCTTTAGCGCCTTGCGCTGTTCAATTAACGACTCCACCTCTTCGGCGGGCATGCGTGCGTCTGCTTGCGCAAAGCCCCTCTTGCTCAATTTTTCCGCGTCGTCGTCCACAAGCACCGCGAGCACGGCATCGAATTTCTCCATCGCGGCGATCGCACGCGTCGCGTTTTGTTGCTGGAAAGTTCCCCGATCCATCGCCGAATTGGCGTCGCGCACCAAATCGAACACGGCGGCCAGCGCCACGGCGGTGTTCAAATCGTCCGCCAGCGCCGCGTCAAAATCCGTTTCGGCGCGCTCGATGCGAATCATCATCGGTTCGTACGAACCTTCCGGAAAATTTGTCGTCTTCAGCCGTGTAACGAATGTCCTCAATCGCTCTACCGAGCTCTGCGCCTGCCTCAATCCGTCTTCCGTGAAATTTAGTTGCCGGCGGTAAGGAACGGAAAGAAGAAGAAATCGCAGCGTTGAAGGCTTCTCGCCTTTTGCGAAGAGGTCGCGCAGCGTGTAGAAGTTGCCGAGTGATTTCGACATCTTCTGCCCTTCCACGAGCAGATGCTCTCCGTGCAGCCAGATTTTCGAAAAAAGGCGTCCCGTTGCTCCTTCGCTTTGCGCGATTTCGTTTTCATGATGCGGAAACGCCAAATCCACGCCGCCCGCGTGAATGTCCAGCGTATCCCCTAGATATTTCATGGCCATTGCCGAACATTCGATGTGCCAGCCTGGGCGTCCCGGGCCGATGCGCGTCTCCCAAAAATGTTCGCCGGATTTGGGTGCTTTCCAAAGTGCGAAATCGCGAGCATCGTCCTTTTCGTAGCGATCCACATCCACCCGCGCGCCGGACTGCATTCCGCTCGCATCGATGCGCGAAAGCTTGCCGTACGTCGGAAATTTCGCGATACGGAAGTAAATCGAACCGTCGCTCTTGTACGTGAAACTGTGGGCCTGGAGCCTTTCGATCAGCGCCACCATATCGTCGATATGCTCGGTGGCGCGCGCCAAAATTTCCGGCTGCTCCAGATTTATCGCAGCCATATCGTCGAGGAATGCCTGAATATACTTCTCTGTGTACTCGCGAATGCTGACGCCCGCCCCCGCCGCATTCGCAATGATCCGGTCATCCACGTCAGTCACGTTCATCACGTGCAGCAGACGCAATCCCTGCGAGCGCAGGAAACGCCGCAGGATATCCTGAAACACAAACGTGCGGAAATTTCCGATGTGCGCATACGCGTAAACCGTAGGCCCGCACGTGTAAATTCTCACCTCGCCCGGGTGCAGTGGATTCAGCGTCTCAAGTTGGTTCGTCAATGTGTTGTGAAGCTTGATTGGAATCATCGTTTAGGCGGAGCCGGGCGCGTCAGTCGCTCTCCATCGCGCAAAGGCTCATCATTTTAGCTGACAGGCGGCGCCTGCGGCAAACTCCATCTCCGAGTGGAAGTGTCATGGCGTGGCTTTCCAGTCGGGGGTAAGGGGCGGGTGTCTCGGCGCGGAGCTACTTGCCGAAGTTTGGCGCTTGCGGTCTACTAGAAAGCCCATGTTCTATCGCACAGAAGATCTCCGTCTGAAGTGGACCAAAGTTGTCCTGCCGCCCGTGTTCCTCGAGGAGGAATTGCCCGCCAGCGAGCGGGCCAACGCGACCGTATTTAACGCGCGCGCCGAAATCGAGGATATTCTCGCGGGCAAAGACCGCCGCCTGATGGTCGTCGTCGGCCCGTGCTCGGTTCATGATCCGAAGGCGGCGCGCGAATACGCCACTCTGCTGAAGGGCGCGATTAATGAATTCTCGCGCGAGCTTTGCATTGTGATGCGCGTTTACTTCGAAAAGCCGCGCACCACAGTCGGCTGGAAGGGGTTGATCAACGACCCGCACCTCGATCAGTCCTTCAAGATCAACGACGGGCTGCGCCTGGCCCGCCACCTGCTGCTCGATCTGGCCGAAATGGGCGTTCCCGCGGGCACCGAATTTCTGGACATGATCTCGCCGCAATACTTCGCAGGACTCGTGAGCTGGGGAGCGATCGGCGCGCGGACCACGGAAAGCCAGGTGCATCGCCAGCTCGTCTCCGGGCTTTCGTGTCCCGTCGGCTTCAAGAACGGCACTTCGGGAAATGTACAGATCGCAATCGAGGCCATTCTATCGGCCGCGCATTCGCACACGTTTCTCGGCCACACGAAGCACGGACAGTCTGCCATTTTTGTCACCACGGGCAATTCGGATTGCCACATTATTCTGCGCGGCGGCCGCAAGGAAGTGAATTACACGGCCGAAGCCGTTGCGGAAGTCTGCAAGCAACTGGAGGCCGCGTCGCTGCCGCAGCGCGTGATGATCGATTGCAGCCACGCCAACAGCGGCAAGGACTACAAGCGCCAGCCAATCGTCTGCCACGATGTGGCGCGGCAGATTGCGCGAGGTGACGGGCGCATTTTCGGCGTGATGCTCGAGAGCAGTCTTATCGGCGGGGCGCAAAAGTTGGTGCCCGGTCAGCCGCTCGTTTACGGACAGAGCATCACGGACGCTTGCCTTGGTTGGGATGAAACGCGCGCGCTGCTGGGTGAATTGGCGGAGGCGGTGCGCACCGGGCGCGCGTGACGTGGTTAGTTAGATTGCTCGATGGCGCGCTCCACGAGCGAAACGCATTTCTCCACGCGTTCACGCAGCGGTCCGTGAAGCTTTTCCTCGCGCGAGCGAGACATGAACAGCTCGTCTGCAATATTCAGCGCGGCAAGCACGGCGACCTTCAGCGAATCCGCGGTGTGCGCTACGTCCGCGACGGCATACATTTTCTCATTGACGTATGCCGCAAGCTGCTTCAGGTATTCTTCGTTCTCTTCGGCGCTGAGATTGTAAGACTGCCCGTAAATTTCGAGTTTCACGTCCGTGCTCCCGGAATACTGCGGCCATTTTGGGCCAATGAAGCATAGGACGCAAGTTGGCGAGGCCAAAGCCTAAGGCACCTCGCAAACGTAGTCCGCGAGACCCGCAGACGGGGTATACGGGGTACGGGTTTTGCTCTTCAAACCGACGAAAAACCGGCTCGAGCGGCGCTATGTTTTCGGTCATCTGCACTTGATCACGTGCAATCTAAACCGAGGATTATCCTAAGAAGGCAGCCAACAACATCCCCAGTAAGAAAAAACACACCATTCTCCCAACCAAGTTATAGCTCACTGTGACTTCCTCCCCCCAATCAAGCATCGCGCAGCAATGACCGGCGGATCATTGCCACAAAACAACTATTTGAGACTGCAGCTTGCCTCCTTCAACACATGAACGCGAAGGCAGCTGTTCCTTCTACCAGTTGTCCCTGAGCGTTTCCAGAACCACTCTCGTACGGAGGTTCGTGCCGGCGAGGCGAACTGCATAGTCGAGGACGGCCAAACGCCGGTTAGATTTCCGATTTTGCCCGATTAGCGCCCCGCCCGGCCCATTCTCCCTAAGGACATGGAAAAATGATACCGAATCTGATCGAACTCGCGGAAGGCTATTTGACCTCTGACGTGGTCTCAAAGATTTCCAAGCTTGTTGGCGAGACGCCAAACAACACACAGAGAGCGCTCGATTCAATCGCGCCCAGTCTCACGGCGGCTGCATGCCAACAAGCATCGACACCAATGGGAGCGTCAAATCTGATGAATACGCTCTCAAACGCGAATGTGAGTTCAGCACTGACGAATTTTGGCAGTTCGCTGGAAGGCGGCGCCGCAACCGATGGGCTATTGAGGACAGGGTCGACAATCATCAGTAGTTTGCTGGGCCCCAAGGCAAGCGGTGTGGCAAACCTGATTGCCGATACGGCCGGAGTACGCCCTGATTCGGCCTCTTCGCTCATGAGTCTGGTAGCGACCTTGCTTTTCGGCGGCCTGATGAAGCACATCTCCACGAGCGGACTCACAGCGGCGGGCTTACCTGAGTTACTTTCAAGCCATCGCGCCGAAGTGTTGCGGGCGATACCCCCGGGCTTGGCAAGCCGGCTCGGAGTGAGCAGCAACGATAACATCTGCGCCGCTCCCGCTCCGATGGCGCATGCGGCCGTGGCGGACCAGCCAAAGCGCAAGTCGGCAGCACTTTGGTTGTTGCCGCTGGCGGCTCTGGTCGTCGGATTCATTTTCTGGAGAGCGCTTCACAAGCCTATTCTTGCCAGCATAAGTCTGCCATGCGGGACTACACTCTCGGTCGAGCAGGGCACCTTCACTTATAACCTGGCAAATTTCATGCTGCACGGATCCGCAAGCGACGTGCCGAAGAGATTCGTGTTCGACCATCTCAATTTCGAGTCTTCTACGACGCAACTGACGCCGGACTCGAACGGTACCGTAACCAACCTGGTAAAGATTATGGCTTGCTATCCCAACATGACGATCGAACTCGACGGGCACACAGACAGCTCCGGCGATGCCGACTCCAACAAAACCTTGTCTATCAATCGCGCCGACGCAGTGAGGGATCTACTCGTGCAAGCTGGCATCGACCCCTCGCGGATTGCCACGGCCGGCTTCGGGCAAGAGAGACCGATCGCGTCCAACGATACGGAGCAGGGACGAGCGAAGAACCGCCGCACCGAACTCGTCGTTCTTCGGGCGATGTAGTCAGGAGGGTCGCGACTGCAGGCGCGGCCGTCGAAGAGTGAGCAGTGTGGATTCGAGCATCCGTTTCAATTGCTCTGCTGGAAGGATTTTGCAGCTTCTTCATTGCCTCGTCGACGGCTTTCTTCATGCTCAATGTGTGTCCGCACCCTGACTGAGTGGAAAATCTTCCAGGCTCTTGAGACGGGCCTGGAGGAACGGCCCCAGTGGGAGCCCAAAACTTCTGGGCGAAGAACAGCCTTCCGATATAGCCAAATTCATCCGAATCGGGCGTCATTTTCTCCGACGGGTCCATCAGCAGGTTTGCGATGTAAGGAACTCTCGGATAGCTCTTAGGCTCAAACCAATTTGCTGTGCATTCTGACGCCGATGTGCATTTTCCAGCCATTGACGCGGACGGCCATCAAATCGGTTTCGTCGTAGTAGAAGATCTCACGCCGAGCGGACTTGTCGGTTTTGCCGGTCCAGAAATTGAGATTATTGCCTCCGTCGAGGTGGAGCTTTGTAGGTCGTGTCGCCCATTTTGTAGCCGTTGCGGCGTAGCCGGCAACCCGGCCGGGGCAGCGTTGGGTAGATGGCGGAGAGGGGGGGATTCGAACCCCCGTCACCCTTTTGGGGTGAAACTGCTTAGCAGGCAGCCCTGTTCGGCCACTCCAGCACCTCTCCCCGATTGCGGAGACTTTTACTGTACGACAGTTGCCGCCAAATCTCCAGCAGCGGTAAACGCCCAGATTCAGCCCAAATCCCTGAGGCAGCAGCCTCAGGGCTGGATGTGCAAGACAAAGATGGATATATCGAAATTAGAGGGTTTGCGAACGAGGCCTCGGAATCAGTATGCCCAGCGCATCAGGACGGCGCCGGTTGTATAACCCGCTCCAACGCTGATCAGGAGCACCAAGTCGCCCTTGCGCAGTCTCTTCTGCTCCACGGCATCGGCCAACCCCAGCGGAATCGTTCCTGCCGTCGTGTTCCCGAACCGGTCGATGTTAACGAGCACCTTCGAATCGTCCACGCCGATACGCTCCTGCATCGCGCGAATGATCCGCAGATTGGCCTGGTGCGGGACGACGAGCGCGAGATCCCGGCCGGTGAGGCCGTTGCGCGCCAGTAGCTGCGCGGCCAGATCGCTCATGCGCCGCACGGCATATTTGAAAACGCTCTGCCCCTCTTGATGCACGTAATGCATGCGCTGCTCGACCGTCTCGCGCGAGGCCGGATGCTTCGAGCCGCCTGCCGGCATATACAAATTGCATCCGCCCGAACCGTCGATATCGTGCGAGAAGTCGATGATCCCTTCCGAATCGCCGGTTGCCGGCTCGAGCAGCACGGCGCCGGCGCCATCCCCAAATAGGACGCATGTCGCGCGGTCCTTGAAATCGAGGATCGACGTCATTACGTCCGAGCCGATCACCAGCACTTTTTTGTGCGTGCCCGCGCCGACAAACTGCGCGCCCACCGTCAGCGCGTATGCAAAGCCGGAGCAAGCCGCTGAAAGGTCAAACCCCCACGCGTTTTTCGCGCCAAGACGGTCCTCGATCAGGCACGCCGTTGCCGGAAACAACATATCCGGCGTCACCGTCGCAACCACGATCAGCTCAATCTGATCGGCCGAGACTCCCTTCGATGCCAGAAGCTTTTTCGCCGCCTCGGTACCCAGATCGGACGATGCCACTCCCGGATCGGCGTAATGCCGCTCGCGAATTCCCGTCCGCGTGCGGATCCAGTCGTCCGTCGTATCGACGATCTTTTCCAAATCGTGATTCGTCACCACGCGCGGCGGCACGTAAGCCGCCACTCCGGTAATCTTTGCCGCGATTCGCTTCCCCATTCGCTCTCCGTGAATGCGTCCAGTGAATTGGGGATTGTATTCAATCCCGCGCAACAATAACAAGCAAAACGCGTCAGTGGCGTGCGCAAAGCCCCGATCTCGTTTCGTTCTCGCGGCGGAATTGTGTATTCTGGTGAGCCATGTCCAAACGTCCAAAACCAATCGTACTCACCGTGCTTGACGGCTGGGGTTATCGCCCTGAAACAAAGGGCAATGCCATCGCGCTCGCGCGCAAGCCGAATTACGACCGCCTGATGAAGGAATTTCCAAACACGCTGATCCACACCTCTGGACCGTTCGTCGGCCTGCCGGAAGGGCAAATGGGTAACAGCGAAGTGGGCCACATGAATATCGGCGCCGGGCGTGTGGTCCAGATGGATATCACGCGCCTCGATCAGATGATCGCAACGGGAGATTTCTTTCGCCAGCCTTTGCTGCTCGAAGAGATGCAGCGCGGCCGCGAGCACCAACTCCACTTGATAGGACTGGTCAGCGATGGCGGCGTGCATTCGCACTTGCAGCATCTTTTTGCACTGCTGCGCATGGCCAAGGAGCAGAAAGTCTCGCGCGTCTTCATTCATTGCTTCACCGATGGACGCGACACTCCTCCAAACAGCGGAAGCGACTACATTCGCCAGCTCCAGCAAAAGATGCGCGAATACGGCATCGGCGAGATTGCCGGCGTCAGCGGCCGCTATTACGCCATGGACCGCGATAACCGCTGGGAGCGCGTCGAAAAAGCGTATCGTGCGATGACGCACGGCGATTCACCCGCGAAGTTCACCGATCCGGCTGACGCGATCCGCGCCAGCTACGAAAAAGGCGTCACCGACGAATTCATAGTGCCCGCCGTGATCGTGACCGAGCCCCAACCGGGCAAGCCCTCTGTGCCACGCGGCCTGATTCGCGACGACGACGCCGTGATTTTCTTCAACTTCCGCGCCGACCGCGCCCGCCAGATGACGCGCGCCCTCGTCGAGCCGGGATTCCCCGAGATTGTTGATCCGGATCGTCCGAAAAATCTGCTCTACACCGGCATGACGCAATATGACAAAGCTTGGCCGTGGTTGCGCTACGTTCTACCGCCTGAAAAACTCGAAAACATTCTGGCGGCCGTATTCGCGGGATTAGGCTTCAAGAATCTGCGCGTGGCGGAGACCGAAAAATACGCGCACGTCACCTATTTCTTCAATGGCGGCGTGGAAAAGCCGTTCGCCGGCGAAGAGCGCGTCCTCGTTCCTTCGCCCAAAGTGCCGACGTACGATCTCAAGCCGGAAATGTCCGCCGCAGGAGTCGCCGATGCAGTCATCCACGCCATCGAAAAGGGCGACTTCGACGCCATCATCATGAACTTCGCCAATGCAGATATGGTGGGCCACTCGGGCAAACTCGAAGCAACAATCAAGGCGTGCGAAACAGTAGACGAATGTCTGGGCCGCATCTACCAGTCTCTGAAGCCACGCGGCGGGGCCTGGCTCATCACGGCCGACCACGGCAACGCCGAAACGATGATCGATCCCGTCACGGGCGGCCCGCATACTTACCACACCACGAATCCCGTCCCGCTGATCCTTGCTACCGAAGACAGCCGCATGCAGCTCAAGCCGGGCGGTTCGCTGCGCGATATCGCACCGACCATGCTCGGCATTCTGGGCCTGGACGAACCCCGCGACATGACCGGCCACGACTTGCGTGCTACGGCCTCATAGCAAGGGCGCACTCTTAGAGGGATTCTTCGGACTGCTTCAACGAGGCCGATGAATTACTGGCCCGGCGCAAAATCCGTCGGCTTTTGCGCGATATAGCCTGGCCGCGCGATCACTTGCACCGGATGTTTTTTCTTCTTCTTGTCATTAAGCTCCAGCGGGCTTCCGTCCGAGTTCACGATGGTCACCACGAGCTTGTGGTATCTACCATCCTGTGGCGTCGTGGGTGAAAACCCGATCGAGTACTGGTTCCGCAAAAACGCTGCCACCGAACTGAATATCCCCGGCAGCTCTCCCGTGAAGCGCGGGAACCACGCGTACCCGCCTGTCATCTTTGCAAACTGGTTCAACTGGTTCTTCGCCTGCACGTACTCGATGGGATCGCCTCCGTACAGGTCGTACTCTTCGCCCGTCCCGACGGCGAAGACCGTCACGTCCGTTTCCTTCATCAAATTGTACGTTTCATCCAACCTGTGATGGCTGATCGTGTCGAATCCGCGCGTGATCAGCAGGATCGCCTTCTTGCCTTTCACGTCCTTGAGTTCACTGATCGTCCCGAATATCGCATCGAACAAGGCAGATTCGTGGAACGCTGGAAACCCGTAGGCAAGTTGTTGCAGAGCCGCATGGACCTCATCGACATTGTGCGTAAAGTCCACCTGCAGCGTTGACCGCAGGTCAAACGTCTTCAGCGCCACCCAATCCGTCGGCTTCAACTGGCTTAGGAACGCATCCGCCCATATTGCGTCTTTGTATCCGAAATAGCCGTAAGCCTGCGCGCTGTACTCCAGCAGCATCACGATCATGATCGGCGCGTCCGTCGGCGCGAAATTCGTCACCTGCTGCTCCACGCCGTTATCGGTCACTTTGAAGTTTTCGCGTTTAAGCCCCGTCACGATGTTGCCGTCCTTGTCGGTCACGACGGCATCGATATTCACCAGGTTCGATTGAACCGTGATTTCGGATTGCGAGCTCGGCGGCTGGTTTTGTGCGGGAACTTTCTTTTGGCTACTCGGCGGAGCCGGCGGCTCTGTTTCCGCCGGCGCGGGCGCTTGCGGTCCCTGCTGTTGCCGCGCAAAGGCAGTGAACGCCTGCGGTGGGATTCCGAGAACAGCTATCAGCACACCGAGGAGCGCGGCCCGGCGCCAAGTCATAGATCGCATATTCACCCCCGCCAACTTAGGATGCCCGCCAACCCTCAGGCGGATGGTTCGCATTTCGCAGCAAAACAACCGTTCCTCGTCCAATCGCCCAGTGGCCACATGATAGTATGAAATATTCCGCTGCGCGAATCACGCGTGCGAATCGGGAGGCAAGAACGAATGCTGCGAGAGAAATCCTTCACCGCAATGCTGATCATCGCAGGTCTATTCGCAGCTCCTCGCTCCCATGCGCAAGGCGCCCCCGCGCAATCGGCTATGCCCTCTCCGGCGCTCGTCCAGATCGAAACGGAGGCCACAAATTGGCTCCAGGGCCTCGTCCGCATCAACACGACGAATCCCCCCGGCAACGAGATCGCCGCCGCAAATTACATTAAAGGCATTCTCGACAAAGAAGGAATTAGCTCCGAAGTCTTCGAGACCGCTCCCGGACGCGGCTTCATCGTCGCCCGCCTCTCCTCCAGCCCGGTTCCCGATCCGTCGAAGGCCCTCCTGCTGCTCGGGCATCTTGACGTTGTCGGCGTCGACCGAGGTAAATGGACCGTCGATCCTTTCGGCGGCGTCATCAACGGCAGTTATCTTTTCGGCCGCGGCATCATCGACGACAAGGCGATGGTTATCGCCAACATGGCCACCCTTATTGAACTCAAACGTACGAACGCTCACCTGAATCGCGACGTGCTTTTCCTCGCCGAAGGCGACGAGGAAACCGGTGGTGCTCAGGGCATGCAGGTCGTCGTCACCAAGTATTGGAACAAGGTCGCCGCTGGATTCGCGATTAACCAGGGCGGCGATCTTCAAATGAAAGACGGCAAAGTCCAATTCCTCGGCGTGCAGGTCAGCGAGAAAGTCGCCTCGAAGGTCGACGTGATCGCCACCGGCACGCCCGGTCCCGCCGCCCTGCCGCTGCAGGATAATCCCGTCGCGCATCTCTCAGCCGCCATCGCGAAAATCGCGGCTTACGAGACTCCCGTTCAATTCGATTCCGTCACGCGGGCCTATTTCGAAGCGATCGCCCCCGCGCAGGACGAAGACACAGCCAAATGGATGCGCGCCCTCGACACCGCCGACCGCGGCCAACACGCGGCAAGAATCATTGCCGATAAAAATCCCGTCTGGGGCGCGATGATTCGCGACACGATCTCGCCGACCATTCTTCAAGGCGGCACAAACGCCAACTTGATCCCCGCGCAGGCGAAAGCCGTACTTGATATTCGTATGCTTCCCGGCGATCCGCTCGATCTGCTTGTCTCTAAACTGAAAGCCGCCGTAAACGATCCGGCAGTTCGCTTTGACGTCGAGCCGGGCGCCGAACCCGCGCCTTCGTCCTCCGTCAGCTCCGATCTCTACAACTCGATTACGCGCGTTGCCGCCAACGAATTCCCCGGCGTACCCGTCGCGCCTTATCTTTCTCCCAGCTCCACCGATTCGTCTTTTTTGCGCGAGCGTAGTGTCCAAACGTACGGCCTGCTTCCCTTTCCGCTCACTGCGGAAGACCGCGCGCGAGCCAATGGCAACGACGAGCGCATTTCGCTCGATGCATTCCGCAAGGGAGTTGAATTCATCTACGACGTGGTCAGCGGTTTTGCCGTCGAAAAGTGAGCCTGATGCCCGAGCGCAGGGCGAAGATAGTCTGCACACTGGGTCCCGCAAGCAACACACCGGCGATGATCGAAAAGCTCGTCGCCGCGGGGATGGACGTCGCCCGGCTGAATTTTTCCCATGGCTCGCACGATGAACACGCCGCACTGATCAAATTAGTCCGCAGCGCTTCCGCGCGTCACCGCAAAGGTGTCGCAATTCTCGCCGATCTGCAAGGACCGAAAATCCGCACCGGCCTCATCGAAGGCGGCGCGCCCCTGCGCCTTCGCTTCGGCCAAAAATTCTTCATCACCACGCGCAATATCAAAGGCACGTGCGATGGCGTTAGCACTACGTTTCGTGGCCTTCCTCATGCGGTGCGCAAAGGCGACAGCATCCTCCTCGCCGACGGCGGCATCGCGCTTCGCGTTCTTTCCGTTCGCCAACAGAACGTGATGTGCCAGGTCGAAAATGGCGGCATGCTCGGCGAACACAAAGGCATCAATCTTCCCGGCGTAAAACTGAAAATTCCCTCATTGACCAAAAAGGACGTCGCGGATCTTCGTTTCGCGTTGTCGGCAGGAGTGGAATATGTCGCTCTCAGTTTCGTGCGCACCGCGAAAGATGTCGCCGCCGCCAAATCTTTGATCAAACGCGCAGGCAAGAACACGCCCGTCATCGCCAAACTCGAAAAGCCCGAAGCCATTGAGCATCTCGACGAAATCCTCGCTACAGCCGACGCGGTCATGGTCGCGCGCGGCGATCTGGGCGTCGAAATGAGCCCCGAAAAGGTTCCTGTCGTTCAAAAGGAGATCATCTCCCGCGCCCGCAACGCCCTGGTCCCCGTCATCACCGCCACACAGATGCTGGATTCGATGGAAAAAAATCCGCGCCCCACGCGCGCTGAGGCTTCTGACGTAGCCAACGCGATTTTCGATGGCAGCGATGCACTGATGCTTTCCGGAGAAACCGCGGCGGGCCAATACCCTCTCGAAGCCGTCAACATGATGGACCGCATCATCCGCGAGGCCGAAGCGAATATCTCCGATCCTTTGCGCCCCGCCCGTTTCGAAGAGTTGCGCATCAGCGAAGCGATTGCGGGAGCTGTCTGCCGCGCCGCCGAAGAATTAAGGATGAAAGCTGTCGTCGTGTTTACGGAGACCGGTGCCTCCGCGCGCCTCGTCTCAAAATACCGCCCGCGCGTCCCCATCGTCGCCTTCACGCCCAATCCGGAGTCCTACCCGCGAATGGGCCTCCTCTGGGGCGTCACCGCGCGCCGCACCGGCAACTTGAAGAATGTCGACGAACTCACCCGCGAAGCCGAATCGCGCCTCCGCGACGAAAGAATGGTCGAAGACGGCGAGGTAATCGGCATCATCGCTGGTACGCCCGTCGGCGCTCGCGGCTCCACAAATCTAATGCGCCTCCGCCGCATCGGTGCCATCCCCAAGCGCAGCAATTTCTAGGTTTCCAGGTTTAAACGTAGCGCCGCGGTCTTCAGCGCGGCATCTGTTCTCTGGCTTCCAACCCCTGACCTCTAACCTCCGCTCCTACTCATGCCGCAGCGCCACCATCGGATCCACCCGCATCGCCCTCCGCGCCGGAATCAAACAGGCGATGATCGCAACAATTAAAAGAATTGCTGTCACGAGGACAAGCGTCACCGGATCTCCTGGATGCACGCCAAACAAAATGCTTCCCAGAAAACGCGTTACTGCAAACGAAGCCGCAACTCCAACCGCCACACCCGCAGCGGCAAGCGCAAGGCCTTGTCCAACTACATTGCTCAATACATTCCGACGTCCGGCGCCGAGCGCCATTCGAATGCCGATTTCTCTCGTGCGCCGCGTCACCTCGTACGAAAGCAGGCCGTAAAGCCCGATGCACGCAAGAACCAGGGCCAGCACTCCAAAAAAGCTCGAAAATCGCGCGATGAGCCGTTCTTCGAAAAGAAGGCGGTCCACGCTCTCCGACTCGGTCATCACGTTTGCAATCGGCAGATTGCTGTCTAACTGATTCACGATGCTGCGGACCGCCGGAATAATCGATGTCGGCTTCGCGGCCGTACGAATTTCAAACACTCCGCCGCTCGTGACCGGCGCAAACGTCACCGGATTGATTTCTCGCCTCAGGCCGCTGTATTTCGTATCGCCCGCCACACCTATAATGACGAATCCGGGATCATCCGGCCTCGGATTCGAATACGCAAAATGCTGTCCAAGTGGATTCGCGTTCTTCAGATAACGGCGCACGAACGTTTCGTTCACCATCACCGGCACAGCAGCCTGCGAAGCCGGCGCTGCAGAAGCTCCCGTCGCGCTTCCTGAATTAGCTGGCGTCGGAGTCACAGACTTCTCGTACGCGCTCGCCGTATAGTCCTCCGGTAAAAACCCGCGCCCCTCAAGAAGAGGAATCTTCATTGTCTCGAAATAACCGGGCCCCACTTCTAAATAGTCCGACCCCACTGACGCTTTGTCCGGCGTGCCAGGCAGATGAAAATCTGTCGTCCATAGGCTGCCGCTCAAAAGGACGTTGTTCGAAAAACTCACTGACGTGACGCCAGGAATTGCGCTTAAGCGGCTTTGCAAATCTCGATAAAAGCCCGCCAGTTTTCCGCCTCGATAGCCAATAAGAATCGGATTGATTTCGAAATGCAAAATATTGGAAGTATCGAAACCGGGATCAACGTCTCTCAAATTCTGAAGCGTGCGTACCACGAGTGCGGCACCTACGAGCACGATCATCGTCAGACCGACTTGTCCAACCACCAGCAAATTGCCCGTATTGAGCCAATGATTCCTCGATCGTCCGACAAATCCTGTGCCGCCCTTCAGCGCGGGGGTCAAATCCACCCGTGTGCCGCGCATTGCGGGCGCGAGACCAAAAAGCACGCCGCTGAGCAGCACAATTGCCGCCGTAAAGAGCAAGACGCGCGTATCCAGCGCGGCTTCAAATCCCAGCGGCTGAGAGGAGCCGGTATCGACAAACGCAACGATCGCACGCGCGCCGCCGATCGCTATGAGAACGCCAAGCGTGCCGCCAAATATAGAAAGCAAAATGCTCTCCGTCACTAGTTGGCGGATCACTCGAGCGCGCCCGGCTCCAAGCGCCAGCCGCACAGCCATCTCTTTCTGTCGCGCGCTCGAGCGCGCCAGAAGCAGCCCAGCAACGTTCGCCGAAGCAATCAGCAGCACGATTCCTACAGCGGCCATCAGCACAAAAAGGGGCGTCTCGTATGTGCCTCTCACTCCGGTAAGGCCGCTTTGCGCGGGAACGAGCGTGACTCGTGGCGCGTCTGCCTCGGCAGACAGCGGCTTCGCGCCGTGCAGCATTTCATTGCGGAAAAGCAAACTCACCGCTGCCTCCGCCGTCTTGCGTGGCACATCCGGACTCAGGCGCGCGATGATCAACATCCAGGCAGAGCCCTCGTCATCTTGTTCGGGCTTCCACGACAAATTAATTCTCGGCCTCAAAGAAAGAGGGACCCACAGATCGGAGTGGTGCCCCGGCGTCAGTGCCGTGAACCGTTGCTCCGCCACGCCGACAATCGATGTGAGCACTCCATTGAGATTGATCGTCCTCCCAATCGCCGAGGGCGAGCCGCCAAACGCCTTTTGCCAATAGCCGTAACTCAGCACGGCTACCGGCGTCGCGGTTGGGTCGTCATCCGAAGGCTCCAGCAGACGGCCCGCCGCAGGACGCACTCCGAGCGTGTCGAAGTAATTTCCGGAAACCATCTGAGACTGCGCGAAACTCGCAGGGCCGTTTCCGCTCAAGTCGAGTCGCATCCCGCCGCCGGAAGCCGTAAGGCTCGCGAATAT
>Ga0335085_10004485_pt1 | contig 23107 bp, 14 predicted proteins | sample Lox_Sample_45_FD_206712 | JGI IMG/M metagenome (GOLD analysis project Ga0335085, IMG submission 206712) | Soil microbial communities from Loxahatchee National Wildlife Refuge, Florida, United States - Lox_Sample_4.5 | ecosystem: Environmental > Terrestrial > Soil > Wetlands | place: USA...
TTCCCGCAGGGCAGGTTCTTTTCGCTCACACCGGCAGACGTCTCCGCAACCCGTGTTCGGGCCAAGTCGGCATTCTCTCGGTCGGCGTCTCTTTGAGCTTCGGCGCGTGTCGCGAAATAGCCGATGGGCGGAGTCTCCTCGGTTGAGCTTTGCTTCCAATGGCATGCGACAAGGAAGCTCAGCGCGATCACCGAGAAAACCGCAAGCAGAAATGTCGTCGCCGGAATCGAAACGGATCTCGAAAAGAGTGTCGTCACAATCCTCCTCCTCAGAGGTCAGGGTCCATGTCGTGCTCAGCGTAGTCCGGGAGTAGTAAATCATTAGAAAGATAGGCTTTGACGCGATGGCCCTCGCGGATGGTGATCGTCGGCAGGATGTTCAGAAAGCGGTCGAGGATCTGCATGCCGGCGAGGGCCATGCTTGAGCCGAACCCGGCTTGCGCTCGGTCCCAAGCAGATGCAGTCAAGACATCCCCGCTTCCCGCCTGGGCAATCCCGCCCAAGATACCGACGGCGAGTGAGGCGCCGAAGATCTTCAGGTAGTGGTTGTTGACCTTGTCCCGAAGAGCCGTCGCGCCGATCTGGTCGAGCCCTTTGAACTGGTCGAGGCTGACGGAATAGCCATCCGGCATGATGAGCCGGTGAAAGGCCACCGCGAGGCGCTGCTGGCCAAAGGTGTTGACCTTGTCGGCGTCGCCGAGCACCTTGCTGCCTGCGGGAATCAAGACATGCTGGCGGTCGTGGGAGTAGACGTCGTTCGTCACCAGGCAGTTCACCGGTCCGGCGAAGCTACCGTCGAGACGGTTCATCAACACGGTCTCGATCACCGTGCCCTCGAAGAGGACGTACATTTTACCCGCAGATTTGTTGAAGGCTCCGGGTTCGACGCCGTCAGGGCTGACGGGTTTGACTGAGGGCTCGCGTGATTCTTTGGAGAGTTTGCTCTTCTGAGGTTCTGCGGCAGCACCGGACCTTTGCGCCTGCTCGGCTGCGAACATCCCCGTCGCGGGCGCAATCGGCTGCTGCCATCCGGGGCCGAGCGCCTGAAGCTGGCTCAGGTAGTCGGCCGGTGGCGAATGTAGAGAAGCGGCAGGCTGCGAGGAGCTTACATCGTCGGTTTCGCTGCCGGACTCCATTAGCTTCTGGGCGTCCTCGCCCTTGCGGTAGGTCAACGCCACATTCGAAGCAAACAGCGACAAGTACTCGCGTTTTTTCCTGTCAGCCTTGAGCGAGTCTTGAGCTGGGGCCGAAGCTGGCGCCGCCGGATAGCCGGACGGGTAGCCAGGAATCGGCGGAGCTCCGGCTGCGGATGGATCGGCGGCGCCGGCCGTCTGCTGCCCCCATGGTTGCATGGGATTGGTGTTGGAACCGGGGATGCCAGGCGCGCCAAGAGCGCCGGCTTGGGCCATTTCTGACGCGACCGCTCTGCGGGCTGCTTGCTGCTCGCTCTGAATGTCGCTCTTGAAGCTCTGTACCTTGGCCGCATCCGTGGGGCTCACGGGCGGTGGCGGCGGCGTCATCACCCTGGGTACTGCCGCCTTCTTGCTGCCGCCCGTGACCCACATGATCAGGATCATTGCCACGGCTACGCCAATAATGACGAACGATTGCAGATGCTTGGGAATCACGCCAAGAGGCTTCCGTGCACGGTCTTCGATACGATTCGGAGTGAGCGGCGGTTGGCTGTTATCGTTCATCGGGCTTGCCTCACGTTTGAAACTTCACGGTTTCTCGCGCTGCTGCGGCGCACTGCTCGTTGTGCCAGCATCCGGGTGAGAGTGCTTCTGAAACGACGGGCAGCGCCAGGCTCAATTCGCTTCACCAGTTCGCGCTCCAGCCACTGCCAAGACACCGATTGTTGGCTCCGGATGTACATGCCTAACTGTCCTTGCCCTTGCGCTCAAAGCTGGCCTTCTTCTTCCCGACCGCGAGATAGCCGCGATCGACGATTTCGGGAATGATGTACACCCCGTTTTGGAAATCGAAATTCACCAGGTCGGGTTTGCCGTCTTTGATCTCGTAAATTGTGGGCTTTTCTTGTGCGTGGCATTTGATGTAGGTGAACTTGTCGTCGTGGTAGATGGCGGTCACGAGAAACGGCGCCTTGGTCGCTTTCGCGTTGTAGGTGTAATCGAACTGAAGCTTTGAGGGATACTGCTCGCGGTAGCGAGCGATCTCCTCCCGTGCGTGCGCCTGGGCCTGGTGCTCGGCTTGGGTAGCCTGGGCCTGTGCCGCTTCAGCCTCCTGCTTGTACGCCTCGACTTCCGACTCCCGTGCAAAGTGAGGCTCGCTGTTGACGCTGGCGATCCCTGAATCTTCCTTCGGAACCACAAACACCTTGAGGTCGGGATCGACGCCGGGTTCATTGCTGATCTCAGTGAGCAGGAAGGAATAGACGTGACCGCTCGCCGTGATCAGGTTCAGGTTGCTGCGAATGTCCTTAGCCGCCGGGTGCACGTAGCACAGGTTGTGCGCGCCGTTGATGATCCAGAAGTCGCGGTCCCCGGTTGTGTAGTCGAGGATCTCCTCGTTCGCCGGCAGGACAATCAGGGTTGAGAATCTAACCTTCGCGTGGATCGGAATGATGTCGGTCTGGGCGTACCGGACTGTCCGGGCTCCATCGGCGCCGTACAGGGCTGCCGGAATAACAAATGCTGCTAAGAGTGCTGCCCCGGTCAAAGTGGAGAACTTCCGCCTCATTGCCGTTCACCTCGTTCGAATGAAATTGCGTAACGCTGCCCAGTCATGCCGCACCCTCGGCCAGCAGTTCCAGGCCTCGCTCAAAGCCGTGGGCCTCGAACGCCTCTCTGCGCCGGCGGTTATCGAAAGGGTCGTTCGTATAAAGCCAGTAGCTCTTTGGGTCCACCTCGAGATTCACCACCTTGGCGATCTCCGGGGTCTTGATGAGCATCTGCCGCTTCGGGATGAGCGTTGAAATCAACTCGATCTCGTTCTCGTTCAAGTGGAACTGCTCTCGGTAGAGGTCCCGATCCATGTCCGGATTGGAGAGAAAGACCTTGGTCGGACAGCTCTCCACGATTACGTCCAGGATTCCGGACTTGCGCAGCTCGTCGAGCGACTGGGTCGAGAGGATCATGGCGGCGTTGTGCTTCCGCCAGGTCTTAAGGGCCTCCACGATGTAAGTCCTGATGCTCGGGTTTCGGAAGAACACCCAGGCCTCGTCGATAAAGAACGCCTTGAAGGTCTCGGTGATCTCCCGGTCGCACATCACCGCGTTCGCCCGGTGCAGGATGTAGAAAAGAAGGGGCTCCAGTACCTGCGGATACTGGCTCATCCCCTGGAAGTCGAAGCACTGAAACCGTGAGAAGCTGATTGTGTCTTCGCTGTTGTCAAACAGAAATCCGAACTGGCCGCCTGCGGTCCAGCGCTGCAACCGGGCGGCGAGGTGCCGCTTGAGGGTGTTTGCCAAGGTTCCGAGCGTCCGCAGCTCGGGCTCGATCTCGTAAACATTTTCGATCTGCTCGTAAAGATCCTGTTCTTCCTCAGCGGTCAACGCCGGCTCGCCGTTGGCCTCGGCCAGCACCTTGACGAAAAGCGCCAGGAAATCGAAGTTCTCCTTGGTTGGAGGCAGCCTGAACGGGTTGATCCGGATATCAGGTGAGTCGATTCCAACTCGGACGTACTGGCCCTGGAAAAGCTGAGTGAGCGCCTCGAAACTGCCGCCAAGGTCGAAGATGAAGGTGTAAGGATCGTACTTCTGGAGGTTCGTGATGGTGAAATTGAGGAAGAAGGACTTGCCGGCCCCGGTGCACCCGAGCGCCACGGTGTGGGCCACGTCGCGATGATGCAGGTTGAAGTAGTAGGGCGTTTGGTGATTGGTTTCGAGCACCGCCAGGTACTCCCGCTTCAGGTGTGGGTTCCAGCGCTCGCCACAGTGAAGGGTGAAGAGGAACGACGAGTCGGCGTAATTGCAATTCGAAATCAGCATCGACCGAAGGTTGAAGTGATGGTTGCCGGGAACTATGGCGAGATAAGCATTCAGGGTGTTGTAGCGCTCTTCAAAAAGCTGGGCGTCGTGAACGCTGAAGACCTTGTAGAACTCGGCACAGGCAGTCTCAACCCTGGCGAGGTCTGTGTCATGGACCACGACCGTCAGAGTAAAGTGGCCGAAGTAGCTTCCGTTGAACTCGATCTCCTGCAGGACGCGGCCGAGGTCGCGAACTTGAGCCTCCTTGGAATCGTCGATCAAGATGTCATCGGTTCGCTCCGGATGGTCCGACAAACTGAAATTGCTCACAAGAGAACGCTTTGTATTGTGGAAGTGGCGCCGGCGGGAGTTGATCAGGCTGCGGGTTGTGTCGGGCGCCTGCTTCTTCCACTCAGTCACGACGCAGTAGTTGGCCTGAACCTCCAGCAGGCGCTTGAAGATGAGCGGGAAGGTCTGGGCCGGTGGCTCCTTCAGGGTCAGGACCTTCACATAGGCATCGTCCAGCCGCAGGTGGGTGCGATGGCACTCGAGGTGGGATTCGCACAGATTCCAGTCGAGAAACGTGTCCTGCTTGAGCCTGGCGTGCTCGATTTTGTGTGGACTGAAATTGAGCAAACGTTTCAGGACGCGGAACGCTTCAGCCTTGTCGAGAATCTGCACCGGTAGGAAATCGGACACCTGAAGGACAAAGCTGCGGGCTTTGGAGAGCAGAGCCGCGCTCATCCGTTCGATCTCATCATCGATCACTTCGAGCCGCTTTTCTGTTGAGAAGGCACGGCGGAGTTCCTGAAGGGCGCTTCGCGGGTCGTCGGCGATTCGGGCCAAAACAGAAGTCAGGCTGCGTTGCTGGCGAGCGCCGTCCAGCAACAATACATAGTAAATTCGCAAGGAATAGAGGGCGTCGGCCTTCTTGCGGAGATGCTCGACGCGATTCTCAACCGCGGCGCTCACCACGGGATTCTCATAGGTCTGGTGCGGAATGCTCTCGCGGTTCTGTTTGAACAGGTACTGGTAGACGCGGCAGTTTTCGTCGCAAATCTTGAAGGCTGCTTCGAGCCGCTTTGTGAGGTGGTCGATGAGCGCGGTGTCCAAGCATTCGTAATCCACACCGGCCACGCTCATCACCAGACCCACGTCGCCGCTCTTGGTGAGGAACACCTGGTCCGAGACAAACCCAAACAGATTCACCTGCTCGTTGAACGAGCCGGCGGCGTCATAAGCCTCTCGGATTCTGTGCAGCTTAAACATGCCTTCTCCTCACGACCGGAATCGGCGTGAATTTCATCGGGTCGTATTCGGTGCGCGTCCGCGCTGAATTGAGCAGAAAGCGCAGCATCTTGGGATCGGTCTTGGTCGCCCAGCGGGCAAGAAGGTACAGCAGCAGGAACATCAGGATTCCGCCGAAGAGCGTCTTCAGCAAGTTGAACACCCCGGCGCCCATCATCAGGGCGAAAAAGAAGAGCTTCCGCTCGGTGCCCAGAATGGTGAGCGGCCGATTGAGCGAGCGAAAGACCGGATTTGTGCGCGTGTGTTTCATGATTACGTTGACGGGAACAGCCAGCTCATGAAATTGACGGCGCCGATGGCCATACCGACACCGAACACGATGCCGGCCATGGTACGCTTGGCGCCGCCTTCGCCAAACGCAAACACCAGGCCACCAACGACGATGGCCACGAGCGCCAACCCCGTCGCGATAGGGCCTGTGAAAGCCGTCTGCAGGACGGAGACGGCGTTTTCCCAGGGAGAATTGCCGGGTTGCTGGGCAAAGAGATTACTGCTGAGCGACATACACACCGCAAACGGCAGAAATCGAAGGCGCCGCGTAGTCGTGGAACGTTCCTTCAGGGAATCATTCATGGCCGGAATTGAAGGCCTCCTTCCGTTCGGATCGCGGAGAGCTGTAAAATTGCCCCCTACTGTATAGGGGCTTTGAGAAAGGCAAAACCGGACACGCTTGTCGAAAAATATCTCTTGAAACGGTGGCAGGCGAAGTGCGAGGCTTGAGTTTTCACGAGGGGGGGGAAGGTCAGGTGGTTCATGCAAGACGATTCTGATACCCCTCCCCTGTGGCTGCGGTCCGCTCAGAAGATTGAGAACCCAGAGTTGCGCTCACAGATCACAAGTGCGGCTGGTAAAACCTGGCGTCGCTGGATCGAGTTTTCGGCGAGCCAAGGTGGTGAAACGATCGATGCAATCGCTGCCCTCGAATATGCCGTTGGTGCCACAGTCGAGGCCGGGACCACCACGGGAATTCGAAATGCCGATGGCTATCTCTTCAAAGCGTTCCTGCGCAAGGTCGGGAAGCTGTTGCGCCGCGAGGAGAGAATTGAGTACCGCGATCCGAGGGCGTTGGCCGAGCTCAAGGTCGCCGACGACGCTGACGTCGTTCGCCATCTGGAAGAGGGAATTCAGGTTAAAGAACTCATGACGCTAATGGACGAGCGCACGCGAACGACTTTTGTGATGGACTGTCAAGGCTTCTCCAGGCGCGAAACGGCGCGAGTGCTCGGCATGAGCGAAGACGCCGTTCGGAAGGCATATGCTCGTGGCATTGAGCGACTCCAGCGCCTGCTCTCATCCCGTACCACATCCTAGCGGGCACTTTCCCCGCTGCCCTTCGAGCGAACTTGACCAGTCGAAGCCCGGACGAAGGCAAACCGCTGTCAAGGCACGACGAACAACGGCTGTTAGAGGCCGGTACATCGGTCTTTGCAACGGCTTTCCCCAATCCTGAGCGTCAAGGATGCCCCGCGCCTGAGTTGATCCGCGCCATCGCCTACCGCAAAGCTGATCCTGCGCAGCACCGCGATTTTATCGTGCACATGTCGCGGTGCTCGCCGTGTTTCAATGACTTCGCAAGGTTTCAGGAAGAGGCGAAGCGGGCGCGGCGCCGGCGTAGGGTGGCTCTGGCAGCCGCCGCAGTGGTTGTACTCGGACTGGCGATCCTGGCCTGGAACGAACGGCGCCGGCTCGCCGGGCCCGAAGTTCCCGAGGTGGCAACGCTCGATTTGACGCACCGCGGCGTACTGCGAGGGGCTGAGAATGTTCCCCCCACACCGCCATTGGAAGTCGCAGGGCGTCTGTTGGACCTTACTGTTGACCTGCCTGTGGGCAGCGAGCCCGGGAGCTACGATATGCAGGTTCTAAAGCAGGCCGGCTCGCCGCTTTGGACCGGCCAGGGCCAAGCTCAGGTGACAAACGGAACTGCCGAACTCCACTTTCGAGTCGATCTCAGCGCCATAAAGCCGGGTCCGTACTTTCTGGCGATTCGACGAGCTGGATGGGACTGGGTGTATTATCGACTGGTGGTGAAATAGGCCTAAAGGTACCACCTTTGAGGGCGGGACAGATAACAATAACTCATAGGAACCGCTCGAAATGGTCTTTGTTGTAAACAAATCCCTGCTCGTGCACCACGTCCTTAATCTCGAAGGTGCCCTCAAGTGCACTTGCGTTGTCAATCGAATAGTTGGCTCGACGTTCACCCCAAGCGAATAGAAGGAAAGCCAATTCGTGTTGGCGAAGATACCGATTGAGCAGGTCGCGCCGTAAAAGGAGCAGCGCCTCGTAATTCGAGTATCCCTCGCCCGTATGCACAAAAACCGTCGCCGGTTTCTTTGAACCCCGCACCGCCATGGTCGTATGCGGTATCTGAACATAGAGGTCGAGGGCTTCAGCCAAGTCCTTTGAAGGAAAGGTTATGCCTCCAGCCTTGTTTTCATCCGAGTGGTAGCTTTCCCAACTGTACTCACGAACTGGAAGCGACACCGTGACCTTCGCAGTTTCGGGGCCGAGTGACGCAGGATACAGTTGAGGACGCCAGGTGTCGCACCACGGGACCTCACCCCCATACGTGTAATGTTCTTCCTCTGGCCGAGGTATGGCGCGGCCTACATCTGGCTGGGGCGCGGACAAGATTTCAATCGCGCGCGGCAAATCGCTAGAGCCAACGAACATGCCCTGGAATAGGGTGAAGATGGTTCGATCCTCTGTGCCTTGGCTTGCAGACCCGTACAGCACCATCCAGGGGCCGACTACGCCGGCAAGCTTGTTCACGGCAAGCCGGCTCTCTATAGTAGGTCGATGGCCGCCCCGTATCCATTCGGCGACAGAGCCGCCCGACGGAATCCACGACTCGGGGAAAAAGCGTGACACGATAGGGTGAGTCGGGAAACTCGGATCGATATCGGCATCGGAGATTCGGATTTCGCGCTCGGGAAGAAGGCCATGATCGGAGCGGTATCCGGCAAGCTCATAATACGCGATCCACGCGTACTTCTTGCCATATCTCTCGACGCTACGCACGTGACTTGCCCGCCCATATCGCCACGGTGCGTTGGCGATGTCTTGATCGATTGCAGAGAACGTTTTTAACTTGTAACCAAGGTCATAAATGCGCCACATAATCTGTCGGCGCACCACGTTGTATCCGGAGTGCTTGTTGTCGTATGGCATACGATCCGGAACCAGGCGCCCGAGCGTGTAGTTTGCGAAATCCATCCCGAGGGGCGCATCGCCTGAGCGATACTTGTCCTCATCTTTGTCTTTTGATTGGCCCCACTTACGAATACCTCCTGTCCTAAATGGTGGCCGCGTCCGTCGTTGGTCGGACTGTGATAGCAGACGAGAGTTGACTTTGAGAGCAAGCTCAATTGTGCGAAAGGCATAATCGCGAGCGAGTATGTGAGTGGTGCCATGGACCGCCGACGGACGAAACATTAGGGCAAACAGGCCCCGAGCATAAGCACAGAGCGCGCGCTGTTGAGGTCGCAGGGCCATAGACTTACCCCACACCGCCATCGCAACGCCGTACGACGCCGCAAGCATGCGCTCTGGCACGTACGGGTCGTTTATTGAGAGAGATGCGAGAGTCTCCCTGAACAGGATTGCCGGGCGCTCAAGCCCCAATCGAAAGAGTGTGTGCGTCGCGCGATCACGGAACGATCGGTTGGTGGAAGTAAGGAACCACTTCAGGACTGAGATATACGCTCGCGCAAAGTGGGCAGACAAGTGCCTGGTGGATACGTGTTCCGCCCAAATGAGAAGCCGCGTGGGAGTTCCGCGTTCAAATGAATGACGTAGATACTCAGTCCAAAAGAGATCGCGGTCGATTATCGTGCCCTTCCGAAGAAATCGATCAAGGCGGCCCGCACGAAATGGATGGCGTGGTTTAACTGAAAGCGCCACGAGGACATTAAGCGTGGCTTTCCGGAGCTCCGGATGCGACATCAGTCGAACCACCCATCGCGCGGTAGACTTGTTGATGCTTTTTGGCTCCCGCCAATAGAGACCTTCGACGAAGACCTCACACAGTCGAATCGGAATGCCCTTCCAGTCAAGATAGTCTAAGAGCTCACCACGATTCTTGATCCTTGTGGGAAATTCAATTAGTAATGCCTGAACTACATTGTCCTCAGCAAGTGCGGAGAGCTCATCTTTGAAATAAAAGCCGAGTCCACCTGGATCTCGAAGAGACGCTTTGATCCTAGCCTTGTTCGAGCCATCAAGCTGATCGGCGAGCAGCTTTCGAGCCAAAAGGTGATCCGCGAATTTCTGGTACGTCAGCCGGACAACTTCTTCGGGCTGCGACTGCGCTGAGAATTCGACATCCTCGGATAAGATGTCCTCATTGATAAGCGCCTGGAGCAGGTCGCCGGACGGCAGGCCGACCGGTTGAAACGCATCCGCCATCTTCACGGCATCGGCCAGCGGTACTGCTTGCCTGTGCTTCGTTGCTAAGAATGCTGTAAACTCTTCCTTGAGGAACTTCCATGCGAGGCCGTTTTGAGTGCCAAGTTGGACTGCGATTGACCGATCTTTCTGGTCAATGAAGTATTCAAGAATGTGAGTCATACCCCTCTGTCCAGCGGCGATCTCCCGAATCTGCTTATGCCTGGCTTTGACCGTCACCTTCTCCAGCGCTTCGCAGAACAGCTTCAGAAACAAAGGGTTGCTGAATTCTTCCTCAAGCTGGGGCACCTCGGGAAGCGGAATCCCATAGGCCTTAAAATACTTCTCAATTGCCTCCGACTGCGTCTCCGGCGGGAAACCGAAATGGTGCGCCACAGTAAATCCGAGAGACCCTGGATTTGCCACCATCAGCTTTTCGAAGGGCGTCCTACAACTGATGACCACCGCCAGTCCAGGATGCTGTCGTACTAAATTCGCTAAATGAGGAATGGCTTGTGTCCAACTACTACGATGACCTTCGTTGATCGCATCAATGGAGATCAGGCACCGCCTCTTGCCCGCTCGACCGATAGCGTTCAGCTGTCCGAACAATTCCCCGGGGGCGTCGGTCCAGCCAACGGACGACGCCAAGGTCTTAAGGACATCATTAAATGGAGTTTGAAACGCCTGCGCAAGGAATAGTAGGGCCGGGGCCCCCTCTTCGATGCATTGTCTTGTCATCTCGCACAAGAGGTGCGTTTTCCCCGTACCTGCAGGCCCCAGCAGTAAAACCAGCGGGACGTTGGTGCACGATGTCATTGGGCTCGCGAGGACATTCTCAATCTCCTCTGTTTGTCGGCCGAGCTTCGACAGCCACGTGAGCCATGCCTCGTTCCCAGATCGCACGGACTCGGGCAGCCTTCGGGAATTCTGCCTTACGGCGCCCAAGAAGTCATCGATCGTTACACCGACTTCACGGGCGGCCGCATTGGCCGGAGCAAGAGGTGTTTCTATCGGAGCGTTCTGTCGGGCTGAAACGATCTTTTCAAGCGTTGAAATGAGAGACGGTGTCTGGGTCGTGAGCCGGGCCAAGAGCTCAGTCGAGCCATCCGGTGGAGTGCCGGAAGGCTTCGAGGCAAGAATCTTGCGAAAGGCGGTCAGAAGCTCCTCAAAATTACTGAAGAAAGCTGATGACTGGATACTGGCCGAGAAATAACCCTTAAGATCTAGTGGAACATCGAGCTGTTCGGTATAACGTTTTCCGGCGCGGTTCTTGGCCTGGGACCAGCGGGTTTGAAACCATTCGGGTGTGAATGTAATAGCCATGAGTCGTTGCGGTCATTGTATGGAACTCGGACTACGCATACTCCTGGGACACCATCATACCGCGACGCCCATAATTTCATCTACCGCCGTAAACCCACTGGAGATGATTACCATCAGGCCTTACCACTGGAACCACAACGGCGGGAACTCACCCGGTACGCTGACGCTCATTCGGTGTTGATCGTCGAATCGCTCCTTGAGGAAAAAAGCGCTCGGCCACGGGGTAGAGGCCGCGTGTTTACTGGAATGCTCCAGCGCATCACGAGAGGAGAAGCGGATGGTGTTCTCGCGTGGCATCCGGACCGCCTTGCCCGGAACCCTGTTGAGGGCGGGCAGATCATTCATTTCCTCGACACGGGAAAGCTTGCCGATCTTCAGTTCCCATCCTTCGCCCTTGAGAACAGCGCTTCCGGTAAGTTCATGCTCATGATTGTGTTCGGCCACTCGAAGCACGAGGTGGACTCGATGAGCGACCGCATCAGACGGGGCAATCAGTGGGACGTTTTGCGCGAAATGCGCATGCGCCGCCTGGAAAAGAGTTTTTCGGCACGCCTGCGCGACTGCAAACAGCCGCCGCTCAGAGCTTTAAGACCACCTCGATTGCTCTCTCCAACTGCGTGTCGCGGTCCTGACGCAAGGCATCCCGCGAGAGATCGACACTGACATCCGGCTCAATGCCCTTGCCTTCTAGCAACGTGCCCGCCCAAGTGAGATAAGCTCCGACCGGCAGCCCGAGCATGAATCCGTGGCCGACCTTGAACCCGGTTCCGCTCAAAAGGCGCCCAGGAGTCTTGGTTCCCACAATCGTGGCAAGGCTGTTCTCGCGCGCAAAGCCTGCGACCATTTCGGCTGCGCTCGCGCTGTGTTCATTCACCAGGATCACCACCCGTCCATGGAAGCGCTGTTGCCCAAGCCCCTCGGTCACAACAGCGATCGATTTGTCGACGAAGGCATAACGAAGCAAAAGCCAGATCAGCGCCGCCTTGTGAGATGGAATCCGCCGAAATTGGGCAAGCTCCTCTCTGCGATACCCGCCGGCGGCGCGCTTCTTGGTGAGGCTGTAGCCTACAGGACGCTTGTCCGGGGTCAAGTAACTCATGAGGCGGAGCACACCGATCCCGCCGCCCGTATTCCCGCGCAAATCCACAATGAGCCGGTCGCACTCCTTGAAAGAGGCGATCGCCCGGTCAAAGCCATGCGCCAAATCAATGCCGACCGCGCCCGGGAACATGGTGACCTTCAGCAGTCCGAGTCCGGGCTCAAGAGTTGAGCACACAATTGCCAGCGGCTGATTCACAGGATGTTTCTTGGATTTTGGCGCGGGGACCCCTATCTCTATTTCCGCACGGTCACCGGAAAGCTTCTCGATGGTTAAGCGAGCCGGCACACCCATCCGGAACACGGGTTGGCTCGGCGGACTGATCTCCTTGCCGTCGAGCTCAACCAGCAGGTCGCCGGCGCGGATGCCCGCCTTCTGCGCGGCGCCCCCCACGTGAACATCCTGAAACATCCACTTTGCCCCGCTGCCGTTCAACGAGTAGGGCCGGCAGGTGGCGTTGATGGCATGCCGCGCCGGTATTGTTCGAAGGCTTCGGTGAAAGAATCCCGTATGGCTTGTCTTAAGCCGGGAAAGCAGCGACGACATCTCGTTCTCAAGAGCTTCAATGGTCTCCGCCGCCAGAATCCGCGGGCGCCGCTCCTGGACCAACTCGCTCCAGTTCGCGCCATTGAGAGCGGGGTTGAAGTGCTTCCGCTGAACCAGGCGATCGACTTTGGTGAGAATCTCTTCGCGAACATTCTGAGGGATAGTCATGGTTTTGATCCCGGCAACCTGATTGGTGAATCGCCATACCCGTCAAGGGTGAATCCGGCCCAATACAGCGGATCGCGCTCGGCCGGCTGGGTCAGCATTTCGATTTTCGCCGCGCGAAGCGCCGATCCCTCGTCCTGGCCGCTGGCGAGTGCGGCGTAGAAGTGCTCCATGAGCGCGGCCGTCGAGAGATCGTCCACATCCCACAGCGCCGCGACGACGCTGCGGGCGCCCGCGAACAGGAAGGACTGCACCAGGCTGAAGTCGCCCTCCTCGCCTTCGGACTTACCCGTTCCGGTGTCGCAGGCCGACAAGGTCACAAGGTCGGCGTTCAACGGCAGTCGCGCAATTTCCCACGCCTGAAGCAGCCCGTCATCGCTGGATTTGGGAGCCCTCCCCAGCAGCAGCGCGTCCCGCTCCGGAAAGCCTGGTGACTCATAAGCGTGCACGGCCAGATGAATAATCTTGAACTCGCTGAGCGGCTGGTGCTTGAAGGCCGATTCGGTGGCTTGGTCACCCGTAAGCACCACGGAGTCGGATTGCCCAAGGATGTGGCTCGCGTCGATCACCTCGTCCCGGGTGGCGGGAAGATTGCTCAAGTCCACGCCGGCGAGGTCAAACAGACCGCGCGACGCAGCGCGCACAATGTGATCGCTTATGGACTCCGCTCCGGGCGGCACGGCCTCGCTTCTGTACGGAACGCCTCCCACCCCGAGGTACGCTATCTCAGTCGCGCGCGGGCGGCGGTCCCTCTTCAGCAGGCAGAGCGCCGTTGCCGAGGGCGCGTAGCTCACAACGTGCGACTCGATGAGGTACCGGCTCGAGCCATTCTGAAGGCATTCGAACGGCAGGTCATGGAGTTCGCCATCCGGTATCACCACCAGTCTCGATTTCAGTTCGCCGGCCGGAACGGGAGCGATCAACCAATCGTAGAGTTGCCGGGCCTGCGCGCTCACCGGCTTGTCGGCGCGTATGGCCGCCAGCAATGCCTCAGTCGCGCCTTTGATTTCGTTGCGACCGGCGGGCAGTCTGATGATCGTAGCGGCGTCCTTCGTGATCACCACGCAAAACGCGGCGGGGTCCGCAAGCACGTACTCCAGAATCACCTCGTCCGTATCGAGGCTACGTTGAACGGCAGGCAAGTCCATGGGGTGCATCACTGCAAGAGGTCCACCGACCTTATCTGTCGAGTACGCAAGCTCCTGCTCACGTACGTCAAGCTGATCGAGCAATACCGCTCTCTCGTGCGGATCATTTGATTGCAGCAGGCGCGCCTGAACATCGGAAAGGGCATTCGCCGCCCGCTGTGCATCAGGAGACTCTGGCGCGCTCGCCGCGCGATTTCGAAGCATGTCGGCCGCCGTCCGCCCGCGGGCGCGCTCCACGATAGCGAACGCCTCGCCCACGTCGCCAAGGCTCGCCTCAAGCTGAAAGTCCCCAAGATAAACTCGACTCATGGTGTCCAGCAGCGAGCTTTCCGTGTAAGGTCCCGGAACGCGGCTCAGCATGCCATCGATGAAGTCTTCAGCTTCGCTGTAAAGTTCGTGCGCTTCAGCAGGGTGCCCGGTCCGGGCTTGCAGCTCGGCCAGGGCGTTAAGGTTACGCGGCAAGTAATAGCGGTCGCCCACGCGGCGGGCGGCGTCGAGCCCGGTTTCGAGCCGCGCCTGCGCCAGGTCCAACTCGCCCTGCTGCGTGTACACACTCGCGAGGTCAAACATCGTCTGCGCAACCATGCGATAGAATCCGAGGGTCGCGGCCAACTGACCGGCCCTCTCCAAATATTGGATGCCGCTCGAACTGTCGTTTAAGCTCAGCGCGTTCTCGCCGAGCAAAATCAGCACCTGAGCTTCGTGACCCTGCTTGTGCTCGGCCTCTGCCTCCGGGAGCGTCCGCAGCAGCACGGCCTTGGCTTCAGCAGGCCGGCCGAGCGCGGTCAGCGCCTGCGCCTTGCCCTCGTAAGCCATGAACGGAAATCCGGCATCGGGCGTGGCGCTCGCCACATCAATGGCCTTGCCGAAGAATCCGAGCGCCTCCTCCGGCCGGTTCAACTCGTTCATGCCGTTTCCAAGCAGCTCCAGATAGCGGACCTGGCCGCCCCGGTCACCCCTCGCCCTGGCTGTGATCAGCGCCGCGCCCACCAGGTAGGCGGCGCGCATTGAGTCGCCCTGCATGAACGCAATCAGCCCCAGTTCGCCGCGGGCTCGATTCTTCCACCTGCTCTCGCCCAACTTGCCGGCAAGAGCCTCCGCTTGCTCCCAGTCTTGTTTGGCCGCGCCGATGTTCGTTTCAATGTCGGTCATTCCCTTGGCAGTGAGGCACCACAGGCGAAGGTGAGGATTGGATTTCACCAACGGCGTCGCCAACTGCTGCGCCAGAAACGAGGAGATTTGCGGGAATGAGCCGGTCTCTGCAGTGGCGCGCATGAATCCGATTTTGGCGTGAAGAGCGTCGGCGGCATCGCCCTTTGCCGCGAACATCTGCTCGGCGCGAGCGTAAAGCGGCGCGTCTCTGGTGGAGTTGAACACCCAGGCGAGCCGGTCAGCCTCGGCGAGGATCGCGTGCGGGTCAGTTAAGGTTGATGGTGTTGTCGACGGATTTGCACTTGGATGTGCCAGCGTGAAGTGTCGGATTGATGCGATTGTGACGGCGAGTACGGCAATCGTCGCCGCGAGAATCAAAGGCCGGTATGGGGATCGTCGTGGCATGCATTGGCTCCCGCAACTCGAAGCCGGCCACAGCTACCCCCTGATCACTGTAGTTAACAGTCCCATCATAATTCAAGAGAGCCATCCCGTGACGGGGGCCGGCCGAGCTGACCTTGGATGAGCCTCCAAGCGGACCAGGGACTGGACGGCAGTATTATTTCACGGCATTTCCGAACTCTGAGCGCGTTGGTTGTCCCAACCGAGGCATCCTGGAGGCTCTGGCCCAGGGAAAGCTGGACAGCGTGGCAGCCGGGCGGTGGGATTCGCACATGATCCAGTGCTCTCCCTGCTTCAACGATTACGTCGCTCTGCGCGAAAATTTGGATCGGTCAGCCAGAGCGCGAACTGCGGCTGTGATGGCCGCAGTGATCGTGATCGCCACAGGTTCTTGGCCGGCCGTGCGGTCCGTAAGGAATCGAGAGGGTGAAGTCGCGGGACTGTCGTTCATGCAGTGGCTGTGCCTTTCTCTAGGGCAAATCGACATCGAGTGCGAAGATTTCCTCGTTACCCGCATCAGCCAAGATCAAGGGCCAATCGTCATCAGTCAAGCCGCTCCATTCTGAGTTCCAGCGCTCTGTCCGCCCAAAATTGGCGACAAGTTCCGCCTTTCCGTTTGGAATCTCCACGCGAAAGATGCCTTCGAGGCGTGATTCGCCATCATAGTAGATGTACCTGCTGTCATGCGACCAAGTCGGATTATTGACGTGATCGGCGTTGAGTTCCTGCCACTGCCTCGTTCTACAGTCGTACAGAACTAACCGCTGCCGATACGGGTCGGGGTCGTCATCTCGAATGGCAGCAATGTAGCGACCGTCGGGCGACCAGCGTGGTGTCCAGAGCCCTTCGGAGTGAGGTAGTGTTTCGAGTTTCCCGGTTGCCGTGTCCAGAATATGGATCACGTTCTGCTTGCTGCCTTTTCCATATACCTGCGGAACATCGCCGAAGGCGATCTCCCTTCCGTCGGGCGACCAACTGGGGATGCCCTCTCGGTCCTGCTTACCCGGCCGGAGCTCTTGAGGTCCTTCAGCTCCTGTCGGTGACACCAGATAGTTCTTGAATGGGCTGATCGTCGTCGAGGCATTGACGACAATTGTTGTGCCGTTCGGTGACCAGGCCAAGCCCTGCGCTTTCATCGGTGGAAACGTCAGTTGCCGTTGCTCAGTTCCGTTCTTCGTCATGACCCACACGGTTCTTTCGGGTATTTTTACGTACGCAACTTGCTGATCGTCAGGTGAATATGCAAGCCATTGTGCGGCAATGCCTCCCAGAAAGGACACGAACTGCTTCTCGGTTGGACTGTAACGCCGGAGCTCGGCGCGCGGGGTGCGGCCAAAAAAGAACACTCGCTTGCCGTCCGCAGAGACCTGGGGGTATGTGGCGTCCTGCGATAGCATTGTCAAGCGATGTGGTTCCCGGCCTTTCCAATGCAAGCCTGCACCCCAAAAGCGGATGCTCCATATCGCAGGTCTGCCGTTCTTCGACACTTCGAAAAGAAAGTATTTGCCGTCAGCAGTCCACGTACCGCAGCACTCATCAAGCGTCGTATCGGGATTCAGATGGAGCTTTCGGAGGCCAGTTCCATCAACACCTATCTCCCAAAGCGAGTTGGTGACACTTCTTGGATCGAATACGGTGAATCGCAGCAGCCGTGCATCAGGAGCCCAGCGAATCCATCGAGCTTCGCCGTGAAGGGCTGCGATCTTCCGCGCATCACTTCCGTCGCCGCTCGCGATGAATAACTCCTGAGCTCTCCCATATGCAATTCTGCCTCCTTCTGGCGACCACCGTGCGGCATGACCGACAAGTTCGCCTACACGATGAGGTGAGCCGGTCGGCAGGGGCGCAACCCAGAACGGCCGGTCGTCGGTGCTCGGGCTGCCGAGAAGAGCCGAGCTCCGATCAGGAGAGAGATCCAGCAGGTCAAAAGAACTAAACGGCAGCGGCAACTCAGCCGCCTCGCCTCCCGTTGCTGACATCCATTTCAGCTCGGCCTCCGTTGAAGTGCCCTCGGTGAAATAGAAAAAGGCGCCGTCCATCTCGAGACCACTGCCCTTCCCCCGGCCGTCATTGGTGAGTTGGCGGACTTGGCCTAAAGCTGGAGCCGGTAAGGGCCGCACCAGCAGGTACGCACCGATCGCGGCAAACACCGCGGCAGCGCTTGCGACCGCAAACCATCGTTGCCTGGAAACGGCCGAAACCGGCTTTCGTTTGGTGGGCAGCGATTCGGGGAGAGATTGTTGGACTTTTTCCCTCGCTGTCGACGTGTTCAATGCAGAACCGTTCGACCCAAGACAGCCGGAGTTCGCCGACAGTGCCAAGTTTTGGGCAGCCAAAGCCTCGTCACGCACTGCAAGGCTGATCTGGCTTACCGGAGCGACGAACCGATAACCTCGCTTTGGGACGGTCTCGATGAACCCGTTACCGTTGCCGCCTGCCTCGCACAGTGCCTCTCGAACTTTGGCGACGTGAAACAGAAGGTTCCTGTCAGTTACTTCCTTGTCGCCTGGCCAAATCTTCTCCTTGATCTCCCGTTTCGAGACGAGATGACCTTGGTTTTCGACGAGTAAAATCAGTAGATCCAGGACCTTGGGTGTAACGTCGACGGGTTCACCGTCCCGAAGCAAGACTAACTCCTCAGCATCGAGCTGGAAGGATGCAAACGCGTATGACCGCCCTCGCTTAGGAGGCATGTCTCCCCTTGGCAACACGCACTCGGCCCTCTAACAGCGCGCTGCCAATTTTCTATCACTTTTATGGTTTGACTCGCGGACCGGCTGCGAGAAGAATGGGCGCCAGACGTTAGCAGCGCCGGGCCGAGAGCCTGCGGCTGATTGTAGTCCAGGCTTTCGGTCAGCGCAAGATGTGAGCGATGCAGTAGCCGAGACCCTCGGTTCGCTTAGGAAGCCAGGTAAAGAAGGGAATCCTATGAAATCGTCTCGCTTAATTGTTGGCCTCTGCCTGATGGCATTGTGTACGGTGCCGAGCGAACACCCTCAAGCGGCCTCGGAATTCGACGGAGCGGCACCCGGAGGCGGATTACCTGGCAGCCACTCGTCTACAAGAGGACTCGGTGGCAGAGACGTCGACCGCGAAGTGGCAGCCCGATCTTCAAAGCCGGTTCGAAGCTCGGCCTCACTGGCGGTCAGAGTCGAAAGCGGGCGAGCACCGTCCCTTCCGAGCAGCTCCTTGCACGCTTCGGAGACTAACCTGCCCAGTGTGCCATTTACAATCGGCTCAAGGGCGCAGCGTGAGGGCAAGCTCGTCCCGCAGTTCCGCAACTCAGCAGCGCGTCCTTCCTCGGCTGTCTTTATCGAGAATCGCGGACAGTTCAACCCGCAGGCCCGGTTCAAGCTAACAGGAGCTGGACCGAGTGGCTGGGTTGCCGATCGCGGCATCGTGTTTGACGAACTTCGCGCCAAGGCCCTGCCCTTTGGCACTTCGAGCAGGCCGCCGTCGGCCCCGTCTCTCTCGTGGGATCAGTTCGGTGCCGCGCCGGGCATGGGGCTGTTGCCTTTTGGCATAGGGTATCCGCCTGGTCGCGGTCGCAGGTCAGCATCGTTCCCCGATCCAAGCGATTTCCAACGAGTGGTTTTCTCCGAAAACTTCGTCGGCCCCCATCTCTCACCGGAAATCGACGGGCAAAAGCTGCAACCCGGCGATTACAACTATTTCGTTGGGAACGATCCCTCGCAATGGGTGACTCACGCTCACGGCTATTCAGAGGTCGTCTATCACAATCTCTGGGCCGGCATCGATCTCCGGCTCTATGGCAAAGATGCGGACGTCGAGCAGGAATTCATCATCCGACCTGGCGGCGACCCCACAAGTGTCCAGGTGGCCTATAACGGGATTAAGGGCCTGGAAATTGCTCCGGATGGTTCATTGATTGTGCATACTGCCGGCGGTGACCTCCGCGAGACCAAGCCTCGCATCTATCAGGAAATCGCAGGGAATCGCGTGCCCGTTGCGGGGCAATTCAAGCTCATTAGCAAGAACGCGTACACGTTTGAGGTAAGTTCTCACCAAGCGCAGTATGCTTTGGTGATCGATCCCACGCTTTCGTATTCGACCTTCCTCGGCGGGTCCGCAGGATACGGCTTGTACGGGTACGGTGACGAGAACGAGTGGGGGATAGGAATTGCCGTCGACTCGGCGGGCAGCGCCTACGTCGTAGGCATGACGGCCTCGACGGACTTTCCCACAACCACTGGCAGTTTCGAGCCAATGTTCTCGGGCTCGCCAGGCACCGGCAATATAAGCACCGGTGTAGAGGCCTTCGTAACAAAACTATCGCCTGACGGAAGCCAGCTCGTGTACTCGACATACCTCGGCGGCCCCGATCAAAGCTGGGGCCTTGGAGTTGCCGTCGATTCAGCAGGAGAGGCATATGTTACCGGCTCTACGTATGGTGGCTTTCCAACAACCGCCAACGCTTTCCTACAAACCGGTTTTGGACCTTTCGTGACGAAACTGAGCGCTGCGGGCGACGCCCTCACTTATTCAACCTATCTGGAGTCACAGGGTGATATTCTCGCTTACGATATAGGAAACAGTATTGCTGTGGACTCTTCTGGGATCGCCTACCTAACCGGGACAACTACTTTTGCTGGTTTTCCCACGACGGCGAATGCTGTTCAGACTGTGTACAGCGGGTCTCGTGACTGTTTTGTTGCGGTAATCGATCCGTCCGCCTCGGGCACTGCCTCGCTGCTTTATTCCACGTACCTAGGCGGAACCTACGATCAATTCAGCGAGGCAATTGCCCTCGACTCCTCGGAGAAGGTTTACGTTACCGGTGACGCTGGTTCCGGATTCCCACTTACACCGGGCGCATTTCAGAACTCCTGTAGCGCCAGATATTGTACTTTCGTGGCGAAACTCGATCCCTTTGCACCATCTGGCCCCCAATCCTTGGTTTATTCAGCGTACTTTGGCGGCTCGGGAGAATCCGTCGGTTACGGGATAGCCGTCGACTCCTCAGGCGCTGTCTTTGTCTCGGGGGAAGCCGAAAGTGGTTCCCCTGTGCCTTTTCCCACAACAGCGGGAGCGTTCGAGACGACGCCGCCGACGCTTCCAGCCGAAAGCGCGGCCTTCTTTGTCACGGAGCTCAGCCCTGACGGCAGTAGTCTTGTATATTCGACTTTTCTTGGTGCGGGTAGTGGCGGAATTGTAATTACGCTGGATGCCGCAGGGAACGCTTACATTGCGGGATCAACCACATCTGCGGACTTTCCTATCACCACAGATGCCTACCAGAGCCAATTCTATGGTGGCAACATTTCTGGCTGGGACGCGTTTCTAACCATTCTCAATCCCACCGGTTCGGCTTTAGTCTATTCCACGTTTCTCGGCAGAGAGAATGACGACTCTGCCAGGGGCATAGCGCTCGACGCCGCGGGAAACATCTATATCACCGGAATTACTCTTTCGGCTGACTTTCCGATTACGCCGCTTGCATTTCAGAACCTGCTGCACGGGTCCGGTGGCATCATCGGTGACGTGTTTGTCGCCAAGTTCTCGCCAAGCGCGCCCACGGGTTTCTCGATCACTGGTCTCACCGCGACTGCAGGTGGCAACAGCGGTTCGGTAACCGACACCATCGTCGGCAGCGGCTTCCAGCAGAGTGCCACAGCGGCGCTCGTCTGCGGCGGAGAGCCGGCCATTGCTGGGAGTAATGTTACCGTCAGTGCGGACGGCACGACTCTTACGGCAACCTTTAACCTCGTAGGGACTACTCCTGGCACCTGCGACTTGGTGGTCACGAATCCGGACGGGACGAGCGTCACGGATTCGCAAGCCTTCACGATTGAGCAGGGCGGGGCACCTCAGGTCCGGGTGGATCTCATCGGCCTCGACAAGATTCGGGTTGGAAGCGCGGAAACGTTCTACATAAGCTCCGCCAACAGCGGGGCCGTAGACGCCTCGGATCAAATTGTATCAGTACTCGTACCGGTTCCTCTTGTCGCAGGCTCGGCGGGCGGGTTGTTGTTGGACGAGTACCAGACGGGGCAAGGAAATGTGCTGTCCTATGACCTTCCGCAAGTCGCAGCCGGAAGCGACTCGGTAACGGATCTGTCAATCTCAACCCCAGACGATCCCACCCTCACTCAGGATGCGTTTACAGTGAGGGGCCAACTCTCATCCAGAGCGGCGTTATCGGCGGCACAAAATACTTCCAGTCTGAGTACCATGACTTCGCAGCAAGATGACGGACTGCTCCTGGGACCAGGTCTCTTCGACTCATGTAGTCAGCCCGTTGACACTTGCCCCGCGTGCAGCGCGCAGTGGAACAGCTATCAAGGATACCTGGATCTCGCCCAAACGAGTAGGGACGCGTTCCTCGCTTCGCAAAAAACATTCCTGCTACAGGGGCTGCTCGTAGGAGCTGATATAGCACGGGATGTTGGAATAGCAAGCGGAATTACTGCAATAGTGTCTGGGCTAGGGCTCGGACTTGTTGCCGAAGGCATCCTAACGACCTCGGAAGCAACGAACCTGGGAACATATGTGGGCGCCATTGCGCAGTACTCTGTGGACGCAATGAGAGCAGGACCGAACAATCCGGCTGGGGTGCTGACGGCTGCGGGAAATGCGACGGCATCCATTGTGCAAGCGGATACAATCGCTGCTAAGGTTAGAAACAGTCTCGGCATAATCAAGAGCGGCGCGCTACAGGCTACCGCGGACGCCTTTCTGTACGGCCTGGGCGTGATAACCACTGCGATCAACACCCTCTCCCAGGATTCCGGTACTCTTAAAGCAGCTTGGGACGCACGCAATGCTGGCCGAGATAATTTCCTTAATGCGGACACCAACATGTGCGCCGCCGCTAACGCATACCTGCAGTGTGCTTTATCTCAATGTGGCAGGAATCAGACAGTACCGCCGCCGGGCAATGCAGACGACTTCGATTTCCCGCTACAGCCTGTGGGGTCCCTCGACCCGAACGATAAGGCCGGTTCTAGAGGAGCGGGCGCACAGCAGTTCGTTACCGGCGCAACGCCGCTCCGATACTCCGTCTACTTCACAAACGAGACCAGCGCCACCGCACCCGCGCAATCAGTTTCGATCACGGACCAGCTCGACGCGACCCACGACAACTTGGGAACGTTCAGCCTGGGCCCCATAACGTTTGGCAGCCAGTTGCTGACTCCGCCGCCCTTGCAGACAAGCTACTCCACCACGGCCGACCTGCGGCCCGAGACGGACCTCCTTGTCGCCGTCAACGCCAGCCTGAACTCGTCCACGGGGCTACTCACCTGGAGCTTCCAATCCCTCGATCCAACCACAAACAAGCCGCCGACCGATCCCACCGTTGGTTTCCTTCCGCCCGGCGTCGGCGGCAGCGCCTTCTTCACGGTGATGCCCAAGCCCGGTCTTGCCACAAACACGCAGATTCAGAACCAGGCGAGCATCGTCTTCGATGTGAATGCGCCCATTTCGACGCCTGCCTGGTCGAATATGCTGGATAACACTCCGCCAGTAAGCAAAGTCTCGGCGCTTTCTCCCACCGAAGCCTCGGCGACTTTCCCCGTATCATGGTCCGGCACCGACGTTGGCGCTGGAATCCAAGACTTCACAATCTCCATTTCCGACAACGGCGCTCCCTCGCAACCGTGGCTGACGAACACCAGCTCAACGTCAG
>Ga0335085_10004487_pt1 | contig 23094 bp, 17 predicted proteins | sample Lox_Sample_45_FD_206712 | JGI IMG/M metagenome (GOLD analysis project Ga0335085, IMG submission 206712) | Soil microbial communities from Loxahatchee National Wildlife Refuge, Florida, United States - Lox_Sample_4.5 | ecosystem: Environmental > Terrestrial > Soil > Wetlands | place: USA...
CGCTGGTCAGCCACATGACCGGCGTCGTCATCAGGGTCGCGCTCGTCGGCGAGGGCGCGGACGCGCTCAGCGTGTCGCCGTTCGCCGAACTCGCCGACAGCCCGGCAGGCGACCCAGCAGGCAACCCGCCAGGCAACCCGGCAGCGACCCCGGCACCCAGCTGGGCGGCGGGCTACCGGGCCGCCGTGGCGAGAGCGGACGCGGCCTGGGCGGACGACGCTAAGCTCGACGCGATGTTCGCCGTCCCGTGGGGCAAGGTGCCCGGCCGCGTCGCGCTCGCCGGCTACGTCAGGGAAGTGCTCGCGCACGGCTGGGACCTGGCGGAGGCGACCGGCCAGGAGACCGAGCTCGACCAGGAACTCGGCGGATTCGCCCTGGCGGTTGCGAAGCGCTCGCTGCGGGCCGACGGCCGCGACGGCATTCCGTTCGGACCCGTCGTCGAGGTGCCGGCGGGCGCGGGAACCTACGCGCAGCTCGCGGCCTGGCTAGGCAGGACCCCTAGGCAGGACCCCTAGGCCGGACTCCGCGGGAACGCTGACGGCCGCGAAGGCATCACCCGCGCCAGGGCCGTCCACGCTGGGCCGTCCATGCTGGCCGGGTGATGCCGCCCGGCCAGCGGCCGGCGTTTGATCGGGGGAGGCAAGACAAAGCAAGAACGTCCGGGGAGGCCAGTGGGTGAGCAGGAACTCTTCGCGCTGATCGTCGCGATCACCGTCGTGACGATCGTGGGCAGGACGGTCGCGAAACGGCTGGACATCCCCGATGCCATCGTCCTGGTGGTACTCGGCGTGCTCGCCAGCCTCATCCCGCAGGTGCCGAACATCGAGCTGTCACCCAGCCTCGTCCTGCTCGTCTTCCTGCCGCCGCTTGTCTACAACGCGGCGTTCTTCTCCGCTCCCAGGGAGACCAGGGAGAACGCGGTGCCGATCACCGCGCTGGCCATCGGCGCGACCGCGCTGACCATCGTCGCCGTCGCGTGGGTGACCCGGCTGATCCTGCCGGCTCTGCCGACAGCGGCGGTGCTCGCGTTCGCCGCCGCCGTGGCGCCGACGGATGCGGTCGCGGCCACGTCGGTGCTGAGCCGCCTCGGCGCACCGCAGCGCATCGTCACCATCGTGGAAGGCGAGAGCCTGATCAACGACGCGGTGGCGCTGACCGCCTTCGGCCTCGCCGTCGAGGCGATGGCACATCCGTTCACCTTCGGCCATGGCGTCCTGCGGCTGGTGGAGGTCGTGGTGGGCGGCATCGGCTACGGTCTCGTCCTCGCCCTGGTGATCGGGCGGGTCAGACGGTACGCCAAAGATCCCTCGGTGCAGATCATGATCTCGGTGGTCACGCCGTTCCTCGCCTACTTCCCCGCCGAGCAGCTCGACGTCTCCGGCGTGCTCGCCACCGTGGTGACCGGCGTGTACCTCGGCACCCGCACCGAGGGCATGCTCCAGCCCGCGTCGCGGGTCAGCGGCGCCATCTTCTGGCGCACGCTCGTCTTCCTGCTCGAGTCGGCGCTTTTCGTACTGCTCGGCCTCGAGCTGCGGACGGTGGCGGATCACCTGTCTGGTTCGTACTCGGTCGGCTGGCTGGCCGGCGCGGCCGCCGCGGAGGTGGCCGTGATCCTCGGGGTCAGGATGGGCTGGGAGCTGATCTTCTCGCCGCTGTCCAGGTTCCTGCCCGGCCGGCATTCGGCCTACGTGCGTAACCCGTGGCGGCAGCGGATCGTCATCGGCTGGAGCGGCATGCGCGGCGCGATCTCGCTGGCGATCGCGCTGACCATTCCGGTGATGGATCGCGGTCACCGGCTCACCGAGCAGCCCACGCTCGTTTTCCTCGCGGCGGTCGTGGTGATCGCCACGCTGGTCGGCAACGGCCTGACGCTGGCGCCGCTGATCAGGATGCTCGGCCTCGCGGAGGGGGAGAAGCAGCGCCGCAGGGAGGCGTCGGCCCGGATGAAGGTGACCGAGGCGGGACTGGCCAGGCTGGACCAGCTCGCCGCGAACGGCGAGGTGGACGAGGACACGGCCAGCCTGTACCGGCAGCTGTTCGAGATGCGCCTTGACCGGGTGCGCGCGATTCTCGACGACACCGACGATGAGGGCCAGCCCGCGGACACCCATGCCTTCCGCGCGGAGCTCGTCGAGGCGCAGCGCGTGAAGCTCGCCGAGCTTTACGACCGGGGCAAGATCAGCGACGAGATCAGGCGAACCATCTCGCACAGTCTCGACCTGCAGGACCGCACCCGCAGGTACGAGTGAGACGTATCCTCCCCAGGCAATATTCTGCTCAGCATGACAGTCCCTGCCCCGGCGTGGGTGGTGGCGGGTCCGCCGGGCGCGGGCAAGAGCACGGTGGCCCGCCTGCTGCTCGGTCTTCTCGACCCGGTGCCCGCGCTGCTCGACAAGGACACCATGTACGGCCCGTTTGTGGCGGCCGTGCTCGCGGCGTCGGGGCGCCCGCCAGGCGAGCGCGAGGGCCCATGGTACGACGAGCACATCAAGGTGCACGAGTACGCGGGCATGACGGCCACTGCCCGCGAGATCCGCGGCCACGGCTGCCCGGTGCTGCTGTCGGGACCATTCACACAGCAGATCCACGACGCGGACCGCTGGCGGTCGTGGACCGAGGCGCTCGGCGGCGGCACGGTGCGCCTGGTCTGGGTCCGCTCGGACCCGGCCACGCTGCGGGAACGGCTGATCGCCCGCGGCTCGCCGCGCGATACCGCCAAGCTGGACGACTTCGAGACGTTTGCCGCCAGGATGCGGCTCGACGACCGGCCGGCCGCGCCGCACGCCCTCATCGACAACCGCCGCGCCGCGCCGGTGCCGCTCGCCGGCCAGCTCGCCGCGCTGATCGCCGCCACCGCCGGCTGATGCCGCGGTCGCCGGGCGAGTAACCCGCACCCGTTACGGATAATCCAAAGCAGTCATCCGAACGGTTGCGTGCTCCGCCCCTCCCGTCACGCTCCTCCCGGGGCGCGCTACCCGGCGGGCGAGGCGCCAGGCCGGCCGTCCGGCCCGCTCGCGAGGAACCCGGGGTCCCCCGTGACGCAAGCGGGGCAGGCGAGCCGCCCCAGCGCGTCGTAGCGCCAGCCGGCCGCGAGCGCCCGGCCGCGCAGGTCGCGCTCGCCGCTCGCCTCGGCGTGGATGTACCGCTCGATGCAGCGGCCGAACTCGCACCACAGGGCCGGAATCCGGATGTCGTCGCCGATGACCGCGTGCATCGGCCGCCAGCGTCTGATGGCCGGCACCCGGCTGGGCCGCGGCGACGGCGTCGACGGCACGGCGGCATCGCGCCGCCACGGGACTCGCCCGCCTCCGTTCAGCCGTGACTTCGGGATGAAGCGCGGCCGGGGGATGAACCTCGGCTGCGGACGCTGTTCCGCGCCGGGGCTGGCGAGATACGGGCGGCGCACCGGGACCGGCTCCGCGGTTGTCTCCGGTGGCTGCCGCCATCCCTCGGGCAGGTCGCGGCGCCGGTCCATCGGCAGCACCTCACAGTTCACGCTTAGGGGCGGCTCAGGCAAATTGCAGGTTGCCCTGTCCGCAGGATGCCAAGCGAAAACCTCGGTTGCCCCCAGGTTTTATCATCCGTAAGGATCTCGGCCGCCCGCCGCGAAGGACGTCAGTGCCTGTTCCCGTCTCCGTCACTGCGGGAGCACGCCGGTCGTCAGGCCGGCCAGACCGGATTTGACCTGCGCGGAGATGTCGTCGGCGATGGCCTCGTCCTGGCCGTCCTCGAGGGCGTCGAGTATGCGCCCGACGATGACCCCCGGGTCGGACTTGGCCACGTCTGTCAGGTGCGCGATCAGCGGCGTGTCGGCGTAACCCAGGTGCGCGCCGACGACTTGTCTCTTCTGCTCGGCACCAGCCGGTTCGACGACTTCGTGCAGCGTGTCGAGATGGCGCCGGCCACCGCCTCGACCCACCTGCGCGTCCTCACCGAGGCAGGACTGCTCGAGCGGCGGCCGTACCGCGAGCCGGGCGGCCGCACTCGTGACGAGTACGCGCTGACGCAGGCCGGCAAGGACCTGATGCCGGTGGTCTTCGGCCTGTTCGAGTGGGGCCGCAGGCACGCCGGAGTTCGCCCCCTTGTCGCCTTCTCGCACGCCGGCTGCGGTGAGCCGATCGAGGTGCAGGTACGTTGCGTCGCGGGCCACGACGTGACGCCCGACGACATCCAGTGGCGTCCGGCGCCGGCCGCACCCGACACGCCGCGCACCCCAGCCGAGATCTCCCGGCCCGCCCGGCCGGCGGCCGGTTAGCTCACGGCGTTCCTCCGGCGCGGCCTCCTCCGCCGCGCCGTCCCGCCGTGCTGCGCCCTGCGGCTGCGGTGCGCCGTCGCCTGATGCCGGTGTGCCGTTCCTCCGGCGCCGCCTCTGCCGGCGCCGCCTCTGCCGGCGCCGCCTCTGCCGGCGCCGCCTCTGCCGGCGCCGCCTCTGCCGGCGCGGCGTCCTGCGGATCCGGGGCGGCGTCCTGCGGTTCCGGCGGGCTGTCCTCCGCTGTTGCCGGGGTGTCCTCCGGAGGGGTGTCCTCCGTCGCGGCGTCGTCTCCCGCGGCGACTGCCGGTTCCGGCGCTTCGGTCTCCGGTTCCGGTGCGGCGGCCTCGGGTTCCGGTGCGGCGGCCTCCGGTTCGAGGGCAGCGGCCTCCGGTTCGACGGCGGCCACTTCCAGTTCGCGGGCGGCGGCCACTTCCGGTTCGCGGGCGGCGGTCTCCGGTTCCAGCGCGGAGACCTCCGTTACGGTGACCCACGGTTCCGGCGGGGCATCCCACCCAGCCGGCCCGCCAGCCACCGTGTACGTAAAGGCGCCCAGGTCCCGTGGCACGCTTGCCACCGCGAGCAGCGCGGACAGCGTGTCGTCCCAGGTGGACAGCGCGTAGCTGGACTTGAATTCGGCGAGCGCGCCGAGGGTCTCCCTGCTGCACCGCAGCCAGGCGCTGCCGGGGAAATGCTCATCAATGACGTTGTGCCAGACCCGGACAGGCATCGGGAACGGCACTTCCAGGCTCCATGGGATCAGTTCGACGCTGTACGTGTGCCCGCGGTCGACGAAGACCGTGCCGCTGAACAGCAGCAGCAGCGGGATGATGCCATCCTCGAGCACCTGGAGATAGCGAGCCGACGCGACTTCCAGGTCGTAGCTGCACGGCACCTGCAGTTCGACCTCGGTCCGCGACGTGAACCCGGGCACCAGGGCCGTCAGCGTGGCGAGTTGGAGCGGCTTGGCCGTCTCCCCCCAGCTGTGAGTGTCGCCGAATAGCTCGCTGAGGCGCCGGGCCTCGTCCGCGGTGTACCGGCGCCGGTGCGGCTCGATGCGGATCTGACAGCGCAGCGCGATCGCGTGCAGCCGGACGCCGGTGTTCTCGGTGATGTTAAGCGAAAGGGCGAAAGTGGGCGTCGCGGCGTATCGCACCGCGTGTGCCCCGGTACACCCAAAGGTCAGTTCCGCCATCTAGTCCTCGGTTTCTTTGTCCGTGCGAACGGGGCCGCTAGGACGATTGGGAAACAAGAACGCGATAGCGGACCAAGCCCGGAGCCGTGGCGCGCATGCACCAGGTCCGGGCAGGACGATATCTGCGGGCGGACGCGAGCCCCGTGTCGCTCAGCCCCTCATTGTGCCGGCCGCGGACGCCGGCTCGCTCCCCGATCATCAGTTGATTGATCACAACCCGGCTGGCGGACTTAAGTGGCCTCCGTTCCGGTTTGCCCAGGGTATTCCCGGCCATTGCCGAGTACAAGACAGTTGTGCCGCAGGCGCCGTGGACGGGTCGGCGCCATATGTCGCCGGGGGACGCACGCGGCGTGCGTCAGATGACGCGCCGATTCTGCGTCAGGTAGCTCAGCCGCCCGTGGACCGCCCGATTTCACTGGCTATATGGACGAATGCCTATCTCCTTCGTGGCCTGTTACGTGGCCGCAGAATCAGCTCACCGACCAGACGCTCGCCGATGGCCTTTCATGCGAACGATTGGCAACTTTGGCCGGCGTCGTCACCGTCGCCGGCAACATCCGGCGGCTCACTCACGTCTGCGCCGGATTGCTCGCCGCGGTTCTCGTTGGCGCAGCCACCGTGACCTCGGCCCTGGCCGTCAGCGGAAAGCCACTGGCGATCGGCATTGCCTGGCTGCTCATGCCGGTAGTCCTGAGCTGGCTAGTGGCTGCGGTCTTGCTGGCAGCATCCGAGAGCCCGGTGTCACGGACGTTCGGCGAGATCCGCTGGATGACTGGAGCGCCGGTCGATCCGTCCGCGCCATGGTCGCCGCTTGGCGCTTATCCGCCGGCCGACGCGGAGGTCACCTGGGACTACGTGGTGGCCCTGATAGCGGCCGCGACGCGGCAGCACGCACGCGTGCGGCTCGCCCTGTCCGGGGCGGTTGTCACCACCGTCCTATTCCTGCTATGGATGACGCTTTCGCTGGCTGCGGTGACCCTGGCCTGAACACTGGTGAATCAATTAGCCGCTTACCGATAATGGCACCATGGACCTACCCGGTTTCTGGGGGCAGCTCGGTGCCGCCGAACACGACGCACTAATAGCGGTGGCCAGGATCCGCGTATTTCCCGCGGGTTCTGTCCTGTGCACGGAGGGCGAGCCGACAACTCATGTTTTCGTCCTGCTTTCCGGGTGGGTCAAGTGCGTCACCGTCACGCATGACGGCCGGGAGATACTCGAGGCGCTGCGCAGCGAGGGCGATGTCATCGGGGAGATCGCGGGACAGGTAACCGGCTACCGGACGGCGACGGTCCGGGCGGTAGGCGCGGTGGACGCCCTGATAGCAGGGACAAGGCAATTCGGGGACTTTCTCGACGCTCACCCAGCCGCCGCGCGCGCCTACCGCCGGTACATGGCGCAGCGGCATCGTGCGGCCAACGAGCAGCAGCGCGCGCACGCCCTGTCAAGCGGCGCGCGACGGCTGGCGTGCCTGCTGCTCGACCTTGCCGAGCAGCAGGCACGCGCAGACGACGGCACGGTCACCACCGCGCCGCCTCCGCTGTCGCAGGAAGAACTCGCCAGCCTGATCGGCGCGTCCCGCTCCACGGTCACCCGCGCGCTGCGCGACTGGCGGTCGCGGCACATCATCGGGACGGACCCGCGCCGCATCCAGATCCTGGATCGCGCCCGGCTGCTGCGCATTGCGGGCCGGGCTCGGCAAGAGTCGTTATCGCCCGGTGGAAATCCCGTTATCGTCCTGAAGGCGCCGCAAGAATGACATCCACGGGCCGGACGGGAATTCGAGTATCGTCCCCGAGGGATTACGGGAGTCCCGCACCAGAACGGACCGGTCATCGCTGGCGATCTCGACGCAGTTGGGCGAATCGGCGCTGGCCTTACTCGTGCGCCAGTTCAGCGGGGAGTGCCGACTCTGCCGACCGGGCATCCAGCATCCTTCCATTCGGCGGTGCGCCAACATCGCGCGGCGCCCCGGGACGAGGACCTCGATACGGCAGGAGTCAGCGCGGCGATGCCTCCCGCTCATGTCGACAATCCCCAACAGGAGTCTAGACGATCCGGATTTATCCGCCTATCCCGGTATCCAAGAAATTTGACGTCAAGATACAACCGGGTTCCGCTGATGATGCCTGCGTGGTTCGACTGACGAAAGTTAGCCGAGGTAATGATGCCGTGTTAGTCGCGGCTCAGGACATCTCCTCTGCCACCTGCCTGATGAACTCGATCGACTCAGCGGCAGGCAGGGCGGTTTCCAGCAGGACTTCGAAGTCGTCTGCGGACTGCCCGATCCGGTCGTCGCTTCCTGTGATCAGTGACAAGTCACGCCCGGAGTCGAGATACAGCAGGTCGGGCAGACTGCCGTCAAACTCGAGAATGGTGAAGGGGCCAGAGAGGCCGGGGTGGGCGCCAGCCTTGAAGGGCATCACGCGGATCGTCAGCAATTCCTCGCGCTCGGCCCTGTCGGCGATGTGCCTGAGCTGATTGGGCATGATGGCCGGATCTTGACTGATCCCCACATGCCGGCGGATGACCCCTTCGTCGATCACGTGGTACTGGCGCGGCGGCGTGGACCGTTTCGCCAGTTCCGCCTGCCGTTGCAGCCGGATCTTCACGAGGGGGCCCAACCGGACAGCGTCGGTCGAATTGGCGGTGAGGATCTCCGCGTACTCGGGAGTTTGCAGCAGGCCCGAGATGTAGCCCGATGTGTACTGCCTGATGAAGGCGGCTCCAGCCTCGAAACCGACGTACTCAAGGTAGATGGGGTTGATCTCCTCCTCCCGGTAGGCGGACCACCAGGCGCGCTCGCGCGCTCCCCGGTTGAGCGCCTGGAGCCGCTCGCGCTGGCTCTCCGACGTGATGCCGTACGTGGAGAGCAGGGCGTCGAGGTCTACCTTGGTGATGGAGCTGCGCCCGCCCTCCACCCTGATCAATTTGGAGGGCGACCAGTCCAGCCGCTGCGCGACGTGTTCCTGGGTCAGCCCGCCGTCCTTGCGGAGGCGGGTCAACTCGGCGCGCAGCAAGGCGCTCTGCACGACCGGTCCCTGGTCGTTAGCCATCTGGTTTCACCCTCTGTGGTCTTTCACCCTCTGTGGTCATAGCAAGAAGCGCAAAAGTTTCCACTTGCCAGGTTGCATTTCGCAACCTATCGATGTGTATCCTGCTACTACGGAAGCTCGCAAACACAATGGATCTTGACGCCGATGAAACATGCATCCTGGACACTGGAGCCGGCACAGCCTATGTCGGCACGCGTTTTGCAACCTAGCATCTTGCTGCCTTGTATATCACACCATCGTCAGGTGACTGACGGCGGGTTGACATGTTACAGTGACGTGACGTGCCTGAGATGCGTCGCGCGACGCGGAGCTGCGGTCTCAGTGGCCTCTGTTAACTGCATCGAGTTACAACAGAGAGGCGTCGCGGTCGCAACGACGAAACCCGGGGAAGCCTCACGCCAGGGGTGCCGGCACCCCGCGGGCGTACATAGCAAGAGAAGGGTCGCCCTGCCCGGCCTCGACCACTCGGTTGGTAGCCCACGGACGAGACGAAGCAGGACGACCCGACAGGACCGCGGTCATTCCAGCCGGCCAAAAGATGGGCGCAGCATGACAGAACCCCGTCGGCGCACGCCGCCAGAATTCGCACCAGCACGCCTGAACGGGCAGGGTGCTTCGGCTATAGCCCTCTCGCTAACCAGAGAAATGCCTTGCGGCTTGAACAGTGTACGTCGCGACGGCCGAAGGCGCCATAGGAACTTGTCTGACAGCTGGGCACTCCTGTGGCGGAAGCTCCCATATCCACTAATGGCCCAGGGTGGTGACAAGTGCCTATTCAACGGCCAATTGATATGAGGTGGAATGCAATCGCGCAGCGATACCTGAGAATGATACCGTCCGAGGCCGGCGCGAAATCCGCGGGCTGGGCTGCACGCGCCCTCGAGCTCGGGCGCCGCAAACATTTTCCGGGATACGGAGAGGATCGGCGAGGGATGAATTTCCTGCGCGCCCTGTCGCCCGCCGAGCGTGAGGCCTTCACCGCCGTCGCCCTCGAGCAGGCGTTCGCGCGCGGATCACGGCTGATGAATGAGGGCGGGCGAGCCGATCACGTGATGGTCATCCTCGACGGCTGGACGCAAGTGACCGTCAGGCACAACGGCAGTGAGCGGATCGTCGCCGAGCGCGGCCCCGGCCAGCTCGTCGGCGAGCGTGCCGCGCTTCGCTCGCATGTCAGGTCGGCGACGGTGACCGCGCTGACCGAGGTCAAGGTCCTGGTCATGCGGACCGACGACTTCGCGAGCTTCATCAGCGCCCATCCGCGGGTGCTCGATGTCGTGGAGAACCAGATCTACCAGCGGCTCAGCGAGGACCCTGAGGGCTACGCACAGGACGGCTGGCCGGGCGGGTTCCCGCTGCAGGTCGGCGGCCACGCGTCAATCTCCCGTCAGCCTCCCCGGCCGCTTACGGGCGAGAACTGCACCGTGCTCCTGACCGACGTAGTGGGCTTCGGCGCACTGCACCGCAGCGACCGTGACCGCCAGATCATCAGACTGGCGGGCCTGGAGATGATGCGGTCATCCCTGGGGACGCTCTGGGAAGCCTGCATTCCCGAGGACCGCGGCGACGGGCTGCTCATCGTAGTGCCGCCGCAGGTGCCCACAGCGAAAATCATCGAGTGCATGCACAGGGAACTGCCGGACAAGCTGCGGCTGCACAACCGCACTTACAACGAGCCGGCGCGTTTCCAGTTGCGCATAGCCGCGAACGTCGGGCCCGTCACCAGTGACTCACTCGGCATGTCGGGTGAGGCCATCATCCGCACGGCCCGGCTGGTCGAGGCGCCGCCCGTGAAGGAAGCCATGGCGGCGACCGGCTGCGGCCTCGGAATCGTGGTATCGGAATTCGTCTATGAAACCACCGTCAGGCAGGACAGTGATTTTATCGATATCGATGAATACCGGCAGATTGCGGTGGTGCTCAAAGAATTCAAAAGCACCGCATGGCTGCGGCTCGTTGACGTCTCGCCGCCGGCGCGCGATCCGTTAGGCGCGAAACATCCGGCAGTCCGCACCGTGGCGGGCGATCTCGCGGCCGGCTCCCTGCTGACCGGACCGGCCAGGACCGGATATCTTGCGTTAATTGCTGGTGTTTCGCGTGACAGTATTGACCGCGGTGACACCAAGGGAACATGATTTTCCGGGGCCCTGCTGAACAGGGCCTCACGCCTTTGCTGACATGAATCCCTGCGCCCCCGACGGGTGCGTCGCATTGGCGGGCCGATGTCTGATTGCTAGAGCGGGTCTCGAGATGAGGAAGCATGTCAGCTGGGCGAAGCATGCCTGAAGTAGTGCATCAGCGATCAGGCACGTGGCGCCTGATCACGGCAGTGGTGACACTGGCCGGCGCGCTGGGGGTCACCATACCCGCCGCCATGGCCGCGCCGTCGCCGTCGCCGGCATCCACGCGCCTGATGCAGGTCGGAGCCGCGCCGGTGCTCCCGGCCGGGGCTCGCGCCCTGGGAGTGCTCCCGGCGGCGGCCAGGGTGAGCGGCGGCGTCGCGCTGAAGCTGCCGGACTCAGCGGCCGTGACCAACTTCATCGCGGCGGTGTCCAGCCCGCGCTCAGCGGCCTATCACCAGTACCTGTCCCGCGGTCAGTTCGCCAGCCGGTTCGGCCCGAGTGCCGCGGCCGTGGCCGCGGTGAAGCGCCAGCTGGAGAGCGACGGGCTCGCGGTGAGCGGCGTGTCGGCCAACCACCTGCTCGTCAGCTTCTCCGGCAGCGCCGCCGCGGTTGAGGCGGCGTTCCACACCGGGCTGCGCCAGGTCGCGCTCAAGGGCGGCGGCACCGGGCTGGCGACGACGTCGGCGGTGCGCCTGCCCGCGTCCATCGCGCCCGACGTGACGGCCGTGATCGGCCTCAACAAGCTGGTGCGCGAGCAGAGCCACGCCGCGACTGCCAGGGCCGCCCGCGGCGGGGCCGCAACCCTGGCGACCGTCACTCCCGCCGCCTCCGGCGGCGGACCGGTCGCCTGCGCCGACGCCATCGCGCAGGAGCCGAACGGCGCGCTGACCGACCAGCAGGTCGCGAAGGCCTACGGCCTCGACCCGCTGTACGCGGCCGGCGACCTCGCCGCGTCGCAGACCGTCGACATCTACGAACTCGAGCCGTTCGCGATGTCGGACATCAAGGCCTTCACCGAGTGCTACTTCGGCGCCGACCACAGCAAGCAGGTCACCGTAACGTCCGTCGACGGCGGGCCTGGCACCGGCCCGGGCAGCGCCGAGGCAGCCCTCGACGTCGAGGACGTCGCGGGCCTTGCTCCCGGCGCGAAGATCCACGTCTTCCAGGGACCCAACATGGACGACCCGTTCGGCCCGCTCGACACCTGGAACGCCATCGCGGTCGCGGACGACGCCAGCCAGGTCTCCTCGAGCTGGGGTCTGTGCGAGACCGAAGTCCAGCAGGGCGCGCCCGGCGTGCTCCAGGTGGAGAACGAGATCTTCGAGCAGATGGCCGCACAGGGCCAGACGGTCTTCTCCTCGGCCGGGGACGACGGTTCCGACGACTGCGCCGGCCACGGCACCACGGCGGTGGCGACCAACCTGTCGCTTGACGACCCCGCGAGCCAGCCCTACGTGACCTCCGTGGGCGGCACCACCATCACGAACCCGGCGACCGAGCCGCCCGCGGAAACCGTGTGGAACAACGGCAACAACGGCGGTGCGGGCGGCGGCGGCATCTCCGCGGTCTGGGCCATGCAGCCCTGGCAGGATGCGGTCGCGGTGCACCAGTCGACGGCGAACCAGGCGTGCAGCAACGACGCGTCGGGCACCGCGGACAACTACCACCTGGCGGGGATCGGCACCACGCTGCCCTCTGGCACGCAGTGCCGTGAGACCCCGGACGTGAGCGCGCTCGCCGACCCGCAGTCCGGCCCGACGATCGTCTACGACGGGTTCTGGACCCAGATCGGCGGCACATCCTCGTCCACCCCGATGTGGGCGGCGATGCTCGCCGAGATCAACGGCTCGACGGGCTGCTCGACCCTGGCGCATGGCGTCGGCTTCGCCGACCCGCTGTTCTACCAGGTGGCGGCCGCCTCGCCCACCGCCTACGCGCAGGCGTTCAGCGACGTCACCAGGGGAAACAACGACAACCTCGGCGTCGGCACCGGCGTCGCCTGGCCGGCGGCCAAGGGTTACGACCTGGCCACCGGGCTCGGCACGCCGCGCATCACGGACGCCAACGGCGCGCCCGGGCTCGCCGCGCAGATGTGCGCGGCGGCGACGGGCAAGACCGCACCGGTTCCCGCGATCAGCGCGCTCACCCAGCTCACCGGCACGACCTCTATCGCCGGCGGCGGCACGGTGCGCATTGACGGCGCTAACTTCGGGTCCGCCGCGGGCGGGGTGTACTTCGGCAATGTCCGGGCGACCGTCGTCAGCTGGTCGGCGTCCGCCATCACGGTGGACGTGCCCCCGTTCTACGCGCCGAACAGCACGGCGTCGGGGATCGCCGGGCGGGCGGACGTCACGGTGGTGACGGCCGGGCATCAGTCGAGCTCACCGAGCGCCGCGGCCGTCTACCAGTACACGGCCAATTCCTCCGGTGCGCCCGTCGTCGACTACGTCAGCTCCTCCAACGGGCCGGTCGCGGGCGGCAACACCGTGCACATCATCGGTGCGGGGCTGACCGGGGCCACGAGCGTCCGCTTCGGCGACGTGGCGGCCACCTCGTTCACCGTGCTCAGTGCCAACGAGATCAGCGTCAAGGTCCCGGCGAGCGACAGCACCTGCGCCGTGTCCTCGGCGCAGGGCATGTGCGCGGTCGCGGTCTCCGTGACCACGCCGTCCGGTACGAGCTCGGGCCCGGGCATACTCCCTGCCTACCAGGGACCGATCGTCTTCAACGAGGCCGGCGCGTTCGTGCCGCCCGCCGGGTGCGGCTGCGAGATCGTGCCCGCACCGCAGGAGTACGACTACGCGGCCAAGCCGGCCATCACCTCGGTGAGCCCGGCGTACGCCGACGAGAACGGCTCCTCGGTTGACGTCATCACCGGCACCGGGTTCAACCTGCTCACCCTCGAGTACGTCAACGTCGGGCCGGCCGGCCAGGGTTTCTCGCAGGACTTCAGCGTGGAAGGCATCTCGCCGACGCAGATCACGGTCGGCATCCCGTTCGCGCCACAGTTCACCGTGGAACCTCTCGCGGTGCCGCTGTCGCTGGTGAGCGCGGGCCAGCTCTCCAATGTGTCCAAGGTCGTCTACGCGGGCGGCCCGGTGCTCACCAGCATTTCCAAGCACCTGGCCGATCAGGCGAACCCGGGGCATCTCAAGATCACCGGCCACGGCCTGGTGGACGTCACCAGCGTCGTGTTCCAGGCGCAGGGTGACCTGAGCTTCCTCACCTCCACCTCGACCGCGATCACCAGCCAGACCGACACGTCGCTGACGGTCGCCATACCGCAGTTCTTCGAGTTCCCCGTCGACGTGCTGGTCTGCAGCGCCACCGGGTGCAGCGAAATCAACCCCAAGGTTGACACGCTGCTGCTGGTCTACGCGGGCCGGCCCGTCGTGACGTCGAGCAGCCCGGCTGCCGGCCCGGCGCACGGCGGCACGACGGTGACGATCCAGGGGTCGCTTGACTCCGAGGTGACCGCGGTCGACTTCGGTTCGGTGCCAGGGAAGCTCCTCACCGAGCCGCAGGCGGGGCCGAGCGGCCCGATCACCGTTGTGGCGCCGCCGGGCAAGGCGGGCGCGAAGGTGAACATCACCATCACCACGCTCGGCGGGACGCTGGTCGGCCAGCCGCGCAGCGCCGCCACCAAGTCCGCCACCTTCACCTACAAGGCAAGCTCGCCCACGGCCCCGCGGGGCGTGACGGCGAAGGCGGGCGTCAAGTCGGCGACGGTCAGCTGGTCGGCGCCGAGTGACAACGGCGGCAGCGCGCTCACTCAGTACCGGGTTGTCGTCGCCGCGAAGGGACACAAGCCGGTCATCGTGAAGGTCGGTCCGCACACGACCAAGGTCACCGTCAAGCTGGCGCACGGGGTCGCGTGGTCATTCACGGTCTACGCGAGGAACAAGTTCGGCCTCGGCCTGCCGGCCACGTCCAAGGCGGTAACGCCGAAGGCGTGACGGCGCGGCGGTTGGTAACGGGCAAGGCGCCCTGGCGAAACGCCGGGGGGCCTTGCCCGTTACGGCGTCAGGACCTGGTGAGCGCGCGTGCCGCCGTGGCGATGTGCTCGGCGTCGATGCCCGCCCAGGCGAGCAGCTCCGCGCTGGTACCTGAGCCCGGCATCTCGCGCACGGCGAGCCTGGTGATCCGCAGGTTTCGCTGCCCGGCGGCGAGCAGGGCATCGGCGACGGCGGAGCCGAGCCCGCCCTCCGGGTGGTGATCCTCGGCCACGACGATCCGCCCTGCGGTGGCTTCGGCGGCCGCGACGAGCCCGGCGGTGTCGACCGGCTTGACCGAGTAGCAGTCGACGACCCGGGCCGGGATGCCCACCCGCACGAGCAGTTCCGCCGCGCGCAGGCACTCATGCAGCGTCACCCCGGCGCCGATCAGCGTTACCTGGTCCCCGGGCCCGGAGCGGAGCACCTTCGAGCCGCCGACGGGGAACGTCTCGCCGTCGGCGTAAAGCCCCGGATAGGCGCCGCGCGTCGTGCGCAGGTAACTGATGCCCTCGATGCCCGCCATCGCGTCGACGAGCGCCGCGGTGCTCGTGCCGTCGGCCGGGTAGAGCACAGTCGAACCGTGCACGGCGCGCAGCATGGCCAGGTCTTCGAGTGCCATCTGCGACGGGCCGTCCGCGCCGATCTCGACGCCCGCGTGCGAGCCGACCAGCCGCAGGTCGGCGCCGGAGATCGAGCCCATCCTGATGAAGTCGTAGGCGCGGGTGAAGAACGCCGCGAACGTCGAGGCGAACGGCTTGTAGCCGCACACGGCGAGCCCGGTGGCGGTCGCCACCATCTGCTGCTCGGCGATGAACATCTCGAAGTACCGCTCCGGGTAGGCGTGCGCGAACTCGTCGGCGTGGGTGGAGTTGCTCACCTCGCCGTCGAGCGCGACCACCTTCTTGTCCCGGCCGCCGAGCGCGACGAGCGCGTCGCCGTAGGCCTTGCGGGTGGCGACCTTATCGCCCACCGGGTAGGCGGGCCGCTTCGTCCTCGGCGGGCTCTCCGCGTCGCGCTGCCGCGGGATGGTGCTCGGGTGCTCGGCCGCCGGGCCGGGCTTTGCGGGAGCAGGCAGCGGCCCGCGGATCATCAGCTCGCGGACGCCGCCGAGTTCGGCGATCGCCCGCTTGGCCATGTCCGGCGGGAACGGCTTGCCGTGCCAGCCGGGGCTGTCCTCGACCTGGGAGAACCCCTTTCCCTTGACGGTCCTGGCGAGGATCACGGTGGGCTTCGTGCCCTTGATGTTGTCCGCCGCCTCGGCTAGCGCGTGGTCGATCGCCTCGAGGTCGTGCCCGTCGATGACAAGCACGTGCGCGCCGAACGCTTCCGCGCGCCGCGCGTAGGCGTCGAGCTCCCAGCCGAGGTCGGTAGGCCCTCGCTGGCCGAGCCGGTTGATGTCGGCGATGACGACAAGGTTGGACAGCCGGTAGTAGGAGGCCTTGTCGAGCGCCTCCCAGACGGAGCCCTCGGCGAGCTCGCTGTCACCGCAGAGCACCCACACCCGGTACGGGAGCCGGTCCAGGTAGCGGCCGGCCAGTGCCACGCCGACGCCGTCCGGCAGGCCCTGGCCGAGCGAGCCCGTCGCCACGTCGACCCAGGGCAGCACGGGCGTCGGGTGGCCCTCGAGTCGCTGGCCGAACCGGCGGTAGCCGTTCATCAGCTCGGTGTCAGAGATGGCGCCCACAGCACGGAACACGGCGTAGAGCAGCGGGGACGCGTGGCCCTTGGAGAAGATCAAGTGGTCGTTGGCCGGCAGCCGCGGGTCGTCCCAGTCGTAGCGCAGATGGCGCGCGACAAGGGTCGCGAGCAGGTCGGCCGCGGACATGCTCGAGGTGGGATGGCCCGATCCTGCGCTCGTCGAGCTGCGGATCGAGTCGACCCGCAGCTGCGCGGCCAGGTCGGCCACCACATCGAGTGATATGTCGCTGGTGATTCCTGTGGTGGTCATGACCGGCTCCTCCCCATTGGGTAGCGGTCCATGCGCCCTTGGTGACACAATCCGGTGGGGTGGACACTGCACAGTCTGAGAAGGTCAGGACCGGCCGGGGCTTTTTCGCCGCGCTAGACCAAAGCGGCGGCAGCACACCGAAGGCGCTCGCCGAATACGGCATCGACCAGGACAGCTACAAGTCAGAAGACGAGATGTTCGATCTCGTCCACGCGATGCGGACCCGGGTGCTGACGAACCCGGCGTTCGACGGCACCCGGGTGCTCGCCGCGATCCTGTTCGAGCAGACCATGGACAGGACCGTCGGCGACGTTCCCACCGCCAAGTACCTGTGGTCGGTCAAGAACGTGGTCCCGATACTCAAGGTGGACAAGGGACTCGCCGCCGAGCAGGACGGCGTGCAGCTCATGAAGCCCATCGATACGCTCGACGAGTTGCTTGAGCGGGCGAACAGGAACGAGATCTTCGGCACCAAGATGCGGTCGGTGATCAACGACGCGAGCGAAGCCGGCATCGAGGCGATCGTCTACCAGCAGTTCGACTATGCCGAGCGGATCCGTGCCGCCGGCCTGGTGCCGATACTCGAGCCCGAGGTCAGCATCAAGAGCCCGCACAAGGAGTACGCGGAGACGCTGCTGTGCGAAGCCATCGCCAGGCACGTCGAGTCGCTGCCCGCCGATGCCCGCATCATGCTCAAGGTGACCATCCCCACCAAGGCGGGCCTGTACGGCGAGCTCGCGGCGGACCCGCGCGTGCTGCGTATCGTCGCCCTGTCCGGCGGCTACAGCCGTGACAAGGCCTGTGAGCTGCTGAAACACGACCCCACGCTGATCGCGAGCTTCTCCCGAGCGCTGCTCGAGGGGCTGACCGCGGAGCAGAGCGACGAGGAGTTCGGCGGCACGCTCGAGACCTCGGTGGCGGAGATCTACGCGGCCTCGGTGGACAAGGAGCCGGCCTAACGCCGGATCGCCGGTTACCAGCGGGGCTGCTTGCGCTGATAGCCGGGCACGACGCGGCTCATGTAGCCGGTGTCGTCCCTGCTGCGCAGCCCGCAGGCCAGGTACTGCTCGTGCAGCCGGGCCAGCGCGTCCCTGTCCAGCTCGACGCCGAGTCCAGGTCCGGACGGCACGGCGAGCGATCCGCCGCTGAACGTGAACGGGGTGCCCGCCACGACGTCCTGCGTCTTCCACGGCCAGTGGGTGTCGCAGGCGTACGTCAGGTTGGGCACCGCGGCGGCCAGGTGCACCATCGCGGCCAGGCTGATGCCCAGGTGCGAGTTGGAGTGCATGGAAAGCCCGAGGCCAAAGGTCTCGCAGATGCCGGCCAGCAGCTGCGAGCGGCGCAGCCCGCCCCAGTAGTGATGGTCGGACAGGATGACCTGGACCGCGTCCGCACGGATCGCGGGCGGCAGGTGGCCGAACGCCACCACGCACATGTTGGTGGCCAGCGGCATCGGCGCCTTCCGCGCCACCTCGGCCATGCCGTCGATGCCCGGCGTGGGGTCTTCCAGGTACTCGAGCACGCCGTCAAGCTGGCGGGCGACCTTGACCGACGTGTACGGGGTCCAGGCGGCGTTCGGGTCGAGCCGCAGCGGATGACCGGGGAAGGCGTCGCGCAGCGCGCGGATCGCCTCGATCTCCTGCACCGGCGGGAACACCCCGCCCTTGAGCTTGAGCGCGGTGAAGCCGTAGCCGTCGACGAGCCGCTTGGCCTGGGCGACGATGCCGTCCGGGTCGAGCGCCTCGCCCCAGTCGTCGGCGTCGGCGCCCGGATGCCCGGCCCACTTGTAGAACAGGTAGGCGGAGAACGGCACCGCGTCCCTGACCGCGCCGCCGAGCAGGTCGGCGACAGGCCTGCCCGCGGCCTTGCCCTGGATGTCCAGGCAGGCCACCTCGAACGGTGAGAACACCCGGTCGGTCGCCGCGGTGTGCCCGACGAGGCCGGAGGAGACAAGCGTCTCCGCGGGCTCGAGCGCCTGCACCCGGCGGTAGATCTCCTCGGTGCGGTAGACGTCGGCGCCCTCGATGGCCACCGCCGCGGTGCGCAGCGCGGCCAGGTGCTTCTCGTCCGCGTAGGTCTCGCCAAGGCCGGTCAGGCCCGCGTCGGTGGCCACCTCGATGATGGCGCGCAGCGCGAACGGCTCATGCACGCCGACCGAGTTGAGCAGCGGCGGGTCGGTGAACGCGACCGGGGTAACGGTCACGCCGGTGATGCGGATTCCAGTCGTGGTCATGGCGTCAGCGCGCCGTCACTGATTCCGGCAGCGCGGCGAGCCCCGCGGCGAGGATGCGCGCCAGCTCCTCGCGGTGCTCCGGCGCCACCCCGGTGAGCGGCGGCCGGACGCCGCCGCTGTGATATCCGGCTAGTTCGACGCCCGCCTTGATCAGCGAGACGGCGTACCCGGCGCCGCGCGCCCGCAGCCGGGCGAGCGGGTGGTAGAAGGACCGTTCGAGCGACTCGAGCGCCGTCAGGTCGCCTGCCTCGAGCGCGTCGTAGTAGGCGAGCGCGATCCGCGGCGCGAAGGCGAACGCGGCCGAGGAGTACAGCGGCACGCCGATGGCGCGGTAGGCGCGCTGCGTCACCTCCGCCGTCGGCATCCCGTTGAAGAAGAGGAACGAGTGGTGGTCCACCTCGTCGCGAACCGCACGCACGATCCTGCTCATCAGGTCCAGGTCGCCGGCGCCGTCCTTGAAGCCGATGACCTGCGGCAGCCGGGCGACCGCGACGGCGCTGCGCTCGTCGAAGCGGGCGTTGGCCCGGTTGTAGACGATGACGGGCAGGTCGTCCCTTGTCGCCTCCCGCACGTAGGCGACGAGTCCCGGCCCGCTCGCCTCGGTCAGGTAGGGCGGCAGCAGCAGCACCCCGTCGGCGCCCGCCGCGGCGGCCAGGTCGCAGAACCCGCGTGCCGTCCGTACCGGCCCGCCCGCGCCGGCGTACACCGGCACCCGGCCGCCGATGGCCGCGACCGCGGCCCGCACCACCCCGGCGTACTCGCCGGGCTCGAGCGCACTGAACTCCCCGGTGCCGCAGGCGACGAACACCCCGCCTGCCCCCGCGTCCACGCCGCGCCCGATGTGCGCCGCGAGCTCGTCCAGATCAACCTCGCCATCACCCCGGTACGGCGTGATCGGAAAGAACAGCAACCCGTTGAACATGGCGTCCTTCGCTTCAGCCGGTCTCGACCTGGCTGCCCGCAGGCATCCGTTCCCATGCTAGATCCCGCCTCGGGCGGCCGCCCAAGCCGTCTCCGGATGCCGGTCAATGCAGGCAAAACGCCTGGTCCAGGCATTCGGGAATAACCGGGCGGCTTGCTCGTTGCACATGCTGCAATTATTCTATGAGTGCAACTTGGAACTGACCGGAAGATTTCGGTGAGCGCATCATGACCATCACAGGGGCCGCCGCCGAGGCGCAAGTATCGCTGCGCGAGCGAAAAAAGCTGGCCACCCGCCGGCTGCTGCGGCGCGCGGCGCTGGTGCTTGTGTCCGAGCGCGGCCTGGCGAACGTCACCGTCGAGGACATCGCCGAGGCGGCCGACGTGTCGCCGCGCACCTTCTTCAACTACTTCCCGTCCAAGGAGGCCGTGCTGTTCGGCGGCGAGCCGGACCGGGCCGCCCTGCTGCGCGAGGGCATCGCCACCAGCGCTCCCGGCCAGCCGGCGATCGACGCGCTGCGCGCGGTGCTCGTCGCGGACGCCGAGGCCCGGGCCGACGAACTGCGGTCGCTCGGCGGCGACCCCGCGGACTGGGTGCGGCGGATGAAGATGGCGCGCATCGACCCGCAGGTGCGTGCCGCGCACGCGGCGCAGATGGCGATGATCGAGCGGGCTATCGCCGATGGGCTCAGCGACCGGCTCGGCGCGGATCCGGACAGCGACCCCTATCCGATGGTGCTCGCGGCCGCCTCGGTTGGCATCTTCCGTGCCTGCATGGCGTTCTGGGGCGGCTCCGGCGGCGCGGTCCCGCTCGGCGAACTCGTCGGGCAGGCGTTCCAGGGACTCGCGGACGGCCTGCCCGAGGACAGCACCTTCCGCGGCATCCAGGCAACAGTGACTGAACAGAACGTGACAGACAACAGGAGGGACCGCTGATGGCCTCAGCCACCCCCGCGCCCGCGGAGGGCCCGCGGTCAGCGATGACAGACGACTACGCCGGCGGTGCCATACCGGGGCTCGGCCGCCGCCGCATCCTGCTTATCATCGGCGCGCTGATGTGCGGCATGCTGCTCGCCGCGCTTGACCAGACGATCGTGTCCACGGCGCTGCCGACGATCGTCGGCGACTTGCAGGGCGGCTCGCACATCGCCTGGGTCATCACCGCCTACCTGCTCGCCACCACCGTTTCCACCCCGCTGTGGGGCAAGCTCGGCGACATGTACGGCAGGAAGGTCTTCTTCCAGGCCGCCATCATCATCTTCCTGATCGGCTCGGTGCTGTCCGGGCTCAGCACCTCCATGGTCATGCTGATCGCGTTCCGCGCGGTGCAGGGCCTCGGCTCGGGCGGCCTGATGGTCGGCGCGCAGGCCATCGTCGGCGATGTCGTCTCGCCGCGCGAGCGCGGCAAGTACCAGGGCTTGTTCGGCGCGACGTTCGGCCTGGCCAGCGTGATCGGCCCGCTGCTCGGCGGCGTCTTCGTGGACAACCTGAGCTGGCGCTGGATCTTCTACATCAACGTGCCGATCGGCGCGATCGCGCTCATCGTGGTCGCCAGCCAGGTGCCCGGCCGGCTGCGCCGGGTGCACCACCAGATCGACTACCTGGGCACGATCCTGCTGTCCCTCGCGGCCACCGCCTTCATCCTGCTGACCAGCCTCGGCGGCACGACCTACCCGTGGGCGTCCACGCCGATCTGGATCCTGGGCATCGGTGGCGTGCTGCTCATCGTGGCGTTCATCTTCGCGGAGCGGCGCGCCGCCGAGCCGATCCTGCCGCTGCACCTGTTCAAGGGTCGCGTCTTCTCCGTGACCAGCCTGGTCGGCTTCATCGTCGGCTTCGGCATGTTCGGCGCGATCGCCTTCCTGCCCGCGTTCTTCCAGGTGGTCCGGGGCATCTCGCCCACCATCTCCGGCCTGTACCTGCTGCCGATGATGGCCGGCGTGCTGACCGTCTCGATCACCTCCGGCCAGGTCATCGCCCGTACCGGCAAGTACCGCTACTTCCCGATCGCCGGCACCGCGCTGATGACCATCGGCCTGTACCTGCTGTCGCTGATGACTCCCTCCTCGTCGACCCTCCAGGACTCGCTGTCCATGCTGGTGCTCGGCATGGGCCTCGGCGGTGTCATGCAGGTGCTGGTCATCATCGTGCAGAACGGCGTGCCGCACAGCGAGCTCGGCGTGGCGACCTCTGGCGCCACGTTCTTCCGCTCGATCGGCGGCTCGTTCGGCACCGCGATCTTCGGCGCGATCTTCGCCAACGTGCTCGTCGGCAACCTGGCCAGGCATCTGCACGGGGTCAGCCTGCCCGCGGGCTTCAGCTCGGCGGACGCGACCCCGGCGACGCTCGGGCAGCTCCCCGCCGCGGTGCACACCGGCTTCGTCGCCGCCTACGCCGAGTCGATCCAGACGGTCTTCCTGGTCGCGGCCCCGATCGCCCTGCTCGCCTTCATCGCCACCTGGCTGATCCCGCAGGTGGAGCTGAAGCAGTGGACGGCACCCGCCACGGCTCCCACGGGCGCTCCCGGGGCCGACGCCCAGCCTCCGGTCGTCACGGACACGCAGGCGGCGGCGGTCACCGAGGCCGGGACGGGTGGTCCGGCCAGCCAGAACGGCCACAAGCGCCGGCCGGTATCGCCAGAGTCGCTAGACCCGCAAGACGCCGGCCGCCGAGACGACTGACGAGCCCAGGCGACCGGCCCGCGGCCTCGGCCCGTCCCCGCGACCGCCCTCGTCTGGCCACCCCACGCACTCCACCACCACAAGCCTCGCTTATCCCAGCCGTAACCGATGATCACGGAAACTCCCATCATGACGGAAATTCCGCACGTTATACACGTACGGAATTTCCGTGGTAATCAAAGTTTCCGCCATCATGTTCGATGGCGTGAGACGGATGTGAAAGAGGAGACCCGGGAGACGGTATGTCAGTACATGGGCGCCCCGGCGCCAGGGCGTGGCGCTGCAAGCGGCTACCGCTACCGCTAGCGCTAGCGGTAGCGGAAGCCGTCGAGGAAGCGGCGGAATACGCCGCCCTCGCGGGTCAGCGCCGGCGCGGGCGGCGGCGCCTCGGCGCGCTGGGTGGCGATGGGCTTGTCGTAGTCGGTCCTGGCGATGGCGTCGACGATCTGCGCCTCGTCGAAGTCCGCTGAGCCCTCGATGAGCGGCACGTAGCCGACGAGCATGCCGTCGCGCATCACCTGGGCTTCGAGGCCGGCGGTGCCGTCGGTGTCCCACTCCGCCTCGCGCCCCCCGGTCAGCGTCACCCGGACGCCGTACTCTTCCGGGCCGCGGAAGAGATGCGCATTGACGCCACGGTCACGGAGGGCATCTACGACGTGGCGCGCCCTGAACTCGTCCATGTCCGGACGGTAACCT